>Ga0105047_10004581_pt1 | contig 24007 bp, 10 predicted proteins | sample MAT04_FD_78384 | JGI IMG/M metagenome (GOLD analysis project Ga0105047, IMG submission 78384) | Freshwater microbial communities from Lake Fryxell liftoff mats and glacier meltwater in Antarctica - MAT-04 (megahit assembly) | ecosystem: Environmental > Aquatic > Freshwater > Ice > Liftoff... | reverse complement strand
TGTCCGCGCCGATGTCCGCGCCGATGTCAGCGCCGATGTCCGCGCCGCGTGCGGCCGGGCGGACGGAGAGGGTCCGGATGGCTCCGAGTTGAGAGGGGTTCACCGTGCGGGCGAGTACGAATTGGCCCGTCACATTGGTGCCGCCGTAACTGATTTGGGAGGTTTGGGCGGCCAGGGATCCCTGGAAGATGAGTGCGCAGGCGAATGCAAAGCGGTTGATTTTCATGATTTCATTCCTTGTCGGCTGCGCCGGAGAAGAAGTGCCAAACCGGCCAATGCGGTAAGCCACGTGGAAGGCTCCGGCACCGGCGACCCTCCTGAACCGGAGGGCGCCTGGAAATTGGTGATCGTCAAGTAGCCCGGCTCGCCTTGGTTGTCCGCGGTATCGATCTGGAACCCGAAGGTTTGGCCCGGGGTGACGGCGAAGCTGACTTGGCCGGACGTGCCGTTGCGGTCGGCAAACTGCGTGAAGGTTCCGCCGAGCATATAACCGGCGACTTCGGCCAGCACGTCGTCGAGGGTTTCGTAGGCGAAATTGAAAGAGACCATGCCGGCGCCGGCGGCGGAAACCAGCAGATTAGTACTACCGGCGAGTCCGCTGCCGGAATTGCCTCCGGTGATCACCAGCAAGTTGGGGGACCGAAAGTCGATGAAACCGTCAGCATTGGTATTGGAGAGGGCGAAGTCTCCGGGTGCGTAGGGCGCGATGAACGCGGCCTCGACGCGCGAAACGAGGGCCGGTGCCGCTAGGAGTAGGGCCCAGAGGAGGAGGCGCGGCAGACGGTTTCGTTGACCGGCCATGGTCGCAAGTCGCATTCGCATTCTAAAGCACCTCCGTTTTCGAACCAAGAAACAAGACTTCCGACTCGCAAGCTGTCTGGGCGCTGTCTGGGCGCTGTCTGGGCGCATGGAAGCACCCATCAAGCCCACCCTGTAGGCGAACCATCGGCGGATCTACAAGATTCCAGTAGCCCCAAGCGAAAAACTTCTGCGCCAAGGACCTGGGGAACACCGGGCGAAGCAGTGTCCACAGACTGTCCGGGGACGGGGAAAATCACGGTGAGTCGCAGAGTGACAATTACAGTTTAGGGAAGTTGGCGAGGCGAGTCAATTGAGATTGATTGGTGCCAGGTGGGGATAGGCCGGGGGAAAGTTGGCAGTACGTACTTCGGTACGTACTAAGACTAAAGTCATGGCTGCGGAAATGTGATTCGGTTGTATAACTAGTTTAATTTCATGAGCTATGATTCAAAGGCGCAAGGTGGGGGATCTGTAACCCCATCAGTGTTGTCAATAGGCGTCTGTGGGCTAGCTTACTAGAACCATAAAGGCAGGGAAGGTTAGTACCCCTATACGCGTGTAGAACTGGTAGTACCGAAATAGGGAAGCGGGGTAGAAATTAGGGCGTAAGGTGTTGCACTTAACCCCAGCCAGTGATAATGTTTAGCCGGAGGTAGTTTACATGTCCTTAGTCACTTTCCGCACCACTCTAATCGCGTCCTTCGCGCTTTCGGTGGTTGCTTTTGCTCAATCAGGTGTCACGGTGGATACCCAGTATCAGGTTCGTTATGCTTCGAACTTGAATGTGGGTGATTCCGTGATCAATATCACCAACTCCGGCGCCCGTGGCGCTGGCCTGGCCGCTGGAACGTCCGCTGCCACGACGGGCGCGATCTGCGTGAACGTATACGCATTTTCGCCTGACGAACAGATGATCTCCTGCTGCTCCTGCCCGGTGACTCCGAACGGACTCGTTTCCTTGTCGGCGCGCCAGGATCTCATCAGCAACACCCTCACCCCGGCCGTCCCGACGTCGATCGTGGTGAAGTTGTTGGCTTCCACCCCCCAGGGTGGCAGCTGTTCCAGCTCGGCGGCTAACCCGCTTGGTCTCACTTCCGGTATGTTGGCTTGGGGCACGACGGTTCACGCCGGCGCGACCGCGGGTTCGGCTCCGGTAGTGACGGAGACCGCGTTCAGCCCGGCGACCCTGAGCGGTGGAGACGAAGGCAGGTTCGTCGGTATCGGCGAACTCAGCCGCTTACGCGATCTGTGCACCTTCATCAATGCCAATGGTAGCGGTTTCGGTATCTGCCGTTCCTGCCGCCTTGGTGGTTTGGGTGCGGGCCGTCTCTAAGGTCTGCTTTGGTTGGTAGGGCGGTGGGTGGCCGGTTTGCGGCTGCCCGCCTCACCCGGGATGCTTCCATTGCCACGCGGGTAGCTCCTAAAAGAACTGGGCGTGGCTTTTGAAATCTATTTGGAGGTAGCATGTCAATGAATTTTTTCCGCGGCTCCGTTTTGGCGGCGTTCGCCCTGGCGGTCGGAGCGCTCGCGCAGCCGAACACTACAGAGGATCATTTTTTTCAGGTCCGGTACGCGTCGAACCTGAATGTCGGTGATTCGGTTATCAACATTACGAACTCGGGTGCGCGGGGCGCCGGCTTAGCGGCTGGTACCAACGCGGCGACTACGGGCGCGATTTGCGTCAATGTGTATGCGTTCTCGCCCGACGAACAGATGATCTCTTGCTGTTCCTGCCCGGTGACCCCGAACGGCCTCGTGTCGCTCTCGGCTCGCCAGGATCTGATCAGCAACACGCTCACGCCGGCCGTTCCGACGTCGATCGTGGTGAAGTTGTTGGCCACGGCTCCCGTGGGCGGCAGCTGTGCGAGTTCGGCGGCGACCCCGTCGGATTCGGAGTTTAGTTTGGGAATGTTGGCTTACGGTACGACGGTTCACGCCGCAGCCGTGGCCGGCGGTGACCCGGCGGTAACCGAGACTAAGTTCGCTCCGGCGACGCTGAGTCGTGGTGAGTTAGGCCGTCTGCAATCGCTCTGCACTTTCATCAATGCCAACGGTAGCGGTTTCGGCATCTGCCGTTCCTGCCGCCTGGGTGGCTTGGGTGCGGGCCGTCTGTAAGTTGTTTTAGTTCGTTGGTTGGTGGGTAGCTGTTCGTGATCAATTGGCCGTCTTCTTCCCCTCTCGGAAGAGCGAGGCGGTGGACGCCCGATCAGTCAGTTGCCCACCCCTCATTGGCCTCATTGAGGATGTAGTCACTTCAGCGCGCACGTGCCACAGAGGCGTGCTGAATGAGAAAGAACTGTGGTTGACAGAAAAAATAATACGGAGGCAGTTTGTTATGTTTTTAAATACTTTGCGCGCCACGATTTTCGCGTCTTTGGCTCTTTCCGTCACCGCGTTCGCTCAGCCGAACATCACGGTCGACTCCCCTTTTCAGGTACGCTATGCGTCCAACCTGAACGTTGGTGACTCGGTGGTCAATATCACCAACTCCGGCGCGCGCGGCGCTGGTCTGGCCGCCGGAACGTCCGCCAGCACCACGGGCGCAATTTGCGTCAATGTGTATGCCTTCTCGCCGGACGAGCAGATGATTTCCTGCTGCTCCTGCCCGGTGACCCCGAATGGCTTGGTTTCGCTCTCGGCTCGCCAGGACCTGATCAGCAATACGCTCACCCCGGCCGTTCCCACATCTATCGTCATCAAGTTGGTCGCCACGGTTCCCGAAGGCAGCTGCTCCAGCTCGGCCGCCAGCCCCGGCCGTTTGACTTCCGGCATGTTGGCCTGGGGCACGACGGTTCACGCTGGCGCCGCCGCCGGTTCGGCCGCCGCCGTCACTGAGACCGCCTTCAGCCCCGCGACCTTGAGCGGTGGCGATGCCCCGATTGGCCTAGGTATCGGTGAACTCGAACGGCTCCGTTCGCTCTGCACCTTCATCAACGCCAATGGCAGTGGCTTCGGCATCTGCCGTACTTGCCGCCTCGGCGGTTTGGGCGCCGGCCGCCTCTAAAGGCGAGCCGTATTGAAACGGGAGGGTTGCCCTGTCGTAGGCGCTGCTTACCAGGCAGCCCCGCCCGCTTCGTCCTCTAATTCTCTCCACAGTTTTATACGAGCTTTGGCGCTGCCCCTCCGGCCACACGGGGTTGGCGTTAAAGGTAGTCTGTCCGCGTGTGGTCATTCGTTTCATTGAGTCTTATCTGGAGGTAAAGTCCTAATGTCCCTGCACTATTTGCGCAGTGTCCTACTCGCGACCTTCGCTTTGTCGATGGCCGCTTTTGCTCAACGAAATGTCACGACCGATGGCCCCTTTCAGGTTCGTTATGCTTCGAACTTGAATGTGGGTGATTCCGTGATCAACATCACCAACTCCGGCGCCCGTGGCGCTGGCCTGGCCGCCGGCACGTCCGCTGCCACGACGGGCGCAATCTGCGTCAACGTGTACGCGTTCTCGCCCGACGAACAGATGATCTCGTGCTGCTCCTGCCCGGTAACCCCGAACGGCCTCGTGTCGCTCTCGGCTCGCCAGGACCTGATCAGCAACACGCTCACCCCAGCCGTCCCGACGTCGATCGTGGTGAAGTTGCTCGCCTCGACTCCGCAGGGTGGCAGCTGTTCCAGTTCGGCCGCCAGCCCGGTTGGTCCGACTGACGCGCCGCGCACTTTTCCTTCGGGAATGCTGGCCTACGGCACGACGGTTCACGCCGCCGCCGCCGCTGGTAGCGACCCCGCCATCACCGAAACTCAATTCGCCCCCGCGACGCTGAGCGACGGTGAGTTTAACCGCTTGCGCGATCTGTGCACCTTCATCAACGCCAATGGTAGCGGTTTCGGCATCTGCCGTTCCTGCCGCCTGGGTGGTTTAGGCGCGGGCCGTCTGTAAGTGGCTAAACGGATCTTCTTCTAAGGTCCGATTGTGCTTGTCGATTTTGCTCAGTAGCCCGACAATATAGTTCTAAGCACTTTCCTGGAGCACCAGGGGGTGTAGAACTAAGTAAGGCGACTGGGCTAGGTTAGTGGATTTTTCTCGAGCTTTGGGTCTGCTTATGCCGCACAAGTAGATTCCGAATCAATAAATTAGTGTGTGGCGTCTTAATTCATCGAAGGAAACCTTAATAACATGCAGTTGCAGTCTCTCCGCAATACCATTCTCGCGTCCCTCGCTTTGACGGTGGTCGCGTTCGCTCAGCCCAACGTTACGGTCGACACCCCTTACCAGGTTCGTTATGCTTCGAACCTGAACATGGGTGATTCCGTGATCAACATCACTAACTCCGGCGCCCGCGGCGCTGGCCTGGCCGCCGGCACGTCCGCTGCCACGACGGGCGCGATCTGCGTCAACGTGTACGCGTTCTCGCCCGACGAACAGATGATCTCCTGCTGCTCCTGCCCGGTGACCCCGAACGGCCTCGTGTCGCTTTCGTCTCGCCAGGACCTGATCAGCAACACGCTCACCCCGGCCGTGCCCACGTCGATCGTGGTGAAGTTGCTCGCCTCGGTTCCCCAGGGTGGCAGCTGCTCCAGCTCGGCCGCTAGCCCGGGCCCGTTGACCTCCGGTATGTTGGCCTGGGGCACGACGGTTCACGCCGGCGCCGCCGCCGGTTCGGCCGCTGTCGTCACCGAGACCGCCTTCAGCCCCGCGACCCTGAGCGGTGTTGAAGATAGCCGGTTCGTCGGTATCGGCGAACTGCAGCGCCTGCGGGATCTGTGCACCTTCATCAACGCCAACGGCAGCGGCTTCGGCATCTGCCGCTCCTGCCGCCTCGGTGGCTTGGGCGCCGGCCGCCTCTAATTGGGGCTGGTTGGTTCGTGTAGTTAGTTAAGTGAAAGGGGGTAATTGGGGCGTCGCCCGCAAGGAGGCGCCTCAGTTACCCGCAATCGTGTAGATCCCGCAAAGAGCTGCGGGGGGCCCTACGGTTCAGACAGATCCGTATCGTAAGTTTGAGAGGTCAAAAAACAATATGAAAGCTTTATTCTCCACTTCATTTTTTATCATCGGTTTGATGTATGCGGGTGCCGCTGTGCAGGCCGCGGAAAAGGCCAGCGATGCCCGTAGCGGCGCCCTGGCGGACATCGATGGCGTGAAGCTCACGCGCACGGAGTTCGAAGAGCGCTATCGCGCCCGGCTGTTCCAGGCCCGGAATAACTATCACGAGTCCGAGCGGAAGGCCATGGACGAGTTTATTGAGCAGTATTTACTTGAGCGCGCGGCCAAAAAAGAAGGTCTCACGGTCGAGAAGTTGCTAGAGAAGCATGTGAGCAGCAAAGTGGCCGCCGATCCGTCCGAAGAGGCCCTGAAGGTCTATTTCGAGGGTGTGGACACCCAGGAAAGCTATGAATCGGTAAAGGGTAAGATCGTCGACGCGCTGCGCCAGCGCCGTACGGGCAAGATCAAGGCGGCTTATCTGCTTTCGCTGAAGACGGAATCGAACATCATGTTGATGATGGCTCCGCCGCGCGCCAACCTTTCGATGAAGGACGCGCCGGTGCGTGGGCCCCAGAATGCGCCGGTGACTTTGGTGGAATACGCCGACTACGAGTGCCCGTACTGCGTCCAGATTCAGCCTGTCTTGCAAAAGATCGAAGCGGAGTACAAGGGTAAGTTAGCCTTCGTCTACAAAGACGCGCCGCTGCCGATGCACGCCAATGCTCAGAAGGCCGCGGAAGCGACGCACTGCGCGGCCGCTCAGGGCAAGTATTGGGAGATGCACGACATCCTGGCGACGAAGAAGGCCCTCGAAGTCTCTTCGCTGAAGGAATATGCGCGTGGCCTGAAGTTGGATGGAGCCGCTTTCGATAAGTGCCTCGATTCCGACTCCAAGGCGGACATCGTCAAGAACTCGCTCAACGAAGCGCAGACGATGGGTGTTCAGGGTACGCCGAGCTTCTTTGTCAACGGCCGGGCCATCAATGGCGCCGCGACCTACGAGCGGATCAAGGAATTGATCGAAGAAGAGCTCAGCATGAACGTTCCGCAGAAGAAGTAAGTAAGAGTCCTGCCAGTTCGCTCGCATCGTCGTTATGGCGCCAGGCATCCGTTGCGTGGCGCCAGTTATCCACGGGTAAATGGAACAAGCTTGTCAGCCACCGTCCGATGAGGGACGGGGGTGCGTCAACAATCCCGCTGCGTGCCGCAACGGGGAAACCATCAAGTTAGTCAAGCCTGGACGCGTTCCTGGCGGACGAGGAAACGAATTCCGATACGGGCGGTGAGGGCCGCCCGATTACCTCCGGAATCGATTTACTGCATCCTCGCCGGACTCAGCAACGGCCTATGGCCAAAACGATACCTATTTTCGATTCGATTTTCGGAGGATCTACATGCGTTATTTATTTTCTGTCGCGGCTATGGCTGCCCTGTCGGTGTTTGTCCCGGCTTCGGCGTTCGCTCAGCTATCGGTAACGAATTACCGGCTGATTAGTATCGAACGAATTAATTCTACTCAATCGATCCAGACCTTGGCAGCGGACCTGGTGAACACCGGAGGAGCCCGCAGTGTGGTTACGGCGACAGTAAGCTCGCCGGTCGCCAACCTCCAGACGGTTGCGGGCGCCCAGAACTTACATTTTTCGCCCGTGCCGGCCATCAGCCAGGTGCCCAGCATCGATACTTTCCGCCTCTTAGTGAATAATTCGGCTCCCACCGATTACAATCAGCTCCAATGGACGTTTAATGCCCCGTTCGCGAATGCCGGGCCTAACCAGACGGTAGCGTTAGGACAGAATGTGCTGCTGAATGGCAGCGGGTCCAGCAACCCGGCCGGGGCCGGATTCCTGAATTATAACTGGACCTTCCTCTCCCGTCCCCCCGGTTCGTCCGCCCGGATCCAAAACTCCTGGGACGTAATGGCTAATTTTGTCGCCGACGTGACCGGCGGCGTTTGGATTGTGCAATTAACGGTGAGCAATTCCGCCGGCTCAGACGTCTCGATCCTGACGGTGAGCACTGGAAACTCGCCGCCCGTGGCCAATGCCGGCGCTAACCAAACCGTGGCGCGTGGTGCGCAAGTTACGCTCAATGGAAGTGCCTCGTCCGACGTGGACGGCGACTCTTTGATCTTCTCCTGGACCTTGGTTACTCGTCCCGCCGGCAGCAACGCCGCGCTTTCGAACTCCAGCACCGTCATGCCCACCTTCACCGCCGACCGCAATGGCGTCTACGTGGCCCGATTGACGGTGAACGACGGCAAGGGCAATACTAGCGCGCCCGCGAACGTGACGATTGCTACCCAGAATACAGCGCCCGTGGCCAATGCCGGTTCTGCCCAATCGGTGAACGTCGGCGCACTCGTGCAATTGAGCGGCGCTGGATCGACCGACGTCGACGGCAACCCGCTGACTTACATCTGGATGTTGACGACGAAACCGAGCGGCAGCGCGGCCGCCCTTAGCAGCACCTCCATCGTTAACCCCACATTTACGATCGATTTGCCGGGAACTTACGTGGCGCAGTTGACCGTTAACGACGGCCAGGTAAATAGCTTACCCGCGACGGTTTCGATTACCACCACGGGGTCGCTGGCTCCCACGGCCATTGCCGGCCCCAATCAGACCGTCCGTCATAGCTCCACCGTGCAACTCAATGGCAGCGGCACCGATCCGCAATCCCGGCCGCTGAGTTACTTATGGGCCCTAACTACCCGGCCGCCAAATAGCAATGCGGCGCTATCGAGCCTCACCAGCCGGACGCCCACCTTCACGGCCGACTTAGTGGGCAATTACGTGGCGCAGTTGATCGTCAACAACGGCCTCGAAAATAGCTTGCCGTCCACGGTTACCATCACCACCACGAATACGGCACCGGTCGCCAATGCCGGCACCAACCAAACGGCGGCCATCAACTCCGTGGTCGCCTTAAACGGCAGCTTCTCTTCGGACGCCGATGGCGACGCGATCACTTTTGTCTGGAGCTTCTCAAGCCGCCCCATCGGCAGCACCGCCACCTTGCAGGCCCCTACCAGCGCGACGCCCACGTTTGTGCCGGACTTGGCCGGCACTTATGTGGTGCAGTTGATCGTGAGCGACGTGATCACCGGGAGCGTGCCCGCGACGGTGACGATTACCGCGGGTGCGAGTACGCTCACTTTGTCCCCGGATCCATTAACCTTCCAGGGCGGGCCGGCGACGATGACTCTAACGCTGAGTGCCGCTGCCGGGCCAAGTGGCCAGGCGGTGAACCTGAACAGCATTGCTCCGTCCGTGGCGACGGTGCCGGCTACCGTTTTCGTGGCACCGAACGCCACCGTGGCTACTTTTCAAGTCACCGCGGTGGGCAATGGATCGTCGACGATCACGGCGACCGCGCCCCAATTCCGCCCGGGTTCGGCGACGGTGAACGTTGGCATTCCCGCGATCTCGATTGCGCTGTCCAATGCGACGGTGGGCTTGACGCGAAGCATCAGCGGTACGGTAACGTTGAGCTCGGCCGCGCCCATTGGCGGCACCATCGTCACCGTCTCCGCTACACCCTTCGGGATTGTGACATTGGCAGAGGTGCCAGTGGTGATTCAGTCCGGTGCCATTAGCGGGACGTTCTCCTTGACCGGCCTTGCGGCGGGCACGGCCAACATCAGCGGCACTGCGCCAGGGTATACCGGCGGTAGCGCTAGCGTGAATGCGAGTCTTTTAGGGCAGATCGCCGTCGAACGGAACATTACGGTGGCCCCAGGCGCCAATCGGCCGATCGCGGTGACGTTGGCGAGCGTCGCGCCGCCGGGTGGGGTCATCATTACCCTTCTGAGCAGCAGCCCGTCGAATGTGACCGTGAGTAGCAGCGTCACCATCCCCGCGGGAAGCACCGTGCCGGCCATACCGGCAACGGTGACGGGCTTCTCCTTCGGCTCGGCGACCATCACGGCGACGGCCGGTGGCTTCACGGGCGATTCCGCCCTGGTCGTGGTGGGCTCCGCCCTTTCCTTCACGCCCTCGGCGCTGAACCTAAGCGCGGGCGCGCAACAGAGCCTCACCCTGGCCCTGTCGGGTCCGGCGCCCAGCAACCTGACGGTGAACCTGCTGTCGAGCAACACCCAGGCGGCTACGGTGCCCGCCTCGGTGACGATTCTGCAAAACGCCACCTCGGTGTCGGTGCCGGTTACCGGGGTGAGCTCCGGCTCCACGGTGATCACCGCCTCGGCCACCATCCCGAACGTTGTTGCCGCCACGGCCAACGTCACGGTGTCGAACCTGGGCAGCGTGCAGATGCCGCCGAGCGCCACGCTCACCCTGGGCCAGACCGTGCCCGTCCAAGTGACGCTCTCTTCGGTTGCGCCGTCAGGTGGCATTACCGTCAACCTCACCTCCAGCAGTGCGTCGGTGACGCTTTCCGCCAGCAGTGTCTTCATTCCGGCTGGTTCGGCCACGCCTTCCGTGCAACCGACGATGAACGGCGCGGGCGCCGGCACTTCGACGATCACCGCGGCGGCCACCGGGTTTAACTCGGCCACGCAGACGGTAAACGTGACGGCATTCTTTACGCTGTCGCCCGCTACGATCTCTTTCGCCAGCGGCTCTTCGCAGAATTTGAGCCTGACGCTATCCGGTCCGGCGCCGGCCGCCGGCCTTACGGTGAACCTCAGTTCCAGCAGCGGCGTGAACGCCTCGGTGCCGCCTACGGTGGCGATCGGCCCAGGCGCTACTTCGGTGCAAGTGCCCGTGTCCGGCTTAGTGCCCGGTGCCTCCGTCATTACCGCCTCGGCGGCCGGAATCACGTCCGGTTCGGCGACGGTGACGATCACCAACTCCGGGTTGATCCTGGTTTCGAACGTCACGGTTGCGCCCGGCCAATCCACGCCGCTGGTGGTGACCTTGCCCGTTGCGGCTTCCACGAATACGACGATCGCGCTGGCGAGCAGCGATCCGTCGAGGGCCACGCTGAGCCGGTCCACGGTGACGATCTTTACCGGACAAACGCAGGCCATTGTGCCGCCGAGCGTGAACGGCGTCAGCTTCGGTAGCGCGACCATCACGGCTACCGCTAACGGCTTTGGACCGGGTAGCGGAAACGTGACGGTGGGCGCGGCCTTGAGTTTCTCGCAGTCGAGCCTCACCATCAACGCGGGAGCCGCGCAATCGGTGCAGCTTTCGCTTTCGGTGGTTGCCCCCACGGGCGGCGTGCCGATTACGTTCACCTATTCGAACGGCGCGATCTTGCAGGGTCCCTTTGGCAGTAACATTCCCCAGAATTCGGGTGGGGTGAACTTCCAACTGACCGGCTTGACGCCGGGCACCACGACGATCACGGCGAGCACGAGCGTCCCCAATGTGACGCCGGCGACGATCACGATCACCGTGCCGGGAGCGGGTGGCGTCAACGGCACCATCGCGCTGCCGGTGGGCGCTTCGGTTACGGTCGGCCAGTCTACCGCCTATCCCCTCACTTTGTCCACCGCAGCCGGCCCGGGCGGCGTGGTGGTGAGCTTGGCGAGCAGCGATCCTTCGCGGGTCACCATCTCGCCGTCCACGGTCACGGTACTGGCCGGCCAGACGCAGCCGCCTACCCAACCGCAGATCACCGGTGTGAGCGCGGGCAGTGCCAGTATCACCGCCACGGCACCGAACTTTAACAATGCCACGCAGGCCGTCCAGGTGAACGCCGGCGGTACTATCACGCTGAGCCCCTCCACCTTGAATGTCACCGTGGGCGCGACGCAGAACCTCACGGTCACGCTGCCGACAGCCGCGGCCTTCGGCGGCAAGCTGGTGAGCTTCATTTCGAGCGATGCGAGCGTTGCCTCGGTGCCGGTATCGGTTACCGTGCCGCAAGGCTTAAGCACGGCCACCTTCGCGGTTACGGGGAACGCGGGGGGGGCGGCCACCATCACGGCAAGCTCCGCCGGCCAAGGCCAGGCCTCCTCGGCCATCACCGTGGCCGCCGCGGGCACCATCAACCTGCCAGCCAACTTCCTGGTTGGCCCTGGCCAAACCAGACCTTTCCCGGTCACCTTGGCTACGGCGCCCGCTTCCGCTACGACGGTAACTCTGAACAGCGGCGACGGCTCGCGGCTGACCATTTCGCCTTCGACGATCTTCTTCGCCGCCGGACAACTGACGCCGGCTTCGCAGCCCAACGTCACCGGTGTCGCCGAAGGCACCGTCACGGTGAGCGCGACCGGCAGCGGCCTTACGGCTGCCGCCACCAATGTCCGCGTCGGCTATACGCTGTCCTTCGTCCCGGCGACCGTGGCGATCACGGGCACGTCGGCGCAGAACCTGAACCTTACCTTGTCGAGCGCCACGCCTACCAACCTGACGGTGAACCTCAGCTCGGCCACGCCGGGTGTGGCGAGGGTGAACGGCACGGTGGTTTTCGCCGCCGGTGCCACCAGCGTTAACGTCCCGGTTACCGGCGTCACGCCGGGGATGGCGATCATCACGGCCGTGGCGCCGAACATCCCGTCGACGACGGCCACGGCCACGGTCATCGCGCCGAACATCATTTCGGTGCCGGCTCTCAGCATTGTCTCTTTGGGCAAATTTGTCGCCTTCCCGATCACCTTGCCGTCCCCCGCGGGCATGTTCGGAGTGACGGTGACGATCACCAGCGCGGATGACATGAAGGTGATCGTGCCGCCGTCGATCTTCATCGGCCCCGGCCTAAGCACGGCTACGGCGCAGTTGTTGGGTGAGAACGTGGGTGACGTCAATATCACCGCCTCGGCTCCCGGCTATCTGCCGGGCGTGGGCGTGGTGAAGGTGGGCACTACGGCCACGTGGCAGTTGCGCAGCATGGAGCTCTCGCCCGGTCAAAGCCGGGTCGCCTTCCTTGACCTGGGTGCCTCGGCGCCGGGCCAGCCGCCATTCCCTGGCGACACCGGGGTTCGCATCAACTTCACGTCGAGCAATCCGGCCGTGGCCACGATTCGTGACTTCGTCACCGCCTACCCTGACGGCAGCGAATTCACGATTATCGCCGTGCTGATCAATGCCCAGGCGCCGGGCACCGCGATTATCTCCTCGAGCGGCATCAATATTCCGGTCGACCAGATGACCATTACCGTTGGCGGTCCGCTGACCATCAATACCGCTTCGTTACCGAACGGTACGGTGGGCACGCCCTACTCACAGACCCTGCAAGGTGCCGGCGGTACGGCCCCACGCTCCTGGAGCCTGGCCGCCGGCTCTCTGCCGGGCGGCTTGTCGCTCAATTCGACGACCGGCCTGATCTCCGGGACGCCGAACACAGCGGTCTCGGCGGCGCCGCTCACCTTCCGCCTCACCGATAGCAGCGTGCCCACCCAGAGCTTGACCGTGCAATTGTCGCTCACCATCCGCATCGGCGGAGGGGGCGGCGGTGCGATGACGCTCACGCCTTCACCGCTGAACATCAGCGGCACGGCTACCCAAAACCTCTCGCTCGGCCTCTCCGTTCCCGCCCCCGCGGGCGGCTTAGTGGTGAACTTCAACTCCGGCAGCCCGGGCGTGGCGACGGTGGGCGGTAGCATCGCGTTACCCGCCGGTGCCAGTTCCGCCGTCGTCCCGGTGACCGGTGTCTCCACCGGTAATACCATCATCACCGCCTTGGCGACCGGTTATGGCCAAACCACGGCCAATGTGGCGGTCTCTTCGGTCTCCGGGGGCGATATCATCCTGCCTCAAGGGCTCGTCGTGGCGCCTGGCGACTTCAAAACCTTTCCCATCATCCTGGCGGCTCCGGCGGCGCAAGCCACCTTCGTTACGTTAACGATCAGCGACCCCTCGACGGCTTCGTTCTCGCAGCAAAGCGTCTTCATCAATGCCGGCCAATTCACACCGATCCTGCAGCCGCGACTGAACGGCATCGCCGCCGGTCCGATCGTGATCACGGCATCGGCGTTCGGCTTAGCCACGGCCACGACCAACGCGCTGATCGGCTTTAGCCTCACCTTCACGCCAGCCACGATCAACATTACCGGCACGGCTAGCCAGAACGTGACCCTGTCACTGTCGAGTTCTACGGGCAACAGCCTGGTGGCCACGCTCACCTCAAGCGATCCCAACGTGGCCACAGTGCCCGCCACGGTGACGTTTAGCGCTGGTAACACAACGGCCAGTTTCCAAGTCACGGGCATTACCCCGGGCACCACGGTGCTGACGGCCACCGCTCAGGGGATTCCGAACGCGACGGCCAACGTGACGGTCGCCCCCCCAGGCATGATCAACGTGCCGGCGGTTTCGTTGCCCTTGGGCCAGACGGCGCCCTTGCCCATCAGCATCACGAGCCCCGCTCCGTTCGGTGGTTTGACGATCGCCTTGGTGAGTTCGCAGCCCAGCCGCGTCACGGTGCCGGCCACGGTCACCATCCCGGCCGGCCAGACCACGCCAGCGTCTCCGGTGGTCGTTACTGGCCTGAATGTGGGTCCGTCCACGATCACCGCCACCGCCCCGGCCTATGTGGCGGGCACCGGTGTGGTGAACGTGAATGCGTCGGTTTCCTGGCTCACCACCAATCCAATCGTGAATCAGGGTTCGCAGCAGATACTTCTGCTGAAGCTGTCGGCCTCGGCACCCACACCGGTGGATGGCGGCATAACGGTGACTCTCACCTCGAGCGATCCGTCGGTGGCGCAGGTGCAACCATCGGTAAACTTCTTCCCTGATGGAAGCGAGTTCACCACCTTGGCGATCAACGTGACGGGCCTGACGGCCGGCACCGCGATCATTACTGCCGAAGGGCTGAACATCCCGGCGGCGTCGCTGACGATAACCGTGGTGGGACCGTTGTCCATTCAGACCTCCACCCTCACCGCGGGCTCCGTGGGCCTCGCCTACTCGCAGCCGCTCGCGGCGACTGGCGGCCTTTCGCCCTACACCTGGGCACTGACCAGTGGCGTCCTGCCGGGCGGACTGGGCCTCAACCCGGCGACCGGGGTGATCTCCGGCACGCCCAACGCGGCCGTCTCGGCCCGGGCGTTGACCTTCCAGGTGAGCGACGGCAGCACTCCGCCGCAAACGGTTTCTGGCGTGGTGCTCCTCACGATCACCGCCCAGCAGCCCGACAGTATAGCGGTCAATCTAGGCGGTACCCAATCCGCCGCCGTGGGCTCTGCCTTCGGTACGTCGCTCTCCGTTCTAGTGAAGGATGGCAGCGATCTGCCCGTCCCCGGCATCACGGTTACCTTTGCCGTGCCCGCCAGCGGCGCTTCGGCCGCTTTCAGTGGCGGCAATACGGCGATTACCGATGCTTCCGGCATCGCGACGGCGAACATCCTCACCGCCAATGCGAGCCTCGGTAGCTACTCGGTGGTGGCTTCGGTGGCTGGTTTGGTGCCGACGGCCACCTTCTCGCTCACCAATCTAGCGGGTCTGGCCGCTTCGGTGACCGCCACCTCCGGTTCGCCGCAGAATACTCCGTTCAGCACGGCCTTCGGGTTGCCGCTGCAGGCCACGGTGCGCGATGCCGGCGGCAATCCGATAAGCGGCCTAGTGGTTACCTTTGTCGTGCCGGGTTCGAACGCAAGCGCCACCTTCGCGGGCGGCGTGAATACGGCGACGACGGACAACCTGGGCGTAGCCACTTCGGCGTTGCTGACGGCCAACGCGACGGTCGGCTCCTACGCCGTTACCGCCAGCACGCCGAACGCGGCTACGCAAGCGGCTTTTAGCCTTACCAACACCAGCGGCGTGGTGACGTCGATTGCCGTCCAGGCGGGCGCCAACCAGTCTACTTCCGCGAGCACGGCGTTCCCGCTGCCGCTCCGGGCCATTGTCCGCGATGCGGGCAGTAACCCGGTCCCCGGTGTGGTGGTGACGTTCACCGCGCCCGCTTCGGGTGCCAGCGCGACGTTCGCCGGCGGTGTCAATACTGCGACCACCGATGCCTCGGGTATCGCGGTCTCGCCCGTCGTCACGGCCAACGGTACCCTGGGTGCCTACACGGTGGTCGCGACGGCTGCGGGCTTGAGCACCCCCCAGGCGGACTTCGCCCTCACCAATGCCTCGCAGCCGCCCACGTCGGTTTCCGCCGCCACGGGTACGCCGCAGGCGGCCACGTTGAATACCACCTTCGCGCAGCGCCTGGTCGCCCTGGTTCGTGACGCCAATGGGATTGGCGTCGGAGGACGCACGGTCACCTTTACCGTTCCGGTCTCGGGCGCGGGTGGCACGTTCGCCGGCGGGGTGAATACCGCCGTCACGAATGCCTCGGGCTTAGCCACCTCGGCCCAATTCACGGCGAATGCCATTCCCGGCGTTTATCAGGTAACGGCCTCTACGGCGAATCTGCCGCCCGCTACCTTCACCCTGACGAACAGCTCGGTAGTCAATAATGGCCCGCAGATCCTCATTCCCAGCGTCCAGGTGGGTAAGAACCTGCAGGTGCTGATCACGGTGAGCATTCCGCAACCGGCGCCTCCCGGCGGCCAGCGGATTGTGCTGACGCCGACCGACTATAGCCTCGTCCGCGTGGCGGGCCGTCAGGCCGACGCCGGCCTTGAAGCTCCGTTAACCGTCAACATCGGTGAGGGCCTCACGCAGGTGACCGGCATTTTTGTCCAGGGCCTCGAGTCCGCCGGCACCGCCCAAATCATCGCCACCGCCGCCGGCTATACTGACGGCATTGCCACGGTCGACTTGTTCCCCTCCGGCTTGGTACTGTCCGGACCGAATGGTTCTGCCGGTAGCTTCAACATGTTCCAGGGCGCCACGGCTCAACTCACCGTGCAATCGGCCCGGCTGACGGCTTCGAACGGCTTAGCCGAAATCCAGGCAGTGAAGGGTGGCGTGGTACTGATCTTCAACTCGGAAACGGGCCGGTTCGATCCTGGCCCCAACACGACGGTGAATATCGGACTCTCCAGCTCCACCACCAGCGTGGGCGATGTGGCTCCGTCCACGGTGACCATTGTGGGCGGTCAATCGTCGGCGACCTCGAACTTCCTCGCTACGAACATCGGCGTCTCCACGGTGACGGCGGCCGCACCGGCCGGCTTTACGCTACCGTTGGGTGGTTCAAACACCGTCGCCATCACGGTAGTCCCGTCCGGCCTGGTGGCGGTCAACGCTAGCGTTGGCCGTAACCTGCAGGCCGCCATGCGGTTCACGCTCAACTCGCCGGCGCCTAACTCCGGCTGTTTCGTCACCAACTCGGGTATCATCTGCGGCTTGCCGGTCACCGTCACCAGCAGCGATGCGTCGCGGGTGCGCTTCTCGCCCGGCGGTACGGCGTCTAACGACGATCTGGGTCTGGCCACGATCACTGTCGTAGTGCCCGCCGGCCGCACCTCCAGCCAGGAATTCTTCGTCCAAGGCTTCCAGAGCAGCGGTGCCGTGCCCTACACGATCTCGGGTCCCGGCTTCGGGAACTCGTCCGCCAACGTATCCCTCTTCCCCGCCGGCTTCGTCCTGATCTCGCCGTTCGGCCGCGGTGCGGACTTCTTCACCACCTCCGGCGCTGCCAATAGCGAACTCTCCGTGGTGGCGGCCCGGCTCGACGGCGGCGGCAACTTCATGGAGACCCAAGCCCTCCGTGGCGATCTTATCGTGAACGTCCCCGTCATCAGCGCTTCGACGGGCGTGGGCACCATCACCGCCTCGCCGCTTAACATCGTGGGCCCGGTCAACTCGGGCTCCACGCAATTCCGTCCCTTGTCTAACGGCACCACGCTCCTTTCGGCGGTGGCACCCTCCGGCTTCACGACGCCCAGTTCCGGCGGTTCGCTCAATGCCACGGTCCGCACTCCGCAAGTCATCGTCAGCGCCGTGACGGTCGGCAGAAACCTGCAGACCACCAGCACGCTGCTGCTCGGTCAACCGGCACCCACCGGAGGCGTAAACGTTACGTTTACCAGCGGTTCAGCGCAACTGCTGCTCTCCACCGGGCCCAATACGCCTGGCACAGCCACCATCGTAGTGAACGTCCCCGCCGGTCAAAGTGCGGCGTTCTTCTATCTCCAGGGCTTCACCGATACTGGCTTCGCCAGCTATTCGGTTCAGGCACCGAACTATGCCGGCACGTCGGGCGCGGTTACGTTCGCTCCGTCCGGAATCGTGATCGCGGGCCCGCTCGGCGTCGGTATCGGCTTCGGCACCACGGTGGGCGGTGGTAATCAGGCGATCACCGTCTCCACTGCCCTACTGGATGCTTCGAATATCTTCCAGTCCACTCAAGCGCTTGCCGCCGGACTTACGCAAGTGGTGAGCCTCACCAATAGCTTCGCGGCGGCCGGCAGCTTCCCGGCCACGGCTATCATCACCGGTGGCAACAGCGACGTCAACGTCAACTTCTCGCCTGCCTCGGTCGCCAATACCACTCTTGGCGTACTCAACCCGTCCGGGTACTCCTTGCCCACCACGGGCAGGTCGGTATTGGTCCAGGTAAGACCTTAGTCCCGGAACTCAGAATCGGGGGGATTGGACCCACTTCCCCCTTTTTCTTTGTGCTGGTTTTTTCAACAATGCGGATATAATCGGAGTTAGTTCAAACCATGAGACAAACGTCTGCGTTTTTCGTTTTCTGGTCCTTCTGTTCGAGCGCTCTGCTAGGTGCCGCCGGATTTGAAATGGCCAATGTCGCGGTGGGAAGCAGTTTGCAGACCGCCGCCACGTTTAAGTTGACCGAACCGGCCCCGGATGGCGGACTCGAAGTCACCCTAACGAGCGAAGATGCCAACCGGCTTAAGCTTTCGCGCCGGCCCGATACGGCCGGCAACGGTTCCATCGTCATCACGATTCAAGGCGGCTTTAGCGAAAGTCCTGACTTCTGGATCCATGGCTTCGCGTCCAACGGCGAAGTGGGATATACGGCCAAAGGCAAGGATTATACGACCTCCCGCGGCGTCGTCACGCTCAACCCCTCGGCCATTGTCATGGTGGGCCCTTTTAAGGCCAATCGCTTCCGCACCACCACCGGCGCCAGCGCGTCCCGCATCGTTCTCTATGCGGCCCGGCTCACCCCCGCCATGGAGTTTGCCGAACAGCAAGCCGTAGCTGGCGGTCTCAACCTGCAATTGGAGGTGACCAACTCGGCCCCTGAAGTTGGCTCGCTAGCGCCCGCCACGCTTTCGATCGCCGGCGGCCTGCCGAATGCCGTCACCGAGTTCAAACCCTCCAAGGCCGGTACCGTTAACCTGGCCGTAAAGGCCCCTGCCGGCTTCAGCCCGGCACCGGCGGCCTACAGCGGCATCGTCGGCGTGGTGACTTTGCCCGGGATCGCCATTACGGACCAAGTAATGATCGGCCAGAACTTGCAAATCGGGGCTAACGTTGGGCTCGGCGAAGCTGCGGGTCCGAACGGTGTGCAGGTTACTCTCACCAGCGATGATCCCACCCAATTGTTGATTTCCCGCTCCGCCACCGAAGTCGGCGTCAAGTCGATTGTCCTCACCATCCCGACGAATGGGGTAGGCGCCCAGTTCTTCCTGCAGGCCCTGGGCAAAACCGGTACCGCCACCTACACCGCTACCTCGAAGGGCTTTGCCAGCCGTATGGCTAAGATCGGCCTCGCCCCTTCCGGCGTCGTCATCGCCCCCGCACCGTATGGCCCGCCGGATGAAGCCGAACTCTTCCGCAAAGGCCAGGAGGGCTCCCGTGGCTTCGTTTCGCACCTGACCAAAAAGGCCAAGATGCCGATGGCCGTTTGGACCGCCCAGCTTGACCCTATCACCCTCCGCTCCGCCGACATCACCGTCCAGCCTCTCCGGGCCGGCATGACCCTCAAGGTGGATATCGAAAGCAGCAATCCCGGCGTCGGGAGTGTGGGGAGTTCGGTCGTGATCAAGGGAGGCTCGGAAATCGGCAACACCGATTTCACTCCATTGTCGAAGGGCTCCACCGTGATCTCGGCCATTACTCCGGCCGGCTTCACTAAGTCCGCGAACTCCACCTCGGTAGAGGCGATCGTCAAGGAGTAGTCTACTTAGTCCAAATTGCTTCCAAAAACTTGCAACTCAGTAAGGGTGGCTCTTGAGCCACCCTTTTTCTTGGTAGATCGAAAGTACTGGTTTCCTAGTCATTAGTACTGGAGTTTTAGTCCCACCGAGTTAGTCCTAGTTTTTTAAGTAATTGCGAAGTGTTTGAAATAGTTGATCTTAGCGGTATATAGTATCCCTCACCGTAATGGGAGTAATGAAAATCCGCTATTCCTAGAGCCTGAGTTTTTTTTGACTATTGCCTAGGATCTGCATCATACTTTTCTTGTAATCACACAGGAGGAGCGTTGAAGTTCTGGCCGCCGTTTGCGTCTGCAAAGTTGGCCAGGGGAGGCTTCAGCGTCTAGCTAAATATGAAAACATGGATGAAATCGGTTTTCGTCGCCTTGACGATGACTTTCGGGTTGTCGGCAGCCTCAATAACCTTCGCGACGAGTACGGTAGGCACCAACGAGGTCGGCGAAGCGGTTTACCGTTACGTCTTCAACCTCCAGGATGTTCGACTGGCGCTCAACCAGGAGTTGAGCATTATCTTCCCGGCGGCGACCTATCAGTCGCTGTCGAATCAAGTGGCTCCCCCAAGCGATTTCGATTTGGACGTGTTTCAGCCTAACCAATTCGGGGGGGGAGAAGACGGGCTCTATAGCTTATTGGCCTTGGTCGACCAGCCCTCCATGTTGGGTGAGTTTCGTGTGGATTTCACCCTGGTCAGCGGTAAAGCGCCGACGGGGTTGGCGTTTGAAGTGAATCAATTGGCTGCCAATGGTGTTGATATTTTAAACACTGTGACATCGGGCCTGACGGAAATACCGGAGCCCAGCACGTGGATGCTGGCCATCTCCGGCATGTTTTTCGCGGGACTCGTGAAAGTAAGCCGGCAGAGACGGTAAGATAAAAGATTCTCGCTGGCGCATTTTGGGTCGGTGTTCGGAGGACTTATGCGAAATTTTTGCTCTTTAGCGGCGCTAGCCGTGCTCGTTGTGCTTGCCCCCGCTGAGGCGCTCGCGCAGTTTTCAATCAACAACTACGCCTTGGTAAGCGAGACGCGCCTCACGCGGTCGATCTCCGATTTTGAATACCGGGCTAACGTTGTCAATACCGGGCCCGCCCGGTCCTTCCTCACCGCCAGCATTACTAGCGCTCAGTTCACTACGCAGGTGATCCGCAATGTGCTTCACTTCAGCAACGTACCGGCCAACGGTACGGCGACGAGCATCGACACTTTTGTCCTGCGCATCGACCGCAGCGCTCCGTTTATGCTGAGCGCCGTCCAGTGGAACTTCTCGACCCCCCAATTCCCGATCGCGAATGCGGGGACCCCGCAGACCGCCGGACTCACCCAGCTGGTGACGCTCAACGGCAGTGCCTCTTCGAACCCCAGCGGGGTGGTGAGTCCTCTTTTCTATGCCTGGATCATGCTCTCCCGCCCGGCCGGTAGCATTGCCGCTCTTTCGAACTCAGGCGTGGCCATGCCCACCTTTACCGTCGATCGGCCGGGCCAATATGTCTTTTCGCTCACCGCGAGCAACAATTTCGGGATCGACACGGCCTACGTCACTGTCAGCACGAGTAACTCTCCTCCGGTCGCTAATGCCGGCCCCGGGCAGAGCTTGCCCCTGAACGCCACGGCTACGCTCAACGGCAGCTTGTCCTCTGACGTCGACGGTAATTCGCTCACCTTCCTTTGGTCGTTTGTCACTCGCCCCATCGGCAGCTCCGCCGTACTGGCGAACCCCACCGCCGTCAACCCCACCTTCGTGCTCGATCGCGCCGGTGCCTACGTGATTCAGCTGATTTGTAGTGACGGTACCCTCAGTAGCGCCCCGGCCACGGTAACCATCTCCACGATCAATACCCAGCCGGTGGCCATTGCCGGCCCCACCCAAGCCGTCAACGTAGGCTCCCTGGTGCAACTCAACGGTGGCAACTCGACGGACGCCGACGGCAATCCGCTAACCTACACCTGGATCCTCAATTCGATCCCCACGCAAAGCACCGCCACGCTGAGCAACACCGCCATCGTAAATCCGACCTTCACCGCGGACCGTCCCGGCACTTACATTGCCCAGTTGATCGTCAACGACGGGTTTATCAATAGCCTCGCCTCCACCGTCACCATCACGACGAACGCCGTTCCCGCGCCTACCGCCAACGCGGGTCCCGCCCAAACCGTTCGTTGGGGCGCCACGGTGCAGTTGGCCGGTAGCGCCATCGATCCTGGCGGCCGTCCCATTACTTATAGTTGGTCTTTCACCTCGCGCCCCACCGGCAGCACGGCGGTATTCTCGAATCCCAACCTTCCCAACCCCACCTTTGTCGCTGATGTTCCCGGCAACTTCATTTCCCAATTGATCGCCAGCAATCCCTTTAGCTCGAGCGCCCCGGTGACGGTCACCATCACCACCACCAACTCCACGCCGGTGGCCAATGCCGGACCCGCGCAGAGTGTGCTCGCCGGCACGCTCGTGGCGCTAACCGGTGCCGGTTCCACTGACGCCGATAGCGATCCCCTCACCTACGCCTGGTCCTTTTCTACGCGGCCGACTGGCAGCGTGGCCAGTCTGTCGGCCCCCACCAGCCCGTCGCCCAATTTTACCGCCGATGTGGCGGGTACGTACATTGTCCAGTTGATCGTCCGCGATCAGTTCGCCGCGAGCTTGCCGGTCACGGTTACCATCACCGCCGTCGCGCCTGGCCAGATCGTGATTGCGGCGACGAGCGTGGCGCCCGGGACCACGGTCGTCCTGCCGGTGACGCTCTCCTCGCCTGCCTTTAGCGCCTCCACCGTCAACTTGGCGATCGTGGGCGCGGGGGTCAGTCTTTCTTCCAGTACCTTATCGTTCGCCCAAGGTGCGACGACACCCACCACTCCGGTGAACGTCACGGGTCTCCTGCTCGGCAGCACCCAGATCAATGGCACCGGTACGGGTCTTACCGCCGGCTCCGGCACCGTCAGCGTGAATGCCACTCTGGCCTATACGACCAGTTCCGTCACCATCATCGGTACGGCGACGCAGAACCTCGCCTTGAGCTTGTCGGTTCCGGCCCCCATGGGCGGCGCGGTCGTGAATTTGCTTTCGAGCAATACAGGCTTCGCCACGGTTCCGGCCACGGTCACCTTCGCCGCGGGGACGCAAACCGTCAATGTGCCCGTTACTGGCGTCGCCGCCGGCACGGCCACCATCACTGCCTCGGGCACGGGCTTGAACTCGGTGAATGGGTCGGCCACCGTTGTCGGACTGCTCGCAATCTCCACCGTCGCATTGCCCAATGGCACCCAGGGCGTCGCTTACTCGCAACAACTCGCCACCACCGGCGGCACCGCCACGGCGAAGACCTGGCTGTTGACCAGCGGCACCCTGCCCACCAACCTGACCCTTTCCCCCGGCGGCTTGCTCAGCGGTACGCCCACCGAACTGGTCACCAACCGGTCGCTCTCCTTCCAGGCGACTGACCCCGGCTCGCCCACCCAGAACGCCTCCGTCACGTTGACTCTGTCGATCGTCGCCGTCACGCCTACCGCCATGTCGGCCACCAGCGGCACGCCGCAAAGCACGGCCATCTCGACGCAATTCTCCGCGCCCTTTGTGGTCACCGTTACCGGTGCCGGCGGCGCGCCCGCGTCTGGCGTCACGGTCACCTTCACTGCTCCCGCCACCGGCGCCAGCGGCACTTTCGCCGGCGGCGTGAACACCGCCACCACCAACGCTTCCGGCGTCGCGACCTCGGCCGCGTTTACCGCCAACTCCACCGCCGGCGGACCCTACAATGTCGTCGCCTCGGTGACGGGTGTGACTTCCGTGAACTTCGCCCTCACCAATACGGCCGGCGCTCCGGCTTCGATCACCGCCACCGCCGGCACGCCGCAGAGTGTGCAGATCAATACGGCTTTCGCCGGTACCCTGCAGGCCACCGTGCGTGACTCGGGCAACAATCCGATCCAGGGTGTAACGGTTACCTTTACGGCGCCCGGCAGCGGTGCCAGTGGCACTTTCGCCGGCGGCGTGAACACCGCCACCACCAACGCCTCCGGTGTGGCGACCTCCGCGGTCTTCGCCTCTAACGCCACGGTAGGCCCCTACAACGTGGTCGCCTCCGTGCCCAGCTTCTCCGCCAACTTCGCTTTGACGAATACGGCCGGTCCGGCTGCCACGGTCGCCGTCTCCTCTGGCTCGGGCCAAACGACGGGCGTCACGGTGGCTTTCGGCAATCCGCTGGTGGCCTTGGTTGCTGACGCGGGCGGCAACCCGGTCTCTGGAGCCACGGTTACCTTTGGCGTCCCCGGCAGTGGCGCTAGCGCCACCATCGCGGGCGGCAATACAGCCGTCACCGGCGTCAATGGCCTCGCCACTTCCGGCATCGTTACCGCGAAT
>Ga0105047_10004580_pt1 | contig 24009 bp, 22 predicted proteins | sample MAT04_FD_78384 | JGI IMG/M metagenome (GOLD analysis project Ga0105047, IMG submission 78384) | Freshwater microbial communities from Lake Fryxell liftoff mats and glacier meltwater in Antarctica - MAT-04 (megahit assembly) | ecosystem: Environmental > Aquatic > Freshwater > Ice > Liftoff... | reverse complement strand
GGTCGCGGATTCGCTTCTCGTAGGCCAGTATGTCGACGGTGTCGTCCTGTCGATCCTACAGGACATCAGTCAGCTTCCGAAGGTCATGACGACAGCCGAAAAGTTGACGCAGCTGAACATTCCGCTTTTGGGTGCGGTGGTCAACGGCATCAAGCCGGACATCCACGCCTACGGTTACAACTACGTGAAGCAACTCCCGGCGTAACTCTGGGCGAATGAGGGGTCGATGAGGCGATTTTGGCCAATGATTGTGATCGTGGCGGCGTTTGGTGGTTTGGGCCTGGCCAACCTACTCCGGACGCCTGCATCTGCCGGCATCGCGGCGGAGGACGCTCAAGCCAAGTTGGACGGTGTGCCTCTGACGATCGGGAAGTGGTTCGGTACGGTGCAGGCAATCCCCGAGAAGCAGCTGAAGGTGGCCGAGGCTTCGGCGTTTCTGAGTCGCATCTATCGGTGCGACGGGAAACCGGCGGTCCAGGTCATGGTGCTCTATGGCGGGCCAGGCCCATTGGGTGCCCACACGCCTGAGGTCTGCTATCAAGGTGCGGGCTTCCGCCAATTGGGCCGATCCGTTACGAAAGCCATACCGAACCGACAGGCCAATTTCTGGCACGGCGAGTTCGAACGAAGTGACTTGGGAACGTCGGTACTGAATGTTTACTGGAGTTGGGGCACCGACGGTGCCTGGAAGGCTTCCGACAATGCCCGCTTCGATTTTGCGGCCTACTCGACGATCTACAAGCTCTATGCTTCGTGGGCCGTTCCCAATGCAAGAGGTGTCGAATCGAAATCCGCGAATCCCTTGGACGAGTTCTTGCCTTTGTTTCTCGACGATCTGGATCGGACGACACGCGGTGAGGCAGCGACAATGACTGCCTCGTAGCAACGGAAAAACGGATTTGACCCGAACCTCGTGAGTGACTTTGGAACTTATGTCCGCCATGCCGCCCAAACACCAGACCCTGAATCCCGAAGCTGTGCCGACGGTGCAGCCGTGGCCGGAGATCGACTGGATTCAGCAGGAAACACCGGTTGTTCTTCCCCCGAGCGGCGGCTGTTACATCGCCATGAAGCCGTCCTTCGATTTCCTGCTTTCGCTCGCCATTGCCGTTCCGGCGGTGCCGCTGATTTTCCTGTGCTGGGCCATCGTTCGTGTCTCGAGTCGCGGTCCGGGATTCTATTCGCAGACGCGATCGGGTCTCATGGGTAAGCCTTACCGGATTCTCAAACTCCGGACGATGGGACACAACGTCGAGGCGGCGACCGGCATCCAGTGGTCCCAAAAGGGCGATGCCCGCGTCACCCGGTTCGGCAAGTTTCTTCGGACGACTCACTTGGACGAACTGCCGCAACTCTTCAACGTCCTTCGCGGCGAGATGAGTCTGGTCGGCCCCCGGCCGGAACGCCCGGAAGTCATTCGCGCCAAGGGTCTCGGCAAGCAGGTCGCGGGCTACGATCATCGGCTCGACGTCCGTCCCGGAGTCACCGGCTTCGCCCAAATTCAACTGCCGGCGGACAGCAACATCTGCAGCGTCCGACACAAGGTCGCCTACGACCTCTACTACATCGCCAATCAGTCGCTCTGGTTCGATCTGCGGCTGATCGCTGCCACGGCGATGAAAACGACCGGTCTGAAACCGGCGATGTTGCGTCGATTGTTTTTCTTGCCGTCCCGCGAGTTCGTGGGTCGATTCTTCCGGACGATGACTCCGTCGATCAGGCTGCCGGAAGCCGAAGGCAACACCGAGTTCCAGATCGCATGATCCTCGACTTCTTCGAGGCGCGCGTTTCTCCGGGAGATGATCGTTACATGCCAGCCGTTTTGGAAGCGATCCCCGAAACGACGCAGCGGAAGGCCGTCAAGCCTCACGTCCTTTACCTGACGCACCGCGTGCCGTTCCCGCCCGACAAGGGTGACCGCATCCGCAACTACCACATGTTGCGGCAGCTTTCAGCCCGTGCCGAGGTCGACCTGATCGCCCTCGCCGATGAACCGGTTCCGCCGGTGACCTACGCGGCGTTGGCGAAGCACTGCCGGCGGGTCGAGATCGTGCCCGTGCACGGAGTGCTGCGCAAACTCCGGGCTGCTTGGTCCGCGGCGACCTTTCGCAGCTTGACCGAAGGGGCCTTCCACGAACCGCAGGTCGACGACGCCGCCAATGCGATGGCCGCGACTGCTGACTATGGTGCGGTCTTGGTCTCCTGCTCCGGCTTGGCGCCGTACCTGCGTCGCGGCGCGTTGGCGAAACTTCCGGGCTTCGTCGATCTCGTCGATGTCGACAGCCAAAAATGGTTCGACTTCGCTGCGGTGCAGCGCGGACCCAAGAAATGGCTTTACCAATTTGAAGGAAGGCGACTGCGAAAACTGGAACGCAACCTGCCGACGTGGGCCGAGGCCGTGTCGATCGTCAGCCCGGCGGAAACGCGGGTTTACGACTCGTTTGCCGGCGAAGGCAGCGGCGTGACCGCGATGAACGGCGTCGATCTCGAGTACTTCGCTCCCGTGCCGCTCGACTGCCCGGTCGATTTGGCCTGCGTGTTCGTCGGGGCACTCGACTACCTGCCGAACGTCGATGCGGCGTGCTGGTTCGCGGACGAAGTCTGGCCCGGGATTCGGGAGCGTTACCCCACGGCGGAATTCCGCATCGTCGGCCGCAAGCCGGCGGCCCGAGTCCAGTCCCTGCACGGCAAGCCCGGGGTCGTCGTCGTCGGCCAGGTGCCGGACGTTCGGCCGCATGTCGCCGCCGCGGCCGTGACCGTTGTGCCGATGCGGTTGTCGCGCGGCTTGCAGAACAAGGTGCTCGAAGCGATGGCGATGGCGAAGCCGGTCATCGCCGCACCGCCCGCGCTGGCCGCCTTGGCCGTGGAGCCGGGCCGCGATCTTCTTCAGGCGGAAATGGTCGAACAGTGGCATGCCGGCGTGTCGACTCTGTTCGATTTCCCGGAACGCCGACGGGACTTGTCCATCGCAGCCCGTCGCTTTGTGGAAGAGCACCACCATTGGGACCGCTGCCTGCGGCCCATCCTCGACCGAATCGTTCCTACGGATGGCCTATGAACGCTGCGATGCCGACGCCGGTATGTGCCAGACCTGCTTACGTCTCAGTTGCGGACAAACGCCGCGCTGTGCCGTCGCCGGTGATCTTCGATACCCGCGTTGTGTCCGGCTCGGGCGGCGGACCGGACAAAACCATATTGAATTCACCCCGCTTCCTGGCTCCCCTCGGCTATCGGATGCTCTGCGGCTATCTTTACCCACCCAACGATCCGGGTTATCAGCAGATCGTCCAGAAGGCCGCGAAGTACCAGGCCCCACTGATTTCCATTCCCGATCGCGGGCCTTGGGATTGGCGGGTCGTGACCGACCTGCTCGCCGTCTGTCGTCGCGAGAACGTTGCCGTCTGGCATGGGCACGACTACAAGTCGAATGCCCTCGGCCTGTTGCTGAAGCGCTTCCACCCGATGCGGCTGGTGACGACGCTGCACGGTTGGGTCGAGCAGACCAGCCGCACACCGCTTTACTTCCGCATCGATCAGCTTTGCCTTCCCAAGTACGAAAAAGTCATCGCCGTCTCGGAAGATCTGTTTGAAGCGGCACTGACTGCGGGCGTGGCGGCCCACAACGTCGTGTTGCTCGAAAACGCAATCGACACGGACGAGTACCGCCGCCGCAAAACGAGTGCCGAGGCGAAGGCGGCGTTGAACCTGCCCGCCGATGGCCTGCTGATCGGCGGCGTCGGCCGGCTCTCGCCGGAGAAGGCATTCGACGCCCAGATTCGCGCCTTGCCGGCGCTTCTGGCACGCGGGCTGAACGTGCGGCTCGTCGTCATCGGCGAAGGTGGCCACCGGTCGGCGCTGGAGGCCTTGGCGAAGGAACTGAACGTCGGCGATCGCGTACTGCTCCCCGGCTGGCAATCGGATGTGCGAAGCTGGTTCGAGGCCATGGATGTCTACTGCCTAAGCAGCCTGCGCGAAGGCCTGCCCAATGTGCTGCTGGAGGCGATGGCGTTGGAGGTGCCGAGTGTGGCCACCCGCATCGCCGGCATTCCCCGGTTGATTCAGGACGGCCGCAACGGCCTGCTGATCGATGCCGGCGATTTCCCCGCCCTGGTTCGGTCGCTGACGGCCCTGCTGAGTCATGCCCCGCTTCGCGATCTGTTCCGGGCGGCGGCATTGAAGACCATCGAGACCCGCTACAGTTTCCCCATCCGCATGCAACGCTTGGCCCGCCTCTACGACGACATGAATCTGAACCGGATCGGTGGAAACCCGGACCGAAGCCGACCTGCGGAGGCAGTTCGCACTACGGTATGCTGAGCGAGCACGATCCGCGTCGGAGCCGAGAGTCCATGAATCGACCCATGACCGATGCCGCACCACTCACCGCCATTGTCGGCACCGGCCGCAGGCTGATCGAACGCCTGCCCGCTTTGACGAAGTTCGCGATGACCGGCGGCCCGCATCCGCTGAGCCGACGGCCGGAGTGGCTGACGATCCTTGCGAACGGCTTGGACCATCAGCCGTATGCGTTGGAAGTGGTCGTCCAGAACCGCACCTTCGGTTTCCTGCCGCTGGCCTTCGTCGAAAGTCGATTGTTCGGACGGTTCCTCGTCAGCCTGCCCTATCTGAACAGCAACGGCGTCATCGCGCAATCGCCGGATGTGGCCAAGGTGCTGCTCGATCGTGCGGTCGCGCTTGCCGAAGAACTGAATGCGAATCACGTGGAATTGAGGCACGAGACGGCGATCGGCCACGCCGCGTTCCCGGGATTGTTGACGAGCAAGGTCCAGATGCGGCTCTCACTGCCGGGCAACGTCGAGAAGCTTTGGAAGGGATTCGACTCGAAGCTCCGCAATCAGATTCGCAAAGGCGAGAAGAGCAACTTCGCACTGAGCTGGGGCGGTCTCGACCAACTCGATGCGTTCTACGACGTGCTGAGCCGGAATATGCGCGACCTCGGTACGCCGATCTTCTCGCGTCGCCTCTTCGAGTCGATCCTTACGACCTTTCCGCGAGACGCTGAGCTGTGCATCCTTCGCGATGGTTCCAAGCCGATCGCGGGTGCCTTGCTGTTGCACGGTCCCGGGGTCACCGAGGTACCCTCGGCCTCGAGTCTGCGGGACTACAACTCGAGTTGCGTCAACATGGTGCTGTACGCCCGGCTGCTGGAACGCGCGGTCGAACGCCGCCAGGCGATCTTCGACTTCGGCCGATCGACGACCGACGGCCCGACCTTCAATTTCAAGAAGCAGTGGGGCGCCAAACCCTCGCCGACGGCGTGGCAATTCCACCTTCGCGCCGGTCCGGCCGGCGAAATGCGGCCGGACAATCCCCGCTATCAGCAAGTGATCCGCCTCTGGCAGCGCCTGCCGGTGAAGTTGACGCAGCTGATCGGCCCGACCATCGTCCGCGGCATTCCGTGACGATTCAATATCGCACGATGACCTCGACGCCGGGAGCATCTGCGGGCACGTCGGTCGCTTGCACGACGGACCCTTCGAGACTCCAAGTGAACCGGCGCGGCAATTCCAGGCTGACGTACGACTGCTTCGGAAACGCAACCGACTTCCCGTTGACGGTGAGGGTAAGGTCGTTGCTCGAACGGTTGAAGAATCCGACGGTGCAAAGTTCCTGGACCGTACCCTCCGCGACGACCGGGACGATCTGGACGCGGGCCTTCCGCGGCGGATAGTTGGCGTTGACCTTGCCGTTCGGGTCGGCGGGCGTGGGCACGGCCAAGGGAGGCAGGCCGACGTCGTTGCCGGGGAGTTTCGGGATCAGCATTGGGATCTTCGGAGCTTCGGGCTTAACCTCGGGTATGATCGGCGGCGGCTTCACAGGCTCGGCGGGCACTTTCAAGTCGCCGACGGAGCGAATCCCTGCCGGTTCCTTCGTGTCCGATTTGGTGTCCGGCTCGGCTACGACCATCGGCTTCTTCAACGGTTCCGCTGGGGTGAGCACGGCATCCGAGGGGATTGCGTGCGGCACCACCGGCAGCGTTGGGGTGAACGGCTGCGGCATCGGCAACGGAGGACACACGATGAACAGCGGCGGCCGACAGATCGGCACGCAGCGACCGCCGGCCCCGGCGAGATCGGGCAGACAAACCAAGCTCATCAACACCAACGTAACGGCCTGCTTCACCATGAGTGCTTCCTTGCTTGAGGTCGAATCCGGGTGTTCCACACTCGACGTCCGCCCGTGCAATCCGCACAACGGACCATACGGTTACATCCTACTTCACCAGGCTTTCCCGGGCAATCCTCATGATGCGAACTCTGATCGCCGGCGTGCTCGCGTTGGTGGCTGCAACAAACGTCGATGCCCAATCGGAGCGGCATGAACTCGGCCGCAGGCTGGTCGCCTTCGAGAAGCAGTGGGAAACGACGACCGACGACGCTGCTCGAAAGCGTGCCCTGGCCATCCTGCCGAAGGTCACGACGCAATTTTTCGCGCTGCAACTCGGCGAAGCCGGCCGCACGCTGGACGATGCCCGCTGGGCCCTCCTGGGTGAAACGCCGAGCGACGAGACGCGCTGGGCGGAAAGCCTACACATCGTTCCGCCCGCGGTGCTGCACGACTTGGCAAAGGACGATTTCATCGTGACGGTCAAGCACTTTTACCCGCCGAACGTGCCGCGGCCCAAGGGCATGATCGTCACGCTGAAGTTCGACGACGTCGCCGAGCCGGTGCCGCTCGACAAACTGCCCGCGAAGGTCAAGCTTTTGACGAAAGGGGACCAAACCGTCCGAACCGGCGGCCTCCAACTCAAGGCACTCCTGCAAACGAAGGCGGCCGTTCTGGCCCGCATCGAAACGTTGATGTCCCGTGATGAAGTTGGACCGATCGACGCTTGGAAGAAGAAAGCGGCCGCCGACTTCGGAGTGCCCTCTTTCGAATCGCTTTCCCTGAAGGACAAGGTCGCGCTCTTGGAGCGTCTCGCGGGCGGCGAAATTCCCGAGAGCGATCTCGAGATACTGGATCGGTATCTGGAACTGCAAACACTCGTGGCAGCACTGGAAGCGAAGAAAACCTACTACGACGATTTTCATCCGGGCGACCACACGATGAGCGTGCCGCTGCCCAACAAACAGTCGGCTGTGATTCGTGCGTTCGTTCCGAGCGGATTGGATGCCGCGAAGCCGGTCCCCATCGTGTTCGCACTGCACGGGGCGGGCGGTTCGGAGAATATGTTTTTCGAGAGCTACGGGGCAGGGCACATCGTCAAGGAATGCGAGAAGCGCGGCTGGATGCTGGTCGCCACCCGCGGCGGTTTTCTCGGCTCGCCGCCCGTGCCGGAGATTCTCGAAGCCTTGAAGACGCGCTACCCGATCGACGGAAAGAAGGTCTTCGTCGTGGGGCACTCGATGGGCGCCGGTCAGGCCGCCGAAATTGCCCAGCGGAACCCGAAGCTGTTTCGCGGGATCGCCCTGCTCGGCGGAGCGGCCCGCGTACGCGATGTCAAAGCCTTCGCCCAGCTTCCGCTGTTTCTCGGCGTCGGCACCAAGGACCAACTCGCCTACAAGGGCAGCACGGCGCTGGTGAAGAATCTGCGGGCTGCCGGGGCTGCGAACCTAACGGCCAAGGAGTATCCGGAGATCGAACATCTGGTCATCGTTCGGGAGGCGTTGCCGGACGTATTCGCCATTTGGGACAAGTCGATTCAGCCCTGACCGGTCGACCGGACATTCGGGTGCATCGGTACGAATTCCGCGCCCGGGCGATCTCACGCCTGAAATTCGTGGTTCTGCCGGAAAATCGGACTTTGCAACTGCCGAATATCGGGAACAAACCCGGAGATTTGAGGGCTTGATCGGCACGAGTCTTGCCCTAGCCATCGGAAATCGGCGAGCGAGCATTTTCGATGCGATAATGGTTTCTCCGACACAGATTTCTCGCGCCGCATGAGGCCGAACGTGCTAAATTTTCGACAACTGTTTACGCACGCCGCGGGATTCGCTCCTGGGTCAACGCCGATGCCGACCGTGTTGCCGGACCTCCGGGCCATTCTGGAACATACCTACGAAGTCGTTTGGCTCCTCGATCCGTCGAGCGGTAAGCTTCACTACATCAATGGGGCGTTCGAAACCCTCTGGGGCCGCCGCGTCGAGCAACTCCTGGTCGCGCCGAGCACCACGTCGTTCCTCAGCAGCACCGTGCATCCGGACGATCGCGCCCGCTACGACCGCGGCGTCGAACTGCGCGACATGGGCGGCGGCCACTTGGATATCGAATACCGCATTCTTCGGCCCAGTGGCGAAGTCCGCTGGGTGCGGTCCCGGTCCCGGCCCTACCTCGGCGGCGAAGGCCTGATCGTCGGCATGAACGAGGACATCACCGAACGGAAGCGGCACGAAGAACAACTCGAAGCTCATCGCCGCGAGTTGGAGGAAGCCTACGCCCGCCTGCAGGAAGCCGTCATCACCGACCCGTTGACGGGACTTAAGAACCGCCGCGGGCTCCAAGCCGGCTTGGAGCGCGTCGAAGCCGATGCCCGCCGACACCGCACGGCCATCTCCGTTGTCGCGACGGACATCGATCATTTCAAACTTTACAACGACGCTTACGGTCACCCGGCCGGCGACAACGTTCTGGTTGCGGTTTCGACCATCATCCAACGCAGCATGCGGCCGACCGACCTGGCCGCCCGCGTCGGCGGGGAGGAATTCGTCGTGCTGCTGCCGGATACGGACCGCTCGGGCGCCATCGCTGCGGCGGAACGCATTCGGCGAGCTGTCGCCTATGCCCGTTGGCCGCACCGACCCGTGACGGCCAGCTTCGGGTGCTCGACTTGGCACCCGGATGAAGCCTGCTCCCCGTCGACGCTTTTCGCCGCCGCCGATAAGGCGATGTACGAATCGAAGAACACCGGCCGCAACCGCGTGACCCACATCCTCGACATGGCCCAGGCTGAGATCGCCGAGCCGCTGACGGTGTGATTGCAAACGCAAAAAAGCCCGCAGGTCACACCTGCGGGCTTCGTCGTTTTACTGGCCAAGGTGGGACTCGAACCCACACGCCTTTCGGTGCTCGATTTTGAGTCGAGTGCGTCTGCCATTCCGCCACTTGGCCTGTGTCTTCAAGTTAAACCACGCCCTGTGCCCGAGCAAGGGCAGAGCGTTTAAACCGCGTCGATGACTTCGATCATCACGCACGAAACGTTGTCCCGCGAGCCGGAGTCGAGCGCCAGTTGGCCGAGGCCCTCGGCACAGGCCTGCATGTCGGTCTGAGCCTGGATGAAGGCCAGCATGTTCTCGTCCTGCACGACCCCCGTGAGGCCGTCGGAGCAGAGCATGAGGCGGTCGTTGGCCTTGACGTGCAGAACGGTGACTTCCGGACCGTCGCCGACTTCCTTGCTGCCGAGATACTTCCAAAGCACGTTCTTGAACCGGTGTTCCTTGGCTTCCGCGGCCGAGATGGTCTTGGCTTCGACCAAGGCTTGCGCCAGCGAGTGATCGACGGTGAGCTGCGAAATTTTGCCTTCGCGGACCAGGTACGCCCGGCTGTCGCCCACACCCGCGACGTACATCTCGTTGCCCTTGCGCCAAATGGCCATGACGACCGTGGTCCCCATGTTCTTCATGTCCTTGTCCAGAGCGCCCATCGCCATGATTTCTTCGTTGGCCTGCACGATGGACCGCTTCACCACACTCTTGACGGCTTCCAGATTGAGATGAGACGTCAGGTTCTTGCGAAGTTCGCGCGGGATGATGTCGATGGCGCGCTTGCTCGCGATTTCACCCGCGGCTTGGCCGCCCATGCCGTCGGCGACGATGCTGACGATGAGGTCCGGGAACTGCTTGACTTCGATGGAGTCTTCGTTGTTTTCGCGGTAGTTGCCTAGCAAACTGCACTTACCGATGTTGAGCGCGAGCGGCATGGAAAAACTCTCAAGCCCTAAGGCAGTGTCACTGATGTTAAGCTTCGTTTACGTCACCCGTCCGCAGCGGTTGCCGAGCGTGTGGATTCCGTTGCGGCAGGAACGTCGTAATTAACGTCAGCTTACAACGACTTGGACGGGCTTGCAACCAGTGGGCCAAGCTTCCGGCGAATTCCCGGAACTTCGAATCGGTGCAGGCGGACAGATTCCCGAACTTTTGCGATGTTGCGGGAAGTTTGCGCCTTACGGCGTAAGGCACCCGGTTGGACTATCCGCAGCCTTGCCGACGACGTTAGCATGGGTGGATCAACGAGAGGCTTGCGGTATGGCGACACGAGTGACGCTGGTTCACGATTGGCTGACCGGGATGCGCGGCGGAGAAAAGTGCCTCGAGCCGGCGTGTCGTCGTTGGCCGGAAGCGAAACTGCTTTCACTCCTGCACACGGCCGGCTCGGTGGCGGAGAGTATCGAACGACTGCGGCCGCAGGGGAGTTTCCTCAATCGTCTTCCGGCAGTGGGCCGGTATTATCGCTTCACGCTGCCGCTGATGCCCGCGGCCGTGCGGAGATTGCGCGTGCCGCCGAGCGATTTGGTGCTCAGCTTCAGCCATGCCGTGGCCAAGGGTATCGTGGTCCCGCTGGGCACGCCGCACATCTGTTACTGCTTCACGCCGATGCGGTACGCCTGGCACCAGCGGGATGCCTACTTCCGCCGCGGCCCGTTGGGAAAGGTGAAGACGGCAGCGCTGGACTTGGTACTGTCCCGACTGCGCGAGTGGGACCGAGAGTCGGCCAAGGGTGTGACGCACTTCATCGCCATCAGCAAAACGGTGCAGGCCCGCATTCGCGAATGTTATGGGCGGGAGAGTTCGGTCATCGCCCCGCCGGTGGACACGCAGTTCTACACCCCGAATCGGGATCGACAACGCGAAGACTTCTACTTGGTCGTCTCCGCGCTCGCCCCCTATAAGCGCTTCGACCTCGCGGTGGAAGCCTGCAACAGGCTCAACAAAAAGCTGATCGTCATCGGCGGCGGGCAGGACGAGGCGAAGTTGAAGCGGCTCGCCGGGCCGACGATCGGGTTTCTCGGACGCCAACCCGATGAGGTGTTGCGGGATTATTACCGTCGCTGCCGGGCACTCTTGTTTCCCGCGGAGGAGGACTTCGGCATCGTGCCGTTGGAAGCGCAGGCGTGTGGAGCCCCAGTCATCGCCTTCGACAAGGGTGGTGTTGCAGAGTCCGTACGCCCGTGGGGGATGCCGGAGCCGACCGGGTACTTCTTCTCCGAACAGACGGTCGAGGCGGTGATCGAAGGGATCGAAGGATTCGAGCGGGTTCGCGCGAGCTACGATCCCGGTGCCGCGCGGCGCGTCGCATTGGCGTACCGCAAGGAGCGGTATGAGGCCGAGTTGTTCGGCTTCGTCGATCGCGTTCTCGGGCTTCACGCCGCCCAAGCGGCTTGAAGCCGCTAGACTAGGTACACGTTCGAGTTCCCGATTCCGGTATTGCCGACATGACGCTCCGCTCAAAATCCCGCGAAGTCGCACTGCAATTGCTCTTCCAGAAGGACACGAACAAGATTGCGGTCCCGCGTTCCGCGATCGCCAAGTTCGTGCGGGATCGCTTGGGTGAGGAAACGTCCGAGGTGTTCGCCCTCAAGCTTTACGACGGCGTTCTGAAAAGCCAAATCGAAATTGATGCCCTGATCGCTAAGACGGCGGACAAATGGCGGATGAGCCGGATGATGCCGGTCGACCGCAACGTGCTTCGCCTCGGTACGTTTGAACTGCTGCACAGCGACGATAAGACTGCGACCGCGATCGTCATCAACGAGGCGATCGAACTTTCGCGCCGCTTTGCCGGGGTCGATTCACCCGCCTTCGTCAACGGCATTCTGGACAAGATCGCCCAAAGTTCGCGAGCCGTTCCTGCCGCATCCCCGATCGCGGAAGTTCCAGCGCTGCGCGAGCCGAGTCTGCCGCCGACCGCTGCGGAAAGCCCGGGCTGAGTGCGATGCCGCGCGGTTCCCCGTTCACGCAGATGTGCCGACAAATCGCGGAAGCCCGCTTCGGCCCGACCGCTGACTTGCACGCGCACACCACGGCCAGCGACGGCGACTGGTCGCCTTCGCAACTCGCGATGGAAGCCCGAAGGGTGAATCTCAAATTCCTCGCCGTCACCGACCATGACACGATTGCAGGGGTGCAACCTGCGATGCAGGCGGCGGTCGGAAGTCGACTCACGGTGATCCCGGGTGTGGAGTATTCCGCCGAGTTTGCCGAACGCGAATTGCACGTGGTCGGCCTGTGGATCGATCCGCATTCGCAGCCGTTGCTCGATGCCTTGGCCGAAGTTCAGCATCGCCGTCGTGTGCGGTTCCGGGCCTTGGTCGAGGCGTTGGCCGCGGGCGGTGTGCACTTCATACCGGGTCTGGTGGAAGCGAAGATGTCTGCCCACGCAAGCATCGGTCGTCGCCATCTCGGTTTGCTGTTGGTGCAGACGAATCAGGCCGCCAATGTGCGCGATGCCTTCCAACGATTCATCCAACCCGCCACGGCTGCGATCGAGGTCCATCACCGCACGCCGCTCAAACAGGTCTGCGAGACGATCCACGCCGCAGGCGGCATCGCCATCCTTGCTCATCCTCCGGGGACTTTTGGAGAATCGGAACTGCTCGACCTCCAGCAGCTGGGAATCGACGGCGTCGAGTGTCACTTCGGCCGGGCCGACCCGTCGCGAACATCGGAACTTCGTGCGCTGGCTGCCAAGTTGAATCTGATGGTCAGCGGCGGCAGCGATTGTCACGGCCCCGAACCGGCGGATCGCCGAGTCGGCACCTTCGGATTGAAGTCGACTGACACCGATGCTCTCATCGCTCATGCCTCAGGATCAGCACGGTCGCCAAGTTCGCGCTGATCGGATCCGGTCCGGTTGAATCGAAGATGCCAACCGGCCAAGTCGGAATCCCGGTTCCACCCGCTTGTTCCACGGCTCCTTTCGTCGAATCATCGCGCATCGTTGATGAACACTTCCCAGCCAAGGATCGGCTTTGCGGCCGTCGGCTCGGATCGGAATTTCCAGGATAGGATCCCATGAAACGGATGTTCGCGGCGATGCTGCTCGCATTGCTCGGCCTGCCCGCGATCGAATCGTCGGCCTCGGCCCAAAACCAAGGTCCATTCGGCTGCGGCGGGTTCTGCTTCAAGTTCCTCGGCGGCCTGCACCAACACGGCCCCCTCTTCAACTACGGCCCGTACGAGGGCTACTACCCGTTCGCCCCCTACGGCCCGTGGACCAGCGACCTGCAGTACACCGGCCCCGGTCTGAACGGCGCCACTTGCGGTCCGCTCGGCTGCGGCCATGGTCGCGGGTGTGGGGCAGCCGGTTGCGGCGTCGGCGGTCGTGGCTGTGGAGCCGCGGGTTGCAGCGCCGGTGGTTTCTCGACGGGCTTCGGTGCAGGCCAACGCTTCGGATTCGGCGATGGCCAACACTTCGGCGACGGCCATCGCTTCGGCGACGGCCAACACTTCGGCTTCAGCAACGGCGGCAACCTGCGCAGCCTCTTCGGCGGTGGCCTTCGCGAACGCGGCAGCAACGACTGCGGTTCCTGTGCGAACGCCCCGGCCGACTCGCCCCTCGGTTTCTTCGCCAAGGTCTTCAAGCGCTCGCACCCGTGCAGCAACAAAGCCAAAGTGGGCACGGGGTGCTCCGCCGCTCCGGCCTGCCAAGCCTTGCCCGCCTGCGGTGCAGGTACCCCGGTTGAACTGGCCAAGCCCTGCGGCGGCTGCAGCGCGTCGGCCCGGACCGCCCCGATTCTTCAAACCGTTTCCGGCTTCGGTGAAGAAGCAGGCAGCACGGACGCCCGGTATCGCCGCGAACGCTAGTTCCAAGCGATGCATCGAACGTAGCAACGCGACGAAGGAAAACCGCCGCGTAATGCGGACGCCCACAACGACCGAATCACGATCGTGGCGCAAACTCGATTGACTTCGGCACCCGCTCAACGTGAGCGTGTGCCGCTTCAAGGGAATGAATTTGTCGAAAGGAATGGATCGATGAAGAAGTTGTTTCTTGCCGTGGCCGCCGTCGTCGGCGCGATGATGTTCGCCGGCGAAGCGAACGCGAACGGCGGCTGCTCCGGCCCGTTCTGCCAGCAACCCGGCCCGCGCCTGCCGCTGTTCCGTCAGACCCCGGTGCCCGCGTTCCAAGCCGCACCGTGGTACCTGTACTGGGGCTACAACCAGCACTTCATGACGCCCGCCCCGATGATGGGTGCTTACTATGGCCCGCCGATGGGCGGCGGCATGGCCAACCCTTACTTCTCGGCCCCGATGCAGATGCCGGTCCTCCGCTAACGAACCATCATCCCCGCAGGTCGACGTGCCTCCGGCTTCGTGCCGGAGGTCTTCGTCCTGCAGATCATCCATGCCTGGGGGTTCATACCCCGGGGCATGTTTTTTCGTGTCGGGATCATCATCGCTTTGCGTCGATATCCAAGCCGTGTAAGATATCGGCATGAAGACATTGGAACTGTCCGTTGTGAACCGACTCCTTGACCCGCTCGGCGCTATCCTGACGGCCGAGGTGGCGAGGAAGCCGGCAGACTACCGCTTCGATTCCGAAGCTCAGGCGCATCCTCGCCTTTTCACATCGAACATATCATCGCCAAACAGCATGGCGGCAGTGATCATCCGGATAATCTCGCTTGGTGCTGCCTCCGCTGCAATCTCCACAAAGGCCAGAATCTTAGTGGACTCGATCCTTTGACTGATCACGTCCTTCGGCTGTTCAATCCCCGTCGGCAATCTTGGCGACGCCATTCCGAGTGGCTTGGAGCTGTGCTGATCGGCCGAACTCGGATCGGGCGTGCGACCGTCGCCATACTCGATATCAATGACCCGCAACGAATCGCACTACGTCGAATGCTCATCGATGACGGAGATTGGACGCAGACGTGATTCGTCCGCAGTCGTCGCTTGCCGTCGGGCATCTTCCCGGACGTTTGCCTTCCCAAGTGTCCGGCGATACCATGTCCGCAACGGCGGCCCGCGTGGCCGGTCAGTGGAAGTCGAGTGACGCATGGCTGCGCCCGGCCTTTCCCGTCGGCAGCTTCTGATACGATTGGTTTGGTCGGCACACGGCTGGAGCTGTGTCTGCTTCAGCCGCATCAAATAGCGGACACCCACGGAGGGCCGCGTCATGCCGTCACGCCTTGCCATCGCCTGCATCATCGCCTTCTGGGTCGCGGCGACGGGCTACATCGGCCGACGCGATGTCTGGCCGCGGTACTTCTCCGAAGCCCCGCCGCCCGTCGCCATCGACCTGGCGGACGAAGCCACGCAACAGGCGCCGACGCGATGGACGATTTACCGGGGCGAAACGAAGATCGGCAGCCTGACCACGCGAATGGATTATCAGCCGGCGGACGACTCGTTTCGGTTCGTCAACAACTACTCCAAGCTCACTTTGGAAGCCGGCAAACTCGGTGCGGCCACGCTGGAACTCGAATTGCCGATGCTGACCACGACTGTGCGCGTCAATCGTGCCGGCGAGTTGCTGGAACAGACGATGACCGGCGAAGTTCGCCTGCTGATCGGAGGCGTGGAACTCGGCAATGGCTCCGCCGAGGTCACCGGCCGCGTGGTGCAGGGCGTGCTGATCGGGCGATGTCTGGTCCGCTACCCGTCGACGAACAAAGTCCCCAACATCGACCGCGATCTCGACCCGGTGCCGGTCCCTTCCGGTCAGGTGCTCAACCCGATGATGCCGGTGAATCGGCTGCGGGACGTCACACCCGGCCGGCGTTGGGTGATCCGGGAAGTCGATCCTCTGCGCGATGCCCTTGCGGTGTTGGGTAAGGAAATCTTGGGGCAGAACAAGCTCGGCGCAGGCATCGGCATGCCCGCTTCCGAGAACCGCGAACTGATCGCCGAGGTGTTGAGCGACACCGAATCCTTGCCGCAACGGACCGACCCGCCGGTCGAGTGCCGCATCATTCGCTACCGCTCGGAACAGGTCACCGCCCAAACCTGGGTCAGCATCGTCGACGGCCGCGTCATGCGGCAGGAAGCGTCGCTCGCCGGGGAACGCCTCCGCTTTGAACGGGAGAATTAGCCATGATCGACATCCGCAACGTCACCAAGAAATACGGCCCGAAGACGGCCGTGAGCAACATCAGCCTCAAGGTGCCCGCTGGGCAACTGTTCGCGTTTCTCGGCCCGAACGGCGCGGGCAAGACGACGACCATCAAAATGCTCTGCGGCCTGCTGTTCCCCACCGCCGGCACCGTCCGCGTCGGCGGCTTCGACATGACGGATCAAGGAGACGAAGCCCGGCGACTCATCAGTTATGTGCCCGATCAGCCGTACCTCTACGACAAACTCACCGGCCGCGAGTTCCTGCAGTTCACCTGCGATCTCTATCGCCTGCCGAAGGCGTTCGCCCAGGACAAGATGCGGGAAGTGATCGAACTGTTTCACCTCGACGAATTCGTCGACGACCTCACGGAGCGTTACTCCCACGGCATGCGGCAACGCACCGTCTTCGCGGCCGCACTCGTTCACGAGCCGAAGCTATTGATCGCGGATGAGCCGACCGTCGGCCTCGACCCGAAGTCGATCCGCGAGTTGAAGGTGCTGCTCCGCAAGCTCGCCGATGCGGGCACCACGGTCTTCCTCAGCACGCATACGTTGGACATCGCAGAGGAACTGGCGGACTGCATCGGCATCGTCGATCGCGGTCGACTCCTCGGCTACGGCACGCTCGACGATCTGCGCCGCCAAGCCGCGATGGACGGCAGCCTCGAAGACCTGTTCCTGAAAATCACCGAAGCCGAACCAGTGGCCGCCTAAACCGGAGTCGCGCTCATGGACCTCGCCTCCACGCCAACGCTCGAACTTCCGGCTGTCGTCGAGCCTCCCGAGCGCACGGCGGATCGGCAGGCGACCCTGTTCCGCGACCTGCGGTTTCGGATCGCGCGGAACTCACTGCGGACGGCTTGGGAAAGCGGCAAGGTGAAGCTGTTGTCGATGCTCGGCACCAGTCTCGTGGTTGCGGCCTTCGTCTTCGGCCTGAGCTGGTACGGCATCGCCGAACTCTTCGCCTTCAAGGTGCCTGCCAAGGGGCTGATCGTCGGCGGGCTGTTCGACCTGATGTTCTTCACGCTCGGCTCGATGCTGTTGATTTCCACCGGCATTATCCTGTACGCCAGCCTCTTCACGGCGCCCGAAGCGCGGTTCCTGCTGTGCAGTCCGGCCCGGGCCGATCATGTGTTCGCGTCCAAGTTTCAGGGTGCGGCCGCGTTCAGTTCGTGGGCGTTCCTGATCCTCGGTATGCCGATTCTCGTCGCCTACGGCATTGTCGCGGGCGTGCCGTGGTACTTCTACCCGCTGATTCCTCTCTACCTGCTCGGCTTCGTGCTCGTGCCCGGCTGTCTCTCCGCGATGGCCGGATTGCTCTTCGTCCGCTACGCGCCGCGGAACCGCAAACAGGCGGTCGCGGTGCTGATCCTCGTCGCCGTCAGCATTCTGACCTATTGGCTGGTCCAGTTCGGCATGGCGGCAAGGAGTACGCTGCTGACGCCGAAGAAGAATGAAGTGGAAGGCCTCATCGGTCAGTTCGCGTTGGTCCAGCATCCGGCGATGCCCAGCCATTGGATGACCAACGGGCTGATGGCAGCGGCTCGCGGCGAACTCGGCAACGCGCTGACTCCGCTGGCGCTGCTCTGGAGCAACGGGTTGATGCTGTACTTGGGGGCGACGCTCCTGGCGAAGCGGATCTACCGCAAGGCCTACGACCGCGTCGCCGGCGGCGGCTCGGCGAAGCGGATCTACAAGTCGAGCTTGTTGGACCGCTTCATGGAATGGTCGGTCTTCTACTTGGACAAGCCCACTCGGATTCTGGTGGTCAAAGATTTCCGCACGTTCCGTCGCGACCCGACTCAGTGGGTGCTGCTGGCCATCTTCGGCGGCCTGTTGTTGCTCGGTGCCTCCAACTTTCGGCAATACTACAAGAATGATCTCGGCGTGATGGATAAATATGCCGTGAGCTTGGTGAACATCTCTGCGACAAGTGTGTTGATGTGTGCCGGGCTGAGTCGGTTCATCTTCCCGCTCATCAGTCTGGAAGGCCGCAAGTTCTGGATTCTTGGTCTCATGCCGATCCGCCGCGAACAGATCCTCTACGGCAAGTTTTTCTTCGCCGCAACCATCTCGACCGTCTTGGCCGAAACGCTGATTCTGGTCGGCGATGTGCTGCTTGGGCTGCCTGCCGGGGCGATCGCGGTCCATGCCGTCACGGTCGCCTTGACGGCCGTGGGCCTGAGTGCCATCAACGTCGGTTTAGGTGCCTGTTTGCCGAACTTCCGCGAAACGGATCCGTCCAAAATCGTGGTCGGATTCGGTGGGACGATGAACATGATGATCGGGCTGCTTTACATCGTCATTGCCATCGGCATCGCCGCCGTGCCGATGCACGTCGCGGGGTTGACAAACGCTCTGAAGAACAGCGGCGGCAACCTGCCGCTGTGGGCCTATGCCGGCCTGCCGCCGGCTGCCATGGCTGCCGCGATCGCCGTCGTGCTCCCACTGCGGGCTGGCATCCGGGCACTGAAATCCACGGAGTTCTAGGGAAGAATCTTCGCAGTGAGACTCTGAATCATTCACGCGTTACTGACGGGTGGTGATGTAGCCCTTCAGGTTGGTGCCGACTACGCTGCGGAGCGTTTGGAACTCGATGCGTTCCAGGTCGCTCTGGCGGGCGACGAGGTAGACCGAATCGCTGGTCGTCGCGAGGCTGTGATGCTGGGCGTGCACGTGGTTGTGGTTGCGGCCGACGAGGCTGTCCCACAGGCCGGCATCGACGAGGACCACATCGAACCATTGCTTCACTTGAGCAATCAGGCGCGGCAGTTCGGTGACCGCCAAGCCGAGCGTTTGGTCCGTGGCGGCCCCGGCCGCGAGGACGTGCAAGCCGGCGATCGACGTCGTCTGCACGGCCCAAGCCAAGGGTACGCTTTGGGCAATCACTTCGGCGACTCCGGGAGCATCGCCGGCGCCAAGGCGGGCGGCGACCGACGGCCGCGACAGATTGGCGTCCACGACCAGAACGCGGGTGCCGCGATCCTGCGTCATGGCCACGGCGACGTTCAGCAGCACGGTCGTCGTACCGGAGGCGTGGCCGACGCTCGTGAAGGAGACGACGCGGTGTTCGCCCGCATCCAGCGTGCGGCGGATCTCATCGCGGACCAGGCGGTATTCCGCGCTGACGGGATGCTCCGGGAAGTGATGGGTCACGACTTCCGGAGCGATCTCGGTGGTCAGAATCCGCAGCCCGGGTTTGGCGAACTTGTGCAGTGAAACCGACAGCTTGCGGGGATCGTGCTGAACCTGCTGCGGCATCGCAACTTCCCGGACTTCGGCATAGGCCGGAGCGTGGACGACGCGGATCGTTTCGACGGGAGCATGGACCACGCGGACCTGTTCCGGCATCGGCAGGTTCAACACGCGAGCCGATGCCGACTCGGGCAGATTCACCACTCGCGGTGCGGGAGCGGGCATGCCGTTGACCCGCGTCTGCGGCGGCAGATTGTGGATGGTCCGGGAATAGGAGGTCACGACGCCTTCCGGCCCGCCGACTTCGACGAAGGGAATCGTTTCGTTCAAAAGTGCGTTCATGGTCGTCTGGTTTCCACGGTCGTTGGTTGCGACGGTCTGCTGCGGCGAATGAAGCCGTTGCTCGGACCCGCCTTCGGTGATGATGCGAAACATCCGACCCATGGCATGTCATCCCTTGTTGGTCCGGTCGCGATGTCTGCCTTCAGCTTGCCTTGCGGCGCGGCTTGGCTCGTTCCGTCCGTCGTTCCGCATCCGGCACGTCGGCGGGAATTGCGAGCTTGACCGTCGCGTGCAGTTTCGGTACTGATTTCATCGGCAACGCATCGTTCGCTTCTTCAGCCGTAAGCCCCATTTGCATCATTGCGGCCATCATCGCCTCGGCGTCGATTTGCGACTCGCCGGCTTCCTCGGCAATCGCCCATGCGGCGGTTGCCAATTGATTCAACGCGCGCGGCACGCCGACCGCGGCGACGGCGGCCAACTCGAGGGCTTCGTCCGTCAGCAGGTCGGCCCGCTTGCGTCCCGCAGTGAGCAGCTGAGACCGCAGAAACTCGCTGCTTTCGTCCGCATCGAGCGGTTCCAATCGGACCCGCAGCGCCAGTCTGCGGCCAAAGGTCGACGACCAGCCGGCTTTGTCCAGTCGCGTTCGCAGTGAAGGCAATGCGACGAGTCCGAAGAAGACCAGCGCGCCTTCGCGGCCGGAGTAGTTGCTCAGCAGGCGGATCTCTTCGAGAAGATCGTCCGACAGGTGATGGGCTTCGTCCAGGACGAATGCGACCGGCGCATTCGATGCCTGTCCGCGGATGACGCGCTCGACCACAGCAAGGCGGGCTTCGTGTTCGGTCAGGCCTCGATACGGCAATTCAGCATCGAACAGGATCGATTGGAAGAATTCCAACGGCCCGGCGAAACGGCACGAGGGCAGATAGAATCGGACCACATCGGCCGGGAGTTGCTGGAGAAACTTCAAAGCGCTGATCGTTTTGCCCAAACCGCTGTCGCCGTCGAGGAGGACCAGGGCTTCCCGGGCTTCGTAGGCGTTTGTCCACGCCTGTACGGCGCGGGTGTGCGTTGCGGTGGGTTGAAAAAGCTCGAGATCGGGTGCGGTGCGAAACGGCCGTCGTTTAAGTCCGTGGCGTGAGAGATCCATGGGCCGCGTCCCTGCTTTCCCGGTGTCGACTGCATCATCAGGGTTTCTATTCGGCCTTCGCGATCCGGAACTTGATGGCGAGCCTACGCGAAGTCCGACCGCACAACGACTTGAGTCGAATCGGACATTTCGTGACGATAATATTCAGGTTCGGCATCGGATTTAGACTTGCGGCACGATCCGGATAATCGCTATATCTGCTACACGCCGATACGGCCTCGCTCCTTGCGAACGCCTTTCATCCAATCAGCTTGGGATGCGAACGATGGATCGTTTCCGTTGTTCCGAGCCGGATGAATTGAGGCCCGGCATCGTCGAAACCACTGCACGGAGGCAGGCTATGAGCAGGATGCTCAATTTCCACGAGGCCGGGTGGGCTACGGCTCGCGACCACGCTACGGCGGGTCGACGTCGCGAGTCTCTATCGGCATTGTCTCCACTGCTCCGGGGCACGGATGCCCCGGAGCGGCTGGTTCTTTCCGCCCACCGTCTGGCGGCCCGTCTGCACTATGCCGATGCCCGCTTCCGCAAGGCCCGCATCCATCTTCGCTTGGCCCATCGACTCGATCCGAACAACGCCGAAATCGCCTTCGAACTCGGACAAGCCTGGGAACGCGATCCGCTCGGCAGCGACCGCCGAGCCTTACGCTGGTATCGCATGGCATCGCAACGGAATGCCGGGTCGGCGAAGTATCTTGCCGCGTACGGTCGGTCCCTGATTCGCGCGGATCGCGTTGGTCTCGGCTGCCGCAATCTGCGTCTGGCGGCATCCAAAGCATCGAGCGAGGCGTTCGTACTGCAGTGTCTCGTCGACGGCTTCCGCGAAGCCGGCCGACCGCGCGAAGCGTACCGAATGGCCGCCAAAGCCCGGTTCCTGGCACCGAAGTGCGTCGAAACGCAGGCAATCTGGATTGATGCGAACTTGAGAAAAACCGTACCGAACCGGACGTTACGGCCGGCGAGTCTGCTGCCGTTCACCCCGCCGGCCGGCCTCGGGCCGCGGCTGCTGCGGCATGGGCCGGCGACCGCCGCCCGGCCCCGCTTTCTTCGGCTCCACGGTTGAGCCGGCAGGCCGCGGTCGCGGCGGCGCAGGCGGCCGAACGCCGGCAGGCAACGGCGGACGAGTGGCACCCGGAACAGCCGGCCGGCCTGACGGCACCGGCGGTCTCGGACGAGGGACCGGAGCGCGCAGCGACGGTGGTCGAACTTCCCGAGTCGGTTCCAATTCGCCTTCGATCAATCGTTCGATCCGCTTCTGACTGGCGGCCACGACCATCCGCAGTCCTTCCAACTCGATGGCGGACAGCTTGCGGGACTTGCCGCGCGGCAAGCGGTCCAGCTGAACCGGACCGATGGCCAATCGACGAAGCTGCAGCACTTTATGGTTGAGTTTCGCAAGCATGCGGCGGATTTCGCGGTTCTTGCCTTCGCACAAAACGATCTTCAACCACGTGCTCTCGCCCTGCGGCTTCATCCGCCTGGCACTCTTGGCCTTCACCTTACCCTCGGCAATCCAGACGCCGTCGAGCAACTTCTGAATGTCGTCCGGCGACGGCCGGCCCGCGACCAGCACCATGTAGGTCTTGTCGATCTCGAACCGCGGATGCATGAGAGCATTCGCGAGTTCGCCGTCATTGGTCATCAGGAGCAGGCCTTCGGAGGCTTCATCCAATCGGCCGACGGTGAAGACGCGCTGCTCAACGTGCGGAATCAGGTCCAACGCCAGCGGCCGGCCGGACGGATCGTGGTTGGTGCAGAGGTAGCCGGGCGGCTTGTGCACGGCCCAATACACGGTCTTCTCGGCCTTCACGGCTTCGTCGTCGACGCTGATGCGCTGCGTGCCGTCGACCTTGAGGCCGAGTTCGCGGACGACCTTACCGTTGATTTTGACGCGGCCCGCGGTGATCAGGTCGTCGCAATGTCGGCGGGACCCGATGCCCGCGTAAGCGAGATATTTGTTGAGTCGTTCCATAACTGAGGATTCTAGCGGAACACGGTGCCGCGCGCGAGCGATTTGTGCAAAACCCGATTTACGGCTTCTTCGGCATCGGTGCGGGTGCGGTGGGCATCGGGTTGGCCTGCCCTTCGAGTCGGGCGAGTTTCTCGCGGCAATCCTGCACGGCCTTCTGGAGTTCCTTGAACAAGTCGTCGTACTGTTTGGCCTGGGTATCGCGGAACAGCTTCCGTTCGTTGTCGTAGGCGATGTTGCGATCCAAGTCGGCGCGGAACTTGGCGGTGTCGTCCCGCTGGGCTTTGAACTCGACGCTCAACTGCATCAGCCGTTCGCGGAGCGCTTCGAGTGCCGCGATGTCTTTCCGCATACCGTCGCTGGTGACGGAAAGTTCCTTCTTCATCGCGTCCGCTGCGGTCGTCGAGTCCTTGCGGAATGAGTCCAGATCGGCGATGGACCGCGTCAATCGATCCTTGAGCGATTCCTGTTCGGTGCGGGCCATCGTCACGGCGGTGGTGTTGGCTATTGCCGAGGCCTGCATGGTTTTGATGCCGTCCCACACGGTGGCCATGCGGGCAGTGAATTCGTCCTTGCGGATCAGTTCGGCGCGGGCTTCGTTGCTGCGGGTGATCTCGGTGCGGAGTTCGGCATTGACGCGGTTGAGTTCCGTGCGAAGCTCGGAGACGCTGCCTGCGATGTTGTTGTAAATCGTCACGGCCGCGAGCGCGATGATGCTCAGAATCGTCCCCCCGAAAACGCGCCAGAACATCGACACCTTATCGTCCCGCTCGGCCTTCGTATCGAGATGGGGAGCCGGCGGCATCCCGCGAAAGGCATAGGCGGCCGCGGTCGCGTTGTCGCTTCCGGCGATGCTGGAATCCTGGACTTCGTCCCCGTTGCGTCGTGCAATCATGGCCGCTCCCGTGTCGCTCTCGTCCGCCCGGCATCGTGCTCGGCGGCTTATATCCTTTGAGACGGCGACAATACCCGGCCTTGCGCAACGGGGGAAGGGGATTTCAGGCGAGAGGGGAACCCAAGATAAGACGAGCCTCCGGGTTCAGCCCGGAGGCAGCGGCATCAATTCGATGCGCGCGGTCATCGAGCATTCGCGACTGATGGCGTTGATGAGTTTGGTTTGTCTGGGGGCGGTGGGGGAGTTGTGGCTTTTCGTGTCGCTTTGAAATTCTACAAATTCAGTGAGTCCGTAACTTGATCCCGGCATCCCGGAGGCTTACGACCGTTGGAACTGCGTACCGCGCTCAGACCGAGTCTGCGACCAAACACCATATTCTCAAGCGCCGCGCGGTGCATTTGTAGCGGGCGGAAGAAACTTCGTCCAGTTCGGCTCGGCGTTCGCTTTCGCTGCCGATGCCGGCACGGACACCCGTCCGGTTTTCGTCACGTTTGCATTCGGT
>Ga0105047_10004578_pt1 | contig 24020 bp, 22 predicted proteins | sample MAT04_FD_78384 | JGI IMG/M metagenome (GOLD analysis project Ga0105047, IMG submission 78384) | Freshwater microbial communities from Lake Fryxell liftoff mats and glacier meltwater in Antarctica - MAT-04 (megahit assembly) | ecosystem: Environmental > Aquatic > Freshwater > Ice > Liftoff... | reverse complement strand
CGAGAACTCTCATGATAGTGAATCTGTGCGTCACACGTGTTTGCCGTCGCGAATCATTCTGTCACTCAGTGCCATCACAGCCGAATGCCGAAGCCAACGTTCGTGAATGAATTTGCAGCATCGCTATTTAGTCCCCATCCGACGCGGACGCCGAATTCAAAATCCGGGGAGATCAGATAGTGGATACCTGGGCTGAAATACTGTCCGTTCGTTTCATCCGTGCGCCCGTCCGTAAAGATTCCAAAGTACTCTCCATGGATATTCCAGCGTTCTGCCACCCCGCGCAATCGATGTGTTCAGGCCGCATGTTGATAAGACGACGCATAGAAAGATCACGCGAGTAAGCATGTTTCAAGTGACCGATCAGCATTGAATTTCGAGTTGCACGGTTAAACTCACAATAATCTCATGTCGACTCTGTACTCCAGCAATCAAATTCATCGGCGACGCAACCTGTGCGGAATGCGACTGGGTGTGGTCTTCAATGGCAGGTTCTCCATCGAATGTTCATTTTACCGATCGCGCAGGGATGCTGTTCAGGCTTCGGCAGAAAGTGCCGAGGATTCCGGCCGCCTCTCTGAAATTCGGCAATTTCTGCCGCTATTCAATCAAGTTCAATTTTGAATGGATGCCGTCAGACTTTCGGCAGTTCCTTCAGAAGACATAATCGATCTCATCTAATTTCGCTCGCTTTGGTTCGGTCAATTTCTCTTGCAGCGTTTCCTGAAGCGTACCCAATAGCAGTAGAGCACTGCAGATGTTGGAGGCAGTGTTTACAGGTTCTCACGGAGGTCGTCATGGTTGTGTCGTCTTGGATTAGAAGATCTGCCAATAGCCTTGCTGGCTGCGGAATGATTGCACGTCTGTCGCTCGTCGCAGTAGCATTGGTTGGTAGTCAATCGACATTCGCTCAAGAGCATCCATGTCTTGACAAGAACTGCAGTGAATCCATCGACGAAAGTTGCGGCGAATCCACGGGCGAGAGCTGTGGTGAGTCAAACGATCCGTATGCTTCATTGTTCGACGGCGCTCTGTGCGACCGGCAGTTTCTACTCGGAGACCTTGGAGGCTTTCGCAGTAGTGCCGCGTCGAAGGGCTATTCTTTTAGCGCAAGTTCAACGCAGTTTTATCAAGGCGTCGCAAGCGGCGGCATCAGTCAAGAGTTCGCGTACTCTGGCCGCAACGATTACCTGTTGAATGTTGATGGCGAAAAAGCTGGCCTCTGGAAAGGTCTGTTCATTACGTTGCATGGGGAAACACGCTACGGTAGTACAGTCAATTCGGCGACGGGAGCGTTGATGCCCACGAATGTGGCCATGCTTTTTCCTGCCACGAACGGAACTGTGACAGCGTTGACAGGCGTGAAAGTGACGCAGGCGCTTTCTGAACAGTTCATCGTCTTCGGTGGCAAGATTAACATTCTTGATGAGCTGTCGCAGCCCTACGCAGGTGGGCGAGGAGTTGATGCTTTCATGAATATGGGACTTGCTTTCCCCGTAGCGGCAGCGCGCACAGTGCCGTATTCAAGTCTCGGAGCCGGATTCGCTGTGCTTGAAGGAGTGGAACCGATCGTGTCGGTGATGGTCCTCGATACCCATAACACTCCGACGACGTCTGGCTTTGAAAATTTCTTCAACAACGGCGCATCGACTATCGCCAACCTCAACGTCCCAGTGTCGATCATGGATCGACCTGGCCACCAAGGCATCTGGGGCACATACAGTACCGCCACTTACAGCGATCTCCAGCCGACAGCGTATTTCGATCCGAATGTTGGACCAGTCATCGTCACCGGACAACAAACGGGCTCGTGGTCAATATTCTATTCTGCTGACCAAGCATTGTACGTGGACCCATCGAATCCGAAAAGAAGTTACGGCGTATTCACGAATGTTGGTTTGGCCGATAACGGCCCTAGCCCGGTTCACTGGTCCGCCAACGTGGGACTAGGTGGCAGCGCGCCGGTGAGTTCGCGGCCTCTTGACACGTTTGGGATTGGGTATTCACACGTTGGCTATTCCAGCCCTGTCGAAAATCTGGCACCAGTACTGCTACCGATCGGTAACGATGACGCCGTGGAACTTTTCTACAACTTCGCTGTGACGAAGTATTTCCGAATCACTCCCGATTTGCAGATTCTGATGCCGGCACGAGAACGCACTTTGCCTCCCGGAGCGCAAGATATCGACACTGCTGTTGTCGTTGGGCTTCGAGGCAAGATTGAGTTCTGATCCGCGACTTTCACGCGCGATGATAGAGATTCAATGGATGTTGCCTGACTGCTAAATATCGCGTCGAATATTCGCCAGCCGACCGTTGAACGCAATCGTTTGGTGGTCACGCACATGCCCTGAAACCAATCCGGCAGACAACTGTCCTGCCGGATTGCGAGTGCAACGGCACAGGTTTGCCAATCGCACAATTATTCCGCCTCTGCGACAAACATTCGGGTAAAACTCGTTCGTCGCTTGCAAACGGACACTTCAGATCGAAAATGGTTGACATGGTGGCACGCTGTGCTGCTCCAAAATGTCAGTCGCAGATTTCGTCTGGACTTGTTTTTGCCATCGGACGCGAGGATCAATCATGCTCATAAAGTCTCTTCTTGCCATCGTGTTTGCGATCATCTCGCTGCCGGGGCAAACTGTCTCTGCTCGCGAATGGTCGGATTTGACTGGCAAACATAAGTTCGAAGGAGACCTGATCGCAGCAAACTCCGACACGGTGCTCGTGCGAGGCAAACGCGGTGACCTTGAGGCTTACGTTGTGGCTGAACTCAGCGAGGCGGATCAGGCATTCATCAAGGAATATATTGACGCCAAAAAAGACGATACAAATCCCCGAAAAATGCAGACATGGAATGGTCGCGATGGACTAACGTTTCGCGGTCGCGTGACAGGATTCGGCTCGAAGGAAGTTGCAGTTTCTTATGTCAGTGGTGCGGTAAGAGTCAACAATAAACCACTTCACGAAATTGATGAGATCTATCAAATGATGATCCCCAAAATTGTGGCGGAGTTTGATGACAAGTCGGTGGAGTCTGAAAAAGATCTGCGATTGTGGGCGCGACGGCTACTAGGAAAGACAAAGTCTTTCACTGTTGATGGCGTCATGATGCAGTTGGAGAATCGGGAGGATATCGCCGTACCTCTCTTTCTTTTTGCCGATGATCAACGAGCTCTACTGGAGGAAGGGTGGGATACCTGGAATGCAGAAGCAACGAAAGATGACGAACGTCAACGCGAAAGTTTCCTTGCAGAAGCATCCGCCGCTGAATACCAGAGAAGCCGCGAAGCAGAAGCCAAAACCAATCAGCGGATTCAGTTGATGCAGTTGGGAATGATGGCTGTGAATTCCGGGATTACCAACGTCTGGCAGGTACAGTTGTTGCCGCGACCGGGAGTGCGTGCTCGGCCGATGGTGGTCGTCGTGCCCGCCATGAATAGTGCTCAGGCATCCGCACTGGCAGTCCAGAAATATCCCGCCTTTGTTGCCGGCGCAGTTCGACAAATGAACTATTAAACCCCCGTTGCGAACATGGTTCGTGGCTGTGGTAAAAGTGCTGTATTTTTCATGGAATTTCGCTATGGAATGAAGGCTTGAAATCTGGTCGTGAATTCGGCCATCGTAATTGAAGACAGCGGGCAACTCACTCGGACGCGCCCGCTGTGGTCGGTGATGGCAACCAAGCCCTCGTCAGGCAACGCTGTGAAGCATTTTGTAGCCGGATTCGTAAGAATTCGGGCTTTGGCTAAGAGCCTTTTCCGAAGTCTCACGACTTCGGCTACAAAAAATAGTCTGTTTCATCGGGAAAAAATGCTTCACAGGCTTGCCCGTCGGGGATCACGGAAATCTTCGTCAATTCAAGCGTATGCAGGTTAGGTTGAAGATTTCTTCCGGGCACCGAGCTACATCGTGCCATTGATCAGGGCTTTGAAAACTCGACGCGAAATTCGCTGCCGCGTCCCATCACGCTTTTGACGGTCACTGTTGCCCCCAATGCGTGGCACAGATGTTTGACAATCGCCAGACCTAGGCCAGATCCACCACGTTCACGAGAACGGCCGCGATCGACACGGTAAAACCGTTCAAAAATTCGCCCCAGAAGTTGTTCGGGAATTCCGGTCCCTGTGTCTCGCACGATGATTGTCGGCACCGAATTTTCATACTTCAATTCCACCGTGATGGAGCCGCCCGCATCAGTGTGCTTCAGTGCGTTATCCACCAGATTGCTGACGATCGTCTGGACTGCTTGGTCATCTGTTTCGATCATCATCTGATCAACTCCAGAAAGCTCCAGCGTCAGCGATTTCGTCGCAGCGATCGTTCGAAAGCCACGCAAGACATCGTCAGCAATTGTCACCACATCAACAGGCTCGATATGTAACACCTGCTTGCCGGATTCCACGCGTGCAAGTTGCAGCATTTCTAGAATCAACTGCAGCAATCTCTCCGACTGTTCTTCAATCTGCTTCAGAAATCGTTCGCTGGCAATCGGATCGCTCATCGCACCCGCCAGCAATGTATCAGTACATGCCTGGATCACTGTGAGCGGAGTTTTCAGTTCGTGCGATACCCCACTCACGAAGTCTCGCCGCATGGCTTCCAGTCGTCGCATTTCGGAGACGTCTCGAACCACAGCCACGGCACCTGCATGAGGTCCACTCAGAATTGGAATCACGACGAGAACGAGACTGGGATGTTCGCGGGATTTTCGATATTCGGTGGTTTCGATTTTTTGCGACTTCAGTGCATCCTGAACAGTGTCCAGAAATGCCGGCACGCGAACAGCTTCGTAAAGTCGATCGCCGATACCGATCACGTTACTGATTCCCAGCAACCGACGAGCACCGGAGTTCATAAAAACGATTCGTTGTTCGCGGTCTATAGCAACGACACCTTCCTCCTTAGAATCCAGAACGGCCGACAGCAAGTCCGATGATGAACGGGCTTCTCGTTCGGCTTGCTGCAGCCCTGTGATCCGAACCTGAAGCTCACCTTCCAGACGATGTAAAGATGTCGCCACTTGGCCAAGCTCGTCGTGTCGATCGAAAATTGACAGCAGCATGTCTTCCCGTTGAGGTCTGGCAATTGACCTGTCAAGATTTGCTGACATCGATCGCAGTGGTTCAACTCGGCGGCTGTTTCGAACGGCAGCCTGGCAGCGATGCGATTGTTGCTGGAACAATAACGAAACACCAGCGCCAACAGTTCGGCCCGCTGCAATGTCGAAAGCGATCTGGCTTCGACATAAATTGTCAACAGAGTCAGCTTGCGGCGTGAGTCCGGCCAAACTGCGAGCATCTCTTCTTCACGCGCATCCTCTGCTTCATGGCGAGAGGGATTCTTCGACGCTTTCAGCGACGTGACGGCAATTGTGATTCTGTCCGAAATCTCGGGCCACGACGTTCGAAGTGTGGCAAGAGCAAGGGCAAGGGCAAGACTGGAAAAATCCGGAAGAGTATCGTCGGCCAGTCGATCCATGACCGCCGTGATCTCTTCGTGAAATGCGACGGTCGTACCGTCGCACCAGCACAATTCACGACCATGATCTGCCCACATGAAGTAGGACGACAATTCGTTCCGAAAATAATTGTGAGCTGCTTTCACAGGAAGAATTTACACAAATGGAATCGCAAAAAGTAGCCCGATCTGTCCTCAGATCGAGAGCCAGACACCGGGCCACGTCCAGGGAATCCGAGTAGGCCGGACCGAGCTCGCCGCACTGCCGGAACTGCGGTCGCAGTCTCCTGACGTAGTGAATGACAAGATTCTCCACGACCAGTTGATCAGCGAGCGATGTTCCGGCAACGTGCGACCTTGGTCCGGCCTACGGATCTGAATTCATCGGTGGCGATTCCATGCGATAGCAAGTGGAATCGTCGCCAGTGGCAAGACGGCAAGGGCGGAGAATGCCGTGATCACAGTAGCTGCCGTAATCGATAAGTCTCTCGGTGCAATGGCTATCGCGACGGCCGCAATTCCTATCCAGAGCAACGCCGCAACGCATTGCGACTTTCGACTCAGGAGATTCTGCCGGTGGGCCATGATTAACATCAACGGCGTGGCGGCGACAATCGCGATTGATACGATCTGTACGCTGATCTCCGAAAACTGTTCGAGAATCTCGCGAGACATGAACTCCTTGATCACAATCATTCCGACGGCCCAGAAAAACAGGACAGTCGTTCCGATAAAGATGAACTTTACTCCCCGGCCGGTCAGTCCGACGGCGGTGGCGTTGGTCATGGCGGTCCACAGCCCGAGAAGTGTCAACGGTAAGTACCAGAACCCAATTTCTGGCGGAAAAATTTGTGCAGGCAGCGACTGCGTCAATGCTGCGATCAAAAGGCAGATGGCGAATCCTGCAAACCACAATCCCCATGCGATGAGGATTGTTTGGATCGCAGTTTTCAGAATCGATCGTGCAAAATCGGAGTTTGAAAACGGTCGAGTTGATAAAAAATGGCCCATTTCGTCGAGACCGAGATGAGCACCTATTTCGCGGATGCTTATGCCTCGGTTTCGGCTCGCACTTCAAGTCGAGGGAATACATGAAAAAATTCCCACGAGAGCTGCAACCATCGACAGCATTCCGCCACCGGCAAGAATCCCTTGCAACAATTCTGCAAGAAGATCATCAGTGGCGTCACCGACAATGATTCTCAGCAACCAGGTACTGACTCCGACGAAATACCCAAACACGACGAACAGCGGCAGGCCCAGCCCTTTCAAAGTCCATTCATACCAGCACTGAGCGTCCGCAGCCGATCGAAACGGCCGTAGTTCGGTCCCGGATGTTACTGTGATCTCATCCCATTTTCGTGTCAACCATTTCCACACACCGAACGACGGCAGGGCTTCACCGGATCGGTCACGAGCTACGGCTGGCACCGTGACAACAAACGCAACGGCAATGACTCCGAACAACGTCGCAAACTCGACTGGTGTCACTTCGGACCAGTAGTGCTTTGGCGGACCGAACCACGATCCGTATCGCGAACCGAACCAAGCCAACAGGATCAGAGCGGGCGCACCGGCGAGGCAGGTTGCGGACAGTGTTCGTTGCGATATCGACACCAGCAACTGCACCGAGGCCCATAAAGCGGCAGCAAATATAGCGGGGCCAAGAATAGGCCAGCTAAAATTGTAGAGTGCGTTGTACAACCATGCAGTCACCGCAACTTCGCCGGCAACCAGAACAGCACCAGGAAACATGTGCCATGCGACGAGAGAAGCAGTCGAAATCGGGGCTGTGTAGAGACGTGTCAGTGATCCCTGCGCCGATACCACTCCGCCTCCAAAGGTCATCATAAGGACTGGCATGAAACAAAGATTCAGTACCACGATCGCATGGTCATTCGGATCGACACCCAGGTGACTGAACAACCCGAACAACGGCATCGTGATCAGATTCCCAACAGCGTATAATCCCGGAATCCACCAGCGGCCGTGCGAAAATAGTTCCCATATCAGAGCGTGTGGAATTGAACGCATGTGTGTTCTCCTGTTTCCGTAGGCCGATCTGTCCTCAGATCGGCATCCTTTTGCCGTGGTTCAACATTCCTCGGACCGTGGTTCGTTGCACATCAGTGCTTGGTTCCCGACCTGGGACAGGTCGGGCTACTTTGAATTCGCGACACAAAAATCTCGTCCAGCGTTAATGCGGAATCATCAACGACTGTCGCACCCAATGCGTTCGCCGCGCGTCGAAGTTGCTCAGATTCTCCGCTGCAGATGTATGTCCACTCAGCCCCCGAACCGTCACAGGCGAGTGTTCCAACGAGTGACGGAGGTTGTGGCATCGACTGATTCCTTGAGACGAGAGGTATTCAATGACTCAGATCGTTGATGGACAAGTTTGATGACATCCTGCAGGTTGACGTCCATCTGCAAAGCTTCAGCCAGCAACTGGTCAATTCGTTCGGTAAGAATCTTCATGCGTTCACGGCGAGCCAGCGGTGAACCCTGGTCGGTGATGTAAGTTCCGGCGGTTCTTCGTTTTTCGACGATTCCGGCCTGTTCCAGCTCCCGATACGCGCGAGCGATCGTGTTGGGATTCACAATCAGTTTTTCAGCCAGAACCCGAATCGGAGGCAATTCTTCGCCGGCAGTCAGCCGCCCGGCAGCAACCTGATACTTGATCTGATTGACAACCTGCTGATAAATCGGAACTTTGTCATGAGTCGTGATGTGAATTTGCACGGAATCGTTTCCCTGACAGACTATTGTATTAACTCAATAATACAATAACGCAAGAGAATATCAAGCTTGATTTTCGCAGGACCAACATTCGACGGCTGAGGATTCGACCAAATCCCTTGAACGCATAGCGCAAACCTAACGATTGCCGAAACATTCATTTGCTTCGGGAGGCTGCGACGTGGGTTTCGTCAGGCGTTCTGAGTTGCTATTCGTGTTCTTCGAAAACCAGCGGCGTTGGAGAGTTTGCCGGTGCAACTCGGAATCGAACTTCGCCGTCAAGGACTCGACGCAGAAGACTGCCGAAGACTTCGCCTCGCCAGCCGTCGAGGAGCCGTGGCACATCTGTCGTTTCTCGGTTGCGAACCGCTCGGACGACTTCCGTTAAGTCACGATTTGTGCCGACCAGTGCCTGAGCAACGTCGAGTTGGGCACATATATTCCCCAACGCCAGCCCCAACAGCCGTGAAATGACCTGCTCATCCGACGAGAAGTCATCACGCGATCGCAAACGTGCTGGAAGTTTGTCATCAGGAACAGCACAGGCTTCTTCGATTACCGCGACAACGTCTTCGAGCCGTTTCTTGTATTCCGGGCGATTCAGATCTCGCGTGGCCAGTGCCTGCTGGACGGTCTTTGGCCGGCGTTTTGCCAGATCGATCAACAAATCGTCACGGAGAATTCTGCGAGGAGGACGATTGCGATATGCCGCTTCTTCTTCACGCCATTTTGCGAGCCGTTGTGCGACCAGGAGCTCACGTCGGGGCAGTTTGTGAATCCCAGTCACGCGTTCCCAGGGCGGTGTCCGCTCTTCCTCAAAAATGTCGTAACACATGCGATCGAATTCCGCGTGTGCCCATTGCAGACGGCCACCAGACTCCAGGGATCGACTCTGACGTTCCCAGATCTCCGGGAGAAACGCCACGTCTTCAAGAGCGTAGTGAATCTGTTCAGGCGACAGCGGACGTCGCAACCAGTCTGTTCGTGTCTGATTGCTGGCAACGCGCTTGCCCAGAACTCGTTCGACGATCGCAGAATACGACAAAGGATAACTTCGCCCTCGCAGACCTTCTGCGATCTGGATATCAACCAGCTTCCTGGGTATCTGCCCCGACATCTGAACGCAGAATTTTATTTCCGCCTGGCCGCCATGCACGATGACCGTCGTGGAATCATCGGCCATGATGTCCCACCAGGAAGTCAACGTTGTGATTGCCAGTGGGTCCACTGCCACGCAGCGTTCCGGCGTCGAAAACTGCAGCAGGCCAAGTTCCGGGCGGTACGACAGGTCCGAAACAAATTCAGAATCGAATGCGACAATCCCGCACTCTCGAATATGTTCGCACAGGTCCAGAAAGTCTTCATGGTAGGTAAGTATTTGCGTTTCCATGAATGTGGTATAGCAGGTTCACGGCCCTGGAGTGAAGCTAAGACCGGGCAAGTTTCCTGGTGCGGGTTCCGATCCGCTGAGCGGGAACCGAACGATGATCGAGAATGCCTGGCCGCAGCTCCGAGAGTTATCGTTCGAACGATCTTAAGAAGAAACTGCAATCAGGGGACTGACGTCCACGCTCGCCGTTCCGTCGTCTCTACCAAAAAAAAACACCCCGAAAATTACTTTTCGGGATGTCTTCGTGTTATTGGTCAAATCGGTGATGAAACACCGTTCTGATAAAGATCAATTAGTTGCAACCACAAGATGAGCTACCGCAGGCAGATCCACCACAAGATGAACCTGAATCACAGCCACCTGAGCCTGGAGCTGCATGGTAAACCTGTGAGTTGACAACTTGCTCAACCATCTTGCAGACAGAAACCTGAACTTCACGCTGTTCTTGCTTACAAACAGTCACTGAGTAGGTATAAGGAACCTGCTCTGAAACCTGGCGTGCAACCTGAATCGTGCGTGTGCGTGTTTCTGGTTTGCAGACGGTGACAGAGTAGGTGTAAGGAACCTGCTCTGAAACCTGACGGCAAACATTGATCGTACGAGTACGTGTTTCAGGCTTGCAGACGGTTACTGAATAGGTGTAAGGAACCTGCTCTGAAACCTGGCGTGCAACCTGAATCGTACGAGTACGTGCTTCTGGTTTGCAGACCGTCACGTTGTACGTATAAGTTTCCTGAGACTGCTGATTTTCGTAAGCAGTGTATTCAACAGTTCGCTGAACCTGATTTGCAACCCAAACTCGGCGAGTCTGTGGAGCACAGCTTGATACGATCGCACCACAAGCACCAGCAACACCACATCCGCCGCAGCTTGAAGCTACTGCACCACAGCCACCGCCGCATGAGCCGCAGCTACCGCATGAGCTTCCGCAGCTGTTGCCACAACCGCCGCATGAGCTTCCGCCACATGAACCGCTGTTGCATCCGCCGCTGTTGCAGCCATTGTCAACAACTTGTTCTTCCCAATGACCCTGATCTTCACAAACAGTGCGAGTTCGTACTACGGGAACTTGATGGCAAACAGTGCGAGTACCAGTCCGTTGTTCTGTAGTAGCAACATTAACAGTGTAAGACTGCTCCTGTGGCTCAGAAACTGTTCGGCACACAGTACGCATTCCTTCGCGTTGTTCTGTGGAAGGAACCATCACAGTGTAAGACTGCTCCTGTGGTTCAGAAACCGTCTTGCAAACCGTGCGAGTTGCTTCGCGCTGTTCTGTTGATGGAACATTCACAGTGTAAGACTGTTCCTGAGTGTCATAGACCGTCTTGCAAACCGTGCGAGTTGCTTCGCGCTGTTCTGTTGATGGAACATTCACAGTGTAAGACTGTTCCTGGCTGTCATAAACAGTCTTGCAAACAGTACGCATTCCCTGTCGTTCTTCCGTTCCAGGAACATTGACAGTGACAGTGCGAGTTTCCATCACAGTTGTAGGAACCATGATCGTTCGGGAAACCGTTTCCCATGTGCCACATGAAGACGCACCGCAAGAAGAACCACCACCACATGATGAACCACCACCACATGATGAACCACCACCACATGATGAACCACCGCAAGATGATGCACCACAAGAACTTGAGCCGCAGCTACTGCTGCATGTGCTTGCTCCGCACGGAGTGCAGCTGGAAGCACAAGGTGCCGAGCTGCAACGGCTGACGCGATGACGGCAATGGCCAGCATCTGCAGAAGCTGTTAGGGCAACAACTGCTGCCATGGACAAAAGAAACCTCATACGAATAACTCCCCCTAGTGAAACCTTAGATCAACTTCAACCACCAGAACGTCTGACACCCCGCCAGACAGTAGATTCTGAAGCAAAGCAACCTGAGCAGCACCGAATTTTCAACGCGATCTACGCAGAGAACGCAAAGTACCCAATATAGCAATCGAGTCCAGCAAAATTTACCAACTTACCTGAGATTTGTTTCAAATTCCAAGCGCAAAACGAAACAGTTTCTCCAACCGGTTTCCTGCAAACTTACCATTTTCGAATTCGTCAGATATTTCCGGACACGCAGGGAGCGTACTTTAGGGCAACTGGCGAATCAACGAGTTCAAATGACAATTAGGGGAAATTTACTGAAATTGGCAGGACTTCGATTCGACCACCCTAGGTGCCAACTTTTGAACTTTTCTCTTAAGAAGTTTTTGACAGTGTTGCCGCAGATTATGTTGTTCTCCACGGACTTCTATACACTGCCACAACTGGCCTCGTCTCTTTTTAACGCGGGTTCTCGCACAGAGTTCGTTTAATTCATTGTGTTGGCCACTCAATTCTTTCAGGTTTGTTGGCGACTTACGTTTATGAAATTCTGTCTCGTTGATCGCATCATATCGCTCGTTCCAGGGCAAAGCATTTCCACCATCAAGCATGTGTCTCTAGCGGAAGAGTATCTTCAGGATCATTTTCCGGGATTTTCTGTGTTGCCGGGCGTGATGATGGTCGAGTGTCTCGTGCAGTCTTGCGCGTGGCTGTCGCGTGTGACTGACAATTTTGCGTACAGCGCGTTGCTCCTGAAGCAGGCTCGGGCCGTGAAGTTTAATAGTTTTTTGAAACCCGGTCAGACACTGGAAGTCACCGCGACAATGAAGTCTGCGGATGACACGTCGGCAGAGTTTATGGCTTCGGGGACCGTTGACGGACAGTCAGCGGTCAGTGCGAGACTGATATTGTCCAAAGAAAATCTTGCGAGTCGAAACCCGCAGCTTGCAGACAATGACGCGAGACTCATCGCGTCAATGAAGGAGCTGTTTGAACAGATCCGGGTGCAGGGAGCGAAGTAGTTCACTGGATCGGCCAGTGACACGAAATGAGTTTGCAGTTTTGATTTAAGCAGAGGAATGATCCATGACAGTTCAGGGCAGAATTGCTCTCGTCACAGGTGGCAGTCGCGGCATTGGCCGTTCAATCGTTGAGGCTCTTGCGCGCGGCGGTGCCAAGGTCGCTTTTGTTTACAACTCGAACACTGCTGCGGCGGAAGAAGTTGTCACGGCGCTGGCGGCTGAAGGCCATGAGGTATGGGCAATTCAGGCGGACGTGCGTTCGAAAACCGCAGCCGACAAGGTTGTGGCGGATGTTGTCGAGAAATGGGGGAAAGTCGAGATTCTGGTGAACAACGCCGGGATCATTCGCGACGGACTGCTGGCCACAATGGATTCAGAACAATGGCAGGACGTCATTGACACCAACCTGACGAGCGTCTTCAATTTTTGCCAGGCGGCGACACGTCAGATGATGTCGCAGCGATATGGGCGTATTATCAATATGTCGAGCGTTGCCGCAGACGTCTCCAATCCGGGGCAGGCAAACTATGCCGCCAGCAAAGGCGGTGTCGAAGGATTCACGCGATGCGTGGCGACGGAACTGGCTCGTCGCGGTGTGACGGCAAACGCTGTCGCGCCGGGATTCATTGAGACCGACATGACAGTTGCTGTGGTCAATGCGGCGGGTGACGAGATCAAGAAGAAGATTCCGGTAAGGCGACTGGGGCGACCTGACGATATTTCAAATGCGGTGCTGTTTTTTGCCGCAGACGAGTCTTCCTATGTGACTGGTCAGATTCTGAAAGTCGATGGCGGTTTGACTTTAGGTGGATTGTAGAGATCGCTCGGTATTACGCTCAGCAGTCGGATCTGACGTCTGTTTTGGCGAGCTGGGGACTATTCTTCGGGGAACAGAGTTTCAATTCTCGCATTTGGAAAACGCTTCGATGTCAGCAGTATGCTGATTTGTTGGTTGTCCATGAAATCGTGGATCGCAGAAACTGCCGAATTGTGGATCTTTTCAGATGTGTTCCAATTTCAGCAGCTTGCCGTCTGGAACAGTTTGTCGCTAATCGCAACAATAACGACTCTTGAACTCTGGAGTTGAGTTGTGGGGATACAGTTCATCGCTTGAGTGTCGGAGTGTCGCCGAACAAGTATTCTGGAATACAGGTTCAGATATATCTGTTAGTTTGTGCTTCGGTGCCGGTCGCCAGTTCGAAGCACACCATTGGGTTTACTGGTGATCGCTGTCGCTGCCGTTTCTATGTTGGAAAGCGAGCAACGACCGGGAGTATTTGTTCATGCCGTCTGCTGAAGAGATTCTAAAAAAAGTTCAGGAAACACTGGTCGATGCGTTGGGAGTTGACGACGACGAAGTGACGCCGACAGCAACGTTGATTGGCGATCTGGGCGCTGAATCGATTGACTTTCTTGACATCGTGTTCCGTCTGGAAAAAAACTTCGATATCAAGATTCCACGCGGTGAACTGTTCCCTGAAAACCTGGCGACTGCTGAATCTGGATTCGTCGCGGATGGCAAAGTCACTACCGAAGGGATTGCTCAGCTTCGCGAGAAGATGCCACACGCAAATATCGACAGCTTTGCCGCCAATCCACTTGTCTCAAAGCTCTCCGACTTATTCACGGTCGATATGATCTGCAAATTCATTGCGGCTCGGCTGAAATAGCGTACACGCTGCTGGCATGGAATCTCTGATCAGTCACCTGAAGTCGAACACGGGCTGGTGACAATCGCAGGTCAACGCTGAGGTATGGGTTCTGTTCATCGGAAACCAGCGATTCACTTGATCGGTTATCGTGAAATTTGTTGAGGCCGTGGATCATGCGTTGGTACTGGATTGATCGTTTCGTTGAGTTCGAATCCGGCAAACGGGCCAAGGCCGTGAAGAATGTGTCGCTGGCGGAAGAACATCTGCACGACCATTTTCCCGGTTTTCCAGTCATGCCAGGTTCTCTGATGATCGAAGGCATGGCTCAGACCGGTGGCATTCTTCTCGGTGAAAAATACAATTTTGAGTATAACGTCATTCTGGCAAAAGTGCCGAAAATGACGTTTCACAGTTGGGCGTGTCCGGGCGATCAATTGATTTATACTGCCGACCTTCAGGATGCTCGTGTGGAAGGCGGCAGTGTTACCGTGACAGCGAAAGTCGGCGATCGATTAGTGGCGGATGGCGAAATTATGTTTGTGCATCTGAATTCTGACGATCCGCAATTGAGCCGGATTGATCAGAAGAACTTCGTGTTTCGAATGAATCTGCTGGATATTCTGACCGTCGGCAAGGCGGGTGCCGGCAACTGAAGAAACTATCAGGTGGTCGAAACGTATTCTACAGTTTGCGGGACTGAGTCAAATGATGAAACGTCGAGTAGTAGTAACCGGGATGGGGTGCGTGACGCCGCTGGGCAACGATATCGAATCGATGTGGCAGGCTCAGAAGGATTGCCGCAATGGTGTCGGGCCGATTACGCATTTTGATGCGTCGCGTTTTCCCACTCGTTTTGCCGCAGAAGTTCGCAATTACAGTTTTGAATCTCAGGTTGATGATCCAAAACGTTTTGCCGACGCCGGTCGAAACATTCGGTTTGCGATCGGTGCGGCAAAGCAGGCGGTGGAAGATTCCGGCATCTACGATGACCGGCATTTCGATCCCGCACGTTTTGGAGTGTATCTGGGTGCCGGTGAGGGACAGCAGGATTTTCTGCAGTTCATGAATCTGGTGGCCGACTGCAATAAGAACGGCGAACCGGACCTGCAACGATTCACGCACGACTTCATTGAAAAAATGAATCCGCGATTTGAGCTGGAACTTGAGCCAAATATGCCGGCCGCTCATCTGTCCAGTTTGTTCGATGCTCAGGGACCAAATCTGAATTGTCTGACTGCATGTGCCGCTTCCAGTCAGGCGATTGGAGAAGCGACGGAGATTATTCGACGAGGCGATGCGGAACTCATGTTGTCCGGTGGTGCTCACAGCATGATTCACCCGTTCGGAGTCACCGGGTTTAACTTACTGACGGCACTTTCAGAACGCAACGATTCGCCGACCACGGCGTCTCGTCCGTTCGATCTCAATCGAGACGGCTTTGTGCTCGGTGAAGGCGCGGGGATGTTGATTCTGGAAGAACTGGAACATGCAAAAGCTCGGGGCGCGAAGATCCATGGCGAGATTCGTGGCTATGGTTCGACGGCCGACGCATATCGCATTACCGATATTCATCCTGAAGGACGGGGTGCTATCAGTTGCATCAAAATGGCACTTCGCGATGCCGAGATCAATCCGGAAGAAGTCGGTTACGTGAATGCTCATGGAACCAGCACCAAAGTCAATGACCATGTCGAAACGATGGCCATCAAAGGCGGGCTGGGAGACCACGCAGTCAATACTCCGATCTCAAGTATTAAGAGTATGATGGGCCACCTGATTGCGGCTGCGGGGGCTGTCGAAGCGATGACGTGTCTGCTGGCAATCCGAGATGGTGTGTTGCCACCAACGATCAATTACGAAACACCCGATCCGGAATGTGATTTGGACTATATTCCAAATCAACCTCGTGAAAAAAAGATCAAAACAGCGCTTTCCAACAGTTTCGGATTTGGCGGCCAGAACGTCGCGCTGATCGTCTCCGAGTTCAAAGCATAAAAAGTGATGCTCCCTGTGTGCCAGCCAGAACGTTCGACATGAATCCTGAACGACAAATATGAGGAAGTTCTCAAGTGTTGTGGGTATGGATCTCACTCTCTGTGATGCTTGTTGTGGTCGCCTGCGACTTTATCTATCGCAGATACGTGACACCTCGAATTACCGACATTTTCGAAAACGTGCCACCGTTCAATATCTTTTCTGAATCAGACAATCCGGATGCTGAGCGACTTTTAATCTCAGGCGCAGACGGCACGATGCTCAAGGGCAGCCTCATCAACGGGCACCGAACTGACGCAAGAGGACTGGTGTTGTTTCTGCCCGAACTTCGTGGCAATCACTGGATGGCGAAACGCTACTGTGAAGCGTTGATCGAACAGGGCTATGTGGTCATGGCCGTCGATTTTCGCAGTCAGGGTGAAAGTGCCGAGATGCCGGGCTATACGCCGATTCACTGGATCACGGAATATGAAATGGCTGACGTCGATTCGATGCTGCAGTTCATCGACTCCCGGCCGTTGCTTCACAGGTTGCCGTTGCTGGCCTGTGGTGTCAGTCGGGGCGGTGTTGCCGCACTTGTCGCCGCCTGCCGTTACCCTCGAATTCGCGGAGTTGTTGCAGACAGTGCGTTCGGCACGATGTCGATGTCAAAGTACTTCGTCGATCGATTCGTAAGCCATGTGATTCCCGACTGGGTCTACCCCTTGCTGCCGGACTGGCATGTGAATCTGACGTTGCGTCAGGCGATGCTGCTCAGCGAGAAACGCCGCAACTGCCGGTATGTGCATCTGGAATTGGAACGAGACACTCTCGACAGCAATTCCGTACTGCTGATTTCCGGAGGCAGAGATTCCTACGTCACTCCCGAGATCGCGGAACGACTTCAGTCAATCATCGGCAGGCAATGTCAGCTCTGGATCGTTCCCGCTGCAAAGCACAACATGTCCCGAAGTGTATCCACGGAAGAATACGACCGTCGTGTTCTCAATCATTTCGCGGCGTGTCTCGGTACGACATCTCAAACGCTCATCATCAGGCGTGAAAATGAGTTGGCTGATGCTGCATAACTACTCCATCACGGAGAAGTAGTTCAACACTGCCGCGTCGAATGCTTCGCAGCTCAATTCTAACGGCTGCGAATGGAACTGACAGTAATTCTTAACCTGCAATAGTAAGTCGCGAGGCTGACACAGGCGATACGGACGATTGATCGATTTGTAGTGAGTTTCCACAAGATACTTGATCGAGTCCGGTCGATATTTGAAACCCAGCTTTTCGGACATAATTCGGAACAGATCCAGGAACTCGGCTTCGCTTGGGTCAGGCACTTCGATCTTGTAGGGAATTCGGCGAAGAAATGCACCATCGACCAGGTCTTTCGGCTCCAGATTGGTGGAAAAGATGATGAGCTGATCGAACGGCATCTGAATTTTCTTGCCATTCGGCATGTTCAGGTAGTCGAATCGTTTTTCCAGAGGCACGATCCAGCGATTGAGCAACATATCGACCGGCATTTTCTGGCGTCCAAAGTCATCGATGACCAGTGTTCCGCAGTTGCTTTTTACTTGTAGAGGAGATTCACAGATTCGCGATGTCGGGTTCAGTGTGATCTCCAGTTCGTCCATCGTCAATTCTCCGCCCGCGATGACCGTTGGGCGTTTGACCTGCACCCAACGTCGGTCGATATTCATGGAATCCATAAGCCCGGACTTTTGACTTTCGTCACCCACTTCTTCGTGGACTGCGGGGTCGAAGATTCGCATGATCTCACCTTCGATCGCAATGGACCGGGGAATCCAGACCGTCGAGCCGAAGGCATCTGTGATGCGTTCTGCAATACTTGTTTTTCCGTTACCCGGTTCGCCGAACAGAAACATCCCACGACCGGAATTGACCGCTGGCCCAAGTCGATTCAACATACCCTCATTGATGATCAACCCCTTGAACGCGCGAAGCAGATCCTGTCGGGTAACGACCTGACCGGCAATGCTCTGAGCCGAAACAGACGTCACATAGTCTTCCAGAGCGACAGGGGCTGCACCAAAATAGGTGCATTCCAGTGAATAACGTCTTGCACGATCGCGCCCGGATTCCGTAATACAGAACTCCGAATCACCAGTCGATGTCGTGCCTGCCAGGTCAATATGCTTGTCCGAACGCAGTTGCTTAAACAATGGTTCGAGAACTTTGTAGGGCAGTCGCAGTTGAGAAGCGATGCGGCGACTTGTTTCAGCACCGACCTGAAACAGAAATCGCATGATGATTTTTTCAATCATCGCAGAATTGATGCCCGTTTCCCGAATTGTGCGCGGCTGTTGGGGCGCGAAGGAATCGCCTTTCTTTACAGTAGTGCCGCTGTCGTGGACGCTGCTGGCGGCAGGATCGCCCAGCAGCATGTTGACGCGATTGAACAATTCATCCAGGCCTTCCCCGGATACCGTCTTTGGTGCAGTTGAAATTGTCACGCAAGCTGTCCTGAAGTGTCCTGAAACTCGAACGGTCTGCACGGACGGATTCAGTGCAGACGAAATTGAAAGAAATTCCCTCACCCTAAGCATGTATGTCGCAAATCGTCCACAGTCAACACAGGTTGAATTCCTGAGGACTATTGGCAACTCACAGACTGTCGTCAGGCACGATCGTGTGACTTCTGCGTCCTGTCGAAGACAAATCGTCAAATCTGGCGCATTCGGAATTCTGCGCCTTACAGGACTCACCGGCCCCGCGACGAGACCAGGGATCTTCCGCTGCCACGATTTCGTCTTCCACGAGATCGACGACATGGGCAAGCGTCTGCCGGATCAGGATTGCTCCGCCTGAGCAATCACTGATCGCCGCTGGATTCACTGCGGTTTTTCCTGCTTCCGCATGAGACCGTCTTCCATCTCGTAGATCGTGTCGAACACATCGAGTGCTCGGTGGTCGTGAGTGACGACGATCACACCGGCTCCCTGTTCGTGGGCCACTTTGGCGAACAGTTCCATGACTTGGCGTCCACGGTGACCATCCAGCGCTGCGGTGGGTTCATCCGCCAGAATGACGCTGGGTTGGTTCGCGATGGCACGAGCGACGGCGACTCGCTGCTGCTGGCCGCCGGAAAGCATCGATGGCAGACTGTCGGCTCGATCGGCAACGCCCAGATAGTCCATTAGTTCCAGAGCGCGGTGCCTTGCCTTTCGCTTCGATGCTCCGTTCAGTTCCATCGCGATCTGGATGTTCGCGACGGCCGACAGGAACGGGATGAGGTTTGACTTCTGAAAGATGAAGCCAATGTGTTGACGACGAAACGAACGCAGGTTGACTTGAGCCGCTTCGCCGTCCTGAATAAGTTTTCCTCCGATCGTAATCTGTCCGTTGGTCGGAGGATTGATGAGACCCACGGCCGTCAGGAAGGTTGATTTGCCGGAACCACTGGGGCCCAGCAATGCCACCACTTCGCCCTGACGCACGTGCATCGTCGCATCGCGCATGGCAACAACTTCGGTATTGCCGCTGCCATAGATCTTTGTCAGGCCAACTGCGTCGATGGCGTTTGGTTTCGTCTGAGGCGTTGTCATGACAAGGCCTCATTCGGAGACACTTTCATCGCTTTCCAGATTCCCAGCAGGCTGGACAGCACAGAAATTGCCAGCACGATGCCGGCCAGTTGCAGCAGATCCGCATCGGCAAGAATGACGCGGCGAGGAAACTTTGGAAACAATTGCTGCCCCACAAGGTACGCAATGACAAATCCGACGAATCCAAGAATCAAAGCCTGTTGCAGGATCAAACCGAGGATGACGGTGTTCGGCGCGCCGATCAGCTTTAACAACGCGATCGAATGGATCTTGTCGAGTGTCAGCGTGTAGAGAATCAGCGCCATGATGATGGCCGCGATCACGGTGAGTAACACGCGAAACAAGCCGATCTGCCGCCGGACTTTTTCGACGCTGCCCTTCAGCAGCAGTTCGCGCTGGCCGGTGGCTGTGAACACAGAAACATCGCCCCAACCGGAAATCGTCTCGGCAACTTGTTCAACGTCTGCTCCGGGCAATAAGCTGACCATCACGGCACTCACCTGTGGTCGGGCCACAGCGGGAAGTTGCGCGGTGGGCCGAAAAGCGTTCTCCAGTATCATGGGTTGTTGAATTCCTATTTCAAAATCTTCGCCGCGTGATTCTCTGGCCGCGCGTTCAAGTCGAACAGCTTCGCCCGGTGTGTCAAATTGAATGGCCTGCGCGTCGGCAATCGTGAAGAACGCGAGTCCGTCGCCGCCCGAACTGATCATGTTGCTGGTGGTGCCGACGACGGTGTATGTTTCTTTGCCCAGCGTGATCTTTTTGCCAAGGGACATCCCCAGCGTTTTGTCGACGATCATTTCATAATGCGCCTGTCCCAGCGGTCGACCGGCGGTCAGTGGGACCCATTCACCGCGGTCAGTCGGCCAGCTTAAGCCCAGCACAGCGATTCGCAGAGGCTTGCCGTCGCGCTGTCGCTGGATCGTGTGATAGACGAATTCACGCGACGACTGAACACCGGGAACGGCTGCCGCTCGATAGACAAGGTTTGATGGCACTCGCGAAATTTCTGCGAACGGGCCTCGAGTATCTCGCTGAACTATCCATAAGTCGGCCCCGACGCTGTCGATCAGCAACGTCGCATCTTCGACCACGCCTCGATAGATGCCGCCCATCCCCATCACGACCATCAGCAACATGCCGATACCGACGGCTGTCAGCGCAAACCGGCCGAGGTTGTGACGAATATCTTTGGTGGCCAGATTCATGGCATCGCCACCCTTCGTCCGTCCGCAAGAGCTGCGGAAGCAGACTTCGGCGTCACCACAACATCGCCTTCCGCAAGTCCATCGACAACGTCCACTGTCTCGCGACTGCGCACTCCCAATTGAATGTCGCGCCACACCGCATGGCCGTCGACATCTACGAACACACCGTGAGTATCTCCGCGATTGACAACCAATCTTGACGGAAGCACGACCGCATTCTCCCGTCGTTCGGTTTCGATAAACGCTTCGGCGCGCTGACCCACGGCCCAGTTTGAGGGAAGTTCCAGGACGCGAACATCCACAATGAATTCGCGAGTTTCCCGATCCGCTTCCCGGCCCAGCCGTGCGACCGTGCCGCTGTAACTGCCAGCCGATTCGGATCGAAAGACGACGCGAGCCGACTGGTCAGGCTTCAATCGAGCCATCTCCGTTTCATCGACCCATGCGCGGATCCACAGCTCGTCCGTTGAAATCAATGTCAGCATGGCACTGCCCGGAACGACAACATCCCCGGGCTCTCGATTTCGTTTCACGATCAGGCCATCAAACGGGGCGTGAATCTTTGTGTCCTGCAGACGTGCATCGTGATATTGCAGCGTTTTTTCGGCGGAGACCAGTGCCTTTTGTCCTTCTGTGATGGCCGCCTCGGAGCGGGAAACATCTGCGACCGCCACGGCCAGTCCTTCGGATGCCTTGTCAAGTGCGTCTGAACTTGCGGCCTTCTGTTGGATCAGCGCCTGCGTGCGAGCGTGGCTTTTTTCTGCCTGCTCATACACCGCCGTCGTTCGTGTTTTGTCGATCTTGAGTCGTTCAATCGCGGCTCTGGCGGCTTCCACATTCGCCTGAGCGATGGCCACCTGCTGCTGGAGTTCCTCGTCATCCAGCCGCACCAGTAAATCGCCGGCCGAGACACGTTCGCCCTGATCCACCTGAACTTCGGCGATACGGCCGGAGATCTTAGGACTGATCGTCGCTTCGACGCGGGCTTCGAGAGTTCCCGTTCCCATCACCTCAGCAACGATCACGCCTCGCTCCACCTTGTGGGTCTCAACGCTGATCGGAGCGAATCGAAGCCAATAGATGATGCCCGCCCCCACTGCGAGGAGTACAACACCTTTCAGAATACGCGACAACCAGTGTTTCATTTGTTTACCCGTTTCAACAGCAAATCAAAGACTTCCTGTGTCCGGAACATCAGGAAACAAATATTGGACCAGACCATCCAAAGGATTGAGCACATTGCTGAGGTGATACACGCTAAGGAAATTGTCTCGTCCTCCACCCACAACGAAAGTGATTGCAATGAACTCGCCAAGTGGCGTAGCCCAGCGATTAATCAAGCCCCCGAGCGATGGTGACGTTCGAGTTCCACGAATCGCGATACCAAATCGGAATGCCCCTTAATGCGAAAAATGTAACGTGGGGCTTGTTGACCCGTTGTGCGGCCCATGAATGGTTCGCCCCAAAAACTCAGGAGAGCCTCCGTTGTTCCGGTCGAATCCGTGTCAGCCAGGATGAACGACAGGGTTTCAGGCAATTCAACCCATCTGGGTTCCTTGACTTTTTTGCGGCCAGAGCAATCTTTGAGCTTCGGCAGAATATTCTGCTCCCATAGCGTCCTCTCGGAAGTATTGGACACGAATTGAATGCCGACGACGCGAGGGTTCTCGATGGCTGGTCGCAGCATCAAGTCGAAAACGTCCTGCGACTGGAACATCGCGAAGCAAACATTGAACCAGAGCATTTCCCCATGAGCTGACTCGCAGAACCTTTGGCTTTCTTGTCGCAAACGGCGTGGACCGATCAAGATTGCCTCTGGTGGGTCCAGTGCGAGCTTAATGTCCTGAATGCTCGACCGCGCATGTTTCACATTCTCGGCGACTTGCTCGTCGTGGCCTTCTCTCCGTAGGTCACGAAACAGCAGAAGGGCCAACAGAACGAGCACAATGGTCAGGAGCACATCTTGATCAACGAAATGAAGAAGATGCAGAATAATTGCCAACACCGCAGCCGTGATTCCCGCGATGATGTCCCAATCGAGTCGAAGTAGCTTTCTCAAATCTCTGTCCTTCCTTTGCTTCTTTCCTGTGGGTACGTTGATTGTTCCGAATTTTTTCCCAATTGCCACTCTCGCTCGACAATGAGGCGAGCCCCTCGGCGAAACGTCAGATACGACCGAGCCCAACTCAGCACAACGAAAAGTCGATTCTTGAAGCCAACAAGGAAGTATATGTGGACGACCAACCACGCGAACCAGGCAAACAGCCCTGAAAATCGCAACTTGCCGAATTCGACGATCGCACGATTTCGGCCGATAGTCGCCATTTGGCCCCTCTCGACATAGACGAAGGAATTACGGGGCTTGCCATCGAGGTCGTGTCGTATTGTTGCAGCGACGAACCGACCCTGTTGCATTGCCAAGGGTGCGATGCCCGGCAGTGGCTTGCCATTGTCCTGGATGAGTGACGCCTGGTCGCCCGCGACGAAAATATTCGAGTGCCCCGCAATGCTCAGGTCTTTGCCGACGACTATTCGACCCTGGCGGTCTACATCCAGGTCATTCTGTTCGCTCAGCTCAACACCCCGAACCCCGGCTGCCCAGAGAGTGGTCGCTGCTCGGATTCGCTCTTCACCTGCTTCGACTCCGTCCTTGTCAATTTTGGTCACGAGACGGTTCGGCCAAACTTGGACGCCAAGCCTTTCGAGGTCTCGCGTCGCGTGGCTCGCCTGCGTTTCACTGAATAATGGCAGAATGCGCGGCCCTGCCTCGATGAGAATGACCCGCGTGAGCGTAGCGTCAATCTTCCGAAAGTCTTTTGCAAGCATAAATCGGCTCAATTCACCAATCGCACCGGCTAGCTCGACACCGGTTGGGCCGCCGCCAATAATGACGAACGTCAATAGTTGGCGACGAATTTCAGCATCATTCGTGCGTTCCGCCGCTTCAAAAGAGCAAAGGCTGAAACAAGTGGTAGTTCTGGCGGTCCACAATAGTAACGCGGATGTTGTCAGCATCACCAAGTTTCCTGGCAGCATTCAATCCAGCAAATCCACCTCCTATGATGATGACGTGTTTCATTTCCAGTTGTTTATCTAGTCTTTCTTCTCAATCAAAATGGTTACTAACAGTATGGTTGACTCGTCCGCTTCGATCGCATGCATCGTGCCGCCT
>Ga0105047_10004577_pt1 | contig 24023 bp, 18 predicted proteins | sample MAT04_FD_78384 | JGI IMG/M metagenome (GOLD analysis project Ga0105047, IMG submission 78384) | Freshwater microbial communities from Lake Fryxell liftoff mats and glacier meltwater in Antarctica - MAT-04 (megahit assembly) | ecosystem: Environmental > Aquatic > Freshwater > Ice > Liftoff... | reverse complement strand
TGATGGCAGATCGAAGCCCTCTTCAGTGAATGCTACGGCCTCAAGCCTGCGAACTCGCAGCCAACATCCTTGCGCTAGGCGAGATCCCGCGATTCGTTCCGGTTGAGGCCGGGCCCCGGAATTTCGCCCGGGTGATGGTTTTTTTTGCTCCGGCGTGCAGCCGGTGCTTCATCTGTCGTCGCTGAGGGCCCCGTCCAACTCCACCCAGGCCGGCGCGTGATCGCTGGGGCGATCCCAGGTACGCGGTTCGCGCTCGATCCCGGCCGCCATCACGCGCGGACGCAGTGCATCGGACACCAGGTTCAGGTCGATGCGCAGGCCGAGATCGCGGCGGAACCCGGCCATCCTGTAATCCCACCAGCTGAAGGTGCCGCCATCGGCGTGGTGCAGGCGGAAGGCATCGTGCAGGCCCAGCGCCTGCAGCCTTGTGAGCGCGGCACGCTCGGCAGTCGAAGTCAGGATATGGTCTTGGTTCCATAAAACGGGATCGTGGACGTCGCGTTCGTCTGGCGCGATGTTGAAATCGCCCATCACCACCAGCTGCGGATGTTCGCGCAGTTCTTCCTGCACCCAGTGGTGCACGGCGTCCAGCCAGCGCAGCTTGTAGGCGTACTTTTCAGTGCCGACATCCTGGCCGTTGACCACGTACAGGTTGATCACGCGCAGTTGGCCGAAGGTTGCGGCGATCACGCGTTTCTGTTCGTCGGCAAAACCGGGAATCCCCACCTGTACCTGGGTCGCCGGTGCGCGCGACAGCAGCGCAACGCCGTTGTAGGTCTTCTGTCCGGCGAATACGCTGCGATAGCCGAGCGCGGCCAGCGCGGTATCCGGAAACATGTGGTCCTCGAGTTTGGTTTCCTGCAGGCCGACGACATCGGGCGCGAACGTCGCCAACCACTGTTCCAGGTGAGGCAGGCGCACGTTGAGCGAATTGACGTTCCAGCTGGCGATTTTCATGTCGTTTCCGTAAGCGGTGACGCAGGGCTGCTGCGCGGCGCATCTTAGCGAAAGGCGCAAGCAATCCCCCGGACAGCGATGCCACCAGCGACGCTGGTGCGCAGCTTTCGCGCAAGTCCGTCCGGATCGACAACGTTCCACACGAATCGTCCCTCGCAACCGCGATTGGACAGGGCTTCATTCGATTCGCCTCGACACGCGCGATCGCTCACTACTGTCGATGGTTGCCGATGGCGACAGGCAAGAAGCCGTGCAGACCCTGTTCGCCGCAACGCTGGACACCCGTCCGTTGTTGGCGCTCAAGGCGCTAGGGGTACTTTGACAAAAGCGACATCACATTGTGCTTGCTCCAGGACCTCTGCCTGGACGAGCGTTCTCGAAAAGAACGCCTATTCGCGTACGGCGTGCGCGATGCCGCCGGCGATGGTGGCGCGCAGCTCAAGACTGTGGGGGTCGAGTAACAGCAAGTCGGCATCACCGCCGGGGCGCAGCCTGCCCTTGCGCTCGAGCCCCCAGATGGCCGCCGGAGTTTCGGTGACCGTCGCGAGCGCCATGCGTAGCGGCACGCCGTGTTCGAGCACGGCGCTGCGCACTGCCGCGTGCAGGCTCGACACCGGCGCGGCCTCCAGCTGCAGCAGTCGACCCTGCGCGTCAAAGTGGGGCAAGCTGCCTTGCGCATCGGAGCTGATGCTGATGCGCGAGACCGGCAGGCCTTCGGCAAGCAGGCCTGCCAGCGCGCGCGCCGCCGGGATGTCGCCTGCGCTGATCAGTGCCGGGGTGGTGCTGGCGGTCAGGTCGACGCTGCCGCCACGTTCGATCCACCCGCGTGCACGCTGCAGCAGGCGGGCGTTGCGGTTGAGGTGGGTGGGGTGGAACTGCGCGGCGGGAAGCGGATGTCGATCGACGACCGCGTGCAGCAGGTCGAGGGCTTCCTCTCCGTCGCCCACGTGCACGAGCACCGTGCCGCGCTTGCCTGCAAGCATCGCCCCCACCCGGGCATCGGCCGCAAGTCGCGCCAGTTCCTGCACGCTTGGGTGGGACCCGCGGTGATCGGCGATGGCCACTTCCCCCACGCCGATGATGTCCGGCACCAGCACCAGGTCATCGCGCACGCTGCCGGTCAGGGTGCGGGCAGGCACGCGGTAACTGCCAGTCAGGACGTAACCGCTGAGTCCGTGGACCGCCAGTGCGCGCGCGGCGGCCAGCAAGTCGGCGTGGCTGCGGGTCACATCGTCCGTGCCCAGAGCGCCGATCAAGGTGGTCACACCTGCGGCGATCGCATCGGCAGGATCCAGTGCCGCGGTGCGCGTGGCGAACCCACCTTCGCCGCCACCGCCGGTCAGATGTACCAGCGAATCGACGTAGCCGGGGCACGCAATCGCATCCTGGGCATCGAGCACCGTGACCGGCAGCCCCGGCTCCAGGCGTTCGGCCATGGCCAGGATCCGTCCGGCGCCGATCAACAGGTCGAGTCGTCCCAGTGGCTCGGGCGCATGCACCTGGGCATTTCGGATCAGCAGCATCGACATCAGCCCAGCCCCGTCAGCACGCCCAGCGCCACGAAGACCGCACCCAGCATCAGCAACACCAGCGCGAAGCGCCAGATCAGCCTGATCCATTGGGTCCACTGCAGCCCGGCCACGCCAATTGCGCCCATCAGCACCGCCGAGGTCGGCACCACCAGGTTGGTCAGTCCGTCGCCGAGCTGGAATGCCAGCACCGAAACCTGGCGGGTAACGCCGACCAGGTCGCTGAGGCCGGCCATCAGCGGCATGGTGATCGCGGCCTGCGCCGAACCGGAGGTCACGAAGAAATTGAAACCGGCCTGGACGAGATACATACCCTGCGCGGCGAGCATCGGTGGCCACTGGTCCAGCGCGCCGCCCAACACGTACAGCAGCGTGTTGAGCAGCGATGGCGCATGCGGATCGGCGCCCCCGATCAGCCACAGCATGCCCTTGGCTGCAGCGATCACCAGCACCACGGGCACCAGTTGTTTCGCGCCTTCGGCGAACAGTTCGGCGATGCGATTGGGATTCATGCGGCCGTCGATCCATGCGATCACCCCGCACACCAGGCCCAGGGTGAAGAACTGGCTGGCGATTTCCGGCAGGTAATAGCCGCGTGCAGTCACTCCCCACACGATCCATCCGACCGTGGCCAGCACCGCCAGCAGGATCAGGCGGTCGGCCCAGTTCATGCCCGCGACGACGTCGCACTCCGGCGTCACATCACCGTGCGACGAGGTCCGGTGGGCAAGTGCGTAGCGCACGGTGAAAATCAGGCCGACAAGGGTGAAGACCGCCCACATCGCGATGCGGAAGCCGGCCCCGGACAGCACCGGTACCTCGGCAATGCCCTGGGCCACGGCCACGCTGAATGGATTCATCCACGAGGTGCCAAAACCGATCTGGCTGGCCATGTAGGTGCACATCACCGCGCTCTCGCGGGGCAGGCCCAGGCGGTCGACCAGCGGCAGCAACAGGGCCAGGAAAGCGATGGTTTCCTCGCCCATGCCGAACACCGCGCCGCCCAGCGAGAACGCCACGAACAGGCTGCCCAGCAGCCACGCCGGACGCCCGCCGGTGGCCGTGATCAGGCGCATCAAGCCGCGATCGATGGCGCCGGTGGCATTGATCACCGCGAAGGAGCCGCCGACGATCAGCAGCAGCGCGATGACCCCGACCGCCGCCGAGGTGCGGCCGCCCGAGGTCAGTCCCTCGAACAGGAAATTCAGGAAGCCCACGCCCTCGCCGCTGCTGAACAGGCGCAGCGTCGAAGGGGCCTCGCTGTAGCTGAAACTTTGCAGCGATATCGGCACGCCGCTGGCGAATTGTCCGGCCGGCAGCCACGGCGTGACCAGGGCAAGGATCGAGACGATGACGAAAAGCACCACCAACGTGTTGACGCCGGCGGGGTGTCCGGGACGGATCTGGGTCATGGGTTGTCCGAGCAGGTGTCGGCGAGGTCCGCAGCATGGCGCACCGCGCCGGCCGCATCCAATGCCGGCGCGCCCGAGGGACGCGCCGGCAGCGCGGGTCAGTAGCGGTAGACGTAGTTCAGGGTCACGAAGCGACCCAGCGTGTTGTGGTTGAACAAGTCCACGTTCGAGGCCGAGCCCAATGCAACCGGCGGGTCGCGGTCGGCGACATTGCGGATGCTTAGGCCGATCGACTGACGTTCGCTGAAGTCCCAGTTCACGCTCAGGTTGAGCGTGGTCCACGACGACACCAGGCGTCCGGCTGGCACGTCGTCGCGCTGGTCGTCATCGTAGTAGCCGTCCACGTAGTTGGCCCATAGCCGCGCGCTCCAGTCCTGGTTGCTCCACGACACACCGGTGTTGACCAGCCATTCCGGGTAGCGGAACTCGCCCACGCGCTGGGCCAGGCGCAGTCCGTTGTTGCATGGGCCGACGCCGCGGCGGCTGACGGTGTCCTCGTCCGAACACGATTCGCTGCGCTCGAACGAATGCGTCCAGGTGGCGTCCACATACACCTTGAAGTCACCCAGCGTCGATTCATCGAATCGATGCTCGAGGCTCAAATCGATGCCGTCGGTCTTCTGCTGGCCAATGTTGATCAGCTGCAGGTTGACGTCGTCGATCAGGCCGCCGATTTCGCCACCGCGGGTGGCGATTCCGATCACGCCCGGCGCCAGGAAGTCCGGGTCGCCCGGGTCCGCATTGGAGTTGAAGATCAGTCCCGGTTCGATCAGCGCGCGACGGAACAGCTCCAGGTCGTCGATGTCCACCAGGTTCTTCTGGTCGAACGCCCAGTAGTCCAGGGTCAGCGTGGTGCGCGCGCCGAGGGCGAACACCGCGCCCAGGTACCAGGCCTCGGAGGTTTCCGCTTCCAGGTCCGGGTTGCCGTAGATTTCCGAAAGATACGAATCGTCGCCCTCGAAACCGTCGCAATAGGTCTCGAAGAACTCGCTGCCTTCCGAGCAGGGCAGCGCGCCCGAGCTCAACGTGATGCCGGCGCCGACCTGGGCCAGCGATGGCGCGCGGAACGAGGTATTCCAGCCGCCGCGCAGCAGCACGCTGTCGTTCGGACGCCAGCGCAGGCCGATGGAAGGATTGAAATCGCCGCCGAAGTCGTCGTAGTGGTCGTAGCGCCCGGCCAGGCGCACATCGAAGGTGTCGGTGACCGGCAGGTTGGTTTCCGCATACAGCGCCCACTGCGTGCGCTTGGCGCTCACCGCGGTGGAACCGAACCCGTACACCGGCACCTCGCCGGTGCTGCGGTCGATGGTCGCCAGCGGCGACGGCGCGTCGGTGATTTCCTCGCGCCGCGCTTCAGCACCCACCGCCCAGGCAATGTCACGGTCGCCAATGCGGCCCAGGCTGCCGGCGAACTTCGCATCCCACGCGTACAGCGTGGATTCGCCATCGCGCGGAACCTGCTCGCGCACCAGGTCCAACACCTGCTCTGTATTGTTGGCCTGGCCGCCGAATGGGTTGTACCAGAGCCCGCCGGCGCCGGGCGCGCAATTGGTGCTGCCGTCGCTGCACAGTTCGCCGAGCAGGCCAGCGCGGATGCGTTCGACGTTGTAGATACCGGCCACCGCCTCTTGCCGCGATTCGCTGCGCGATGCCGTCAACGCGGTTTCCCAGCTCCACTCGCCGAGCGAACCACGCAGGCCGTTGAGCCAGCGCCAGTTCTTGGTGGTGACCTCGATGGTGCGCGCATCGGGGAAGCGGCCGAGGCCGAGCAGCGCGGTGGTGTCGAAGCCGAGGTCGATGAAGCGCTGGCGCAGCTCGGCCGGCATGTCCGGATGTTCGAACGCGATCAGTTCCTCGCTCCAAGGTGCAGGCGACGCGTCCGCAGTGGCCTTGTTGTGCTGCAGCGCCAGCTCGGTGAAGTACGAAGTCGAGCCATCGCCCAGGGTCACATCCAGGGTGGCGTAGGCGCCGAGCTGGCGGGTTTCCGGATCGGTGGCGGTGAAGGCATTGCGGTTGACTTCGCAGTATTCGCCGAAGCGACCGACGCCGAACTGTTCGGCCGGGCACGCGGCTTCGACAATGTCGTCCTGGGCGAAATCCAGGTCGTTGAAGCTGGGGAAGAAACCCTGCTGCGAGGGCCTTGGCTCGACCGCGGAAATTGCGCGATCGCGGTCGTACATTGCATTGCGCTGGAACGCATCGACGATTACCAGGCCGCGCACCTTGTCGCGCTGGAAGCCGTACACCAGATTGGCGTTGTAGCGGCCTTCGTCGGTGCTGCGGGTGGAATCGCCGTAGCTGCCAGCCAGGCGCAGGCCGTCGAAGTCCTTCCTCAGGATCAGGTTGACCACGCCGGCCACCGCATCGGCACCGTAGATCGCCGAAGCACCAGTGGTCAGGATTTCCACCCGTTCCACCGCGGCCAGCGGGATCGCATTGATATCGACGAAATTCTCAGAGCCGTTGGCAAACGACGACACCGCGATGCGGCGGCCGTTGACCAGGGTCAGGGTGGAGGAAGTGCCCAGGCCGCGCAGCGATGCGCCGGCCGAACCGGCGGGCGAATCGGCCTGCAGCGCGCCGGAAGTGGCGGTGGTGAAATTGCCGGTGCCGCCGCCGGTTTCGGACACCTGCTTGAGCAGGTCGGTCACGGTGGTTGCACCGAAGGCCTTGATGTCTTCGGCATCGATGACGGTGATTGGCTGCGCTTCCTGCAGGTCGATGCCGCGCAGGTTGCTGCCGGTGACAGTGATGCGGTCGAGGGTGACGCTGTCGACAGTGCTTTCGGTGGTGGTGGCGGCAGTGGTATCGACCTCCTGCGCGTGCAGGGCGGGAATGGCGAGCGCCATGGCAACGGCCACGGCAAGCGGATGGAGAGACTTCAGCATGGTTTTCTTCCCAGGATGCCGGTAACCGCGCGCGATCGATGCGCACGCTGGTCGTCAGGCGTATTCGTCTATGGGTTTCGGGCGGGCCGTCGAGGACGGTGAGCAGTCCGCGTCGGCGGATGCGGATACCTGGGGAAACGCTACTCGTCCCACCACTCGCTGAGGTAGTAGGTCCGGCACGTGTGGCGAATGTGGAAACGCGGTTTCGGCATTGCGGTGCTCGGTAGGCCGGGACTTGATACTCCCCACCGCGCGCCAGTGTCAAGTGCCTTGCCTGCCCACGCACTGCTCCTTTACGGTTCGCGCATGCGCCTGCCTGCCCTCGTTCTTACGCTCCTGTTCGCTACCCCGGCCATCGCCGCAGCGCCTCCGCCCGAGCTGTGGCTGGCTGGAGGCGCGCTGCAACTGTGTTCGGACCTGGCGCCGCGTGCTTGCGCATCACCGCCGCCGCCGCGCATCGATGCGCGCGAGCCATCGCAGGTGTTGTTCGATGCAGCCGGCATTGAACGCGCGCTCGATCCGCTGCTGTGGGATCTAGACGGCGCGCGTGGGCGCAAACTACTGCGCGGCATGCTCGAGCAGGCGGCCGTACTCGGCGCGGGCCGCGTCGTTTCGATGGCTGACGCCGAAGACCAGCTGGGCGCAGCCTGCTTCGACCGCAACTCACGCACGCTGCCCGCCGCAGCCTGCAAGCAGGCCGATCGCTCGCATCGGCGGCCCTGGGAACAGCTGCTGGACGAGGAGCGCGCTGCGATTCTGTCTGCGCTGGAAGTGCCGCAGTCCAGCGATGGCGTGCGCCACCGTGAGCGCGCCTATCCGCAATCGAGCAGCGCAGCCGGCGGCATCGAAATCGTGCAGGGCTTCGTCGACGGTGCCCGCGTCCGCGCCGGTGGCGCAGTGCCACGCATCGCCGTGGTGACGGCGTCTGCGCAGGACCCGTTCGACGCCGTGGATATGTATCTGGACCTGTTCCGCACGCTGGGCGCGCAGGTCGAATGGTGGCCGATCGATGCTGCATTGAACCAGGCCGTGTCCACTGGCCGCTGCGCGACGCTGGACACGCTGCGCAAGCAACAACTACGGCTGGCCGCGCGGCCAAGCGTGTACCCGGATCTTGCGCAGCAGCAGCAACAGGCGTGCGAGTCGCCAGCGGCGCTGGAGAACGTGCCGGCACGGGTGCACGGCATGTTCTTTTCCGGCGGCGACCAATGGCGCCTGCGACGCGCGCTGGTCGATGCGCATGACCAGCCCAACGCCTGGTTGCTGGCATTGCAGCGCGCACATGCAGCCGGCACTCTGGTGGTCGGCGGCACCAGCGCCGGGGCCGCAGTGCAGTCGGCTGGCGCGATGATCAGCAATGGCGCCACGGCCGAGGCGCTGCGCTCGGGTGCGTCGCCTGCGCATCCGCCCCAGCCCGGCTGCGATCGCGCCTCGCGTTGCGCAGCGGGCACCATCGAAGATCGCCTGACCTTCTGGCCGGCAGGCGGCACCGGGCTGGCGGCGCAGGCGATCGTCGATACCCATTTTTCCGAACGCGGACGTGAGCTGCGCCTGCTGACGCTGATGCTGGCCAGTGGTACGCCGATCGGCTACGGCGTCGACGAGACCAGTGCCCTGCGTATCACCGGCGTAGACGCCACTCGCGAAGTACGCGCTTATGGCGAACACGGTGGCTGGGTGTTCGAGCAGGTGCATCGCGTCGAAGGTGGCGGCCTGGAAGCGCGCGTGCATTACCTCGCGCCCGGGGAAAGTTTCGGTATTCGCAACGACGGGCTCAGCGTCCCTGAGCGGCTGGCGGTCCGCCTGGACACCACTTCTGCCGGGACTTCGCCGCCACCGCAGGACGCGCTGGCGTCTGCCGCGCTGCGCGATGCCGCGACCCTACTGGCGAGTGCATCGGACGGCGAACTGATCCTCGCTGCCGGTGCGGGCAAGGTGACCCTTGCCCGCACCGGGCAGACGCGGGTATGGCGCGCCGGCAATGGCCGCATCGGCATCACCCACCTGCAGCTGCGCTACGACCCTGCTTCCCTGCCTTGAACCGGAACACCGTAGCGCTCGCGCCGTCGTCGCAGCTGCTGGTTTTTTCGGCACGAATCGGCCGGCGTTAACAGCACGCGGTTGCGCCCATCTACGTTGCGGTTGGCGCTGACGCCAGTGGTTGCGCCGTCGACCGGGTTGAAGGCGGCGCATGTCCTGTGATGCGCGCGGATCAGCCAGTGCTCATGCGACGAAATTTTCAGCAGCCGCACTGAGCAAGCGATCTTTCGCAATCAGCGCACGATGAAATCGATCACGCGGCTGATCCTCGAATAGGGCGGCTTGAGGCGGTCGCTGGCGGCGCGGCGTGGCTGCCACACGATCGGCAGCGCCTTGCTCATCGCATCGAAACCGGCGCGGCCGTGGTAGGCGCCCATGCCGCTGGCGCCAACGCCGCCGAAGGGCAGGGTGTTGACGCCGAAATGGATCAGCGTGTCGTTGACGGTGATGCCGCCGGCCAAGCTGTTGTGCAGGATTTTTTCGACGCTCGCCCGCTCGTTACTGAAGGGATACAGCGCCAGCGGACGCTCGTGCGCATTGACGTAGGCAATGGCCGCGTCCACTGATGCGACCGTGCGGATCGGCAGGATCGGACCGAAGATCTCTTCCTGCATCACCTTGGCGTCGTCGCCGGGTTCGAGCACCAGGTGCGGCGCAAACAGGCGCTGCGCCGGATCGTGCAGATCGGATAGGGCAATGACTTCGTGTCCGCGTTCGCGGGCGTCGTCGAGATAAGCCGTCAGCCGTGCGAACTGGGCGTCGTTGATGATGCGCGTGCTGTCGTCCAAACCGCCTTCGCCGCCGTAACGCGCCTGCACCTGGCTGCGCAGCGCCTGCACCAATCCAGCGCTGCGATCGCCCTCCACCAGCACGTAGTCGGGCGCGATGCAGGTCTGGCCACCGTTGAACCACTTGCCGGTGGTCAAGCGCGCGGCGGCGTGCTCCAGCGGATAGTCGGCGCACACGATGGCCGGCGACTTGCCGCCTAGTTCCAGCGTCAATGGGGTCAGGTTGGGCGCGGCTGCGGCCATGACCTTGCGTCCCACTGCGGTGGAACCGGTGAACACCAGATGGTCGAACGCCAGCGCGGAAAAAGCGCCGGCCACTTCGGCGCCGCCGCTGGCCACCGCCACGCGATCGGGAGGGAACACTTCGGCCAGCAGGCTGCGCAGGAATTGCGTGGTGCGGGGCGTATGTTCGGAAGGTTTGAGGTACACATGGTTGCCGGCGGCGATTGCGGTCGCCAGCGGAATCAGCGCCAGGTTCACAGGGTAGTTCCAGGGCGAAATGACGCCGACCACGCCGACGGGTTGCGAACGCACTTCCGCGCGCGCCGGCCAGAAGCGCCAGCCCACGCCGACGCGCCGCGGCTTCATCCAGCCACGCAGTTGCCCGCGCAGGTGGTCGATCTCGTTGAGCACGGTCATGCCGTCGGCGATCAGGCTCTCGTGGCGCGAGCGATGGCCGAAATCAGCAGCGATGATGCTGGCCATTTCCTCCAGCCGGCGTTTGAGCGCCTCGCGCAGGCGCCGCAGGTCATCGCGTCTCTGCGTGTAATCAGGACGCGTGGCTTGCCATGCGGTGCGCAGGCGCGCAAGGGTGGGTTGCAGTTGTTCGATGCTGATGTCGGCGGGAGTATCCATGTGCAGGAGTGTAGTCGGGCCTTGCCGTGCTGCCCATTCCACGCGGGCCTTTGCCCAGCGCCGCTACAATCGTCGTCATGAATCCACTGCGAGCTTTCCAGGGCCGACTGCCGACGTTGGGCCAGCGCGTTTACGTCGATCCCGCGGCCACCGTGATCGGCGATGTGGCCCTGGGCGATGACGTGTCGGTGTGGCCGGGCACGGTCCTGCGCGGCGACGTCAACTACATCCGCATCGGCGCGCGCACCAACCTGCAGGACGGCAGCATCGTCCATGTCAGCCACCACAGCCCGTACAACCAGGCTGGCCATCCCACCCTGATCGGCGAGGACGTGACCATCGGACACGGCACCATCATCCACGCCTGCACCATCGGCGACCGCTGCCTGATCGGCATGGGGGCTTGCATCCTCGATGGTGTCAGCGTGGCAACGCACGGATTCATTGGCGCCGGCGCGATCGTCGGGCCGGGCAAGCAGGTCGGCGAAGGCGAGCTGTGGCTGGGCAATCCCGCGCGCTTCGCGCGCAGGCTCGGCGACAAGGAAATCGAGAGCCTGCTGTATTCGGCGCAGCACTACGTGCGATTGAAAGACGAGTACCTGAAGGTTACGTCTGTGTAGGAGCGCCCCATGGGCGCGAGCTTTTCTGGGGAATCTCGCAGATCAAAAGCTCGCGCCCGTGGGGCGCTCCTACGGGCGTGTCGCGACTTCGAGTCCGGCGAGAGTGGCGAGCGCTTCCTCGCGATTGCGTCCGCACATATCCGTAGCCGCCTTCAACGACCTGCAGAACGCCGGCCGCTCCGGTTTTCCGAACAGCTTGCAGCGCAGGCTTTCATCCAGCTGCACACAAGCCACGCCCGCGGGTTTCCCATGCGGCATGCCGGGAATCGGCGAAGTGATCGAGGGCGCGATGCAGCAAGCGCCACAGCGCGCGCGGCAGGCGAAGACGGATGGCGTCATGGTTGCCGCATTCTAGTGGTCGCTGGGCAATCCGCGGTTAGATCGCTAAAGTCGACGGCGACGGGGAAAGCAGACAGGGAACGCGCATGGCGCGGATGCACGGGTGGCGGAGGGGATGCCGACAAGGTCGTTTCAGAACGTGGCGGGCTGTCATTGGCTGCTGAACCCCTGATGCTCGATACCTACCGTGAAGTGGTCACGCCCGAGGGCGTGGCCCTGCATCTGCCTGCGGCCGGGCCGGTGCCGCGCGCAATGGCCTGGGTGATCGACCTGGTGATCCGCGGCGCGGTCCTGGCGCTGTTGGGTATCGTGCTGGGGTTGCTGGGCGCCGCCGGACAGGGCCTGTACCTGGTGCTGATGTTCCTTGTGATCTGGGCGTACCCGATCGTGTTCGAGGCAATGTGGAACGGGCAGACACCCGGCAAGAAAGCAATGTCGCTGCGCGTGGTCGCGACCGATGGCGCGCCGGTGGGCTGGCTGCCGGCAATCACCCGCAACCTGCTGCGCACCGTGGACATGCTGCCGTTCGCCTATGCCACAGGATTGGTGGCGAGCCTGGCCGACGGGTACGGACGCCGGCTCGGCGACATGGTCGCCGGCACCCTGGTCGTGCATGCAACGCAGGAGCACGATCACGCTTCGGCCCCGATCAATCGCGTGCTGGCGCCGCCGATGGCGCTGCGGCCGGGCGAACAGGCCGCGCTGGTGGCCTTCGGCGAACGTGCACCGTTGCTTACGCCGTCGCGCCAGGCCGAACTTGCCGATCTGGTCGAGCCGCTGACCCAGGCCCGTGGCGAAAGCGGGGTGCTGCGCCTGTTCGGCATGGCCAACTGGTTGCTGGGGCGGCGGTGAGGCAGGAACAATTCATCGCCCGGCACCAGGCCGAGTGGCAGGCCTTCGAGCACTGGCTGCAGACCCGTGGCGAATTGCGCAAGGCGCTGGCCGAACGCAACAGTGGCCAGATCGGCGACGAAGACATCCCGGCGCGTTACAGGCGCCTGTGCCAGCAACTGGCCATTGCGCGGCGTCGCGGCTACAGCTCGGTGGTGACCGCGCGCCTGCAGGTATTGATGCAGCGTGGCCACAACCTGCTGTATCGCACGCCGCCGCCGCGCTGGCGAAGAGCGGTGGAATTCCTGCTCGCCGATTTCCCGCGGCTGGTGCGCAGCGAGGCCGGTTGCATGTCGGCCGCTGCGGTCCTGTTCGTGCTGCCGCTGGCGCTCATGTTCACCCTGCTGCAGTGGTTTCCGGAGCTGGTCTACGGGGTCATGGATCCGGCCCAGGTGGCGCAGCTGGAAAACATGTACGACCCGGCGGCCGACCACCACAAGCTTGGTCGCGACAGTGGCGGCGACTGGCAGATGTTCGGCTTCTACGTCATGAACAACATCAGCATCGGCCTGCGCACCTTCGCCAGTGGCCTGCTCGCCGGCATCGGCACCGTCCTGGTGTTGGTTTTCAACGGCATCAGCATCGGTACGGTGTTCGGACACCTGCAGCAGGTTGGCCAGGGCGACCCGCTGTGGCGCTTCGTCGCAGGGCACGCGCCGTTCGAACTCACCGGCATCGTGATTGCCGGCGGCGCCGGACTGCGCCTGGGATTGAACCTGGTCGCGCCCGGTCGCCAGCGGCGCATCGACGCGCTGGTCGCCGGGGGCGTCAAGGGCGCGAAAATATGCATGGGAGTGGCTTTCATGCTGCTGGTGGCGGCCTTCATAGAAGCGTTCTGGTCGTCCATCCCCTCGATCCCGGCGTGGATCAAGTACAGCGTGTCGGCGTTGCTGTGGTCGCTGGTGCTGGCGTGGTTGTGGCGCGGTGGCCGGGATCGCGCGGAGGCTGCCGATGCGGCTTGAGCAGATGACCGTGAACCTGCGCACGCGCTCGGCGTGGGAAGCGGTGGAGCTGGGCATGGCGCTGGTGCGCCGCGACGCCGCGGCCATCTGGACCTCGTGGTTGCTGGTCACGCTGCCGGTATTGATGGTGCTCAACGTCGCGGCGTGGGCGCTGGACCGCATCTGGCTGGCCGGCCTGCTGATGTGGTGGCTGAAGCCGCTGTTCGATCGCATCCCGCTGTTGGTGATTTCGCGGTCGCTGTTCGGCAGTGTCCCGGCCACGCGCGAAACCCTGGTGGCGCAGTTGCGCTGGGGTTGGCGGCCATTGCTGCATACCCTGACCTGGCGACGATTGAGCCCGGCGCGTTCGCTGTTGATGCCGATCGACTTGCTGGAAGGCGCGCACGGTCCACAACTGCGCGAGCGTCGGCGGGTACTGGGCAGCGCCGCCTACGGCACTGCGGCGCTGTTGACCCTGGTATGCCTGAATTTCGAAGCGGTGCTGTTGACCGCGTGCCTGGCCCTGATCTTCCTGTTCGTTCCATTCGAGTACCTGCCTGAAACCGCGCGCGCGGCGTGGTCACTGGTGAGCGAGCAGCCGCCGTGGTGGGCGCAGATGGGCTTGAATGTTTTTGCCTGGCTCGCGGTATCGGTGATCGAACCCTTCTTCGTCGGCGCCGGCTTCGGCCTGTACCTCAACCGCCGCACCCAGATCGAAGCTTGGGACGTGGAAATCGCGTTCCGCAAACTGCGTGCACGCCTGCTGGCGATTGGTGCCTCCTCGGCGCTGGTGCTCACCGTGCTGGCGACGGGGATGGCAGTGATTACCATGGCACCGCTGCACGCACAGGAGCGCGACGCGCGAATGCTGCCGCGTGCCTCGACACCTGCGCAGCCCGCTGCAACACCGCCTGCCAGACAAGCGCCCGAACCACCCACCTTGCCGATCGTGTTCGGCGATGCGCGCGTGCATGACGGTCGCTTCCGCAAGGCCGCCGACACTGCCTACGAAGACCCGTTGCTCAGCGCCCGGCGCACCGAGGTCACCTGGCAGAAGCGCAACAAGCCCGAAGCCCGCCCGGATGAGAAGCGGGACATGTCGTGGCTGGCGGGCATGGCCGCGTTCTTCGCGCTCGTGGCCGAGTGGGGCCTGTGGATCGTCGTCGGCGTGCTGGTGATGCTGTTGATGATCAGCGCACGCCATTGGCTGCCCTGGATGCGTGGCGTCACCCGGCGCCACAAGCCGCTGACGCCCGAAATCGAAAGCACGGTGCTGGAGATTCCGGAAACCCTGCCCGACGATGTGCCCGCGGCCGCGCGTCGGCTGTGGGCGCAGGGGCGGCCACGCCAGGCGCTGGCACTGCTGTATCGCGCCAGTGTCGGCAGCATGTCGCAGCGCGCCGACGTGGCGCTGCCGCCGGGCGCCACCGAAGCCCAATGCCTGCGTGCGTCGCGACGCATGCCCGATGGCGAGGACCGTGCCCTGTTCGCGCGCATGGTGCGCACCTGGCAAATCGCCGCCTACGCCCAGCGGATGCCACCGACCGAGGAATTCGAGTCGATGCTTGCGCAATTGCAGCAGCGGTTCGGATGGGCGTGATGAAACCGATGGGCGCAGGCGCGCGCACCGCGCTGATCGTGGTGCTGGGACTGGTATTGCTGTCGGCGCTGGCGGCGTGGTTCCTGCACAACTACGTACGGGTGGAAAAGCAGATCGCGCTGCCGCCACGCGGCGAGGCCGGTTACAACCCGCTGTACGCGTTGAAGAGGACCCTGCAGGCCGATGGCATCACCGTAGACTCGCGCCAGCGCCTGGAGCTGTCGGCGCAGCGCCTGGGCACGCGCGACACCCTGCTGATGCTCAACGATCCACGCACCCTGACCCCGGATCAATCACGCCGCCTGCTGCAGTGGGTGCACGGCGGCGGCCACCTGCTGCTGCGCACGCCACCGCCGCAAACTCGAGACCAGGATGTGGAAGTGCCGATCCTGCAGACCTTGGGCGTCCTCCTGGGCGAGGACCCACCGCAATGCCAATCGCTCCAGGTCGAAGGGGAAGGCAGCCACGTCGAGTTCTGCCGGGGCAGCCGGTTTTTCTTCAACGATGTGCAGCCGGAACTGGCGTGGGGTGATCGGCGCTCGGCTTACGTGTATGCGCGGCTTGCGCACGGCGAAGGCAATGTCGATGTGCTGGCCGATTTCGATTTCCTCGGCAATGGCGGGGATCCAGGCAATGCATTACTGCCGATGCCCGCATCGCCGGATGGTGGCCTGCGCGACGGCCCGCATCGCGCACTCGCACGCCAGGTGCTGGCGCCGAACTACGGCCGTGGCACGATGCACCTGGTCTACGCCGCGCAGATGCCGTCGCTGCTGCGCAGCGTGCTGACCTACGGCTGGCCGGTATGGGCACCGTTGCTGATGGCGCTGCTGGCCTGGCTGTGGCTACGCATGCAGCGCTTCGGTCCGTTGCGGCCAGCGCCGGCCGCCGAGCGCCGTTCACTGCTGGAACACGTGCGTGCCAGCGGCGATCACCTGTTCCGTTACAACAAGCGTGTACTGCTGTACGCCGCCGTGCGGCAATCGTTCCTGGCGCGCCTGCGCCGTCGCGATCCGATGGCCGCGGCGCTCACCGGCGAACCGCAGGCCGCCGCCATTGCCGAACACCTGCAAGTTTCCATCGAGGCCGTACGCACCGCGCTGCAGGCGCCGGCATCGAATGACAAGACCGCATTCCGCGACCGCATTTCCACCCTGATCCAGCTGAGAAACCGTCTATGAACGAAGCCACCTTTTCCGCGCCGACCATCTTCACCGGCACCGCGCTGGCGCAACGTACCGCCACCGTGCGCGACGAAGTGGCCAAGGCCTTCATCGGCCAGCCCGAAGTGCTGGACCAGATCCTGATCGCCCTGCTGGCCGGTGGCCACGTGTTGATCGAGGGCGTGCCCGGGCTGGGCAAGACGCTGCTGGTGCGTGCGCTGGCGCAGGCGCTGGATCTCAATTACGCGCGCGTGCAGTTCACCTCCGACCTGATGCCCAGCGATGTCAGCGGCCATGCGGTCTACGACCCCAAGACCGAGAGTTTCAAGATCCGTCGCGGCCCGGTGTTCACCAACCTGCTGCTGGCCGACGAGATCAACCGCGCCCCGGCCAAGACCCAGTCGGCGCTGCTGGAAGTGATGCAGGAAGGCCAGGTCACGATCGAAGGCAAGCCGTTTGAACTGTCGCCACCGTTCCTGACCCTGGCCACGCAGAATCCAATCGAACAGGAAGGCACCTATCCACTGCCCGAAGCACAATTGGATCGCTTCCTGCTGAAGGTGCTGATCGACTACCCCGCACTGGAAGACGAAAAACGCATGGTCGATGCCATCACCACCGGCCGCAGTGCGGGCGATTTCGATTTGTCCAAAGTGCAACGCGTGGTCGGCGCCGACGACATCGTCGCCATGCAGCGCGGCACCGCGGCGGTGACAGTGGACGAGCAGGTGATCGACTACGCGGTGCGCATCGTGGCCGCAACCCGCAAGTGGCCGGGCATCTCGTTGGGCGCCGGCCCGCGCGGCAGCATCTCCCTGATCCGCGCCGCGCGCGCGCAGGCGGTGTTGCAGGGCCGCGATTTCGCCACCCCCGATGACGTGCGCGAAATCGCCAAGCCGGTGCTGCGCCATCGCATCAGCCTGTCGCCGGAACTGCAGATCGAAGGCCAGTCGCCCGACGACGCGCTGCACGCACTGCTGGCCAAGGTGGACGCACCGCGAAAATGAGGAGTCTGGTCTACCGTAGGAGCGCCCCACGGGCGCGAGTTCTCCGTCCCGGATCCGGAGTGCCTGCAAAAGCCCGCGCCCATGGGGCGCTGCTGCGGGTTTATCTGGCATGAGGCCTGCGCCACTGCTGGTCGCAATGCTCGCACTGTGGGGCTTGTCCGGCCTGGCAGTGCTGTTCGCAGGCGTGCCGATGCTGGCGTGGCAGCTGGGCGGCATCGGCCTGCTGCTGCTGTCGGCGGGCGATGCACTGTTGCTGCATCGGCGCGCTACACCACAGGTCACCCGCGAAATCCCCGAAGCCCTGCCGCTGGGCATCGAACGCGACATCAGTCTGCGCATCGAGTCCATGTCACGCCAGCGCGTGGACGTATTCGACCTGCATCCCGGCGCCTGGCCGTCGCAGGGCCTGCCGCGGCATGTACGACTGGCGGCCGCCACCGCGTCGACCTTCAGCTATCGCCTGCGCCCCATCGCGCGCGGAGATGCGGTGTTCGCCGGCGTGCAGCTGCGCCTGGCTTCGCCGCTGCGACTATGGCGGCAGTCGCGGATAGCCGGTGCGCCGCAGCAGGTTCGCGTGTATCCCGACTTCGCGCCGCTGACCCGGTTCGCACTGTTCAGTGCCGAACAGGCCTCGCGACTGGTTGGCGCGCACCTCAAGCGTCGCCGAGGCGAAGGCACCGACTTCAACCAGATGCGCGAATACCGCATCGGAGACAGCCTGCGCCAGATCGACTGGAAAGCGACCTCGCGCTCACGCAAGCTGATCTCGCGCGAGTACCAGGACGAAAAGAACCAGCAACTGGTGATGCTGCTTGACACCGGGCGCCGGATGATGGCGCAGGAAGGCGAGCTGGCGCATTTCGACCACGTGCTCAATGCCTCGCTGGTGGTGTCGTACCTGGCCCTGCGCCAGGGCGATGCGGTCGGCCTGCTGGCCAGCGGCGGCGATGCGCGCTGGGTAGCGCCCAAACGCGGCATGGCCACCATCGACACCCTCCTGCGTGCCAGCTACGACCTGCAGCCGCAGGCGGTGGCTACCGATTATCTTGCTGCCGCCACCGAGCTGTCCCTGCGCCAGCGCAAGCGCGCACTGGTGATGATGGTCACCAACGTGCGCGACGAAGACATCGAGGATTTGCTCGCCGCAGTGCAACTGCTGCAGAAGCGCCATCTTGTGTGCGTAGCCAGCCTGCGCGAACGCGCACTGGATGTGGCGCTGGAGGAGGAAGTGCGCGACCTGCCCGGCGCCATCCGCGCCGCCGCCGTCGCGCGTTACCTGGAACAACGCACTGCCGCGCACGAATCCTTGCGCAGCCATCGGGTGATGGTGCTGGACGTCGCCAGCGAGCGGTTGCCGGCAGCGCTGGTGGATCGCTACCTGTCGGTGAAGCGCGCCGGCCTGCTGTAGGACAGTGTTTTCGCCACGCGCTCAAAAACATGCGTGTCGACCACGCGTCTTGCCCAGCCGGTTTGCGTGGCCCGGGTCGCCTTGCACAGCGCCCATGCCAACAGCACCAGTCCCGCCATCGAAATGCAGTTGACCAGCACGCGCACCCCGTTGAGCACGCCCATCAGTGCGCCGATGTCGGCATAGCCATCGCTCGCCTGCAGCGCATGCAGCGTCCACTGCTGGTTTAGACCCAGCGCCAGTTGCAGCAGCGCGCATCCCAGCATGAGACCGATGCCGGCGAGGCCCAGGCTGCGAGCCCGGCCCGGCGCGGCACTGGTCCACAGCATCGCCAATCCAATGCCGCAGGCCAGCAGTTCGGGCAGCACGTAGGCACTCGAGGTGAGTGCGGCTACCACGAAGGATGCCAGGTCAGTCCGCAGTGACCAGCGCGGCGTCGTGCCCGCGCAGCTCTGCATACACCGGCGTCGTGTCCGGTCGCGTGCCGTGCCAGATCTCGAAGCTGGCCGCGGCCTGTTCCACCAGCATGCCCAGGCCGTCGACCACGTCACGGCAACCCGCAGCGCGTGCCCAGGCCAGGAATGGAATGGCTGCCTCGCCGTAATTCAGGTCGACCGCCAGGGTGCGTGGCGTGGACAACTGAAACGGCAGCGCAAGCTTGCCGTCGTCATCGCCACGCGAAGCCGAGGTGGCATTGATGATGAGCGCGAAGTCACCCTGCGTTTGAAGATCGTCCCAGTAGCGGGTGTGCGCGCGTTCGGGATCACCCAAGGCGTCGGCCAACGCATCGGCGCGCTCGGCGGTGCGGTTGGCGATGATCAGTTCCGATATGCCGGCATCCAGCAGCGCCGGTGCCACCCCACGCGCCGAACCGCCAGCGCCCAGCAGCAATGCGCGGCGCCCACGCAGGTCCAGCGCCAGCCGCCCGGTGAGATCGCGCACCAATCCCAGGCCATCGGTGTTGTCGCCATGCCACTGACCATCGTTGCGCGTGAGCGTATTGACCGCGCCGGCACGCCGCGCGCGGTCACTGACGTGGCTGCACAAAGCGCACGCCACTTCCTTCAGCGGCAGGGTCACATTGGCACCGCGGCCACCGCCGGCCGCGAAAGTTTCAAGCACCTGCGAAAATTCCCCGGCGGAGCTTTCGATCGCCCGGTAGTCCAGCGCGATGCCGGCCTGGCGCGCGAACGCCGCATGGATGCGCGGCGACAACGAATGCGACACGGGGTGGCCAAAGACGGCGTAGTGGCTCATGCAGGCTCCTGATTGACGTGGACAGTGTGCAGCGTACGCATGGGCGGTAGGAAGGGTGTCAACCCGTCTGTTCCTGCTTCAACCACCGCGCTGCATCCAGCGCGAAGTAGGTGAGTATTCCGTCGGCACCGGCGCGCTTGAATGCGGTCAGCGCTTCCAGCACGCAGGCACGTTCCTCCAGCCAGCCATTGGCGAAAGCCGCCTTGAGCATCGCGTACTCGCCGCTGACCTGGTAGGCGAAGGTGGGCACGCCGAACTCGTCCTTCACCCGCCGCACCACGTCCAGGTACGGCATGCCTGGCTTGACCATCACCATGTCGGCGCCTTCGTCGAGGTCCAGCGCCACTTCATGCAGCGCCTCGTTGGTATTGGCCGGATCCATCTGGTAGTTGTTCTTGTCGGCCTTGCCCAGGCTGCCGGCACTGCCGACCGCATCACGGAACGGTCCGTAGAAGGCCGAGGCGTACTTGGCCGAGTACGCCATGATCCGCGTGTGCACGTGGCCCTCCTGTTCCAGTGCATCGCGGATGGCGCCGATGCGTCCGTCCATCATGTCGCTGGGTGCGACGATGTCGGCACCAGCGCGCGCGTGCGACAGCGCCTGCCTGACCAGCGCCTCCACCGTCACGTCGTTCATGACGTAGCCGGACTCGTCGATGATGCCGTCCTGACCGTGGGTGGTGAACGGATCCAGGGCGACATCGGTGATGATGCCCAAGTCCGGGAAGTTCTCCTTCAACGCACGCACCGCGCGTTGCACCAGGCCGTCCTCGCTCCATGCGGCTTGGGCATCCTGCGACTTGGCTTCAGGCGCGGTCACCGGGAACAGCGCCAGCGCCGGCACCCGCAGGGCAATGGCTTCCGATGCCACCTGCAACAGTGCGTCGATGGAGACCCGTTCCACCCCCGGCATCGACGCCACCGGCGCGCGACCGTCCAGCTCGTGCACGAACACTGGATAGATCAGGTCGTTGGCGGTCAGCACATGCTCGCGCATCATGCGCCGCGAAAAATCGTCCCGGCGCATGCGCCGCGGACGGGTATGGGGATAGGCCATGGAGGGCTCCTTCTGGAGCGCGGATGATACGCCCGGCTGGCGTTCTCCCCTGGGTAAAAGTGCCAGCTCCAGGTGAAGCTGCACTTTTCCGAACCCTCAGTGGAAAGCTATCTCAACTGGCAGAAGACCGAAAGGAAACCGGACCGCGCATCGCTTTCTGGATGGGAACAGGAGCACCGCGAGGCCATTGCAGGGTTCGGGCAACCGAACCGCTGAAGCGTCACCAGCGAACTACTGCTCGCCTCGCGTCTGACCAGCACGGAACTGTTTACACAGGCAGTAGAAGATCGGCCACGAATTGCGCAGCCGCTACCCCGACCACCCATGCCGTCTGTATGCCAGATCGCCTTCAGATAATCCCGCCACCAATTCCCAGCCTTACGACCCCCACCACGATCACGATGGCGTTGAGGATCAGGCCGGTCTTGGCGCGCCCGCGCTTGCCCGGCGAGGAGAACAGAATGCCGATGGCAGCGATGATCGCGCCGACGGTGGCGAACGGGATCACCAGCCAGTTGGCTGCACCCAGCAGCGGTATCAATGCCAGCACCATCATCACCATGGCCACGATGCCCCACAACACGCTGATCAGTCCCATGCGAATCTCCTCGAAAGAGGGGCCATGATAGCGCCGAGTTCAGGTTCAAGAACCAGGCGCGCAGAGAGCGCAGCTCGGTCGGACGCTGCGCAAGCGCCACGACCAGGGCAGCCAATGCATCACCCCGCTGCCCGCGCGCACTCACTTCACGCACGTAACCGGTATGCGAGTATTCAATGGTTGCGGCGGATCACCCGCCCACCGACCGGAGCCGGCACCATGAACCTTCGTCCTCTCGCAATTCTTGCGTCCGCACTGATGTTGGGTGCGTGCGCCAACACGTCCACGGTCATGCTCGGGCAGCCGCGCGCGGCCATCGATCCGGCCCTGGTGCAGGTTTATTCCGCGCCACCGGCAGGCTCGGTCGAGATTGCCCAGCTTGAATCTTCCAGTGCGGTCGGTTTCGGCACCCAAGGTCAGACCGATGCGGCAGTGGCCCGACTCAAGCGCGAAGCCGCGGCGCTCGGTGCCAACGGCGTGATCCTGATGGGCGTGGGTTCCAGCGGCTCGCCGGTCGGCATGTCGGTCGGCGCAGGCAGCTACGGCCGCAGTTCCGGTGGCAGCGTGGGTCTGGGGATTCCGACTACGCAGAAGCGAGCGGCCGGCGTGGCGATCTATGTACCGGCTGGCGCCGGGCAATCACAACCGATGCCGCAGCCGGTTGACTGATTGCCAGGGCGAAAGTTTCCAGGCGCACTGACCATCACGCCAATCACGACGTCATCCCCGCGAAGGCGGGGATCCAGCGACGTTCAGCAATCGAAATCGGTGGCACTGGCTCCGCGCCTTCGCGGGGAGGACGGGCAGGAAAATTGTTCGAGCAACCCATCTGCCTTGGCGCTGCGGGATTTCGTGGAAGCTGCTTCCACGCATCAGCTCCAAGAGCTTTCCGCTACGGCTGCTGTCGCTGTGCTCATCGCTTCAGGCAGCGCGCGAAGAAGTCCTCGGTCAGCCGGTAGCGATGCAGCAGATCCGCATCGCGCAGGCCGTGCTTGGCGCCGGGATAAGTCATCAACTCGAACGGCTTGCCGCGTTTCTGCAGCTCGCTCATGAGCCGGGTCGAATTGCTGAACAGCACGTTGTCGTCGGCCATGCCGTGGACCAGCAGCAATCTGGAATCCAGTCCATCGAGATGGGTGAACACGCTGGCCTCGCGGTAGCCGGCCACGTTCACATCGGGTAGATCCATATAGCGCTCGGTGTAATGGGTGTCGTACAGCGCCCAGTCGGTGACCGGCGCGCCCGCCACGCCGCACGCGTACGCCGCACTGTGCTTGCCCAGCAGCATCAGCGTCATGTAGCCGCCGTTGGACCAGCCATGCACGCCGATGCGGTCGTCATCCACGAACGGCTGCGATCTGAGCCATTGCACGCCGCGCAGCTGGTCGTCCACTTCCACCGTGCCCTGCTTGCGGTACAGCGCGCCACCGAACTCAGCGCCTCGCCGCGGAGTGCCGCGATTGTCCAGCGAGAACACCAGATAGCCGTTCTGCGCCAGGTACTGGTTGAAGAATGCATCGGCGCGGCCCGGCCACGCATTGGTCACGGTCTGTGTGGCGGGGCCGCCGTAGACGAACACCACCACCGGATATTTTTTCGACGCGTCGAAACCGGCCGGCTTCACCAGGCTGTAGTGCAGCGGCGTGACGCCGTCGGCGGCGGTGAGCGTGCCGAATTCGGTCGGGCGATGGGCGCCGCGGAACTGCGTGTACGGGTGCTGCGGGTTGGAGAGATCGTTCTCCAGCAGCGTGGCCAGCTTGCTGCCGTCGGCTTTGAACAGTTCGGCCTGCGGTGGTGTGGTGGTGTTGGACCAGCTGTCGACATAGATGCTGGCGTTCTTCGCGAACGTGGCCGCGTGCATGCCGGGCGAGACGGACAATCTGTCGATATCGCCGCCGCTTCTGCGCACGCGATAGATGTGGCGTTCCAAAGGCGAATCGCGGGTGGCGGTGAAATAGACGTAATCGCCGGGCTCCTCCACGGCCAGCACGTCCTCCACGTCCCAGTCGCCGGAAGTCAGGGTGCGCAGCGGCTCGCCGTGGGCATCGTGCAGATAGAGGTGATTGTGGCCGCTGCGTTCTGACGACCACAGCAGGCTGCCGTCCTTCATGAAACGCAGGTTGTCGTGCAGCGGCACCCAGGTGTCGGCGGTTTCGGTGATCAGCACGCGCTGGGAACCGTCGGTCAGGTTGGCTTCGATCAGTTCGAGTTGCTGCTGGTTGCGTGACTGGCGCTGGAAAGTCAGGTGCTGCGGATCGCGCCAGTCGACGCGCGCCAGGTAGATGTCCTGCTGCGTGCCCAGGTCGATCCACTTCGGCGTCGCGCCCGCGGCCGGCGCGATCACGCCCAGCGTCACCTGCACGTTGTCATCGCCTGCGGCCGGATAACGCTGCTCTACCACGTCGGTGCGGTCGGGATAGACCTCGTAGCGCTTCTGCACGGGCACCGGCGATTCATCGATGCGGGTGAAGGCAATGGCCGAATCGTCAGGCGCCCACCAGTAGCCGGTGTGGCGGCCCATTTCCTCATCGGCGACGAACTCGGCCACGCCGTTGCCGATGGTGTCCGAACCATCGCGCGTCAGTTGCAGTTCGCCGCCGTCGCGCAGGTCGATGACCCACAGGTTGCGGGCGCGGATGAAGCTGACGAAGCTGCCTTTGGGCGAGATCTTCG
>Ga0105047_10004576_pt1 | contig 24025 bp, 21 predicted proteins | sample MAT04_FD_78384 | JGI IMG/M metagenome (GOLD analysis project Ga0105047, IMG submission 78384) | Freshwater microbial communities from Lake Fryxell liftoff mats and glacier meltwater in Antarctica - MAT-04 (megahit assembly) | ecosystem: Environmental > Aquatic > Freshwater > Ice > Liftoff... | reverse complement strand
GCTGCACCTGCGAAGAAGGCTGCACCTGCGAAGAAGGCTGCACCTGCGAAGAAGGCTGCACCTGCGAAGAAGGCTGCACCTGCGAAGAAGGCTGCACCTGCGAAGAAGGCTGCACCTGCGAAGTAGAACGCAGTTTCATATCCTCACCCACAATGGCGGGCCCGAGCGTTTGCTGGGCCCGCCATTGTGAGGCATCGCCGGTTGTCGTGATCAGGCCAGCAAAGCAGCGGTATGGGGACCGACTCCAAGTTCCAACGCCGCAGCGAGATCTTCTTGGGTATCTACATCTAGGCGCAGGCAGGGGTCGGCGACAGAACTCAAGTCGCGTGCGCCTGATCTGCGGTGCGCTTCGGCTGAGCCCGCTCCGAATCTGGGCTCGATTGGCAAGCCGGATGAAGTGCACAGGATCGAAGTGCCGCTGCCGAGATGATCGGCGACAAAACTGCGATCTAAGCCACTTGCATGATCAAGCAAGCTGGCCAATAGGCCCGGGCGTAATGTCGGCAGGTCAGCCGTCACCACGGCGATGGCCGATGACACACCAGTGCTTCCAGCGAAGCACTCGGCCTGTCTAATCGCATCATTGAGCCCGGCCCTTCCTGATTTCAACGATTCATCCTGCTCGGTGACAACGAGCGCGCCGAGTGCTTCGGCCTCACGCGACACCACCGGGTCCTCGGTAACAACAATGACTCGAGCCACAGCTGCACATTGGCGAGTTGCAGTGATCACATCGAGGCCGAATGCCAGCGCGAGCTCACTGGATGACACGTGATGCCCAGACAGGCGCTGCTTGGCTGACTTGAGGGCCTTGATGGGTACTAGTACTCGCCAGTGAGGCACTGTTGGGGGCGCAGTCACGTGTCCATCCACCGGGCAATCGTGCGCTCAGAGGGCGCGTCGGGGTGACACCGGGGCCATCATTGGGGAGGATCGGGCGTCGACATTCGGGAGGAGTCACCAGGCGTGGGTAGCAAGCGACACGGCACAAAACAACTGGGCCCCTACTACTGGTTCACAGTGGCAGTTCTCAAGCCATTCTTATCGACCTGGACCCACTGGCAACGTGAGGGTTTGCAGTACCTAACAGCGGATTATCCACCTAGTGACGGCGTGATTGTCGCAGCCAACCACACATCATGGTTTGACCCTTTGAACGTCTGCCACACTTTGTGGGACGCGGGCCGACCACCGAAGTTCCTCGCCAAAGATAACCTCTTTAGGCAGCCGGGGGTCGGGCAAATCCTTGCCGGTGCCAATCAGATTCCGGTATTCCGGGAGTCCGGTAATCCACGATCGGCGATCCGGGAGGCGATCAAGGCGATCGAAGCTGGGGACTGCGTCGTCATTTACCCAGAGGGAACGATGACCCGCGACCCAAATCTGTGGCCAATGACTGGGCGAACCGGTGCCGCCCAACTCGCCTTCGCTACTGGTGCTCCCGTCATTCCTTTAGCCCAATGGGGACCTGAACAAGTAATGGCTCCCTACAAGAATGAGTTCAACCTGATTCCGCGCAAGACGATGGAAACCAAGATCGGACCTCCGGTAGACCTCGATGACCTGCGTGAACAACCGATCACTGGTGATGTATTGCGGGAGGCTACAAGGCGCATCATGCGCGACATTACCGATCTACTAGAAGTCCTACGCGGCCAAACAGCACCAACGGAGGTCTTGGACTTTCGTGATTGGAAACAACAGCAGCAAGCTACTGAGGGAGAACAGCAATGACACGGATCGCAATCATGGGTAGTGGCTCATTCGGTACGGCGATGGGAATGGTCACCTCAGATGCTGGTGGTGATGTAGCCACCTGGGCTCGTGAACCCGAGGTTGCTGAGTCAATCACTCGTCGCCATGAGAACCCGATGTATCACCCGGGTTTGGAACTGCCACCGAGTATGTGGTCGAGCACCGACCCGCAGGAAGTTCTCAGCGGCGCCAAAATCGTCATCTTGGCGATCCCCTCGCAGACCTTGCGTGAGAACCTCAGCGTCTGGAAGGACTACTTCGATGAGGACGCGATCATCGTGACCCTTATGAAGGGCATCGAGGTTGGCACCACCAAGCGCATGAGTGAAGTGATATCTGATGTCGCCGACATCCCGGCAGAGCGCGTCGCTGTTATCTCTGGCCCCAACTTGGCGCGCGAAATTTCGCAGAGGCAGCCAGCAGCGACCACCGTCGCCTGCGTCAGTCCGGAGAACGCGCAGAAGGTTGCCACGGCGATCACCACTGCCTACTTCCGGCCGTATTGGACACCAGACGTCGTTGGCACCGAGATTGGCGGCGCAGTCAAGAACGTGATTGCCCTTGCTAACGGGATGGCCTACGGCATGGGATTCGGAGAGAATGCGCAAGCCTCCTTGATCACACGTGGACTCGCCGAGATGAGCCGGCTAGGCGAAGCTCTTGGGGCCAACCCAATGACGTTCCTGGGTCTTGCCGGAATTGGCGACCTCATTGCAACCTGCACATCGTCGCTTTCACGTAACCGCACCTTTGGCGAAAACCTCGGTCGCGGGCTCACTGTTGAAGAGACTGTCGAGCGCACTAAGCAAACCTGTGAGGGTGTCAAGAGCTGTCAGGCGATTCTGGATCTCGCGGTCGCGAACTCGATAGACATGCCAATCACCGAGCAGGTAGTGCAGGTTGTTCATTACGGGATGCCCCCACGAGAGATGCTTGGCAACCTCATGTCGCGCGACCCCAAATCTGAGCAAGGCAGCGGGATCGAGGACTAGCAGCAACCTCGCGCTACCCTCTGGCGTGTGAGTACTTGTCAGAGGGTCAGCGTCATCTTCGGTGGGCAGAGCAGCGAGCACAGCATCTCCTGCCTGTCAGCTGCGAGCGTGTTAGCTGCGCTCGACCGTGACAAGTACGAGGTCTCAGCGATCGGCATCACTCCGGAAGGTCAATGGCATCGCGTCACTGACGATGCGTCAGCGTGGGCTCGGCAGGGCAATGTGTTGCCAAAGGTTCACGCCGATGACTCCCTGGGCGAGCTTGCCCTTGGAGACTTTCTCGCGGCTGACGTTGTGTTTCCGGTCTTGCACGGTCGATTCGGCGAGGACGGGACCATCCAAGGCCTTCTGGATCTAGCTGGGATTCCCTACGTCGGTTCAGGTGTGCTCGCCTGCGCAGCGACCATGGACAAGCACGTCACGAAGATCTTGCTAGCAGCTGCCGACCTGCCGGTGGGCACCTATGTGGCGATCACCGACGAGCAGTGGATGCGCGAGCGCGAGCACAGCTTGGCTCGCATCGCCGACTTGAGCTACCCGCTGTTCGTCAAGCCGGCGCGCGCGGGATCGAGCTTGGGAATTGCCAAAGTGAGCTCGCTCGACCATCTGGTTCCTGCGATCGAGCAAGCACGTGAGCACGACAAGAAGCTCATTGTCGAGCAATCGGTTGAGGGGGCCCGCGAAATCGAATGTGGGGTGCTCGCAGGGCTTGGCTATGAGCGCCCGCGAGCAAGTCTGTGCGCTGAAATCACGATCTCAGGTGATCACGATTTCTATGACTTCGCTGCTAAGTACCTCGACGACTCAGCGACCCTGACCGTCCCCGCTGCCATCCCGGAGGCATGGCACAAGGAGCTAGGGGAAGTGGCAGTGCAGGCATTCGAAGCCGTCGGATGTGAAGGTCTGGCCAGAGTCGACTTCTTCGTCGATGCCGAAGGGCAACCGGTTATCAACGAAATCAACACGATGCCGGGCTTCACATCGATCTCACTGTTTCCCAAGATGTGGCAGGCTTGCGGTGTGAGCTACCCGCACCTGATCGACCACCTCATCGTTATCGCGTGCCAATGAAAGCGGGAGCGGTAGGTGTAACCAGCGCGGCGGTCGGAGTCGCGGTAGTGGCGACGGTCCTGGCTGCCGGTCCCGCCAGCCGTGAATCAGCCAACAGTGAACAGATCCACCTTTCCGCGATCCAGGCAGTGGGCGCGAGGCTCCAGACTGTCAAACCCGCGCTCAAGCCCCGCATCGTTTGGGATCCAGTCACCTACGATGCCCGCCGCAAGAAGGCCATGGCCGGATACGCGCGGCGCCATTATGGAATTCGCACGTGGAAGTTGAAGCATCCGCGTCAAATAGTTCTTCACTACACAGCCATCAATAGCTATAGCTCGATTCACAACTTCTTCAATGACCGGACTGGTCTCGGGCCCGATGGAACCAAGCCCGAATCGCCGGGTAATTGCACGCACTTCGTCATCAGTAAGAAAGGTAAAATCTACCAACTCGCGCCGCTGTCCTACATGTGTCGCGCCACGATCGGTCTCAATCACGTTTCGATCGGGATCGAGTTCGTCGAACTTAATTCCGCGTCGCGTGTGTTGGCTCGGCCCAAGCAATTGCGCGCTGGCCTGCGCCTCGTACGTTGGCTGCAATCACTCAATGGGATCAAGAACAGCGACGTTATCGGACACCGTATTGCCAACCAGTCCAGGTTCTTCATCGACAATGAAGGCTGGAAGAACGATCACATCGATTGGGATCTGTCCCAGGTTCGCAAGTTCCGCACCAAGTTGTAGATGGCCTGGGGTGTAGGTGAGTTAGGGCTTCGCCGCTGGGTCGTGAGAAGTGATGGCAGACCCAAGGTCGATTAGTGCAGAAGTCTCGGGCTGGTATCGCGAAGGGACTGCGACCTCAACATTGGCTTGCCTTCCCACTGTGGTGAAGACGAACCCTGTGGTGTGGGTCTCGGCGAACCAATCGAGGCCATTGATGGTAATAAGGGACGCTGAAGGTATGAGTCCAGGGGGTCGTTCCACCCCGCAGCGCAGCGTCAATGCGGGTGTTCCCCACGCCGCGACATCTGGAGTACCAGAATCGATCTCTCGACGGTTCTGGCCGGTAACTTGCGCTGGGAGGTCGGCGGTGAGAGCCGCACAGATCGTTTTGACCGAATCCGACGAGGGAGTTGTGGCAGGCACCGCCACAGGTCGCGAGCAGCCCGCCAGGAGTAACGCGCTCAGTCCACCAAGGGTGCCTAGAACCACCTGCAAGCGTGAACCAACACCGGTGTGCACGATGATGAGCCTAGCTATCGATCAATGTCGAGCAGATAAGGACGTGCCCTGACCGTGACCAACGTGTCTCCGAATGCCTTAGTCGGCGAAGTTGGCGAGCATGCTCTGCTCCCGTTCATTCATGAACGCCTCTCTCAGAATGCCCTGGTCGAGGTCGGGCCTGGAGACGATGGTGCTGTGGTCGCGGCTCCAGACGGGCGGGTAGTCATCAGTACTGACCTCATGGTGGCGGGTCGACACTTCCGCAATGACTGGTCCACAGCCCACGACGTCGGGCGACGACTCGCTGTGGCGAACATCAGCGACATCAATGCGATGGGCGCAGTTGCCACCTCGCTTGTGGTCGGCATGGTGCTGCCCACGGACACAACTGTTGGTTGGGTGCTGGAGTTCGCCGACGGCCTTGCCGCCGAGTGCGATGTTGTCGGGGCGGCAGTAATCGGGGGAGACCTGTCTGGCGGGGAGCAGTTGGTGCTCAGTGCGACGGTATTGGGCGACCTTGAAGGTCGGTCGCCAATTCGACGTTCTGGTGCTCGCGCAGGCGACGTGGTGGCTGTTTGCGGTCGCCTCGGGTGGGCGCAGGCGGGGGTCTCGATTCTGCGGCGCGGATTCAAAGCACCCAGGGTTCTGGTCAACGCTCATCGCAGTGCCAATCCTCCCTATGACGCCGGACCGCGTGCTGCGGCTGCCGGGGCAACCGCGATGATCGATACCAGCGACGGGCTCGTCGCGGATCTTGGACATATCGCTCGAGCATCGGGAGTCTCGATCGTGTTGGAAAGCGATCGCTTCGAGATCGCTGAGGAGCTAGCATCTGCGGCCTCAGCCCTCAATGTTGACCCTCTGACATGGGTATTGGCCGGGGGAGAGGATCACAGCCTTGCTGCGACCTTCCCACCCGGCCAAGATTTGCCCGAGGGTTTCATTGAGATCGGTACCGTGACTGAACCGCTCGCTAGTCCAGTCGTACTGGTGGACGGGCACATGCGACCGGACCTACAGGGCTACGACCACTTCCGATAGTCGATCAGGGCGTCAGTACGACGACGTTCTTGCACAGTTCTGCATCCTTGTTCAATACTGTTGCTATTTGCGCTTTCGTGACCGCTGTTGGGGACTCGTAGAGCTGCAACGCACTGTCTGCGAGGACCTGCGTGCAACGCTGGGTCAGGGCCAATTGCGTTTGCGTTGCCTGGAGTTTGAGGTCAAGATTGCCTGCTTGGGCGGCTGAGGCCTTCTGTGCGGCTGCGTACTCACTCTGCAGGGAGGTCAGGGAATTATCCTCGGCATTGAGATCGCGCTTCTCAAGCTTTAGTGCGGAGCGCGCCGAGGCGACTTGCTGCTTCTGGGCTGTGTCTGTTCCTGACAAGGTCGCGACCTGCTCCTGCAGTTGCGAGATCTTGGCTTGGCTAGTGGTGTTCGCGTCGTCTAGCTTCTTGTTGGTCGTGAAACCCCAAACAAGCCCACCAATTGTGGTCAGCGCAAGTACACCTGTAGCAATCTTGAATCCAAGACCACTGCCTTGCTTCGAACCGGGCGATCCAGCGCCGCCAGCAGTAGCCGTCGCAGGGGTGACCCCAGTGTCACCGGGCAGGGGCTGCCCCACTGCACCTGGACCGACATCATTTGTGTCTGACACGATTGATCTCCCATCACCAAACCCACAGGGGGGGCCAGACGATCAAGGTTGATCGTCATGGTGAGGTTATCGTCGAGCCCGGTGTGAGTCCCGATTTGTCTCGGTTCAGAGGCCTAGCTTAGGCAGAGCGGGTGACTTTTCCAGCCTTAATGCACGACGTGCAAACGTTGAGCCTCTTCGGGCTTCCGCCTACAAGCGCACGCACTCGTTGGATGTTCGGGTTCCAGCGACGCTTGGTGCGTCGGTGAGAGTGCGAAATGCTATGGCCGAATCCGGGCCCCTTGCCGCATACATCGCAGTTGGCAGCCACAGTTGATCTCCTAGTGATTCGTAGTGTTGTTGAGGTTCGTGGTTCAAGATAGGTCGTGCTCCGCGAGCGGGAAAGGTAAAGTTACCGCAAACGTGTTAGTTCGAGGCACCGATGGACACAAGTGCATGACAAGGTTACCACTTGGTGTGTCGGCGCCGTTCTAGCCTCCCGACGAAAGCGACTGAGAGGCAGGTGCGTGAATGAGTTCATCCAGCACGCAGCACCTCGACGGGCAGCTAGTCAGTCGGTGGGCGAGCGCAGCTAGTCAGGGTTTCCACGTCGCGCAGGTCGAAATTGACAATCTCAACGTTTTTCCCGTGCCCGATGGGGACACTGGCACCAACCTCTACCTGACGGCCCAAGCCGCTGACGAGGCCGTAATTTCGTGTTCAAAACGGGGTGCCAACGACCTCTTTGAGGCATTTGCCCACGGCGCGCTGTTGGGTGCTCGCGGCAACTCCGGGGTCATCATGAGTCAGATCCTTCGCGGGGTCGCCGACGTTGCCTGTTCCCCAGGGGCAGTCGGAGACGGGACCACACTGACTGCAGCATTGCGCCGGGCAACAGATCTGGCATACCAAGCTGTTGAAGTCCCCAAAGAGGGAACGATTCTGACCGTGGCTAGGGCTGCTGCTGATGGCGCCGATCAGGCGTCGGATCCAGAGTCTCTTGAGGCAGTCTGTCGCAGCGCCGCCCAGGCCGCGATCGTCGCCTTACGGCTAACACCAGAGCAGCTTCCGGTTTTGAAGGACGCAGGCGTGGTCGATGCCGGGGGTCGTGGCTTGGTCGTGCTGCTTGACGCGCTGGTCCAGGCAGTTACAGGGGAAGCTATCGAACGCGAGCATTTCGCAAGCCCAGAGGGCGATGCGGTGGGCGCGACTGGGCCCGACAGTCTGGCTGCAGCGCTTGGCGAGCACACGCAGGGCCGCGCAGCCGACGAGTGCGCCGGACCAGGCTTCGAAGTCATGTACCTGCTTGAAAGCGACGACGAGGTCGTTCCGGGCCTGCGAAAGAAGCTGGCAGCGCTCGGCGATTCGTTGGTCGTCGTCGGAGGCTCACGTTTGTGGAACGTGCATGTTCACGTTGACGATGTCGGGGCCGCAATTGAGGCGGCGATCGAAGTAGGTCGGCCCTACCGAATTAAGGTCATGGCGCTCGAGGACGTTCATCATCACGCCACGGCCCAACCGAGTCCTGCTGAATCCCTTGAGCGCCAGGATGCGATGCCGGGGCGAACGCTCGTGGCGGTTGCCCACGGCCCAGGCGTTGCTGAAGTCCTCGCTGAGGCCGGAGTGACTGTGGTCCGGGCTTTCCCTGGCCGACGGTCGTCAACCTCGGAACTGCTCGCTGGGATTGCTACCGCAGGCACGAGGGAAATCATCTTGCTCCCTAGTGACAAGGACACCCGGGTCGTTGCAGATGCCGCCGCCGAACAGGCCCGCAAAACAGGTCTACGCGTGGCCGTGATCCAGACACGCTCAATCGTCCAGACTCTGGCAGCGGTGGCGGTGCATGATCCGCTAGCCCACTTCGACGATGACCTAGCAACGATGGGCCGTTCCGCGGCTGAGACGCGATACGGCGCAGTCACCGTCGCGGTCAAGGATGCCGTGACATCGGCTGGAGTGTGCCGTATTGGCGACGTCCTCGGGCTAGTCGACGGCGACATCACTGATATCGGTAGGTCGCTGTCGGGCACCTCTGCGCGCATTCTCGATCGGATGTTGTCTCGAGGTGGCGAACTCGTCACCGTTGTTGCCGGGGTGGACGCGAACAGGCATTTGATCGACAGCGTTGTAGCTGCCGCTCAAACGGGCCACAGCCACGTTGATGTCGAGATCATTTACGGCGGGCAAGGTCTGTGGCCCATCATCATCGGAGTTGAGTAGGGCTCCCACGGTCCCTGGTTGACCCGCCAACCCCAATGGTTAGACCGATCTGTGAGGATCGAACTTGTGTCAATCAATGTCGGACTGACGACAAGGCTTCGCGATGCTGTCGGCGGGAAAACCGCTGCGGCCTTGGAGAAGCAATTCGAGCTATGCACAGTGCACGATCTCCTGCTCTATTTGCCCCGTCGCCATCAGAAGCGCGGTGAGCTGACCGACCTCAGCAAAGTCGAAGTCGGCACGGAGATAACGGTGATGGCACGGGTCAAATCGGTCGACACGCGAAAACTCCAACCGAAAGCTAAAGACACCAAGCCGACGAAACCGAGGTACATGACCACGGTTGTCGTCACTGATGGCCGCGCGGACCTGAGCCTGGTGTTCTTCGGTCGCCCATATATCGCCCAACAGCTGACCAGCGGGACCCTCGGGCTTTTTGCCGGTCAGGTGAGCAGGTTCGGGCGGGTCAAGCAATTGACTCATCCCGATTTCGAAGTAGTTGCTGACAGCCCTGATCTGGGTGCTGATGCGGTCGAGGCTTTCGCGGATCGGTGGATTCCCATCTATCCGAGCAAGAAAGGCATGCTGTCTTGGCAAATATCCAAGACGATCGATCTGGTACTCGATCAGATTCATTGGCAGCTTGAACCCGAACCGCTGCCGGAGTCTGTGCGATCGAAGTATGACTTGACTGACATGGCCGCAGCGTTTGAAGGTGTGCATCGGCCGAAGACCCGAGAAGAGATTGCCGCCGGGCTTCACAGGCTCAGGTGGGAAGAAGCGTTCGCACTTCAGACCGTGCTAGCCATGCGACGCCACGACCTGCGCGATCAGGCCGCTGTATCGCGCCAACCTAGGGACGGCGGTCTGCTCACGCAGCTCGACGCGCGCTTGCCGTTCGAGCTAACAGCCGGCCAGCGCGAGGTGGGGCAATTGCTTGCCTCCGAGCTCGCCTCAGGTCACCCGATGCACAGGCTGCTACAAGGAGAGGTGGGTTCGGGTAAGACTGTCGTGGCTCTTCGTGCGATGTTGGCTGTAGTCGATGGCGGGGGACAAGCCGCAATACTGGCGCCTACGGAGGTGCTTGCTGCACAGCACTTCCGATCGATTACTGCGCTGCTGGGACCGCTGGGGCAAGGGGGGACTTTACATGGCGCGCCAGATGCCACGCAGGTCGTACTACTCACCGGTTCCCAATCCAAGTCACAACGACGCGAAGCGCTCTTGCGGGCCGCTAGTGGAGAAGCTGGGATCGTTGTCGGAACGCACGCGCTACTCCAGGACGCAGTGAGCTTCGCTGACCTTGGACTCGTCGTTGTTGATGAGCAGCACCGTTTCGGGGTCGAGCAACGTGCGCGGCTGACCCAGAAGGCGCAGGCTGGCGTGCGTCCACATTTATTGGTCATGACGGCCACCCCGATTCCACGAACAGTGGCGATCACCGTTTTCGGCGATCTGGAGATATCGACCCTGCGCGAGTTGCCCAAGGGTCGTTCGCCCATCTCGACCCATGCAATTTCTTCAACGAGCAAACCAGCATTCCTTGATCGGACCTGGGAGCGGATCATCGAAGAAGTCGCCCACGGGCAACAGGCATACGTGGTCTGCCCCAGGATCGGTCTGCCGGATACTGATTCCGTGGCCGATTTTGGCCTCACGGAACTCCTTGGTGACGAAGAAGGCGACGACGACGACAGCGTCGACAACAAGCGTGAATTGGCCAGCGTGTTGGACATGGTTGAACTACTGCGTGATGGGCCACTGGCAGGCCTGCGAGTTGAAGCCCTGCACGGGCAGATGCCCGCGGATAGCAAGGACGAGGTATTCGCCAGATTCGCCGAGCCCGGACCGGGGGCAGGAGGGACTGATGTCTTGGTAGCAACAACAGTGATCGAGGTCGGAGTCGACGTTCCTAATGCGACAGTCATGGTTGTTATGGACGCTGACCGCTTTGGGCTGTCGCAGTTACATCAATTGCGAGGTCGCATTGGTCGTGGCGCCAAACCCGGTCTTTGCCTGCTGGTGACTCCGCTGGAGGCCGACAATCCACGATTCAAACGTCTCACTGAAGTCGCAGCAACCAACGACGGTTTCCAGATCGCCCGTTTGGACTTGGCCACCCGAAAAGAAGGCGATGTGCTCGGTTGGGAGCAGTCTGGCCGTCGATCCTCGCTGCGAGTCTTGTCGCTGCGACGTGACGAGGAGATCATTGTTGCTGCAAGGCAAGCAGCTGAAGACTTGGTTGCAGTCGACCCGACCTTGACCGAACACCCAGCGCTGGCCCAACTCGCGAGGGGCATTGTTGGGCCAGAACGTGAGACGTGGCTGGACCGTTCCTAGATGACCCGAATAATCGCCGGAGTCGCTGGAGGACGACGCTTACAGGTCCCTGGCAAAGGGACGCGGCCGACCTCCGACCGAGTCCGTGAGTCACTCTTCTCCTCGCTTGGACATCAATTAGGATCGTGGACGGACTTGCGGATACTGGACCTGTACGCGGGGTCAGGAGCGTTGGGGCTAGAGGCTCTTTCTCGAGGAGCACGTGAAGCGGTCTTGGTTGAACGCGATCACCATGCCGCACAGGTTTGTGCAATGAATGTGGAATCCACAGCCCTAAACGCTCGGGTCGAACGAGCCGAGGTCTTGCGCTGGGTGCAGTCAGCGAAACCCTCGCAGTTCGATGTCGTTTTTGCGGATCCGCCCTATTCTTTGCCTGAGCCAAGTCTGATCAAAGTGGTCGAAATTCTCGCTAGGAGGGGCTGGATCGCACCAGATGGGTTGGTTGTTGTCGAACGTGCAGTAGCAGGAGCGAACTTCTCTTGGCCGCCGGAATTCGAAGAAAGCTCTGCGCGTCGGATAGGAGACACCGAAGTATCTATTGCTGATTTGGTACGTTCGCGCTGATTCAAGGCTTGTGTCAGCCGAGGAATGCTTGGGTAAGCCGAGGAACAGGAGTGATCGGTGCGCAAAGCTGTGTGTCCCGGATCCTTTGATCCGGTCACTAATGGCCATCTCGACATCATTGCCCGCGCGGCTCGGCAATTCGACGAGGTTACAGTGGCAGTGCTCATTAACAAGCGCAAAGCCAGCTTGTTCACAGTTGAAGAGCGCATTGAAATCCTGACCACTGCGACTGCCAGTATGGGGAACGTAGTGGTAGATGCTTTCCACGGTCTGCTTGTCGATTTCTGCCAAGAACGAGATATCTCGGCCATTGTGAAGGGCCTGCGTGCAGTTAGCGATTTCGACTACGAATTACAAATGGCGCAAATGAATCACCGACTTACCGGCGTGGAAACGCTCTTTGTTTCGACAAATCCGCTTTACAGTTACTTGTCCTCTTCCCTGGTCAAAGAGGTTGCCACTTATGGCGGCGACGTCAGTGGCCTCTTACCGGACATGGTCCTAGAACGAATGAACGCCAAATTGGTCGCAAAGGCTGCCAACGAGGCCAAGTAGGCCGATCGCCGTCGCAAGCGGCACGAGAGGGACGAATGGATATTCACGACAGACTTGATGATGTAGCTCGGCTTCTAGAGACAGCGCGGGCGTTGCCGCTGTCGACATCGTGTGTGGTTCCTCGCAACGAGGCACTCGACATGGTCGAGGAGGCTCGCGAAGCTTTGCCAGACGCGATTCGCGAAGCCGACGAAGTCCTCGCTGAGCGAGAGGACTTGCTCGAGGAGGCACAACGGGAGTCCGACGAGATGGTGCAAGCAGCCATTACCGAGTCCGCTCAGGTTCGCGATCATGCCCAACAGGATGGCGATCGGATCCTCGACAATGCCCGCACCGATGCCGACGAGCTCCTTGAGCGCGCTCGTGCAGAAGGGCGGCGGATGATCGATGAGCAAGAAGTACTCATCCAGGCACAGCACGAGGCCGCTTCGCTGATCAACGATGCTGAGTTGCGCTCGCGCGCCATCATTGAAGATGCCACCAAGGAGGCAGAGGACCTTCGCAGTGAGGTCAGCGCTGCATCATCGCAAGAGCGCTTGCAGACAGATGAGTTCGTCGATGGCAAACTTGCCGATCTTGAGGAGTCCTTGTCGACATCGCTTTCAGCAGTGCGCCGCGGTCGCGACCGGATTCATGCTCGACGCGCAAGCTTTGAGCCGGTGGACCTGCGTTCGACGAGTCGCTCCGATGGCGAACTGTTCGACGTGGCCCTAGAACTCTAGGCTAGGCACAGCCTGCTAGCCTTAGCTCAGGTCTTGGTTTGAGATCTACCCATCGATTCTGACGTGGGAGCAACTGTGTCATCCCTCGACGGCCATGCGCCGCTCGTTCTCAATGTGCGGGAACTTGGCCGTCGTGCCGGAGCAATGACGACGGTTCAGCTCACATGCCCAGCGCCGGTGGATCTTCTCAACCCGATGATTGCAGTCCCGGTGGATTCGGACATTGAGCTCGATTTGATGCTCGAATCTGTTATCGAGGGAGTGCTCGTTTCGGGGACGGCGACGGCTTTAACACAGGGCGCATGCAGTCGCTGTCTTGAGCAGATCGCCGGTGAGCTTGAGGTGTCGATACAGGAACTGTTCAGGTATCGGGACCTCGAACAACTCTCCGAAGAAGACGAGGAGTTGCCGACTTTTGACGGTGATTCCATCAATCTCGAACCAACACTGCGGGATGCGGTTGTGCTTGCACTTCCGCTAGCGCCGGTGTGCCGGGAAGACTGCCTGGGTCTTTGCCCTGAGTGTGGGGCTCGACTAGCAGACGACCCAAATCACCAACATGACCAGACCGACCCTCGGTGGGCAGGACTTGCCGAGATGTTCGGCCAACAGAGCCGCGATACAGACCGCGGACCAGAGACAAAGGGCTGATCCAGTGGCTGTCCCAAAGCGCAAGATGTCACGTAGCAACACCCGTTCACGGCGTTCGCAGTGGAAGGGCAAGCTTCCCCAAATCAACAAGGTAGAGCGCAATGGCCGCGTCGAGTACGTCGTGGCACACCGCGTCGACCACGAGGGTCGCTACAACAACCGTCAAGTCATCGAGGACTAGCAAGCCCTTGTCTGGGCTTGATCAGGCGGCGCTCGATCTGACGACGCGTTGCCTTGGCTACGTTCTTGATGTCGACCCCGGGACCCTGCGGGCGGATTCCCCTCTGCGTGATGTGGGCGCTGACTCGGTGGCTTTGATAGTTTTCGGTGACGTCGCCGAGGCGTTTGCTGCGAGTGCCGGATTGTCGGCCTTCAACATCGACAACGGGGCCCTGCGCCTATCGACCTGCGTCGGAGATCTCGCAGACTCGCTGAGTTGGGACAAGACGTGACCCAACCCGAGCCGGGCATAGAAGTCGCATCCGTTCACCTCGCAGAAGTGCTCGGGTTTGAGATCGACCGGCAGTTGCTTAACCAGGCGTTGACCCATCGTTCTTATGCCTATGAGCATGGCGGTCTCCCAACCAATGAGCGGCTGGAGTTCTTGGGCGACTCAGTGCTTGGCCTTGTCGTCACAGACACGCTTTACCGCGAGAATCCCGACCTGCCGGAGGGTCAACTGGCCAAGATGCGCGCATCGATCGTCAATGCCCGGGCGTTGGCAGAAGTTGCCCGAGGAATTGATCTCGGTTCCTGTGTGTTCCTTGGCAAAGGTGAACTCACCACAGGTGGCCCAGACAAGGCCTCGATCTTGGCCGACACACTCGAGGCTGTGATCGGTGCGGTGTACCTCGGCCATGGTCTAGACATCGCCGCCCAAACGCTTCACCAGCTATTTGATCCAGCGATCGAGCGCGCGGCCAATCTTGGAGCCGGGCTGGATTGGAAGACGAGCCTCCAGGAATTGACCGCAAATCTAGGTCTTGGAGTTCCGGAGTATGTGATCACTCAGAGTGGTCCCGATCACGATAAGTTCTTCACCGCCAGAGTCAGAGTTGCCGACCAGTTGTATGGCAACGGCGAAGGCCCTTCGAAGAAGCAAGCCGAGCAGATCGCCGCACAGACAGCCTGGGGTGAGCTCTCCCAATCCGATCATGCCTGAACTCCCAGAGGTCGAAGTTGTTCGAGTCGGGGTGAGTAAGTGGGCCGTGGGCAGGACCATTGGCGAAGTCGAAGTGCTCCATCCACGCGCAACGCGACGGCATGTCGGGGGACCAACTGACTTTCATGATCGCCTTCGTGGCGCGCAGGTCGTCGGGACGGGTAGGCGCGGTAAGTACCTCTGGCTGACCCTGGGGTCTGGTGATTTGCTCGTCGCTCACCTAGGGATGAGCGGGCAGTTCCGGGTGCAGGAGGCAGACGCTCCCAACGAACCCCATTTACGCATTCGCTTGCGCTTTGCCGACACTGGCCCGCAATTGCGGTTCCTGGACCAGCGCACGTTCGGGGGAATGTTCGTCGATGAGCCCACCGATACCGATGTTGAAGAAGACCTCGTGCCTGGTCAGATAGGCCATCTGGCCCGTGACCTGTTTGATCCGCACCTAGACATCGCGCAAACGGCCAGGTTGATGCGCAGGAGCAAGAGTCCGGTCAAGGCTGTGCTGCTAAATCAGAGCGTGGTGTCTGGAGTCGGCAACATCTACGCGGACGAGGCTTTGTGGCGCGCCAAGCTGCGGTGGTCGATCCCAGCAGACCGCGTCAGCCTTAAGCGACTGTCGGCCCTGCTCGTGGCGGCTCGAGACGTGATGACCGAGTCCTTGTCGCAGGGGGGAACCTCGTTCGATTCGCTCTATGTGAATGTGAATGGATCGAGCGGCTATTTCAGTCATAGTTTGGCTGCCTACGGCCAAGAGGGGCTTGGGTGTCCGCGCTGCGGCACACCCATTAAGCGTGAGCGGTTCGCCAATCGCTCGTCGTTTCGGTGTCCTTGCTGCCAGAGGTAGTGCTCAGATTTGGTGACCGAGGCTATTTGCCCGTGTCACTGGTCATACCCTTGACTGAATGCGGTGCAAGCTGTCACCCTGGAGATCAAGTATTGGTGATTCTGATTCTCGATGTGGAAGAGGCTGCTTTAAATGGCTAAGGCTTTGATGGGGCACATGGCGAACTCCAATAGCCTCCTTCTAGAGGTTCGTAGTCTGCGGGCGCGAGTAGCAACTCAGCAGTCAGAGATCGCCGCACTTCGTGCCGAGATCGCCCAACGAGACTCTATTGCCGCATCGGTCGTTGACCTGACAGCGGAGATCGAACAACTCGGCCACGCCACGCCTGCCCTGGCTTAGGCGCTGTTTACCGGTTATCCGGTTACGCTTATTACTCTTCCCCGCTTTGCAGTATCGGTTCTGGCGTGTGCCAGGGCCTTCGGTGTGCGCCGTGAATGCGGGCCGTGCGCCATTGTCGTTGGTGAGGAGAAGGCGTGCATCTCAAGAGCCTGACGTTAAAGGGCTTCAAATCGTTTGCTTCGGCAACGACGTTGGAATTCGAGCCCGGGATCACTTGTGTCGTAGGGCCTAACGGTTCGGGCAAGTCCAACGTGGTTGACGCGATCGCCTGGGTTATGGGCGAGCAGGGCGCCAAGTCTCTGCGTGGTGGGAAGATGGAAGATGTCATCTTCGCCGGCACATCCGGGCGTGCCCCATTGGGCCGCGCTGAGGTCACGCTGACCATCGACAACTCCGACAACCGGCTGCCCATCGACTACGCCGAAGTCAGTATCACTCGCACACTGTTCCGCAGTGGCGGTTCGGAGTACGCAATCAATGGTTCTGCCTGTCGACTACTCGATGTGCAGGAGCTACTCAGCGACTCGGGTATCGGTCGAGAGATGCACGTCATCGTTGGTCAGGGTCGACTAGACGCGATCCTCAGAGCGACTCCTGAAGACCGACGCGGCTTCATTGAAGAGGCTGCCGGTGTACTCAAGCACCGCAAACGCAAAGAGAAGGCACTGCGCAAGCTCGATGCCATGTCGGCCAACTTGACCCGGCTCCAAGACCTCACTGGCGAACTCAAGCGCCAACTCAAGCCGCTAGGTCGACAAGCTGAGGTTGCTCGCCGAGCACAAGTGATTCAGTCCGACGTCCGCGATGCGCGCCTTCGGCTACTTGCTGATGATCTAGTCAATTTCAAGGGCACTTTGGTGAAGGAGGAGGCAGACGAGGCGGTTCTTCGCGAGCGGCGCTCAGGGTTAGAAGCTCAATTGTCGACAGCGCAAATCCGCGAGGCCGAGGTCGATTCTTTGCTCGCCGCTGACGCGCCAAGATCTGACCATGTCAACGAGGTTCATCTGCGGTTGACTGCTTTGCGGGAAAGATTCGCCGGACTCATTGGTTTGGCCAGCGAACGCGCGCGCCACCTTGACGAGCCAGAGCAACTCCAGTTCGGCCCTGACCCAGATCAGCTCGACTATCAGGCCAAGGAGGCCGAGCTCGCGTTTGAGGCGATCTCGGCTGAGGTCGGGGCACTAGCCGTCACGTTGTCAGAGCGCGAGGCTCAGGTAAAGCACGCCGACCACACGTTGGCCCAAGCACTTGCCGCCGAGCAGGAGCGCAATGCCAACAACGCCCGCCGCCGCGAGGCGCTAGCAAGACTCGCCGGCGAGCACAAGAGCGCGACGACACGGTTAGAAGCACGCGATGCCGAGATCGAGCGATTGACTGTTCGTGAGCGGGAGGCTGCGGCCAGACTTGAGCAACGAGAAGTTGAGCTCGATGCCACCACCGACAACCAGCCCGCCCAGGACATCGACGTTGATGTCTTGGCTGGGCAACGTGACGCCGCGATTGCTGCTCGCGACTCTCTAGCGACTGCTCTGAGTGAAGCGACTAAGGCAAGTCAGGCTGCGGCTCGTGATTGCGCCGGACTAGAGGCTCGCATTGAGGCCCTTCGGCTTTCTGTTGCCAGCGAGTCTGACAAGGGTGGAATTGCTGACTTTGCGGCGGTGCTTGGACCAGTAACTGATTGTCTGCGGGTTAGCAGTGGGTGGGAATCGGCTATTGACGCCGCACTTTCGGTCGCTGCTCACGTTGATGCGTTAGCGGTGGCAGACCTCGCTGCTGCAACTCAAGCACTGGACTTCATCCGCGAGTCTGGAGCTGGCCGGACGACCCTTGTCCTCGCCGGACCGCAAGGCGGGGCCCTACAGAAGGCTCCCGCGCCAAGTCCTGGTATTTGGGCCGCTGACTTGATCAGTCCGTCGGCTGTCCACAACGACCCAGTGCAGGTAGCGATCACCGAGGCAGCGCAGCAATTGCTAGCGGATTTCGTTGTCGTTGAAGATCTCGCGACAGCTGCCGGCCTGGTGGCATCACACCCGACGCTACGCGTCGTGACGCGTGCCGGAGAGCTGCTCAGTGCGGCTGTGGCTGTCGGGGGTTCGGGATACTCGAGCAAGCTGCATATAGCTGCTGCGCTCGAAGAGACTCAGCTGCGCCATGAGCAGGCACTCTTGACTGCGGAGGAACTGGAGCAGAAGGTCCAGTCGCTCACCCAACAGCATGCGGACGCAGCGAGGACAGCCAAGGCAGCCCGGGAGTTGCATTCCGAGCAGCAATCCCTGCACTCGGCTCGCCAGTCAGCACTGGCTTTAGGCGCATCTCAGCGCGCCAGTGCCCAAGCTGAACTAGACCGGCTCAGTGATGCCCTTGATCAGGCCAAGGACCAGCGCGAGAATGCTGTCAAAGCACTCGAAGTCGCCGCTGTGCATTTCGAAGAAGCCCAGGCCGCCGCCGACGCTGACCAAAGTGAGCCCGAGGACACTGAGGTAAACGTCGAAGAGCTGCGCGCAGGTCTCATCAACACGCGCCGTGAAGAGGTTGATGCGCGGTTGGCCGTGCGCACGGCCGAGGAACGGATGAACGCTAGCCGCGATCGCTCGGTGGAACTTCGCGCTGCCGCAGCGCGCGAACGCCAAGATCGAGAGCAAGCTCGGGCGGCCCGAGCACGCGCAATAGCCCAAGCGCAGGTCGCTGCGACCGTCTTGCGCGTCGCACACCAGGCCGCCGCCAAGCTCGAGGGTGCATTGCTTGATTCTCAAAAGCAGCGAACCGAGGTTGAGGAGTCTCGCCGCGCACGCCAGGACGAGGTCGCATCGCTTCGCACAACCACGCGTGAGATCGCTGAACAGATCGACAAGCTGACCAGCGACGTTCACCGTGACGAGGTGGCCCGTGCCGAGCAACGCCTGCGAGTCGAACAACTCGAAACCCGCGCGATGGAGGAGTTTGGCATTGAGGCGCAGGAGCTCATGACCGAATACGGTCCCGCGGTCATGGTGCCCCCGTCTGCTGTGGCTATCGGTGATGAGATCGATGAGTCTGCCCCCGCCGCCCAGCCGTACCCGTTTGTGCGTGCCGAGCAGGAGAAGCGCCTCAAGACAGCCGAGAAGTCGATGGCTCTGCTTGGTCGAGTAAACCCGCTCGCACTAGAAGAGTTCACAGCGATGGAGGAGCGTCACACGTTCCTGACGACGCAGCTTGATGACCTTAAGCGCAGCCGCCAGGACTTACTCGGAATTGTCGACGAGGTCGACGAGCGAGTGCAACAGGTGTTCGCCGAGGCCTTCGCCGACGTGCAGCGTGAGTTCGAGGGTGTCTTCGGTCGGCTGTTTCCCGGTGGCGAGGGACGACTTGTGCTCACTGATCCGAACGATTTGTTAACCACCGGTATCGAAGTTGAGGCGCGCCCCGCAGGCAAGCGGGTCAAGCGACTGTCGTTGTTGTCAGGCGGTGAGCGGTCTTTGACTGCGGTGGCGTTCTTGGTAGCACTCTTTAAGGCTCGACCTAGCCCGTTCTACCTGCTAGATGAGGTGGAAGCGGCGCTTGACGACGTCAATCTCGGGCGACTACTCAGTTGCCTCGAGGAGTTGCGGGCATCCAGCCAGCTACTGGTCATCACTCACCAGAAGCGCACTATGGAGATCGCCGATGCTCTCTACGGCGTCACAATGCGTGAGGGCGTTACCCAGGTGATCAGCCAGCGAATGCGGGAGCTAGTACCCGTCTAACCCCAGCGCCTTGGCCTGCCTTGATGCTGTGCGGCAGACTGGTCTTGTGGATTCTGCGCTGATTTACATTCTCATTGCCGTCGCTATCGCGGTCGTCGCTGTTGTTGCGGTTGTCGGGCTAGTCGTTCGTGGACGCAAGGCCCCGCCAAAGCTTGGACCCGGTGGCGCTGGCGGAGCTGTTGATGAGCTCGAGCCCGGTGGTGGACTCGCCCCGAGTCGGGGAGTTGAACCAGACCTCAAGTCCGCCCCGTCTGAAGCCGAAACCTCGGTTGCCACGCTCGAACGGCCAGAAGCCCCAGCCGGACGGATGCAGCGGCTGCGTGCGCGATTGGCCGGTAGCAATAAGTTGGGTAAGGGCCTGCTGGCGCTGCTGTCGCGGGGCAACCTTGACGAGGACACCTGGGATGAGATCGAGGAGATCCTCATTACCTCCGACCTTGGGGTCGGCCCGACGCAGGAGCTGATGGATCGGCTGCGCAGCGCGGTGAAGAAGTCGGGGAACTCCGACCCGGCAGCGATCAAGGCAGTACTGCGGGCAGAGCTCATCACATTGGTCGACCCGTCGATGGATCGAGCACTCGCGATTTCACGAAATGCGATTCTGGATGTTCCGGCCGTTGTGATGGTCGTCGGTGTGAACGGAACCGGCAAGACAACCACCACGGGCAAGTTGGCTCGACTGCTCGTGGCTGAGGATGCCGACGTCCTGCTCGGAGCGGCCGATACCTTCCGCGCCGCAGCCTCGGAGCAGCTGCAGACCTGGGGGCAGCGGGTGGGCGTTCCGGTCGTCCGAGGTCCAGAGGGCGGCGACCCTGCTTCTGTGGCCTTTGATGCAGTGACTGCTGGTATCGAAGAAGAGGTTGATGTCGTCCTGATTGACACGGCGGGGCGCTTGCACAACAAGGTCGGACTCATGGATGAGCTTGGCAAGGTTAAGCGGGTCATCGAGAAGAAGGCACCACTGTCCGAAGTTTTGTTAGTGCTCGATGCCACCACTGGTCAGAACGGCTTGGTTCAGGCTCGGGTGTTCGCCGAAGTCGTCGATGTGACTGGTGTGGTTCTGACAAAGCTCGACGGTACTGCCAAGGGTGGAATCGTCGTCGCTGTTCAACGAGAGCTTGGAGTGCCTGTCAAGCTCATCGGCCTAGGAGAAGGCCCTGATGACCTGGCGCCGTTTGATCCCGAGGCGTTTGTGGATGCTCTGCTGTCTTAGTCAGACCTTTCTTGCCACGTCCAAATCAACGACAGAATCAACGACGGCTCTGCGGTTTGCCGGCGTTGGGGCGCTCATGGTTGGGACCATTGTGCCAGTGCGGGAGCGGATCCAGACTTCTAGGAGATCAGCAGGGACTGGGCGGCAGATGACGTAACCCTGGGCAATGTCGCAGCCTATAGCTCGCAGGATGTTTAGATCCGCTTCCGATTCGACACCTTCGGCAACTACTCGCATCCCGAGTTCGTGGGCAAGTTCGACAGTTGTTCGCACGATCGCCAGCGAGTCCGCGTTGACACTTAGCTCTGAGATGAAGCTCCGGTCGATTTTGAGCTCGCCCGCGGAAACATTGCGAACTTGGCTTAGCGAGCTGAATCCAGTCCCATAGTCGTCAACTGAAAACGTCACACCTAACCCGCGAAGTCCGGCGACAACCTCTCTAGCGTTGTCTGGTTCAGTCATCAAGGTGGTCTCGGTGATCTCCAAGGTTAGCGAGTTCCCCCGCAAACCGTGCCGCTCGAGCAGTTCAACAATGGTCTGAGTCAACGTGGGGTCGAGAAGGTTGGTGGCCGATAGGTTGACTGCGGCGCTCAACCTGATCCCTTGTGAGTTCCACCGGGAAACCGCAGCGAGGGAAACATCTATCACTCGATGCGCCAGGGCAGACATCAACCCCGCCTGTTCAGCTTGGGGGAGGAACTGATCTGGGAGGAGCCGACCACGATCTGGATGGTCCCACCGCACCAAGGCTTCAACGCTGGTTACTTTACCGCTGGCAAGGTCGAGCTTCGGCTGAAAGTCGCAGGTGAGTTCCTCTGCTCGCAGGCCAACGCGCAATTGTTGAATTAGCCGCACTCGGTTCCGCTCTGTTCGATCTAGGGCCGGGTCGAACACAGCGAACTCTAGCTTGCGGTTCTTCGCCCGGTACATGGCAAGATCGGCGGCGCACAATAGTTCTTCGCTAGTGGATGCATGTTCGGGGCTTAGCGCGATCCCGATGCTGACATCGGCGGCCAGCTCAATTCCGCCGACCTCAAACGGCCGCTGGAATTCAATGTTGATACGTTCGGCGACCGCTTTCGCGCCTTCAAGTCCGGTCCCGCGCAGCAGGATCGCGAACTCGTCCCCGCCTAGTCGTGCCACGGTGTCGGTGCTGCGCAAGACACTCGCAAGACGAGGTGCGACTTCGCACAGCACTTCGTCTCCCGCAGAGTGCCCTAGCAGGTCGTTGACGTCCTTGAACGCATCAAGATCCAAAATCAGCAACGCGGCCGGCCCCGATTTGAAGTCCTCAACAGACTCGTTGAGTTCTGAGTTGAGCATGCGCCGGTTAGCGAGCCCAGTCAGGTCATCGATGTATAACTGGCGCGACATCTCGGCTTGCCGGGAAGAATCGCTCAGCGATTGCGCCATTCGCGTCAGGCCTACCACGATCGCTGCGGATGCCAAATAGATATCCAATCGTGGAGCTGGCACGAGCGCGGCGTTCAGCAGCAGACCGAATGCGATCGTGGTCATCACCACGGGGACAGTCGCCGATCGCCAGCCAGTTGGCGTATAGCCCCAATTACGCGTCCGCAGCCAAGGGCCGCATCCGATTGCTACGAACGCGAGTAGCCAACCCGCATCAAGAAGGGCCCCGATCAATGGATCTCCATTGGTTAAGTCGAGCAGCCAAGCGGTGTTGCATACCCACAAGGTTGCTGCCGCACCGGTCAGCAGCCACCACATCGGTTCTGCCTTCCAGACCAGTAGACCTAGGAGTGTGATCAGCATGCTCGTAAGGAGGAGGTCACCTGCTGGGGTAGCAATTGCGAAGACTATCTCGGGCCAACCAGCGGTTTCGCTTTCCAGCGCCGACATGTCGTAGACCGCTACCCCCGGCAGAGCCATGATCGCAGCTACCGTCAGTGCGACGAGGAGGCCATCAAGCACCACCCGGCTGGTTGGACGCGGGAATCGCTGCCGCAACAGCAGCACTATGGATGCGAGCGCAAACGGATAGAAGGCCAGATACAGCCATTCCCCAACCGACGGAGGATTCGGTTCGGCCAGATGGGAGGTAATCGCTGTGAATGCGTAGTTGCCTACCGTCCAGCAAAGGACCCCGATCGCCATGAGCATCCAGGCCCAGCGATCATTCCTACTGGCGATCGCGTGCGCGACCAGGAGGGCAACGACAAGTAAGAGAATCACGTTGTAAAGCACAATGTCGCGGGCGGGAATATTTTCGAGTGACCCGAGCACCGCCCATGCGACGTAGACGCAACACGCGATACCGGTGACCATCTGAAGAACTCTGACCCAGATCGGAGTCCTAGTCTGCCTAGTTTCCAGGGCAGGGGGCCCGGGCGCGTTTGCTTTAGTAGATCGCCGCGTCACGAATAGGCTATCGGCAGGTTTGGTGCAGACCTTTTGCGCCTTTTACCGTTCACTCTTGTCAAATCAATGCCACATGCTTCTGTCTACTGCTCCAACCGGGTGAAGGTGGCCAGGTGAATAGAAGCAAATGGGTGGCGACAGCGCGAAATCCTTAGCTGTCGTTTGTCCCTGGCCGATATTACTCAGGTCCGGCGCGAATTCACGGCGAGCAGTATTTAGAGGAGTGAGCTGAGCGGCATGAAGAGGCTGGTTGGTAGCAAGACGATCGCGGTCGGCTTTATTGCGACGCTCGGATTCTGCGTTGTGGCGCCGTCGGTCCCTGCCTTTGCTAGTTCGAGCTCCGTCTCCACTGGTTCAACAGCCTCAGCGACGCACACGCAATCTGCCATAACCGTCGCACCCACGACTAGGGGGAAAGGCAAAGTCCCGCCCCCGCCCCCGCCCCCGCCAAAGCCGCCAAAGCGGCGTTGAACCCAATGAACCACCCAGGATTTGATGCACACTTTCTATTTTGGGAAGGTCAACATCATGCCGAAGAAATTCACACCTGAGGTCAAAGCGAAAGCAGTCCGCCTGGTTCGTGATCATGTTGATGATTGCGCCTGCCGAGTGGGAAGCGATCAAGACAGTCGCTAACCGTTTGGGGATGGGC
>Ga0105047_10004575_pt1 | contig 24031 bp, 19 predicted proteins | sample MAT04_FD_78384 | JGI IMG/M metagenome (GOLD analysis project Ga0105047, IMG submission 78384) | Freshwater microbial communities from Lake Fryxell liftoff mats and glacier meltwater in Antarctica - MAT-04 (megahit assembly) | ecosystem: Environmental > Aquatic > Freshwater > Ice > Liftoff... | reverse complement strand
GTGCGGATGCCGCCGCGCACGAACCAGTCGGCGTGCAGGCGGATGAAACGCGGCGCGATGGCGGCCACGATGTCGCTGACGATGGTGTTGCTCACCTTCTCGTGGAAGGCGCCCTCGCTGCGGAAGCTCCAGAAGTACTGCTTCAGGCTCTTGGTCTCGACGCAGAACTTGTCGGCGACGATCTCGATCGTGAAGTGCGCGAAGTCGGGCTGGCCGGTCAGCGGGCACAGGCAGGTGAACTCGGGCACGTCGAAGCGGATGACGTAGTCGCGCTCCGGCGCCGGGTTCGGGAAGGCCTGCAGGTCCTTGCTCGGGGCACTCGGCGCTTGCGCAGGTCTGGCGCGTTCCGGTGGGACGGCTGTCTTGGCATGTTCGGTGGGGGTCTTGCGGGCCATGGCGGAGCAGGGTTCTGGCGGCGGGGCCGCGGGGGGCGCGATGCTATCATCCAGCCCACTCTGCGCCTGCCTGCACGGCGCATTTTTTCATTCAAATCAAGCACTTGCGTGCGCCTGGCGGTGATGCCGGGTGTGCGCTTCGGCTGCCGATGCGCCTCAACCAGATCAAGCTTTCCGGCTTCAAGTCCTTCGCCGAGCCCACCACCTTCCAGCTGCCCGGGCAGCGTGTGGGCGTGGTGGGGCCGAACGGCTGCGGCAAGAGCAACATCATGGACGCCGTGCGCTGGGTTCTCGGTGAGAGCAAAGCAAGCGAGCTGCGCGGTGAGTCGATGCAGGACGTCATCTTCAACGGCAGCGGCAACCGCAAGCCGGCCAGCCGCGCCAGCGTCGAGCTGGTGTTCGACAACACGCTGGCGCGCGCCGGCGGGCAGTGGAACAGCTTCGCCGAGATCGCCGTCAAGCGCGTGCTCACGCGCGACGGCAGCAGCAGCTACTTCATCAACAACCAGCCGGTGCGCCGCCGCGACGTGCAGGACGTGTTCCTGGGCACCGGCCTGGGCCCGCGCGCCTACGCCATCATCGGCCAGGGCACCATCAGCCGCATCATCGAGAGCCGGCCCGAGGAACTGCGCCTGTTCCTCGAAGAGGCCGCCGGGGTCTCCAAGTACAAGGAACGCCGCCGCGAGACCGAGAACCGGCTCAAGGACACGCGCGAAAACCTGGTCCGTGTCGAAGACATCCTGCGCGAGCTGAACGGCAACCTCGAGAAGCTCGAACGCCAGGCCGAGGTGGCCACGCGCTTCCGCGGCCTGCAGGACGAAGGCACGACCAAGCTGCACCAGCTGTGGTTCCTGAAGCACCGCGACGCGGCCAGCGAAGAAGCACGTGTCGGCCTCGCCGTGCTGGAAGCCACCAACGCGCTGGAATCGCGCCTGGCGGAGTTGCGCGCCGTGGAAGCCCAGCTCGAGCAGGTGCGCCAGGCGCATTACGCGGCCAACGACGTGCTGCACGCCAAGCAGGGCGCGTTGGGCGAAGCGGCGCTGGAGGTCAGCCGCCTGGAAGAGCGCATCCGCTACGTCGTCGAAGGCCGCCAACGCGCACAGCAGCGCCTGGCCGAGCTGCAGCTGCAGAACACGCAGTGGCAGGAACGTCAGCAGTCGGCGCACGCCGAGCTGGACGACACCGCGCTTCAGATCGAAGGCGCCGACGAACAGGCCGGCGTGCTGGCGGCGCAGGCCGAGGAGCAGGGCTTCGAGCTGCCGACGCTGGAAGACGCGGTGCGCGGCGCGCAGTCGGTGGCCAACCAGAAGCGCCAGCAGGTGGCGCAGGTGCAGCAGCAGATCCAGGTGCTGGCCGCCGAAAGCCGCAGCATCGAGGAGCAGTCGCGCGGGCTGAAGGGCCGACGTGAGCGCCTGGCCGGTGAACGCCAGGGCCTGCAGGCGCCCGAAGGCGACAAGATCGAGGCCTTGCGCAGCCAGGAGACCGACGCCAACGAACAGCGTGACGTGCTCGACGCGCGCCTGCACGAGCTGCAGGAGCAGGTGCCGCTGCTCGACGAACAACGCCGCGCCGCGCAGTCGGCCGTCAACGCCGAGTCGGGTCGGCAGGCCGACATCGGCGCCCGCCTGGAAGCGCTGCGCGCGCTGCAGGAGAAGGTGCAGACCGAGGGCAAGCTCAAGCCCTGGCTCGACAAACACGGTCTCACCGGCCTGCAGGGTCTGTGGACCCAGGTGCACATCGAGGCCGGCTGGGAAACCGCGCTCGAGGCCGCGCTGCGCGAGCGGCTCAACGCGCTGTCGGTGGGCCGCCTGGACACCGTGCGTGCCTTCGCCGCCGACGCGCCGCCGGCCAAGCTGGCCTTCTACGCGCTGCCGCAGGGCGTGGTGCCGAACACCCACCGCACGCTGCCGCGCCTGGCCGAGCAGTTGCGCCTGGGGCAGTCCCACGACGGGGCCAGCCTGAAGGCGCTGCTGGAAGACTGGCTGGAAGGGGTCTACACCGCGGCCAGCCTCGACGAGGCCCTGGCGCAGCGCGAGAAGCTGACCCAAGGCGAGGTCATCATGACCCGCGAGGGCCATGCCGTCAGCGCGCACGCGGTGGCCTTCTACGCCCCCGACAGCGAACAGGCCGGCATGCTGGCGCGTGCGCAGGAGATCGAGAACCTGACGCGCCAGCAGCGCGCGCAGGCGCTGATCGCCGACGACGCCAAGAGCGCCAGCGTGCGCCTGGAAGCCGCCTACACCGACGCCAGCCAGCGCCTGCTGCAGGCGCGGCGTGAGGCCGGTGAAGCCCAGAACCGCGCTCACGCGCTGCACGTCGAACTGCTGCGGTTGACGCAGCAGGCCGACGCCGCGACCTCGCGCCGCGAACAGCTGAGCGAAGAGCTGGGCGAAATCGATGCCCAGCTCGAGGCGCTGGAAGAGCGCAAGGCCACCGGCGAGGCGCGTTTCGAGGAACTCGACATCGGCTTGGGCACGGCGCAGGAGCGCCACGCCGAGCTCGAAGACGCCGTGATCGCCGCCGAGCGCAAGCTCGCCGATGCACGCGAGCAGCAGCGCGCGCTGGAACGCCAGGCGCAGGAAGCGCGTTTTCAGGCCCGCGCGCTGGCGGCGCGCCGCGACGAACTGCAGCGCAGCATCGAGACCGCAGCCACCCAGGTGGCGGCGAACCTGCAGGCCGGTGAACAGCTGCAGCTTGAACTGGGCGGCTTCGACGACGCCGCGGCGCAGAGCGGGCTGCAGGCGGCGCTGGAACTGAAGACCGAGCGTGAACGCGCCCTGGGCCTGGCGCGCAGCGAGTACGACGACTTCAGCGCCCAGCTGCGCCGCGCCGACGAGAGCAAGCTCGGCTTCGAGCGCAGCCTGGAGCCGCTGCGCGAGAAGATCACCAAGCTGCAGCTCGAGCAGCAGGCCGCGCAGCTGGGGGGCGCGCAATACCTCGAGCAGCTCAGCGCCGCCGCCGTCGACCTGGAGGCGCTGGCCCAGGGCATCGAACGCGACAGTGTCAAGCTGTGGGGCCTGCAGACCGAGATCGACCGCATCAACAAGGACATCGCCGCTTTGGGCGCCGTCAACCTGGCGGCGCTGGACGAACTGAGCGCCACGCGCGAGCGCAAGACCTTTCTCGACGCGCAGAATGGCGACCTCAACGAGGCCATCCAGACGCTGGAAGATGCCATCCACAAGATCGACCTCGAAACGCGCGACCTGCTGGCTTCCACCTTCAACCAGGTCAACGAACACTTCGGCCGCATGTTCCCCACGCTCTTCGGTGGTGGCAACGCGCGCCTCGTGATGACCGGCGCCGAGATCCTGGACGCCGGCGTGCAGGTGATGGCGCAGCCGCCGGGCAAGAAGAACAGCACCATCCACCTGCTGTCTGGCGGCGAAAAGGCACTGACCGCGATTGCGCTGGTGTTCGCGATCTTCCAGCTCAACCCTGCGCCTTTCTGTCTGCTCGACGAAGTGGACGCGCCGCTGGACGACGCCAACACCGAGCGCTATCGCAAGCTCGTCACCGAGATGAGCAAGGGCACGCAGTTCCTCTTCATCAGCCACAACAAGATCGCGATGGAGATGGCCGAGCAGCTGATCGGCGTGACGATGCAGGAACAGGGTGTCAGCCGCATCGTCGCGGTGGACATGGAAGCCGCGGTCAGCCTGGCGGAAGCGGCGTGAACATGGCCGCCCCCCGAAGCGCCTGCGGCGCTCCCCCCCGGGGGGGCGATTCCAGCGGCCCGGCGGAGCCGGTTCCGCGGCATCCGCTTGATGGCGCAGGCTGCCGGTTGAACGGCCCGCTTCGGGCACGGGCGGGTGCTTGAGATGAACCTCGGCCTCGGCACGGCGTTGGCGATCTTCGGCGGCGTGGTGCTGCTGGTGCTGGCGCTGCACGGCTGGTGGACAACGCGGCGTGTCTCGCCCAGAACTTCTGCCGCGGCCGACGGGGCGGCCGAGCGTGTCGAGCCGTCGATGGAAAATGCGGTGGCGGCCGTCGGGGCCGAACCCGCTGCGCTTCGTCAGCCGCCGCGCCGCATACCGCGGCTCGATGCGCTCATCGATGCCCTGATCCCGCTGGCGCTCGACGCGCCGATCAGCGGCGACATGGCGCTGCAGCACCTGCCGCCCAGCCGGCGCGCCGGCGGCAAGCCCTTCTACATCGAGGGCCTGGACGCCGAGACCGGCACCTGGGAGCCGCTGGCGCCGGGCCGCCGCTACGGCGAGCTGCTGGCGGGTGTGCAACTGGCCAGCCGCAGCGGGCCGCTGACCGAGATCGAGTATTCGGAGTTCGTGCAGAAGGTGCAGGCCTACGCCGATGCCGTGGGTGCCAGCACCGACGTGCCCGACATGCTGGAAGTGGTGGCCCGCGCGCGTGAACTCGACGCGCTGGCCAGCCCGCTGGACGTGCAGCTCACCATCACGCTGCGCACCAACGGCGTGGCCTGGTCGGTGCCCTTCGTGCAGCAGGTGGCGGCGCGCCAGGGCCTGGTGCCCGCCGCGCCGGGCCGCCTGGTGCTGCCGGCCGACGAGGAAGGCGCGCCGCCGGTGCTGGTGCTGGCGGTCGATGCGCAGGCCGCGCTGGCGGCGCTGGGCGACGACCCCCAGGCCGCCGCCGTGCGCCAGTGCACGCTGACGCTGGACGTGCCGCAGACCCCTGCCGCCGCCGAGCCCTTCCCGGCCTGGCACCTGATCGGCAAGCAGCTCGCCGACGACCTGGACGCCACCGCCGGCGACGACCACGGCGAGCCGATCTCGCTGCACGCCTTTGCCGCCATCGGCAAGGAACTCGACGGCATCTACGGGCGGCTGGAAGCGCTGGACCTGGCGGCCGGCTCGGCCGCGGCGCGGCGCCTCTTCAGTTGAAGACGCAGCCGCGCTTCCGTCTGGCCGTGCCGGCCGACGTGCCCACGCTGGCGGGCCTCTACGCCAGCGCGGCGCGTGAGCTGGGCAGCTGGTGCTACTCCCCCGAGCAGGTGGCGGCCTGGTCGGCCTTCGGCGCCGACACGCCGGCTTTCCGCGACTACGTGCTGGGCGCGCGCACCTGGCTGGCTCTGCCGGCCGAGGCTGTCGACGGTAGCGAAGACGGCGGCGCTGAAACCGTGCTTGGGTTCTGCGGCATCGACGCCGAAGGCCACGTACCCTCGCTCTACGTGTGTCCCGATCACAACCGCCGCGGCATCGGCACGGCCTTGCTGGCCCACACGATGGCCGATGCTCGCCAGCGTGGGCTGCACCACTTCTCGGCCTGGTGCACACCCTTCAGCGAGCCCGTCTTCGCGCGCGCCGGCCTGGTGGTGGTCGAGCGCCCGCTGACCGAGTTCGCGGGCGTGAGCTTCCGCCGCTGCAGGATGGCGACGCCGGCGGGCTGAATCTGTGCCGGCCTCAAGGCGGCATCAAGGCGGCCGCGAACGACTCAGGCTTGTTCGGGCAGCGCCGCCAGCACGGCCGCCGATGGTGCGCACCAGCCGACGATGCCGCCCTGCGCCACGATCATCTCCAGCGCCGCGCGCTTGAAAGCGGGGAAGTAGCTGTCGGTGGCGTCCTCGACGATCAGGCAGCTGTAGCCGCGGTCGTTGGCTTCGCGCATGCTGGTCTGCACGCACACTTCGGTCGTCACGCCGGTGAACAGCAGGTGCGTGATGCCGGCCGCCTGCAGGCGCGCGTGCAGGCCGGCCGGCGCGCAGGTGTTCCAGAACATGCCCTTGCCGGGCTTGTCGATGACCCACTCGCCCGGCGTCGGCGCCAGCGCGTCGATGATGTCGGCGCCGGGCTCGCCGGCCACCAGCAAGCGGCCCATCGGCCCGGGGTCGCCGATGCGCAGCGCGGGTTCACCGCGCTCGCGCTTGGCGGGTGGGCAGTCCGACAGGTCGGGGCGGTGGCACTCGCGGGTGTGCAGCACGGGCCAGCCGCGTGCCCGCCAGGCGGCCAGCAGCGCGGCGATGGGCGCGATGCTGGTGTGCAGCAGCCTGACATCGTTGCCCAGGCTGGCCCCGAAGCCGCCGGGTTCGACGAAGTCGCGCTGCATGTCGACGACCACCAGCGCGCTGCGCCCCTCGGGTGCCAGCGCGAAGCTGAAGGGCAGGGCGGCCACGGTGATCATGCGGCCGCACGCTCGATCGGCGCCATGACCGGCGGCACATCGCCATGTCTGCCGACATGACCGCTGCCGTGACCGCTGCCATGACCGCTGCCGTGACCGCTGCCGTGTCCGCTACCCTGACCGCCCATGTAGGAGCCCAGCGTGCGCCGGTCGGCGCCGGCAGCGGCGCACTCGAAGACGATGCGGCCATCGCTCATCACGACGATACGGTCGCTGAGGTGCAGCAATTCGTCGAGGTCTTCGCTGACCAGCAGCACCGCGGTGCCGCGGTTGCGCGCCGCCACGAGCCGGGTGTGGATCTCGGCCACGGCCGCGAAGTCGAGCCCGAAGACCGGGTTGCTGACGAGCAGCAGGTCGGCGTCCTCGGCCAGCTCGCGGGCCAACACCGCGCGCTGCACGTTGCCGCCCGACAGCGTGCGGATCGCCGCGCCTTCGCCCTGCGTCTTCACGCCGTATTCGGAGATCAACGCCCGCGCCTTGTCGCGCAGCACGCCGAAGCGCAGCCAACCGCCGCGTGCTGCGGGCTCGGCGTCGAAGACCCGCAAGCCCATGTTGTGGCCGACGCTCAGCTCGCCCACACACGCGTTCCGCAGCGGTTCTTCGGGCAGGCTGCGCACCTTGAGCTGCCGGTTCTGCGCCCGCGTGGCGTGGAAACGTTCGCCGCTGACACGCACGCTGCCGCCGTCGATGGCGCGCTGGCCCACCAGCGCTTCCATCAGCTCACGCTGGCCGTTGCCCGAGACGCCGGCCACGCCGACGATCTCGCCGCCGCGCACTTCCAGGCTCAGGCCCTGCACCGCGAGTTCGCCGCGGTCGCCGGCCACTTCCAGCGTGTGCACCTGCAGCCGCACCGGGCCGCCGCCGGCGTTGCCTTCGCGCACCAGTGCGGCGGCCTGGGCGCTGCGGCCCTCGCCCACCATGGCCGCGGCCAGCGCGTCGGCCGACACGTCGGCGACCGCGTGGCTGGCCACCAGCGCGCCGCGGCGCAGCACGCTCACGTCGTCGGCGTGTTCGGCCACCTCGCGGAACTTGTGCGTGATCATCACCACCGTGCAGTCGCCGGCGTGGGCGCGGGCCTTCAGCAGGCCCAGCACCTCGTCGGCTTCCTGCGGCGTCAGCACCGAGGTCGGCTCGTCCAGGATCAGCAGCCGCGGCTTGAGGTAGAGCTGCTTGAGGATCTCGAGCTTCTGCTTTTCGCCGGCCGAGAGGTCCTGCGGCGTGGCGTCGAGGTCGAGCTTGAACGGCGTGGTCTGCAGGAAGGCCGTGAGCTCGGCGCGTACACGCTTCCAGTCGATGATGGCGGGCAGACGGCCACGGGCCAGCAGCAGGTTTTCGGCCACCGTCATGCCGGGCACCACGGTGAAGTGCTGGTAGACCATGCCGATGCCCAGGTCGCGGGCGATGGTGGGCGAGGTGATGGCCTGCTCGCGGCCGTCCACCAGCACGGCGCCATCGTCGGGTGCGTAGTAGCCGACCACGCACTTCACCAGCGTGCTCTTGCCGGCGCCGTTTTCGCCCAGCAACGCGTGCACGGTGCCCGGGCGTACCTTCAGCGACACGGCGTTGAGCGCAGTGAAGGCGCCGAAACGCTTGGTCAGTTCGTAGGTGTCCAGCCCCAGTGCGTGCATGCTCAGGCTCCTCGCAGGGATTCGATGGTGGCACGCGAATTCGACACCGCGCCGAACACGCCGCCCTGCATCGTCACCATCTTCAGCGCGGCCTCATGGTTGCCGCGGTCGGTGGCGCCGGTGGCGTCGTCGACGATCAGGCATTCGAAGCCACGGTCGTTGGCCTCGCGCATCGTCGTGTGCACGCAGACGTCGGTGGTGATGCCGGTGAGCACCAGGTTGCGGATGCCGCGTGTGTGCAGGACGAGTTCGAGGTCGGTGGCGCAGAAGCTGCCCTTGCCGGGCTTGTCGATGATCACCTCGCCGGGCAGCGGCGCCAGCTCGGAAATGATCTGCCAGCCGGGTTCGCCGCGCACGAGGATGCGGCCACAGGGTCCCGCATCACCGATGCCTGCACCGATGCGCTGCGAGCGCCAGCGTTTGTTGGCGGGCAGGTCGGAGAGGTCGGGCCGGTGGCCTTCGCGCGTGTGCATGACGTGGAAGCCGCCGCGGCGGAAGGCCGCCAGCAGCGCGCGTATCGGCTCGATCGGCGCGCGGGTCAGTGCCAGGTCGTAGCCCATGCTGTCGACGTAGCCGCCGACGCCGCAGAAGTCGGTCTGCATGTCGATCACCACCAGGGCGGTGTTGGCCGCGCGCAGGTCGCCGTCGAAGGGCCAGGGGTAGGGGTTCGCGGTGACGAAGCTCACTTCGACATCCCCAGTTCCAGCGGCGCGCCGTTGATGCTGCGCTTGGGTGAGCAGGTCCACACCAGGATGGCCAGCGTCAGCAGGTAGGGCACGGCGTTGAAGAGGTGGTAGTGGCCGCTGACGCCCACGCTCTGCAGCGCCGGCCCGAGTGCACCGGCGCCGCCGAAGAGCAGCGCCGCCCACAGGCAGCGCACGGGGCTCCAGCGCGCGAAGATCACCAGCGCCACCGCAATCAGGCCCTGGCCGCTGGACAGGCCCTCGTTCCAGCTGCCAGGGTAGTAGAGGCTGAGCGACGCGCCGCCCAGCCCGGCGATGAAGCCGCCCCCAGTGGTGGCCGCGATGCGGATGCCGTTGACGCTGTTGCCTAGCGCGCGTGCGGCGTCGGCGCTGTCGCCCACCATGCGCACCAGCAGTCCCCAACGCGTGTTCATGAACGCCCAGCCCATGCCCACGGCCAGCAACACGCCGAGCGGGAACAGCGCGTTGATCTTCAGTGCGGCCTGCACCTGGCCGGAACTGCTCCACCAACCCAGGTCAATGGACGGTATCTGTGGTGCCTGCGGCTGGATCAGCGGCTTGCCCAGGTAGAAAGCCAGGCCCGCGCCGAGCATCATCAACGCGATGCCCATCGCGATGTCGTTCACACGCGGCAGCGAGCACACCAGACCGTGCAGCAGCGCCAGCAGCGCGCCGCTGGCGCCGGCCAGCAGCACGCCCAGCCACGGTGAACCGCTGAGGTACGCACCCCCGAAGCCGGCCATGGCGCTGAACACCAGCACACCTTCCAGGCCCAGGTTGATACGGCCGCTCTTCTCGGTCAGGCACTCGCCCAGACTGACGAAGAGGAAGGGTGTGCCGACGCGGATGGCGCCGCCCAGCACGGCCAACAGGACGTCGAAGAAGGCTTCCACGCGGTTTCTCCTGCTACGCGCTGCGCGCTGCGCCGTGAACGTCGGCCCGCGGCCCGTTGCGGACGTTTGCGTCTTCGTTGCTGGCTGCGTGCTGGCATTGCCGCGGGAGCCGGCCGGCGGGGTGCTCTGCTGCGTTCATGTCCCCCGACGACGGCCTGGCGGCCGCCGTCGCCTCCTTCACTTCACTCCGCAGAACACCCCACCGTCCTGCTCCGCCAACCCTGGTGGTGCGCTTGCAGGCGTGCCCCGCACGAAGCACGCGCGAACCACCAAAGCAAACATCGCCGAACGTCCGCAACGGGCCGACAGCCGCCACTTCACCCAGGTTGCAAGGGAGCGCCCGCCGTGTCACTTCAGGCGCCCTTCACCGCTGGCTGCGGCGCGCGCTGCGGCAACAGGCTGAAAGGCAGCAGCCGACCGCGCCAGGCTTCGGTCGCGAGGATCAGAACGAAGGCAAACCCCAGCAGCACCTGCACCGAAGCGTCGGGCAGCCCCATGCGGCGCTGCAGCAGGCTGCCCGCAGCGCCGAAGCCGCCGAAGAGGATGGCCACCGGGATGATGGCCAGCGGGTGGTGGCGAGCGACGAAGCTGACCAGGATGCCGGCGTAGCCCAGCCCGGCGATCAAGGACGCATTCGCCGAGAAGTGCACGGCAGCCACCTCGATACCGCCGGCCAGCCCGGCCGCCGCGCCGCCCAAGGCGCAGGCGGTGATGATGAGCCGGTGCGCTGGCAAACCCACGAGCCGCGCCGCGCGGGCGTTGCCGCCGACCACGCGCGTGGCAAAACCGTGTGTCGAGCGCGACAGCCACACCGCTGCGGCCAGGCAGGTCACGACGCCGAAAGCCAGACCCCAGTGCACGTCGTAGCCGAACATGGTGCCTATCTGCAGCCCCTCGGGCAGCGACAGCGTGCTGGGCTTGTTCAGGCTCGCCGGGTCGCGCATCGGGCCTTCGACCAGGTGCTTGAAGAAGGCGATGGCCACGTAGCTCAGCAGCAGGCTGCTGATGGTCTCGTTGACGCCGCGGTACTGGCGCAGCGCGCCGGCCAGCGCGATCCACAGTGCACCGGCGGCGGCCGCTGCGGCCAGCAGCAGCGTGATGCCGAAACGTCCCTCCGGCACGCCCAACAGCACGGGCAGCGCGGCGCAGGCCAGGCCGCCGAGCACCAGCGCACCTTCGCCGCCGATGACGGTGAGCCCGGCACGTGCCGGCAGCGCCACGCACAGCGCCGTCAGCATCAGCGGCGCGGCGCGCTGCAGCGTGTTCTGCCACGAGAAGGCATCGCCAAAAGCGCCCAGGAAGAGCAGCGACCAGGCCTGCACCGGGTCGTGGCCGCCGAACCAGACCCAGGCGCCGAACAGCAGCAGCGCACCGCCGAGCGCCAGCACCGGCAGCGCAAAGGCCTCCGCGACGTCGTGCCAGGTTTTGCGTGGCAAGCGAGTTCCTTCAGCGCGCGTCCATCGCGCGGACCGAGGCGATCAAGCTTCCCGCCACGGAACCGGCTCGGCCGGTCCGTCGGCGGACGGCCCCCTCGGGGGGTAGCGAGCGATGGCGAGCTTGGGGGCTCACAACTTGCCCACGACGCCTTCAACGAGGAAGTTCATGCCTTCCAGCACCGGGTCGGTCTGCTTGAAGACCGTGCCCTTGGGGATCACCACCTTGCCGGTGTTGTCCCTGAGTTCACCGCCGAAGATGTCGAAGCCGCCGGCCACCATCTTCGCTTTCACCGCGTCGGCAGCCTTGCGTGCGCCCTCGTTCACCATCGGGCCGTAGGCGCTGGTTTTGACGAAGCCCTCCTTCAGGCCGCCGCGCACGAAGTTCGGGTGCGGCTTGCCGGTACGTGCCGCGTCGATGATCAGCTTGTAGGCGGTGAGCCAGTTCCACTCGGCGCCCGTGAGGTAGGCATTGGGCGCCAGCCTGGCCTGGCTGGCGTGGTAGCCGCAGACCATCTTGCCGCGCTTGGCTGCGGTTTCCACCACCACCTTGGGGCCGTCGACGTGCATCGTGAATACGTCGCAGCCCTGGTCGGCCAGGCCGTTGGTGGCCTCGGCTTCTTTCACGGCCATGCTCCAGTCGCCGGTGAAAATGACGCTGGTGGTGATCTTCGGGTCGACCGAGCGTGCGCCCAGCGTGTAGGCGTTGATGTTGCGCAGCACCTGCGGGATCGGCTTGGCGGCCACGAACGCAAGCTTCTTGCTCTTGCTCATGTGGCCGGCGACCACGCCGTTGAGGTACTGCGCCTCGTCGATGTAGCCGAAAAAGCTGCCGGTGTTGTCGGGGTGCTTGCCCTTGGTCCACATGCCGCCGCAGTGGCTGAAGCGCACGGCTTTGTTCTTGGCCGCGATGGCCAGCATGTGCGGGTCGAAATAACCGAAGCTGGTGGGGAAGAGCAGCGTGGCGCCGTCCTGCGAGATCATGCCCTGCATGGTCTTCTGCACGGCCTGCGTCTCGGGCACGTTCTCTTCCTCGACGACCTTCACGCCGGCCATCTTCTTCACCTCGGCCACCGCCTCGGCGTGGGCCTGGTTGTAGCCGAAGTCGTCCTTCGGGCCGACGTAGATCACGCCCACGGTGATGGCCGCCTGCGCGCGCGCCCAGGGGCTCATGGCGGCCAGCGACGCGGCCGAGAGTTGCGCCAGGGCGCGGCGGCGGGAAACGTCGGTGGTGAAATCTCGGCGCATGGCGGCTCCTTGCAGGCGGTGGGCGGGATGACGGGCTGTCCAGCCGCGCCGCTTTGGGGCGTCAACTGGTATACCAGTCGGTATCCAGCAAGAGCCGTGCCGAATCTGCGGTGGGCTTCAGGCGCTGTGCGCCTGCGCCGCGGCAGGGGGCAGCTCAGACGCTGCGCGCCCTGGCTTCGTGCAGCGTGGCCAGCGTGATCTTGCGCACCTCGGCCTTGCTCTGCTCGATGTGCGTCTTCAGCAGCAGCTGGGCCTGCTCGGGCTTGCGCTGGATGATGCTGCGCAGGATCTTGGCGTGTTCGGCGTAGGTGGCGTCGACGCGGTCGGGCCGCGTGAAGTCGAGGTGGCGGATGATGCGGATGCGTTCGGTGACGTCCCAGTGCACACGCGCCATCTCCTCGTTGCCGACGGCGCGCACCAGCGTGGCGTGGAACAGTTCGTCCAGCGCACCGACTTCGCGCCCGTCGGCCAGGCGTTCGCCCACCGGCACCAGCCACACCGCCTTCAGCGCGTCGAGCTCGGGTGCCGGCTCGGCGCGGGTGCACAGGCGCTGCACGCTGGCCGATTCGAGGATCACGCGCAGGTCGTAGAGCTGCTCGAGCTTGTCGAAGTCGATCGGCCGCACGAACCAGCCGCTCTTGCTCTCGACGTCGAGCAGACCCTCATTGCGCAGGCGCAGCAGCGCTTCGCGCACCGGCGTGCGGCTCACGCCCAGCTGCACGCTGAGCTCGGCTTCGCTGAAACGGTCGCCGGGCACGAGGCGGAAGTCGTGCATCTGCGCCTTCAGGTCGGCGTAGACCTGGTCGGCGAGGTTGGCACGTGCCGGCGCCTCGCCGGGGCGTGGCAAGGCGACGGCTCTCATCGTTTCAGCCCGCCAACAGGCTGACGTGCGCCGCAACGACACGCCAGCCGCTGCCCGACGGGCCCCCGAAGCGCACCCAGGTCTGGCTCTGGCGCCCGCTGCGCGCCTGGCCCTCGCGGGTGAATTCGGTCATCGCGGTGGCGAAGTCGCGGCCGTAGGTGGTGATGACGGTGTGCTGCAGCGTGCGCGCCAGCCCCGCCGACGGCCGTGCTGCGCGGAAGGCGCGGATGGCCGCGATGCCGCGCAAGTTCTCGCCGGCGCCGTAACGCACGGTGAATTCGCCGGGCCAGAAGAGTTCGTCCAGCACCTCGACCTTGTTGTGCACCAGCGCATCTTCGTAGCGTTCGAAGACGGCGCTGACTTCGGCGTGGGTCTCGGGCAGGTTGATGTCCATGGTGCGGGCTCAGTCGAGTGCGGCGACCGGTGCACGGACGATACCCCCAGCCTCGAGCGCTGCGGCTGCGGCCAGCACGCGGTCTTCGCGCCACGGGGCGGCGATGAGCTGCACGCCGATCGGCAAAGCCGGGTGCGCGCCCCACACCGGCACCGTGCACACCGGCAGCCCGATGCACGACACCGGCTGCGCCAGCAGGCCCAGGCTGGGGCGCGCGGGCAGGCGCAGGCCGCCGATGTCCAGCCACCCGGTGCCGATGGGCGGTGCCGCGCAGGGCGTGGCTGGCGCGATGAGCAGATCGACGTCGGCAAAACCCGCCGCCACCTGGCGCGCAAACCAGCGCCGCACCCGCTGCGCCTGCGACACCCACACCGCGGGCAGCAGTGCGCCGGCCAGGAAGCGGTCGCGCGAGAGGGGCTCGAAGTCGTCGGGGCGTATTTTCAGGTTCGCCAGGTGCAGCGCGGAGCTCTCGGCCTGCGTGATGAGGAAGGCCGCGGCGCGTGCACGTTCGACACCGGGCCATTCGATGGTTCGGGTCGCACCCAGTGCGGCGGCCACGGCATTCACGGCGGCGCGCGCCTCGGGCAGCGCCATGTCGTGGAACCAGCCACCAAGCACGCCGACGCGCAAACCGTGAACTTCGCCGAGCCGGGCCACAGTGGGCTCGAAGGGGCGCGCGACGCAGGCGGGGTCGGCCGCGTCGGCGCCCTGCATCGCGTCGTAGGCCAGCGCCAGGTCACGCGCGCTGCGGGCGAAGGGGCCCAGGTGGTCGAGGTTGGCGACGAAGGGGAAGCTGCCGCGGCGCGGCAAGCGGCCGAAGGTGGGCTTGAGGCCGAACACGCCGCACAGCGACGAAGGCACGCGGATGCTGCCGTTGGTGTCGGAGCCCAGCGTCATCGCCACCTGGCCCGCGGCCACCGCCGCGGCGCTGCCGCCCGACGAGCCGCCGGCCACGCGCGCCAGGTCGTGCGGGTTGTGGCAGGCGCCGTCGTGCGTGTTCTCGGTGGTGAAGCCGTAGGCGTACTCGTCCATGTTCAGCGCACCCAGCAGCACCGCGCCGGCGGCGCGCAGGCGCTGCACCAGCACCGCGTCGCGCTGCGCCGCCGGGCGGCCACGCTCGATCTTCGAGCCGGCCACCGTGGTCACGCCTTCGATGTCGAACAGGTTCTTCACCGCATACGGCACGCCCAGCAGCGGCAGCGCGGCGGCGGTGGTGTCGCCCACCGCCAGCCGGGCGTCGAGCGCGGCGGCCTCGCCAAAGGCGCGCTGCAGCGTGAGCTGGGTGAAGGCGTTGACGCGGCCGTCGGTGGCCGCGATGCGCTCGGCCGCCGCGTGCACCACGTCGGTCACGCTCAGTTCGTGTGCCCGCACGGCGGCCGAGAGCAGGTGCCCCGGGCCCCGCAGCAGTTCGGCGGCGCGGCTCATGACCTTGGCGGCTCGACCGGCACGAACAGCGCGGCAGGCTCGTCGTCGGGTGTCAGCGGCTGCGCCAGCACCAGTTCGGCCATGGCGGCGGCGATGGCGAAGTAGTGCAGCACACCCGGCCGGTGCGCCGCGGCCAGCGGCAGGCCGATGAGCGCGGCGGTGGCGTCGACCTGGGCTTCCAGTTGTGCCGGTGTGGGCATGGCGTGTTTATCGGCGGGGGTTCAAGCACGCGACTGCAGGAAAGCCCGCCAGCCGCCGAAGGCCGTGATGTCCTGCGCCCCGGCCAGCGCATGCGCCTCGCACAGGAAACCGTGCACATGGCGGCCGTCGGCCAGCTGCACGCTGCCCAGGCCCAGCGGCGGCGGGATCAGCGCGAGGAAGCCGCCCACCTCGGCCAGCGGCATCTCCCAGACCTCGACCACGATGGCCGCGCCGCCCGCGGCCACACGCTGCAGCCCGGGCTTGGGCGGCGTGGTGCCGGGCAGGGCGTAGAGGCGGTAGTCGGGCGCGGTCGTGGTGGCTTCGCGCAGCAGCGCGCCGCGCTCGCGCAACTGGCCGTTCAGCGGCAGGCCCGACAGGTGCGCCCCCACCACCGCCAGCGGCAGCGTCGCCTGTACGGCCGGGGTGGGGCCGGCCGGCGCGGCCGGCTCGCCCAGCCAGGCGCGCGCCATGTGCAGCAGCGCGGCGTCGTGGCCGCCGCGGCCGATGAAGGTGACACCGAAGGGCAGGCCGGCGGCGGTGCGGCCCCCGGGTACCGCCAGCGCGCACCAGCCCAGCAGGTTGACGAAGTTGGTGTAGGTGCCCAGCTGCGTGTTCACGCCCACCGGGTCGGCGTCGACGTCGGCGAAGCGCGGGTGGGTGGGCGCGGTGGGCACGAGCAGCGCGTCGACGCCGTCCCACAGCGGGGCCAGCGCCCGCCGCAGCGCCTGCAGCCGGTACAACGCGGCGAAGGTGTCGGTGGCGCTGTAGCCCAGCGCGCGGCCGATGACGCTGCGCACCGTGGCGTCCAGCGCCTCGGGCTGCTGATCGAAGAGGGTGCGGCAGGCGGCGTGGCGCTCGGCCACCCAGGGGCCTTCGTAGAGCAGCGCCGCGACCTCGTGCAAGGGCGTGAAGTTGATCTCGACGGTTTCGTGGCCGAGGGCGCGGGTGTGGGCCAGTGCCTGCTGCCACGCCACGTCGTAGCCGACGGCAGCGTCCAGTTCGGCATGCCGCGGCACACCCAGGCGCAGTGCCGCGGGCAGCCGCGCCGGGCCGGGCACAAACGCGCTGTAGTCATCGGCGGGGTCGTCCCCTTCGATGACGGCCAGCACCTGCGCGGCGTCGTCGACGCTGTGCGCGAAGATGCTCACGCAGTCCAGCGTGCGGCAGGCCGGCAACACGCCGGCGGTGCTGACGCGCCCCGGCGTCGGCTTCAGCCCGACGAGGCCGTTGAAGCCCGCCGGCACGCGGCCCGAGCCGGCGGTGTCGGTGCCCAGCGCGAAGGCCACGAAGCCGCGCGCCACCGCCACCGCCGAGCCCGCACTGCTGCCGCCGCTGATGCGTGTGGCGTCGGCCACGCTGGCCGGCCGGCCGTAGGGCGAACGGGTGCCGACGAGCCCGGTGGCGAACTGGTCGAGGTTGGTCTTGCCCAGCCACAGCGCGCCGGCGTCGAGCAGGCGCTGCACCACCGTCGCGCTGTGCGCGGCGCGGTGCTCGAAGGCCGGGCAGGCGGCGGTGGTGGGTGCGCCGGCGATGTCGATGTTGTCCTTCACCGCGAAGGGCACGCCCAGCAGCGGGTAGCGGCGCCGGCGTTCGGCGGCATCGGGGGCTTCGGCCAGGCGCGCTTCCAGCACCGCCAGCTGCGCGGCCCAGGCCGCGTCGGGGCAGAGGTGGATCCACACGCCGGGGGTGCGTTCCTGCATCACCTTGGTGCGCAGGCCGGCCAGCGCCGTGCGCAACGCTCCGGCGTCGCCGGCAGCCGTCTGCCAGGCCAGCAGCGTGCGCGGCAGGCGGGTCACGGTGACGGCGGCGGGGCTGGACACGGTGGACGGTGGTGCGTGTGTACCGGTTGGTATACCAGAACGCAGCAGGTAACGTGCCAAGGGGGCGCAGGGCGGCACTGCGGGAGAATCCGCGTCATGGCCGAACAAGACCCCGCCGCGCGCGCCGCCGAACTGCGCGCGCTGCTGCACCACCACGCCCACCGCTACTACGTGCTCGACGCGCCGGAGATCCCCGACGCCGAGTACGACCGCCTGTTCGCCGAGCTGCAGGCGCTGGAGGCCGCGCAGCCCGAACTGCTGACAGCCGACTCGCCGACCCAGCGTGTCGGCGGCCGTGTGCTCGACGGCTTCGCACCGGTGCGCCACGCGGTGGCGATGCTGAGCATCCGCACCGAAACCGACACCACGGCCGGCGGTGCCACCGCCTTCGACGAGCGTGTGCACAACGCGCTCGAACTGCCGGCCGACGCGCCGCCGGTCGAATACAACGCCGAACTGAAGTTCGACGGCCTGGCCATCAACCTGCGTTATGAACACGGCCTGCTGGTGCAGGCGGCCACGCGCGGCGACGGCGAGACGGGCGAAGACGTGACGCAGAACATCCGCACTGTCCGCGGCCGGCGTGGTGCCGGGGGCCAGATCCCGCTGCGGCTGCACGGCGCCGCGCCCGAGGTGCTGGAGGTGCGCGGCGAGGTCTACATGCGCCGCGACGACTTCGAACGCTTGAACGAAACGCAGCGCGAAACGGGTCAGAAGACCTACATCAACCCGCGCAACACCGCCGCCGGCGCGGTACGCCAGCTCGACCCGGCGATCAGCGCGCAGCGGCCGTTGAGCTTCTTCGCCTATGGCCTGGGCGACGTGCACGGTTGGGACCAGCCGCCCACACACAGCGCGACGCTGGACGCGCTGGCCGCGTTCGGCATCCCGGTGTGTGTCGACCGCGCCGTGGTGCGGGGCGCCGAGGGCCTCGTCGCCTTTCATGCCGCGATGGGCGCCAAGCGCGACGCGCTGCCTTTCGACATCGACGGCGTCGTCTACAAGGTCAACGACATCGCGCTGCAGAAGCGCCTGGGCTTCGTGACCCGTGAACCGCGCTGGGCCGTCGCGCACAAGTACCCGGCGCAGGAGCAGATGACGCGGCTGAACGCGATCGAGATCCAGGTCGGCCGCACCGGCAAGCTGACGCCGGTGGCCAAGCTCGAGCCGGTTTTCGTCGGTGGCACGACGGTGAGCAACGCGACGCTGCACAACGTCTTCGAGCTGCGCCGCAAGGGCGTGCGTGTGGGCGACATGGTGATCGTGCGGCGCGCCGGCGACGTCATCCCCGAGGTGGTGGGCCGCGTCGGCAACGGTGCGCGCACACCCTACGTGCCGAACTTCCGCATGCCACGCGGCTGCCCGGTGTGCGGCAGCCGCGTGCTGCGTGAACGTGGCGGCATCGACCACCGCTGCACCGGCGGCCTGTTCTGCGCTGCGCAGCGCAAGCAGGCGCTGCTGCACTTCGCGGGCCGCCGCGCGATGGACATCGAGGGCCTGGGCGACAAGCTGGTCGACCAGCTCGTCGACAGCGGGCTCATCCGCACGCTGCCCGAGCTGTACACGCTGGTGACCGAGGAAAGACGGGCCAAGCTCGGCGCGCTGGAGCGCATGGCCGAGAAGAGCGCCGCCAACCTGCTGGCCGGCCTGGAAAAGAGCAAGACGACGACGTTGGCGCGTTTCCTGTACGCGCTGGGTTTACGCCATGTCGGCGAGACCACGGCCAAGGACCTGGCCAAGCACTTCGGCAAGCTGGACAGGCTGATGGCGGCCACGGTCGAGCAGCTGCTGGAAGTGGCCGACGTCGGCCCGGTGGTGGCGCAGAGCATCCGCACCTTCTTCGAGCAGCCGCACAACGTCGAGGTGGTGGAACAGTTGCGCGCCGCCGGCATCCGGTGGCCCGAGCACGACGGCGACGCGCCCGACAAGGGCCCGCAGCCGCTGGCCGGCAAGACGCTGGTGCTGACCGGCACGCTGCCGACGCTGAGCCGCGACGAGGCCAAGGCGCTGGTCGAGGCCGCGGGCGGCAAGGTGGCCGGTTCGGTGTCGAAGAAGACGAGCTATGTCGTGGCTGGCGACGAAGCCGGCAGCAAGCTCGACAAGGCGCGCGAGCTGGGCGTTCCCGTGCTCGACGAGGCCGGCTTGCGGGGGCTGCTCGATGGCGCCGTCTGAACCCCGCGCCGTGCCGCTGCCGGCGCGCCGCCTGGCCCTGCTGGGCGGTGAGAGCAGCGGCAAGACGACGCTGGCCATCGCCCTGGCCCAAGCCCTGCACACGGCCTGGGTGCCGGAGTACGGCCGCGAACTGTGGGAGCGCCTGCGCCACACGCTGGACGTGCAGGAACTGCTGCACGTGGCGCGCCACCAGGTCGAACTGGAAGAGGCCGCCGCAGCGCAGCGCAGCGGCTGGATCGTCTGCGACACCACGCCACTGACCACGCTGCAGTACTGTGTGCACGACCACGGCCAGGCACCTTCCGAGCTGCTGTCGCTGGCGCGCCGGCGCTACGACCTGACCGTGGTCTGCGAACCCGACTTCGACTTTGTGCAGGACGGCTGCCGCCGCGACGACGGCTTCCGCACCGCGCAGCACGCCTGGACGCTGGCCCAGCTGCAGGCCCAGGGTGTGCCCTGCCTTCGCGCCCGAGGCGCGGTGCCGGCCCGCGTGGCGCAGGTGCTGCAAAGCCTGGCCCACGTCGACGCCACCGCCACCCCCAACGAGGAAACACAGACATGACCGTGCGCGAGATCCTGAAGATGGGCGACCCGCGCCTGCTGCGCGTGGCGCCGCCGGTGCAGCACTTCGACACGCCCGAGCTGCACACGCTGATCGCCGACATGTTCGAGACCATGGCCGCCGCCGACGGTGCCGGCCTGGCCGCGCCGCAGATCGGCGTCGACCTGCAGTTGGTGATCTTCGGCTACACGAACAACATGCGTTACCCCGATGCGCCGCCGGTGCCGGCCACGGTGCTCATCAACCCTGTGATTGCGCCGCTGGACGGTGAACTCGTCGAGGGCTGGGAGGGCTGCCTCTCGGTGCCCGGCCTGCGCGGCGTGGTGCCGCGCTACAGCCGCATCCGCTACACCGGCTTCGACCCCCAGGGCCGGCCCATCGAGCGCGAGGCCGACGCTTTCCACGCCCGCGTCGTGCAGCACGAGTGCGACCACCTCATCGGCCGCCTCTACCCCACACGCATGACCGACCTGACGAAGTTCGGCTACACCAGCGTGCTGTTTCCAGAACTGGACCCGGCGGCTGACGATTGAAGGCAGGGGTCGGGGCCAGACGGCCGCGGCGGTCGCAACGGGCGGGCGCGGCGGAAACCGGCAAGTCTTGCAGGCGAAGCCGCCTGGCGTCTACCTTCCTTTACACGGCGGTCGTCATCGGCGGCCGCCTACGGGGCGTTGAACCCGCATGAACACGCAACACCACGGACAAGTTCGGGTCACCACGGCGGCCCGTTGTGGCGCCTTGCTGCTGCTGGCGCTGCTCGCCCTGGTCTTCGGCGGCGCCGCCCACGCGCAGCAGGACCCACCGGGCCGCGTCGGCCGCCTGGCCGACTTCAAGGGTGGTGTCTCGTGGTGGGACGACGAAACCGGACACTGGGACGACGCGCAGCGCAACCGGCCGCTGACCGGCGGCGACCGCCTCGCCACGGCCTTGAACGGTCGCGCTGAATTGCGCGTCGGTTCCACCGTGCTGCGGCTGGCGGGTGACACCGAACTCGAGGTGGTGCGCCTGGACGACGAGCGCATGGTCTTCCAGCTGCACAGCGGCAGCGTGGCGCTGCGGGTGCGTTCGCGCGAGGTCGCCGACGAGGTCGAGTTTGTCACCGCCGAGGCGCTTTTCCTGCCGCAGCGGGCCGGCCACTTCCGCTTCGACCGCGCCGACGACGTCACGCGCGCCGGCAGCTGGCGCGGTGCGCTGCGCATCGGCGCCGAGGGCGGTCCGCTGGTGGGCGAAGGCCAGCGTGTCGAGCTCTTCCGCGACGCGCGCCGCGACGGCAGCGGCGGCGTGCGCCAGGCCTGGATCACGCTGCCGGACGACAGCTTCACGGCCTGGGTGATGGCCGAGGACCAGCGCGAACAGCGCAGCGCCGCGGCGCAGCCCTACGTGTCGCCCGAGATGACGGGTGCCGAAGACCTCGACCGCTACGGCCGCTGGGAACAGCACCCCGACTACGGCGCGCTGTGGCTGCCGATGCAGGTGGAAGCCGACTGGGCGCCCTACCGCTACGGCCGTTGGAGCTGGGTCGCGCCGTGGGGCTGGACCTGGATCGACGACGCGCCGTGGGGCTTTGCGCCCTTCCACTACGGCCGCTGGGTGTCGTGGCGGGGCCGCTGGGGCTGGGTGCCGGGCGCCTATGTGCCGCGCCCGGTCTACGCGCCGGCGCTGGTGGCATGGATAGGCGGCGGCTTCGGCGTGAACATCCAGATCGGCGGCCCGACCGTGGGCTGGGTGCCGCTGGCGCCGCGCGAGGTCTACCACCCCCACTACCGCAGCACGCCGCGCTATATCGAGCGTGTGAACCCGAACCCGCCCTACCGCTGGCGCCACGCCCCGGGGCAGGTGCCCACCGGCCCGATCAGCTATGGCAACCAGGGCGTGCCCAACGGCGTGACGGTGGTGCCGCGCGACGTGCTGACGCGCCGCCAGCCGGTGTCGCGTGGCGTGGTCGAACTGCCGCGCGACAACCGCCCGGGCCCACGGCCGCCGCTGGCCGTGCTGCCCCCGCCACCGGCGCCCGAGCGGGCGCGCCCCGAGCGTCGGCCGCTGCCCGAGCGCACACCGCAGCGTGAAACCATCGGCGGCGTGCAGCCCGTGCCGGGCGGGGCCCAGCGTGTGCCCGGGCCGGTCGTGACGCCGGCACCGGAAGTGCGACCGCAGCGCCCGCCGCTGCCGGGTGTCCGTGACGAGCGGCGCGACGAGCGTATCGACAGACGGGATGACCGGCGCGACGACCGGCGCGACGACCGGCGCGACGAGCGCCGCGACGAGCGCCGCGATGACCGCCAGGACGATCGCCGGGACGACCGGCGCGACGGCCCGCGCGGTGATGCCCGCAACGGCGGCCGCGAGAACGCGCCCCGCGAAGTCATCGACCTGCGCCAGCCGCGGCCGGGCCCGCAGACGCCGGCAGGCAGCGTCGCACCGCCCGCGGCCGCCGCACCGCCGCCCGCGGCCGTGCGTCCGCCGGCCGCCTTGCCGGTGCCGACGCACGAGCCCGATGCAGCGCCGCCGCAGCGTGGTGGACGACCTGAACGGGGCTCGCAAGGGCAGCCGCAACAAGCGCAGCCGCAGCCGCAACAAGCGCAGCCGCAACAAGCGCAGCCGCAGCCGCAGCCGCTGAACAACCCGCCTCGCGGCCCGCAGTCCATGCCGCGCCCGGCCGTCGCGCCGCCGGCCGCGGCGCCGGTTGCGGTGCCGGCATCACCACCGCCCGCCGCGGCACCTGCCGCGCCGCCCCAGCGTGCACCGCTGCCCGAGCGTGCGCGCCCCGGCGACCGCGGCGAACGCGGCGAACGCGGCGAACGCGAACGCGACGGCAACCGCTGACTTCCAGCCCCCCGCGCCTGCGGGCGCTGGGGGGGCACAGCCGGTGCCACACGCCGGCGCCCCGGCCGGCGCCGGCCTACTTCAGCAGCGGCCGCAACACCGGCCAGACGTTGGCCAGCAGGCGCGGATGCGCCTCGGCACGCGGGTGGATGCGGTCGGCCTGAAACAGCTCGTCGGCGTTCGGCACGTCGGCCACGCCGGCCAGCAGGAAGGGCACCAGCGCGGCGCCCTCGGCCTTGGCCACGCTGGCGAAGAGCTTGATGAAGTCCTCGCCGTACTTGCGGCCGTAGTTCGGCGGCACGGCCATGCCGGCGATCAGCACACGCGCGCCGACGGCCTTGGCGGCTTTCGCCATGGTGCGCAGGTTGGCTTCGGTGGACACCAGCGGCAGGCCGCGCAGCGCGTCGTTGCCACCGAGTTCGATCAGCACCACCTGCGGCCGGTGCTGCGCCAGCAGCGCCGGCAGCCGTGCACGCCCGCCGGCCGTGGTGTCGCCGCTGATGCTGGCGTTGACCACCGTGGTGGCCACGCCCTCGCGCGCCAGGCGCGCTTCCAGCAGCGCCACCCAGCCCGTGCCACGTGCCAGCCCGTACTCGGCCGACAGGCTGTCGCCCACCACCAGCAGTTTCTGGCCGGTGGCCGCACTTGCGCTTGCCCCCTGCGCGCCTGCGGCTGGGCTGAAGCCCGCCATGCCCGCCAGGGCGGGCAGGCTACAGTGCCGCAGGAAGGCGCGCCGCGCCACAGAAAAACGATCGATGTCCGAATCTCTCATAGACGTACAACGTGTCAGCAAGCAAGTCGCCGACGCCACCGGCACGCTGACCATTCTCCATGACATCGAATTCCAGCTGCGCCCGCGGGAGTCGGTGGCCATCGTCGGCGCCTCGGGCTCGGGCAAGAGCACGCTGCTGTCCATCCTGGCCGGGCTCGACGTGCCGACTTCGGGCACCGTGATCGTCGCCGGCACCGACCTCTTCAAGCTCGACGAGGACGCCCGCGCCGCACTGCGCGCGCAGCAGATGGGTTTTGTGTTCCAGAGCTTCCAGCTGCTGGGCAACCTGACGGCGCTGGAAAACGTGATGCTGCCGCTGGAACTGATGGGCCGCAGCGACGCCCGCGCCGCGGCCACCGAGATCCTGAAGCGTGTCGGTCTGGGCGAGCGCCTGTCGCATTACCCCAAGGTGCTCTCGGGCGGCGAACAGCAGCGTGTGGCGCTGGCGCGCGCCTTCGTCGTGCGGCCCGCGCTGCTGCTGGCCGACGAGCCCACCGGCAGTCTCGACTTCGCCACCGGCGAACGCGTGATGGCGCTGATGTTCGACCTCAACCGCGAAGCCGGCACCACGCTCGTGCTGGTGACACACGACCGCGCCATCGC
>Ga0105047_10004573_pt1 | contig 24034 bp, 9 predicted proteins | sample MAT04_FD_78384 | JGI IMG/M metagenome (GOLD analysis project Ga0105047, IMG submission 78384) | Freshwater microbial communities from Lake Fryxell liftoff mats and glacier meltwater in Antarctica - MAT-04 (megahit assembly) | ecosystem: Environmental > Aquatic > Freshwater > Ice > Liftoff... | reverse complement strand
TGAACTGCCATAATATATGAGTTTCTAATTAATCAATTTATCCAATTACTTTTAAAATCAAGCTTTGCTTTTGCGGTGAAACAGGACTTATCTGATAGGTAAGATCCATGTATTTTTCTGCTTTAGTAAAGAATGTTTCATCATCAGCATACAAGATAGCCAATTCGTCACCGATTTCTACCTTATCTCCTACTTTTTTCTTTAAAATAATACCCGCTCCATAGTCGATAGGACTTTCTTTTGTCTCTCTACCAGCTCCTAAAGCTACAGATGCCAAACCAATATCCATGGCACTCAAATGACTGATGAATCCGCTTGTTTTACTTTTATAAGCATGTGCAAATTTAGCATTTGGAAGTAAAGTTGGGTCTATAATTGTATTAACATCGCCATTCTGATTAATCACCAATTCTTTGAATTTCTCAAAGGCTGCACCGCTCGCAATTAGGTTGCTTAATAACTCCTTGCCTGATTCAATATCTTGAACTTTACCAGCTAAAATCAACATATGACTTCCTAACTCTAGACACAATTTTGTCAGATCTTCGGGTCCATGTCCTTTTAAAGTATCGATGGCTTCTTTGACTTCCAATGCATTTCCAATCGCAAATCCCAACGGTTCTTCCATACTAGAAATCACAGCAACGAGCTTTCTATCCATTCTCTTTGCTGTGGAAATCATGATTTCTGCGAGTTTTTCCGCATCATCAATGGTCTTTATAAAAGCTCCATCTCCAATTTTTAAGTCAATAACAATCGCATCTGCACCACAGGCAAGCTTCTTACTCATTACGCTCGAAGCGATCAATGAAATATTGTCTACAGTCCCAGTCACATCTCGAAGTGCATATAATTTTTTGTCTGCAGGAACGAGTTTAGCATTTTGACTACATATAGCAATATGATGTTTTTTAACCATTTCGATAAAGTTCTCCCTACTTAGATTCACATTAAATCCAGGAATCGATTCCAATTTATCTAACGTCCCACCGGTATGACCAAGTCCACGTCCAGACATTTTAGCTACGGGAACTCCAGCAGCCGCTACAAGAGGTGCTAAAACAAGCGTCGTCTTATCTCCTACTCCACCTGTGGAATGCTTATCAACTTTTAATCCTGGAATACTTGACAAGTCTATCAAATCACCAGAACGCATCATCGCATCCGTTAAATAGGCCGTTTCTTCATCGTTCAAACCTTGAAAATATACGGCCATCAACCATGCAGCTACTTGATAATCAGGAATTTGTCCAGATACAAAACCATTGACTATTTTTTCAATGTCAATTTGGTCTAATATTAATCCGTCTCTTTTTTTCTTTATTAATTCTAACAAAATATATTTCTATTTTTATTTCAATAACCATTTAGCCTAATCTCTTGAGCATAACTATCATATGAAGTGACAAAATCTATGCCTAAACTTTCGGCTATAGTCGCAGCAATATCTGCAAATGATTTTCGAGTGCCAATATTGACTCCAGGATTTACATTTTTGCCATAGGTTAATATCGGAATATATTCTCTAGTATGGTCTGTACCTTTCCATGTAGGATCGTTTCCGTGGTCGGCAGTGATAATTAATATATCATTATCTTTTAAACCTTCGAGTAATCTTGGAATATAAGCATCAAACTCTTCCAAACATTTTGCATATCCTTCTACATCACGCCGATGACCAAAATGCATATCAAAATCTACTAAGTTTGTAAATATCAAACCTTCAAAATCATCATTTAATGCATTAATCGATGCTTCAATGCCTTCTACATTATTTGACGTCTTAATGCTTTTTCCAATTCCTTTACCAGCAAATATGTCAGAAATCTTGCCAATACCAAGGACTTTTTTACCACTTTCTAAAATGGCATCCAATACATTATCTGGAGGCAAGGTTGCAAAATCTTTTCTCTGAGAAGTTCTGGAATAATTGCCGTTTGCCCCGATAAATGGTCTAGCGATAACACGCCCAACTTCCAAAGGTCCAACAAGCATTCTTCTAGCAATTTTACAGATTTCATATTGCCTTTCTATCGGAATCACATCTTCATGCATCGCGATTTGAAAAACACTATCAGCAGATGTATAGACGATCGGAAAACCATTTTGCACATGTTCGTCGCCTAATCTATTTATAATCTCTGTCCCAGAAGCGGAAAAATTTCCTACTGTCTTTGTCCCGATTGCTTCTTCAAAAGCTATAATAAATTCTGATGGAAAACCATCTATAAAAGTTGGAAATGCTTGCTTCAAAACCGTACCTGCTATCTCCCAATGTCCTGTAGTGGTATCTTTACCTGCTGATTGCTCCATGGCTTTACCGTAGGACGCTTTTGGTGTTTCCGTTTTATGTAGTAGGTTATCAGGATCAATATTTCCAAGTCCCAAACTGATAAGATTTGGAATATGGAGTGAAGGATACTGTGCGGCAATGTGACCCAGTGTGTTGCTTCCTTCGTCACCATATAAATGGGCGTCGGGAAGAAAGCCGATACCTACGCTATCGAGGACGATCAGAATGACACGATTAGCTTTCATAAATTATAGTTAATGATATTTTAAAATAAAGGTATTCATTTTAAAATAATTCAATATGTTTTTACCAAACTTTAATTATAATTTGTAGATCAAGCTTTTATTTAAGCAAAGATTAATGATATCTTAAATCCACGCAAAAAACAATAGCATACTTGGAGCAAACTTGTTGACCATAAATATTTAAAGGTGATTTTTGGTCGCTTAGGCCTACTCTTCCTTCAATATATTCCTGCTGATCACCAATTTCTGAATCTCAGAAGTACCTTCACCAATCGTACAAAGCTTTGAATCACGGAAAAATTTCTCTACTGGGAAGTCTTTAGTATATCCGTACCCACCGAAAATCTGGATGGCATCTGTCGCTATTTGTACACAAATCTCTGATGCATAATATTTGGCCATCGCCGAAATGGTGGTGACCGGCTGATGTGTATTTTTAAGGTGGGCTGACTTTCTGATCAATAATTCTGCCGCTTGGATTTTTACTGCCATATCTGCTAGCTTGAAGGAAATAGCTTGAAAGTTTGCGATCGGCTGACCGAATTGTTCTCTTTCTTTTGCATATTTGACTGATGCTTCGTAGGCACCTTTGGCTATTCCAAGAGATAAAGCAGCAATACTTATACGTCCACCATCAAGAATTTTCATGGATTGGATGAATCCTTCCCCTACATTACCCAAAACTTGTGATTTGTGCACACGACAATTATCAAATATCATCTCTGCGGTTTCTGAAGCACGCATACCGAGTTTGTTTTCTTTCTTACCACCCGAAAAACCAGGAGTACCTCTTTCAACAATAAATGCTGAAATACCATGGCTGTCCAATAAATCACCTGTCCTTGCAAGTACAACAGCTACATCGCCAGATTTACCGTGTGTGATCCAGTTTTTCGAACCATTGATGACCCAGTCATCACCATCCTGAACGGCAACACATTTCATACGCATAGCATCTGATCCTGTATTGGCTTCTGTAAGTCCCCATGCACCTATCCACTGACCTGATGCGAGTTTGGGAAGATATTTTTGTTTTTGCTCTTCATTTCCGAAGGCCAGTATATGTCCTGTACATAAACTATTGTGGGCCGCAAGACTTAATCCTACAGAACCGCAAACTTTTGCCACCTCTACAATAATGCTAACATATTCGTGATAACCAAGACCTGAACCACCATATTCTTCCGGGACAAGCACACCCATAAACCCCAATTCACCCAATGACCTCATCGTATCCACAGGAAAATATTGTGCTTCATCCCACTCCATCACGTGGGGTAATATATTCTGAACAGCGAATGTCTTTGCTGATTCTTCGATCATCTGTAAATTATCGATAGTATCTGTATGCATATGTGTTATTTAATTTGTGTTGCTTTACAAAAAACGATAAGCAAAGATAATTGTTTTGTTTCATTGCAAATAATTATATCTAATTTTGAGTTAATTTACATTAATTCTATCCATATGAAAACTCAATTGGCTATATTTTCGATATTTATATGCTTCTCAGGATGCAAAATTCCAAATTCAGCATACCCTATAGAATCTTATTGGTTTGATATTATCGAAAAATCCTATAAAAAGGAATTGGAAGAGATTCAACTTTACCCTTATGATACAAAAATAGAAGTATCGGGCAATGAAAACAGGATTATAAATAAACAGGACAACAAAGTTATCATATATCTATTGCCATTTGAAAAAATAAGTATACAAGAAAAGCTTTTGACAGAAGATTATTATCAAAGAGTCAGACATTTGTACAAAACCCGACAGGATTTTATTAGAGAGTATTACACCATCTTCAAAACATGTCTGACTTTAAGTAATCTTGTTATTTATGGTATTAACAGCACAAGTGATGAAGTTTCCAACAAGGATATTTTTTTGTTTACCATTACTTTTCTAAAAAAACATCAGGAATTGGGAATTAATATAGACAGACTTAGGGAAGTGTACAATAACATATCCGAATATATAAAAACAACGACAAAAACTGACTTTGACAATCTACTCGATGAAAAAGAAATACATGATGCCATTCTAGCTTTTCGTCTTGCAGACACAAAAAATTTTGATGAAATAAAAAAAGAATTATCCAACACGAATTTTTCAAAATAACTACCATAATTCCAAATAATATTTACAATTATGGTTTCCTGGCTATAGATTTTGTCTTTTTTACTATTCGAACTGAAGCCCCTTGGCAATTTAAACTGGATTGAGCAAGAATTAATCTACATTATCTACATAAAAAATTTATAAATACCATATCCCAAAAAGCAAAAATTTGTGACGTGTAAAGACACCTGCAAATTGATTTTTTTCAATTTAAACCCAAATATTTGCAAAATAGAATAAACCATAACTCATCTGAAAAAATTCAACACAGCAAGTAATTTTGTAAAAAATAAATAATTCGGATTAAAAGCCCAAATTTAAACCCACCATCACATGTCTGCCTGCTTGAGGATAAAGAAAATTTTCTGTGATCAGGTCGCCATATATATAACTGTAAGTATAGCCATTGCTCGAATACTTTACATTCAGCAGATTATTGACCATCAAAGTCAATGTAACCTTCTTCGTATATGCAGTAATAGGCTGCCATGAAATCCTCAGATTCTGATATTGATATGAAGGTAGAGATCTGGACATATTTCCTGTATTGTCCATAAACTGCCGGCTTACATATTTGGTGGAGAGTTCTGCTTCCATTGTTTTTAGCGGCTTGATAAGTAGCTGAAATGAACCGGTCACCGCTGGCGAAAATGATATATCAGTATTATCATGCTTAACCGTTATTTTTTCAAAATCAATGGTATAATCCGCAATGACCTCTTCAAATCGTTTTATTTTATTTTTGCTCACCGTAAGATTGATATACGCAACCAGCCAATTGGTCACCTGATGGCTCATACTACCTTCCCATCCCAATCTATAGCTGTCTGGAACGTTCACCCGGATAGGGGCGCCTACATCATTTAGTTCGCCCGTCACAACCAGTTGGTCTTTATAGAACATGTAATACAGATTGGTTTCGAAAGTATATCTTTCCTTCTTCGATCTGAAACCAAGCTCAAGGTTCCTGAGTTTTTCTGCCTTCGGCAAGATATTGAAAGCATTATCAATAAAATCACCTCTGGATGGCTCTTTACTTGCCATAGCAAACGAAATATATATATTCTGATTCGCATTAATATCAACATTTAGCCCGAGCTTAGGATTAAAAAACAATGCATTATAGGCAACATCTATGTCTCTCAGATCATTGTCTATGCCTTTTACGGTATAATCTACTTTTCTTAATTGGAGATCACCGTGCCAAGTCCAGGTTTCACCTGATTTGAATATTCCCCTGAGATAAGCCGCGATATCAGACTTTTCACCTACGTTGTCATAATATTTTTTTTGCTTGTCCAGGTTTGGGATAGAAGGAGTTGATCTGAGTACATTGCCGAAATGACTACCTGAATAATAACTGCCCGAAAAACCAGTTTGTATTTGGAAATTATTATCCAATGAATATTCGGCATCAGCCAATATTCCGATCAAATCATTGTCCAGCCATCGCCTTCTCACTATATCTGTCCTGTCGATGATATTGCCTGTTGTATCGCTGAAAGATGCAATACTGTAATTTGCCAAATTATCTTTGTACTTAAACTCTTCAAAAAATCCTTTGCCTTTGGTATAATACATGGTCAGTTTGGTTTTAAAAGCTTTATTTACTGCAAGCGCATGTATGAGTTGAACATGTGTCTGACGGTAGTCGTCCACCTGTTCAGGATGAGTATAATAATTAAATCGTCTGTCTGATGAAAAAAGATTGGCGGAATCAACATCTGATTTATATATGCTTCCCAGATTATTATAGTAATGATTGAGCAAACCATTAACATCTCCATTAACTTTAGCCTCAGGCACTCCATACCAAGCCTGATAGGTTTTTTCTTTTCCACTTAAAATATTGAGTCGCAGGGAAGACCTGCCAGTAATGCGAGCAGCCGAAAAAGCCATCGAATGAAGGTCGGCTGAGGCGCGATCTACATAACCATCAGACTTAATAGTACTGTAACGCCCATCAATCATGTAGCGATCATTAATCAGACCTGTACCAAGGCTAACACTCAGTTTACGGGTATTGAATGCGCCCACCGTACCTGCCAGATCAATGTAAGCGTTTACTCTGGTATCTGCTGTATTGATACTGACTGTACCTCCGAAAGCACCGGAGCCATTGGTGGATGTACCTACCCCACGTTGGATCTGAATATTGTTTACAGAACCCATCAGATCAGGCAGATCAACCCAAAAGACATTTTGGGATTCTGCATCATTGAGCGGCACGCCATTTATAGTCACATTAATCCTGGTCTGATCAGATCCCCTCAGCCTAAGCCCTGTATATCCAATACCGGTGCCTCCATCAGAGGTCACCACCATAGATGGCGTCCATTGAAGGATAAATGGTACATCCTGGCCCAGATTTTCTTTCTGCAGCAATTCTTTTTGAATATTTTGATGCGTAAAAGGTCCGGAGTCTCCTACCCTGTTGGCCTGAATTTCTATCTGATCCAAATTATATATTTCACCTTCCAGCAAAATGTTGAGTATAATATCTCCATCTATACTAATTTGGCGAGTGTAAGCCCGATATCCTATGAAGGTGGCTTTGACCGTATAATTGCCGGGTGGAACATTGTTGATATTGAACTTGCCTTTCTCATCTGTGGATGCTGCATAAGGCGAATTCACAATAAATACAGTGGCAAAGGATAATTTTTCACCTTTTTCGTTGGACACTATTCCACGAATGGAAAACTGACCGTTGACATTATAACCACAGCAGATGAAGGGTAAAATTAAAAACAAGTATCTCATTATTAATATTTAACATATTATTAAATTTCCTAATGAGTTAAAAAGATCTTTGATATTGTTTTTCCCTTTTCAGCATTACCCGAACAGGTTCAATGGGTATGATCTCAGCCTAAGATTACTTAAGCACCCCAATAGGAAATACAAAGGTATAAAAAAAAATTACTATTCTATTATTTTAAGTCCACAATTGTGTAGCAAAAATGGGACAATTAAATATGATATTTTAGCTACCTACTTTAAACCAAAAATGATTCAGATCTTTTTTAATTTTATCACTCACTGATTAACAAGATCAGGGCTTTGTCAATTGAATAGTTATCTTTCATATTAATATTTCGATCAATGTTGAAAAACTATTTTTCCAAACTGGTTGCCTGATGCAAGTTTTTTGAACCCGTCAGGTATGGCATCAAATGGCATGATAATGTCAACGATTGGAACTATTTTGTGCATAGAAACAAAATCAATCATATCATTGAAATCAGCATCAGATCCCATGGTGGTTCCAAGGATGGAGATTTGCCGCCAAAAAACAAGTTGAGGATTCAGACCTTCTATTTTTCCTGCTGTACCGCCATAAAATGAAATGCGGGCTCCGGGAAGGCATACTTTCACTAATTGATTGAATCCTATTCCGCACGCTCCATCGATAATGACATCCACACCACCAGCATCGGATAATAGTTTTTTTGGCCAATCAGGATCATGATATATATACCCAGCTTTAGCGCCAAGCGATATGGCTTCTGCAATTTTAAGATCTGAGCCAGATGTGACATATACTTCGCATTCCAAAGCAATGGCGTATTGCATGGCAAATAAAGCCACACCACCACCAATGCCTGAGATCAATACTTTTTCCCCTTTTCGGACTTGAGCCCTTTTTATTATTGCCCTGAAAGCCGTTACACCTGCCAAAGGTAGTGCAGCTGCCTGAACTGATGATAAATGGGTGGGTTTGGGATAAAGATATTTACGGTCTACCGCTATAAAGTCTGCAAACGTACCATCATCCGGTACGCCCAGCACCCTGAAGTCAGGACTTTGGTATAACTCATTGCTCCCCCATTCCAGACCTGGATTGATGATATATTCCTGACCATCCAGAATGCCGCATCCATCGGCCCCCATCACTGCGCCCAGTCGGATATTGGGATACAAACCTTTGGTGATCCAAATATCTCTATGATTTAATGCGGATGCTGTGAGCTGTATCAATGCCAAATCGTCATTTACACTTGGAAGCTCATGATCAGTAAGTGTTGGCAGTTGGTGTAGATGCTGGATGGTATATGCCTTCATAACATAAAAATTGGAAAAGGTGAACGTGTTTTTTCAACACCAAAAAAACCGGATATGTTGCCATATCCGGTTTGAAAAAACCCAGAATCATTTTTATAAACACATTACTCGATTAAAATCATCTTTTTAGTAGCTGAAAATTCTCCTGCTTCTATCTGGTAGTAATATACTCCTGATTTTGCAAGCTGATTATTGGCTACCGTCACTGTATTGTAACCTTTTCCGAATTGTCCTTTTTGTGTAAACACTACTTTACCTGTAACATCGATCACTCTGATCACAACATCTGAATTTTTAGACAATTCAAACGAAATATTGGTAAAGTCTTTAAACGGATTTGGTTCGTTCTGGTACAGCATATTTTGTGCTCCTTCAGCATTTTTATCTCTCAACTGAAGATGTAAAGGTCTCACTGTGGCATCAGTTTCATATACTTCAGCATGCAATCTACTTTGATCAAGTCTGATAGCTTCGGTACTTCCTGATGTCAGAGCTGTAAACTCGATCGTAAATAATATATCATCAGTATTCAAAGTTATACCTTTTGGTATGTCAAAGCTGAAGGTAATTTTACCATTTTCAGTTTGTGTTGCATTAAAGTGTTGTGATTTGATATCAAACGCTCCACCTTTTACTCCAGTGAATGTAAGCTGATCGGCACGGAATTCCAAAGCGAACTGAGCACCCATGATTTCCATCACATCACCGGCTTTTATCTCATGTTTTACATTGGCACCTGCATCAAAAGATTTTTCTTCAGCCGTAAACAGTGCGTTGTTGCTTCTTCTTTCTGTCGAAGTGCTATGTATATTTGCCAATGCACTGTTGTTTACGTCACCCACTTTTACAGCTGTAAAGTTAACATTGGATTTATCTTCAAAAATCGAATCCAAATTAATTTTAGATGGAAAGTCAAACGGGAACGTAGGGTCCTGGAAGGTATATTCAGAAGGTACAAATCTCCATGAAGTATTATTTTCAAAATCATTGGTAATACCCAGAATTAATTTTCTTAGATTCACCAGGTCACTGGCAGTAATACTTCTTGAATTATTAATATCTGCTGCCAATAATTTGTATGGTGATGCTATCTTTTGTAACCCAAGGATGTGTCTTTGGATCAAAACCAGGTCAAGGGTTGAAATACCATTCAGGATATCTTCATTGTTGTATGCTGTGATGGTCTTAGGATCAAAAATATCTACACCATTGAATTTATATTCACCCTGATTTTTGGTTTTTTCTTTGACCTCAGAAGTGCTTACCATATTCGTAAGTGCTACTTCGACCTGATCTAACCCTTCATTCATTTCTGTGGTGATTCTACCTTCTACATCAGGCAGTAAGCCTGCATTATCAGTACATGCATTGGTCAAAGGTGAATCCTGCAGTATCAATGTTACATCACAGAAATCTGAATTTCCGTTTTCATCAATGGCATACATTTTTAAAGGAATTCTAGCCACCTGACCGTTTGGTATATCCGCGCAGGTAAAAGTTCTGGCAAGTTGGTTTCCAGCAGCATTGAAAGAAAATTTAAGCTTGCTGTTATCACCACAATTATTTTCACTCTTAAGATTGAAGTCGCTTGCCCATATTTCGGTACTGCCATCTGCGTCTATCACCCATACTACTTCTCTTAAACAGATCGGTGTTGGTTTTTTGGTCGAACGTACTGTCACGTCATATGAACATGAAGTAGGTGTTCCGCATCTGTTGACCACAGTAAATGTTACTCTATGTATACCGGCAGGTAAGGTTCTGGTAAATGAATTACCTGTACCGGTAGCATCAACGGTATTATTTTTGCCCAGATCCAGTGACCATGAGTATCTCAGATCATTAGCATCCGTACAATCATCTGTAGCTGTTGCGCTAAGTGTTACCACTTTATCACACGCTCCAGGATCAGAATCAAATGTTTTGTTGGTACAACCTGTAAATACTGCTCCGCCTGTTCCAGTAAGTTTGATGGTTTGTGTATTCTCTACTATCACTTGTCCATTCGGATATGAACACCAGTCAATTACTCTCCAGGTTCTTAATATTTTAATACATGCTTCAGGCACATCATAAAACAACTGGTCTGTATATGATACTCCGATATCTCTACAAGTAACATTATCAACAAAAGGTTTACTGTTCAGAAAATCTGGCGTTGCCTTTGAAATATCACAAGTAGGCAGTACCAATGATCCCGGGAATGTCACATTTGCATCAGAAAACGCCGGAGTAGTAATGGTCAGTCTCTGTATACATTTTACACTTGGGTCAGATATAAGATACCATTCTCTATCTACTGTTCCAGTATTACATTTAGGATTGATATTTGTGTTAAGAATCCTACTGGCAAATACCTGACTTCCGCATATACCACCTGTGGTCGGCTTTCCAAAGAAAGTAGTGTCAAAGGCAGCTGTACCGCTTATCCATGCAGCAATCTTAGGATCACCACATGTTAAGGTTTTTCCAGTCGGACATGTGATTGTAGGTGGTCGCTTATTTTGAACTCTAACTGTGGTTTCACATTCATTATAATTTCCTGCAGCATCATATACCCTAAGTATTACTGCCACATAAGAAAACGGTGATGTAATATCATTACAACAGAATCTTACTTTTGGTCCAAAACTCAAATCAGAAGCATATCCTGGGCATGTGGTGGTTTTTCTTCTCACTTCATATTTTACTATCTCTCCACAATTGTCTACACTATGATCATCCAGTGATTCAGCAAACAACTCTCCCCAACCTGTGTCATCTATGGATATTATCGTCTGATCTTCACAAATCGCTGTCGGTGGAGTAGTGTCTACAACATTAATGGCAGTAACACACTCTCTTATATTGCCACACTCATCAGTGATCACGTATTTAATCCATGTTTTTCCTAAAGGAAGTCCTGAGATGGTGTAAGGTCTCAAAGTTGAGCTGATTTGCGCTGCAAATGCAGGTAAAATTCCAGTAATTACAGTTTGTGGATCAGATTTTGTGAAAATAGCATCCACTGGTGGATTGGCTAAATTAATACCATCCTTGCTGAAAAATACATTCCAGGTCATAAATGAGCAGTCTGCTGCTGAAGATGGCGGTGTTACCTGCCAGTTGCCCAGACATTGCTCAAACGATGCAGAAATGGCTGGAAGGACAGGACAAGTAAATGCCGGTTCTATTTTGTCTTCAATTTTTATGGTTTGATTACAAATCCGATCAGCGCCTGTACACCAGTCGATGATAGTCCACTGTCTGAATACCTTTATACCAGCGCCACACAAATCAAAAACAATATCATCAAAATACACTTGAATATTGGAACATCCGATATTCGATGGTTGTCCACTCGCTGAAGGTGCAGGTGCTCCGTTCGGTAATTTTGTAAAAGAAACAGAACAATCCCGGATCCAATCTAAAGGACAAACTACAGATGCCAGATTACCTCTGTTGATATAAAAATACTGTATCTTCACTTCTGAAATGTTTCCACTTGGATCAGTAGCAGTCCATAGTCTTCTTACTATTTTACTATATCTGTCATTGCAGGTTAAAACTGTTACTGAGTCTGCTTTAGCATAGGTAAGCACAGGACTAACTCCCGTTAACCTTATATTTGAAACGTTTAACGTACTATATGCACCATCATTATTGGTTTGAACTCTTAAACAGAAAACTCCGTTAAGTGGTATCACTACTGTTGTGGTACTATTTGTGGTAATATTTGTAAGTACAGTAGAAGTGGCATTGACACTGTATGTTATCGGGTCAAGCAATGGATCTGTAATAATCGTTGACCAATCAAAAGTGATAGATTGCGCTATTGGTGATGTAAAACATACCTGAGCGCCAACAACTATACCACCTGGAGCCAATACATCTGTTCCTCCTTCAAGCATAAGATTTGAGTTGAACATATTTACTGTACCACGATTTAATGTGGTTGGTACCCATAGCGCACCACTACAACCATCTGTAAATACAGGTCTGCTGGAAGCATTGGTTGCCGTTTGAGCAAGTAAAGATGCTTCTTCATCACAAGAACGGGTACAAATGGTCGATGATACGGCTGATTTGATATTTCCGCTTCTGTTATTTACAAATACTACATAATTAAATCCTGTAGGTGGTATTGCAGATGTAACACTACTCACTACCAATGTGTAATTCACACTCGTTGACAACGGAATTGAAAAACTGGATGCATTTGTTGCAATAGGAGTTCCATTACATGGCAAAGCTGGATCAAAAGTACCACTGTAAAGCGATAATCTTACATTTGGTGATATTGTATTAAAATCAACTATACCGCCAGCAATATCCAAAGCAAAGTTATGAATTTCATATCTTACCCCCAATTCAGCGGTACCAGGACATCCAACCACGACGGAAGGTCTATCATATTGAAGATCGGCTCCGCTCAAATTTCCATCAAAATCTGTGATTCTCTCTTCGCAAGGGCAAGTAGAAATGATCGGTGCAAGTTTGTCCTCAATTTTGGCAGTGCCCCAACATGAATTGGCACATCCTCGCAAGGTTACTTTTACCTGAAGTGCCATGCCTATATGACTTCTGTTGATAGCTACTCGTTTAATTGGTCTGTTTGAGATATCAAATCCTACGGTAAATTGAGGAATTGGAGTTCCATTTGGCAACTTAGCTTCGACGTCATAATAGTCATCCGTGTATGCCGGACCTTCCAGTACCATGTCTGGTTCGATGGTCATGTTACAATCGTCATCCAAAGAGATCTGGACTCCATCATTACATGCCAGAATAACGTTACAATTTTGTGCTTGTGCAGCAGAGTATATGAGCGTAATGGTTAAAACAATTGAGAATGCCCTTGTGGTCGTCTTGATATTTTCTGAAACTAGAGTCAGAAGATTTTTAAGTGTAAAATTGGGTCTTTTCATTGTATGAAAATTTAATATTTTATTTAATCGATTAGATTTCAAGATGAGAACAATAGGAAACAAGTCTGATACTTCGTCTTTTACCAGACTTGCCCTTTAGTATTCTTATTATTTGATTACTATCATTTTACGTGTGGCAGAATCGGTTTCCGTGTCTATCTGATAATACATTACTCCATTAAGATTCAATGCATTAGCATCAATATTGAAAGTATTGTATCCTTTACTGAACTGCCCCTTGTTTTGGTACACCATTTTACCGGTCACATCAAATATCTTGAGGATAACTTCATCCGCGGCGGGTAGATTAAATCCTATAATCGTGTTTGCATTGAATGGATTCGGAACATTTTGGTACAACTCAAATTTATCGGCAGGATTATGGTCTCTATTGCCTGTCTCGAGCTTAATATTATTTACTGCAATCCCATTTCCTTCTTTGGTGTACATCTCAGGATTCATCATAGATCTCTCCAGAGCAATCAATGGTTTGTTGGTCACATCTTTCAGCAGTTTCAATTTTGCTTTTAAGATCTGATTTGCTACGTTTATCGCATTGTCCTGGTTCCAGCTTAAGTGTATAAGTCCTTTGGAAAGATGACTGAATCCTAAGTGTTCGTCCTTGAGATTGAGCACTTCTGATTTGATCTCAATCAATTCAACCATCTGATTATCATACGATAAAGTCATTTGTATACCTATCAGATGATTGATTTCTTCAGCACTTAAAGTGACATTTACTATATCTCCTGCCTTCGCAGTAATATTTTCTGTAAGTAGTGTTACTACACTTCTATTTGAAGTTTCACTTCCACTATGAACATTTGATTTGGAAGAACCATTAACATCTCCTATTTTGACCGCTACAAAATCAATTCCTGCCACTTCATGATCAAGATTACTCATATGAACATAGTCAATGAATGGGAATGGATGTTTGGGGTCAACAAATCTATGCGCCACATCCACAAATCTCCAGCTTCTGTTTTTGGAAAATTCTGTCTGTATTCCCAAGATCAATTTTCTAAGTTCTACAAGGTCAGCAGCTGTTATTTTTTCTGAATTGTTAATGTCAGCAGCAATCAACTTGTATGGAGAGTCGAGCTCCGTGATACCAAGGATGTGTCTCTGAATCATAACCAAATCCAATGTAGAAACACCATTTAGCGCATCATCATTTTTATCGGCCGATAACGTATACTCTTTGTACATCGGTAGGTCGCCAAAATTAAATTTACCATCCGCTGATGTAGTGACTGATTTTGGAAACTCTGTCTGATCTGATTTCAACTCTATTTGCACATTCTGAACCATTTCGTCTGATTCGTTGTAGATACTTCCTCTCAGAGATATCCTTTGGTCTTCTTCTTCATCCACATTGGTTGAACATGAATTACCATTGTCCTGAACTATAAGAAATACTGTACAAAAATCACTGTTTCCAGCTGCGTCTATTGCATATACATTGTATGTAATTTGTTTGCTTGGTAATCCACCCAAGTCAGAACATCTGATGGTTCTGGATATGTCATTTCTGTTGGTAGCTGAGAACGAAGATGTTATCTGCGTACCAGAAGAACAGTTATCGGTAGCTCCTCTATCAAAATCTGAAGCCCATATGGTCACTTCTTTTGCTGATGGCATGATGACAGTGACTAACTCCGTGATACAATAAGGGGTTGGTTTCTTATCATCTCTGATCGTAAATACGTTAGAACATGTTCTTGGATTTTTACATCCATCCTTGACCGTCCAGGTAATCTTATGTGTACCATAAGGAAAATCTCTATTGATCGTTTTTCCGGTTCCATTAGTTACCTCTAAAGTATTGTCATTATTTTCATCAATAGTATATGTCCACACAAGGTTTTCCGGTGATGTACAATCGTCTGTCGCTACTGCAGTAACACTTACATTTGCTTTACATTCACCTACTTGTGTAATAGTAAGGTCAGCAGGCAGACATCCCTTTGTAATATCAGGTGCCTTAGTATTGTTAAGCATGATTAATTGTGTATATGTCCATTCGCCAGTATTCGGGAAGCCCGGAATTTTCTGACACCAGTCAATTACTGTCCATTTTCTAAGTACTTTTACACAAACATTGTCTGCAAAATTAAATACTATGTCTTCATAATTTGCAGCTAATTGTGCACATTGTGTATTGCGTAAATACTTTGGTCTGGCACTGCCATCAGGTAGTTTATCCGGTGTGATGTCAGTAATACAAGCTGCATTTAGTGTGATAGTGTTCGGCCAGTCGATATCTCCAACAGGAAACTCAGCTGCTCCGTTGAATTTTTTGTCATTTCCTATGGTAATGGTCTGTGTTTTGGTTGTCTTATTTCCAAAAACATCTGTTGCTGTAAATGTTCTAGTAATAGTTCCAAGTCCACATTCGTTAAGATTATCTTTTCTTACAGTGTCAATGGTCGCTGTACAGTTATCTGTGGCCGTAGCAATACCAAATCTTGTAAGAGATGTTAAATCATCGTAACAATTGGCTGTCATATCAGCAGGCACCGTCAACACAGGAAAAATATTATCCTGTACTTTGGCTTCCACCATACATGAATTAAATAGACCTGCTTTGTCCCAAACACCCAACTCCACCATGATCGTTTTGTTAGGTCCTATGTCATCGCAAGTAAACTTAATCTGGTTGCTGCAAGGCAGAGTAGACCAATCTACCAAATTGTCCATCCTTCTGATTTTCATACAAAATAACTCACAGTTGTCATGACTGCCATCATCAAAGGTGAGCACACCTGCAAAAGCCATAGATTGTGATCCGATAGCAATTATACTATTTCTGTCACAAACAGGTGTAGGTGGCTGATTATCTATTACATCTATCTCGGTAAAACAATATGAAAAGTTACCGCAAGCATCTGTGATCGTATATCTCACCCAGGTACGTCCAGCAGGTAGATTTCTTATTCTTAAAGAACCACCGATAGTTACCACTTCTGTCAATCCACTCTTTTTTACATATACACCATTTAATGGTGGTTTTCCATTGTTGTCGGCTAAAAGGAAACTTACATCCCATGTAGTCTGTGAACAATCACTAATCACAATAGGAGCAATCACTATCCAGTCTGCCAGACAAGTATGTGGTCTAACCGGAATTATAGCTGCAGGAGTAATATTTCCAGTATTTGGTTGGCTGGTAATATCTGCAGGACAAGTTACCACAGGTGGTTCAGTATCCATGACTGTGATCAATTGATTTTGTTCTTCAATTTCGCCAGTGCAGTGATCTACTACGGTCCACTTTCTGATCAACTTATAGGTCTTTGTACTATCGCCGCATAAAGCTATTTTTTTATCTTTGAAGGTCACCGCTGCTTTCAGACATTGGATTCCTGATGGCCATCCTGTATAATCCGGACTTGGATTTCCCGCATAAGGTTGTCCTGCAGGAATTTTTGTCCATTTCAATATAGAAGCGTCAGTGGGAAATAATTCTGCACATGCTTCCAGCGATGGATTAGGTCCTGTAGCACTATCCCAGTTAGCAGGAAAAACTACATCATCTATAGAAGCTCTGTTGATATAAATAGTGTGTGAACAACTGGAAGAGTTACCAGAATTGTCAGTAACCAACCATGTTCTGGTTATGATAGAACTGAATGGTCCTACACACAAATCAGTCTCAACATCATCACTAAAGGATAGTAAAACATCGCTACATCTGTCATATCCCATTACCAACCAAGCATTTGGCGTACCAACTACAGGAAATAAAGTTGCATCAACAGGTAGATCTGGAAAGCCTGTGATAGCAATATCTTCCAAATCTTCACAATTTATAGTTACGTCATCAGGGCATACCAATTCTGGAATTGATTTATCCTCAATTTTGGCGTATCCCCAGCACGAATTTCCACTACACTCGTGAACCACTCTGATTTCAAGCGTTTTGCCGATGTAGCCATACCCTAAAGTACCGTTCGGAATAATCAATCCGGTAGTCAAATCCCGGATAATAATATCGTAAGAATGATCAGGATATACCTGTGCTTCCAGAAACTGATCGGGATTGAAATACAATTCACAACTTGGATTCATAGACAATTGAACCAGATTATTACATGCCAATGCAATGGTAGGCTGATTTACGATATTAATTCTCATCGTATTAGTAAAACTACACGTATTGTCATCAGCATTGCCCGGACCGTTTAGCAAAACATAGTTGCCGGTAACGGTCAGGTCGTATTCACCTGGAGTTGCGGGCCAAACAATAGTGCGCCTACGTGCATTATCGCCTGCCAGTGTTGGAACCGGTGAAGTCATCACAGTTCCTGAAATAGTATTAATGGTCCAGCTCACACCTGAAAGATTTGCTAAAGCAGCATCGAGTGTATAAATTTCTCTGGCACCAATACAATTTCCTGCATCACCTCTTATGGTAGTCAATGCAGTAAAGTCTTCAATATCAACGATTTTGTTGATGTCGAAGTCACAACCTAAAGACTGTCCACTGTAAGATGAGTGCACACCAAAAACGCCAATAGAATACCTTCCAGCCGTTGGGCCCCAGTTGGCATCAATGTTTGACAGACCATTAACAGTATTAAAACTGTTACCTACTCCGGTCAAAAACCAAGTTAAACCAGAATAAGTACCTGCTGGGATACTGTAAGACTCTGTAGAATTTCTACAAACATCTTCATCACCGCTGATGGCAAAAGAAGGATAAGCGCAATTCTCCGTACTGACAACATTAAAAATTTGTCCTGTCGCAGTATTGGTAATATTCAACGACCATACTTGTCCGCTTTTTCTTAGCCCTGTGATTTGAAACACGCCAGGAGAAATCTCCTGCAACAAGGTGTTGTTTAAATAAGGAATTGGCTCTACCGGTGGAGGCAAAGACACAGGATTGTAAAAACCTATAATAGGAGAAGCCAGGCGCCATGTCTGACCCGGTAATCCAGTAAGGGTAATTACATCTTCGTACTGACCATTGGTAGGAGTAGTGTTGTTATTCAAACAATAGCATTGTTGGGTAATAGCAACACTCTGTGCCAGAGAAACATTCACGGTCAAAACCATAAGAATTATGGCCGTTGAGAGTGACTTCAAGCCCCGATCTCTGACCAGGCTGAATAATTGTGTAAGTAATGGGTTCTTCATCGATTGATGGATTTTGTAAAATTCGTAATTGCTTAAAAAATGTTATATAACAGACGGATTGATCACTTTATGACCTTTCCGGTATTATCTTGTGTATTTTCAGTTACTGCAATCGGAGTCCACATACCATTTTCTACTGATTATGATATATTTTCTCTTCTTACGATGATACAAATCCAAATTTCAGACCAAACTTAAACTCGCATTAAAGGGTATTTTAATATGACCATTACATTAATTATTTGAGTAATATTTAAAAAACATTTAATCAAGCCAGTAAGCCTGAAAATAAAAATTATTTTTTTTTAAAGTTTTTTTTTGATTTTTTAGTACTCTAAGAGAATTAAGGGTTTTTCCTTACTTGACTTCCATAATTTTTTGAATTTCATTAAAAATGATCAAAAAATGAGATCAATAAGAGTTGTAGCTATTCTATAGCTGATATAATCACAATAAAAGGTTAGATAGATGTAGGATTGAAATGCAGATTCAAATAAGGTTTGATTCCTGACTACTAATGTTGTGCATGCTTTACAACATAAAACAGTGCTAAAGAAAGGTAAAAGTGAGACATAGATACAAATCTACATTGGGGACATTTCTATTTACTGAAATTTGCACAGACTTACCTGCGAGATTATACATTAATACTTAACGTATATTGATAAATCGTATGGTGTCATCCAATTGGTCTGATTTCAAATGGAGAAAATATATGCCTGGAGAAATATAATCTGGCAATAAGATGGTAAAGTCACTCGAAGAGTCACCATTGATCATAAAAGTGGCTGCCAATATTTCCTGGCCTGATATATTTGTAATGCTATAGCTGATATTTTGTGGGCGAATATTTCTGTCTATAATTAAATTCAAACTTGAGACCACAGGATTGGTTTGCAGCCTGACCCGAGGTTTATCGATGTTTATTTCTGATCTTACCTGCAGATTTATCGGTATGGTTGATCCGTAACTATATAACTCAGAGTTCTTGACCATATCTTCTTTTATATTACGAATATCTATAGGCTCCTTGATTTCGAAAGCACTGATCAAATCACCCTTCGAAAATCTGTCAGGCGTAGCTGAGTATTTTAAAAAGCGGATATTACTTTCGTCAATAAAAATTTCCGGATCAACAAAATGGCTATCAAACATTTTCACATCCTCTGAAGAAAACTTATTTACTGCATCTGGGTAGGTGGCAAAAATCTGTAATCCATCCCATTCGATATACTCAGACGCTCTGAATGTAAGAACTGACCGATTGTCCCATTTTTCAATGGCGACCATCACTAAATACGGCTTTTCTCTTTCTAATCTGTTTTCAGTTTGATTACTATTGATATTAACAGCAGATTGATTCACATCGCCCATTTTTACAGCTACAAAATCAATATTTTCAAGATCTTGAGATAATAATCCTGTGGATCTGAAGTTGCTAAACAGATATGGTTGTTGAGGGTTTTCAAAAATGCTGCTCTTATCTACAAATACCCATGAAGGCAATGCTTTAGGAAATTTGTCAGTAATACCCAAAATAAGTTTTCTTAATTCGACAAGATCTGCTGCTGTAACTGATTTGGATGAATTAACATCTGCCGCCAAAAGTTTATATGGGCTGTCAAAAGTAGTTATACCCAATATATGTCTCTGTATCATCACCAGGTCAATGGTAGAAACACCTTCTAGTGGATCACTATTTAAAAATGGTGTTATAGTATAGTTGACATTCAATGGCAATGAATCCAATACAAACCGCCCATCAGTATTATTTATTTTCCGACTTCGAGCTAGTTCAAGCCCTTCTACAGTAACTTCGGTATTTTTTGGAATAATATTATTTTGTGTAGATATTCGTCCTGAGACTTTTGCGTCCGTGATGAGATCCGGGCAAAGATTGGCATTGTCCTGCAATATCAGCTCTACATTGCAAAAATCCTGATTTCCTTGCTGGTCAGTGATGGACATTTGTAAAGAAATGGTAGCGGATTTACCATCCACAATATCAGCGCATCTAAAAAACAATCCTGAACTTTTTGTTTCCGGAATCCACACCTGTGCATCCCCTGACTTGTATGCCATTGAATCACTAAGGACACCTTTATTTTTGAAGTAGTGTCTTCGGTCAAGCAAACTCTTTACCGGTAGTTCACCATTAAATGTAAACCACAAATCTTCCTTCCCCGTACAATTGTCTGAGCTTCCGTTGTCAAAATCCTTTGCCCATACTTCTATAGTGCCTGTAGCCTGCATCAAGGGTAGCGTAAGTGAAGAAATACAGTAAGGAGATGGATTTTTGCAATCAGAAATGGTAAATAAATAACTACAGGTATTGAAATTGCCACATTGGTCATCGACTCTCCAATGTATTTTATGTCTTCCCAATGGTAGATTTCCTGCAAATTCATTGCTTTTACCAATACTGTCCACTATGCCGTTTTCAAATAGATCAAGCTCATATCTCCAAATTAAATCTGCGGTGGCTGTACAAGGATCTGTAGCAGTTTGTTTAAGATCGACCCAACCTGTATGACATGCCGGATCATAAGAACAAAATGAAGTGTCACGACAAACTGTATTAAATTCAGGTTTATCCGTATTGTGCAATTTAATGATCTGAATATAAGGGCCCCATTTACCCAATGAATTTGAACCGGTATACTGACACCAATCTACGACAGTCCAGGTACGGATGATCTTAAGACAAGCACCATCTGCTATATAAAATTTATTATCTTCATAACTGGCAGCCACCGTAGCACATGAGTTATTTTTAAAAGTTGGTCTGCCAGTGACGGACGGATCAGTCTGATCAGATCTGCAGCCGGTAGAGTCAAATGTAGCTGGCCAGACGATATCATCATATTCAAAAGGATCCAGGTTGAGTATAGTTATGGTTTGAATACATGAGTCTTTTAGGCCGGCAGCATCTGTAGCAATAAATTTGCGTCTGATGGTTCCTGTAAAACAGTGAATATCTGCAACATAACTCTGAGATACCATGACGCTACAATTGTCTTTAGCCAATCCATCTTTACCTACCACCCCATTATGATAATAATTATATACAAGTACATCTTTTATATCTGTAGATTTTGTCACCACTGACCCAAATATGTCAAGATGATTAAAATCGTAATTATCAGTGCAGGCTAGTGTTATATTTGGAGGACAGGTGATGGAAGGTTTGAGTTTATCTTCTACCAGTACTTCTATCATACAAGTGTTCTTATTGCCATGTATATCAGTCACTTCCAAAGCAACCATTTGTGTCGTGCCAATGTCAGCACAACAAAAATCAACAAATCCTCCAAATTGAGTACCAAAGCCACAATTATCAGTCATTCTTCTGACGCTAAATGAAGAGATGCCACAGTTATCTGTACTTCCATCATTAAAAGTGATGGCAAATGCCCTACCTTTTCCATTAGAGTCCAGTGAAACTTTGGTGACCTGATCACAAACGGTATTTGGAGCAAGATGATCCTTTACAATCACATTTGACTGACAAGTGGATGTATTGTTGCAAGCATCTGTCACTTCATAATCCAGATAATACTCCCCCACCGGTAGTCCTGAAAAATAGTATTTTTGTTGTTGTTGTTTGATAAACTGATCTTGTGATTGACCATCAGTGGTATACAATTTATACCGAACAGAATAAGCAGAACAATCATTTATACTTATTAATGATGGAATTTCGACCTGATCTGCTGCACATTGATAGGCACCAGCAAAAAGGTTTATTGTATCTTTGCATATAAGTTCAGGTCCCTGACTGTCCTTTACTACAATGATTTGGTTTCTGGTCACACTTTCTGAAGTACACCAGTCGATAACAAACCATGATCTGGCAATTTTAAAACCCTTTCCACAAAGGTCAAAACGTACATCGGTCATTGTAAACTGCAGATTTCCGCAGTGTCCTATGACTGGACTTCCTGTGGTATCAGGTGACGGATGTCCGTTGGCCAGTATCGGGAAGGTATCCAGACATTCGAAAGCAGCTTTTTCGTGCCCGTCATAGTGCGGCGGAAAAACTACCGAAGCAAGGGATATCCTTTTAACCACTATCTTTTCATTGCAGGTAGAAAGGTTCCCTTTTGCGTCTCTGGCCTTCCATTTACGAGTAATGGTTTTATCTTCATCCCGTGCACAATTTGCTTTCAATATTTCATCGGTGTACTCCAGGGTCACATCACTACACGCATCCCAGTTTTTGACAATATACTTATTGTTTATGATGGTATCAATATATGCACCCGCCGGAAAAGGAAATCCAAGGCTATCCGGGGCTATTGATTTTGTACAAGGTATGGTATCATTTTTACAAATGAAAACAGGCGGAAAATAATCTTCCACCTTAAATTTTCCCCAACAAATATTGGAAGTACACTGATGTCCGAGCTTATATGTAATCTCTTTATCTACATGTGCTCTGGTCAAGGTGTTATTGGGAATCAAGTTATTTTGTGCATCGTATAATGTGATGATATAATTGGTATAAGGTGGCACAGGATTCGGTTGAAGCATAGTAACATCTATCTTTTGTGTACACGTTTCATTGAGCGAGATATTTAGATTGCTGGAGCAAAATAAAGGTGGTGCCGACTGGAAAGTAATTTTGACATCATCAATCTCTTTTTCCTGAGGTGTGACTTCTATCGGTGCATCAGAAATAAGCATCAATGTATAATACCCCAACAATTTATCATTGGTACCCGGAACGTAGGAAATCTGATTGTTTTGTGCAAATAGGTACTTTATGGTAGAAAAATTTCCGGGCTGAAACTTGCCGTCGCCCAAAGTGAGCCAATCTCCATTAGATACATCTCCTGTGATGGTTGCCCCCAAATCCGTCATCAACAGATTTTGATTGAGACACATGGTTTTGTCATTGCCGGCAAATACACTGATGATCATAGGAGCAGCATTGTATCGACTCACGACTTTACCCAGCAACATCGCAGAAAGCGAGAAAGCAAAAATTAAAAAAAATATGTTGTTATTTACTTTCAACTATTGGTATGTTAATAAAAAGTGATAATGAAGAACTACATTTTAAATGTAATTTACATATTACAATTAATTATAATACAATAACTATACCAATTTGGGTAGATGCGCTGTGGGCCACATAGCTATATCCCTTTATTTACAGAGTAAAAAAATGCAATTTAGGCTTAATCAGGGGTATCTATCTGACAAAGTCTCCTAGACGCTTTAGTACGTAAACAAATCTATCAGAGAAGAAT
>Ga0105047_10004572_pt1 | contig 24036 bp, 21 predicted proteins | sample MAT04_FD_78384 | JGI IMG/M metagenome (GOLD analysis project Ga0105047, IMG submission 78384) | Freshwater microbial communities from Lake Fryxell liftoff mats and glacier meltwater in Antarctica - MAT-04 (megahit assembly) | ecosystem: Environmental > Aquatic > Freshwater > Ice > Liftoff... | reverse complement strand
GACAGGAATCAACAAGCCAAAAAATTTTTTTAATAAATTTGAATCAAATGCTCTTCCATTTTTTTGCAGAATAGAGCATAAAATAGAAACCGGCAGTAAAATAGCCTTCCGTTTCAGATTAGGAGACTTAAATTATGTCAATATGCTTGAAAATAAAAGATAATACCTTAACTTTGTATCATATTACCTTTAAAATCAAATCAAATGGCACAAAATCTTAAATTTCTTTCCTTTATATTGATTACCGGATTAGTATTTTCATCCTGTAAAAAAGATCCTGAAACGGTCAGCGGATGCACTGATCCACTCGGAGATAATTTTAATGCAGAAGCTACCATAGATAACAATACCTGTACCTTTCAAAAAAGATTTCTGGGAGATTACACTGGTCAGTTCAACTGTGCAGGAACATTTAAAGCTGTCTTTTCTATGGCAGAACTAAGCATTACAGAATTGATTAAAAAAGATGAAGTAAATATCACGATCCAATCAACCATAGGGCCTTTGCCAGTAATGGGGAAAATTATTGATAACAAATTGGTCGTAGATGCAACTTTAAAGGATTTGCCTATAAGCGCAAGGGATATAAATCCACAATTACCTGATATACAGCTTATTGCAACTGGAATTGTCACTACAACCCTATCATTGGATAATACAAACAAAATATTAACAGGTAGTATGAAACTTACTCTTAATGCAACTTCGCCACCTGAATATGCCTTTCTTTCTTTATCCGATACATGTGAATTAACAGCCACAAAAAAATAATACCAAAAAATCTGGAAATAGATTACGGGAGTTTAATTTGTGAATGTGGATTCTTTTTTAGTCCACCAAGTCGTCGTATGACTTCCGATGCTATGGTCAGTCCAAATAGTGCCGGCATATAAGATATGGTACCATAAAATGACTTTTTATAATTTTTTCCATCGGTAAGCCTCAAAGCTTCTTTAGGTTGTATTTCTTCGGACCATACTGCAATAATGCCTTTGCGTATACCATCTTTTTTTAATCTTTTGCGTACGCTCTGAGCAAATTTGCACTCCTTGGTATCTGCTATATCACCCACTTTAATTTTTGAAGGATCCAGTTTCCCGCCTGCTCCCATAGAACTGATAACTTTCGCACCGCTTCTTCTGGCTACGCTTAATAGAGCGAGTTTTGGTGTGATGCTATCGATACAATCCATCACAAAATCATATTTATTTTCCCTGATCAAAGCTTCCATATCTTCAGGCTCCATAAATTTTTCATATGCATCCAGTTTTAAAAGTGGGTTTATATCCTGAAATCGTTGTTGCAATAATACCGTCTTGGTCAAACCAATGGTAGAATGCAATGCCTGCATCTGGCGATTGATATTGGTGGGATCCACCACATCACCATCTATTATCGTCAAACTACCTATGCCGGCTCTTACCAAAAATTCACCTGCATAACTACCTACACCACCCAATCCTACCAACAAAACATTGGCTTTACTAAGTCGCTCTAAACTTTCATCCCCGATCAACAATGCTGTACGTTCTAACCAATGTGGTGTTTCCATTTTTCGGTATAAAATGTTATAAAATTTTGATACATTTGATCTTTAAGGACTTGGATATCAATTCCCCTCATAGCGGCAAAAATACGGTATCTTTCTTTGATGTCCATGGTAATGTCACTATCAGTTTCCAGAAATATTTTATCCAGAGGAAGATAGAAGAGTGTTTCTTCAAATGATAATGATATATGGTCATGCGGTGCCACAGAAATATACATTCCTGCTTCCAGTACCTGTCCTGCAAGGGTTTTATTTCTTACAAAACCATGTACTACCCAAGGTGTCTCACCATATTTTTTTCGCAAACGAAGCATTCTGTCAAAAGCCCTCACACAATGTATCACAACGGGCGACTTTGAGATGTTTGCAATTTGTATTTGCTGTATGCATATTTTTTCCTGCAATTCAATGTCTGCACCCTTGAGATTATCCAGACCAAGTTCTCCCATTCCCAAACAAAAAGTATCGTTGCCGTATAGATGTGACATCAAAGCCAATTCGTTTTCATTAAGCAATTTTAATGTCCACCAAGGATGGTAACCGACGGTATAATATATCACATCTTTATCCTGAGCACCATGCATTGACACCACTTCCAGTACATCATCTCCATTCCATCGACTATGCGTATGAAAGTCTATGTAAGGTATCTTCATCTATATGAATGTCATGACATAAACCAGCAAAAAGCAACCCCTTATTTGAAACCAATGATGGTACCACTAGGAATCACTGCATTTTTGTTGACGACCACAATGCCCTTTTTAATGACATAATTTTCCTGTTCTTCATCAGCAAGATTATCGTTGCCTCTAATGCTGACATTATCTCCAATCCTGACATGCTTGTCAATAATGGCATTTTCAATGTAACAGTCTTTACCAATACCCATTGGTATCTTGCCCGGTGTAGACAGATCTTCTAAGGATTCAAAATAATCGTTGCCCATGATATAGGCATTCTTTATTATGGTGCCATAATCTATTCGGGATCTAATACCCAAAATGGAGTTCTCTACGAGCTTAGCCTGAACGATAGAGCCTTCAGCAACTATGGCTCTCGTAAAAGTAACACCTGAAAATTTGGCAGGAGGCAATAACCTTGGCCTGGTAAATATTTTATTTTCATTGTCAAACATGTTGAACTCAGGAATATCAGCGGCCAAAGCGATATTGGCTTCAAAAAATGATTTAATATCTCCTATGTCTGTCCAATACCCATCGTATGCATAACTGACCACATTCATACCTTTATTGATAGAATCTGGTATTAGCTCTCTACCAAAATCCAAGGCTTTTGGATTTTCATTTAGTAATGCCCGCAAAGCAGTTCTGCTAAAAACATATATACCCATAGAAGCCAGATATATTTTGCCTTTTTCTTTTTGCTCATCACTCACTTCTGAAGACCATTCGGAAAGTATTTCGCGTTTAGGCTTCTCAATAAAACTGACTATTTTATTTTCTGCATTTACTTTCATGATACCAAATGAAGTAGCATCATCTGCTATGACCGGAATAGTCGCAATAGTTACGTCAGCACCTTGCTCTACATGGTTTACTAATACTTCTTCAATGTCCATCTGATATAACTGATCTCCGGACAATATCAAAATATAATCAAAATCATAATAAGCAAAGTTTCTTACAGATTGTCTTACCGCATCTGCTGTACCCTGAAACCAATCCATATTGCCGCTTGTCTGCTCAGCGGCCAGAATGTCTACGAAACCATTGGAAAAATGATCAAAGTGGAAGGAGTTTTTTATATGTTTATTGAGAGAAGCTGAATTATATTGAGTCAATACAAAAATTCTGTACAATCCAGAATTAAGGCAATTGGAAATAGGGATATCTATCAGACGGTATTTCCCTCCAATTGGCACAGCAGGTTTTGACCTGTCTTTGGTAAGCGGATACAATCGGGTTCCGGCACCTCCACCCAGTATCAGGCATATCGTTTTTTGCAACACATCACTTGATGTACTCATAATATTATATTTAATTGACGAAAGATATTATTTTCATTGCAATAATAGGGAATAGCTTACAATTTCATGCAAAAGATTCAAAAAATATTTCCTCAATTTACAATTTACTTTTATATTTAATATTTCGTCAAAATTTACTTGCTTCGATGATGGCATTAAGATTCACATTATTTTCGATAAGATCAATAGCCATCTTTATTTTCCAGGGAGTACTTCGGTTGATTTTAACTTCGATCTTACTAATTCTGAGTACTGACCCATAGGTATCCAACTCCGTACGGATCAGGGGAAGATTGTTTTTCTCAATATACCTGATGGTGTGTTTATCCATCTGGCCTTCACCAGTGGCCACGATTCCTGAAAGCGGGCAATTGGTAATACCGTGATTATGGGCCATAAATTCTATTTTTTTGATAGCTTCATTGATAGATCTTTTAGCTACTACCAACAATAAATCCTGCGAACTTTTCAATTCTTTCAAATCTATTAAAGAACCTGCTATAATGCTCTCTACTTTATTATCTACAAAATCTGCATTGTAGATCACTACACCCATCACCGCTTCCGCTACTGACCTGATCAGCGGGTATGCCAGTTTACTTTCATATGGCATCAAACCAAGCAAAGGTAAATTATTGGCCTCGAGCCATTTACCAACATAATGTTTAACTTTTGCCATTTTATCCGGACGTACTTTATTAATAATCACCCCTATGATAGGTACATTTTCTTCACGAAACAATGCAGTAGTCATATTCAACATGTCTATCGTACTACCTATACCACCTTCGACGATCATGACCACACCTGCATTGAGTAATCGAGCCACCTTGGCATTGGATACATTTGCCACACTACCCACTCCCGGATGTCCCGTACCTTCATAAATGACAATTTCATTGGCTTTACTCATTTCTCGCTCAGCATTGATCAAAATATTATCCATATCAAATGACTCGGGCGAATCGAGATACATTTCTGTAGCACCGGGACCAAGGATGACAGGACTATGAAGTTCCGGAACGATCTCAAAATTTATCAGGTCAGCAAAAAGTATGGTATCCTTATCCACCCTCAAATGTTGGATATCCAAAAATTTTTGGCCTACAGGTTTACAATATCCTACTTTGAGTCCCATTTTCATGAAGGTAGAAACAAGCCCTAGGGTAGAGGTTGTTTTGCCCACATGCTGACTGGTTGCTGCTACATAAATATTTCTAAACTTTTGCATACCATTACTTTATTTATTCAGGACTAAAAGTAAGGCATTCAGGTTTACAAACAAAAAAAAAGCCGCAAAAGAAATATTTTACGGCTTTAAAATTTTATTGGTTCTTACGCAAGTTTATACTAAATCATCCTTACCTATGTCACTCAATTCATCTCCGCCTTTAGGGTCCGCTCCATATTGATTTGGGCCTTTTGAACCCTCAGTACATGCCAAAATAAGGTTGTAAATCGGAATTAAAACGAACCATCCACTTTTATCTACATCATGCATTCTTCTAATAGCTACTGCAAGTGATGGGATAAGTAAAGCAATACTAAATATAATGGATAAAAATGCTAAATAAGAAGACACAAATGTCAAAGCAATTAATCCATAATAAATAATAAGGTAGAATAAGATAAACATCCAATATTCTTTCCTTCGTGCCCTACCATCAAATTGTGCGTATTTGTTTTTTACAACATCTAAAAAATATTCCTTAATAGTAAGTTTTGTTTTAATAAAAAATTGATTTCATGTCAAAAATAATATTAATATTTGATTTGAAAAGTATTTTATAAAATAAATAAAATATTTCCTCGCTTTTACAATAGTTTGGAAATGCTATTCATGTTTTTTAAATATTTTAATTCTGAAATAAAGCTATACTAAAAATTTAAAAGTAATACCTATTCGGAGTTTAACTCAACAAAAAAAGGTCCAGGCGGGGAGCCATGGACCTGTAATTAATAAACCAATCTCAATAAAAAGTTTATAAATAAAGACGAAAATCCAAATACTATTGGCCGGTATTTAAACCAGCTAAAATTCGTTTACCGAACTTTTCTTTTTTGGATTCTATCTACTTCAGGTTGTAATAAAAGTGGTCTCTACTTCAAACTTTTAATGATCGGGTTCAAAGATGTTCACCTAAAACCCGCTCCATCCCGTTAGCAATCGGGACAGAGGGGAGATGGTGATATTTGTTAATCTACATTATTATACAAAAATGAATTATTGGAAACAAATACGGTACTGTCATCATCCATATTGATCATGTAGGCAGAGTTTTGTTTACTGTTTGATTTATTAGTCTCATCCAAGGTAACATTTCTTCTGGCATATGCAGGGACATTTTCCATATCTGCAATGATCTTAGGATTGTCAAGTGGCTTGCTGTTGTTTTTGCGTAGATACTCTCTCCTTGCGGCATCAGCTTCGCTCTTCTTTTTCATCTCTTCCGTTAGATGGCCCTTTTTATTTACATAAGGATCATCTGTCTTGACACCTAGCATATTAATGGTCTTTTTTACATCATCTGTATCAAAATCCACTACATTATCCGCATAGGTCTCTTCAAAATCAAACACTGAATAATCATCTTCAATGATGGTATGTGTTCTTTCATTCTCCAGAGAAACTTTTACTTTTTCCGGTTTTAATTCTTTGGACTTTGTGCCACCTTCTCTAAATCCGGTAGCTATCAGGGTAATCATTAGTTTTTCGCCCAAGGATTCGTCTTTACAGTTGCCCCAGATCAAGTCAGTACCATAACCAGCTTCTTCCTGTACATGTTCTGTTATTTCTCCGATTTCGTCCATGGTAACTTCTTTGGTTCCGGACGTAATATTAAGCAATATATGTTGTGCACCTCTGATGTCATTGTCTTCCAACAACGGAGAATTCATTGCGGTATTTATCGCCTTTCTGGCCCGGTCATCTCCATCTGCCATAGCACTGCCCATAATGGCTACACCGCTGTTTCTCATGACAGTATTGACATCTTCAAAATCCACATTGATGTATCCCGGTACAGTGATAATTTCAGCTATACCTTTGGCTGCTGTAGTCAGAATGTCATCAGCCTGTCCGAATGCCGCAGAGAGTGCCAGATTGCCATGTATCATCTTCATCTTATCATTGCTGATAACAAGGATAGAATCTACGTTTTTCTTCAATTGTTCAAGTCCTTCGTGGGCCTGCCGCTGACGTCTTAATCCTTCAAACTTAAACGGAAGGGTTACAATCGCTACCGTAAGTATTTCCATTTCTTTGGCTACCTTGGCAATGATCGGAGCGGCTCCTGTACCAGTTCCACCACCCATACCTGCGGTAATAAACAGCATCTTAGTGCCGTCAGAAAGCCATTTTCGGATGTCTTCTATGGATTCAATGCAGGATTGTTTTCCTACTTCAGGTATGCTACCCGCTCCTCTTCCTTCTGTCAGATTTGGTCCCAAAGCAATTTTAACAGGTACCGGATTGCTCTCCATGGCTTGCGCATCAGTATTACAGATGGCAAAATCCACGCCTGTGATTCCCTGTCTGAACATATGACCGACAGCATTACCGCCACCTCCACCTACTCCTACTACTTTTATGATGGATTTTTCGTTTGTTGGTATATCAAATTTCATCTTTCAAAAATTTCTGTTGGTTAAATAATATGTTAGAATTCAGAATCAGGTACAGTTTCAAAAAAATCTTTGGTCAAAGTAAATAGCTTATTGAACAATCCTTTTTTCTTTGTTTTATCCCCGCCATTTTCTATTTCTTCCTCATCATCGTCGCTATCTTCTTGTATTTTATTGTCCTGTTTTACTTGATTTGTAAGGGGTGGATAATTATTGGAGAATCTAGGCTCTTCTGTGATCCTTTTAAACTCTTCCACATAATTGGTCTTATCCCCAAAGCTATCTATGGTATGCTTCAACAAGCCAACGGCTGTAGCAAATATCGGGCTGGCCAGTTGACTGGAATAACCATGTGCCAAGTGTTCGATGGGTTGACCTATACGGGTAGGCAATCCGGTATGATATTCAGACAATAAATCTATATGCTTAAGCAATGAGCCACCACCGGTAAGTACCATCCCTGCGATCAGTTTGTTTTCATAACCTGACCTGCGAATCTCCCAAAGGACATAATCAAATATTTCCTCCACTCTCGCCTGAATGATTCTGGCTAGATTCTTTTCAGAAATTTCTTTATGTTCTCTTCCTTTAAAACCCGGAATAGTAATAATTCTGTTATCAACGATTTCATCGGCCATGGCAGAACCAAATTTTACTTTTAGTTTTTCAGCTTGTTCATTCATCACTGTACAGCCTTCTCTGATATCCTTTGTGATAACGTTGCCTCCGAAAGGGATAACACAGGTATGTCTGATGATGCCATCCTTAAAGATAGTAATATCAGTAGTCCCACCACCTATATCTACCAAAGCTACACCAGCTTCCTTTTCTTCGTCGCTGAGCACAGCTGCTGCTGATGCAATAGGTTCCAGCGTAACATCAGCTACTTCCAGACCCGCTTTCTCTACACAACGCAGTATATTTCTACTGGCTGATATCTGACCTGTAATGATGTGAAAGTTCGCTTCAAGTCTTACGCCTGACATGCCTATAGGATCAAAAATATCCTGTTCATCATCGACAGTATATTCCTGTGGAACTACATGAAGGATTTTATCTCCGGGAGGTAAGACAAGCTTATACATATCTTTAATGAGCTTATCAATGTCATCCTGATTTATTTCAGTATTGGAATCATGTCTTACCAACAGTCCATGATGATGCAGGCTCTTGATATGCTGACCGGCAATACCAACATGTACTACTCTGAACTTGCAGTGAGCATTTCGCTCTGCAATATCCACAGCTTCCCTGATGGCTTTTACTGTTTTATCAATATTGGAAACAACACCCCTCGAGACACCCTCTGAGCGGACTACGCCCATACCCACTATTTCCAGTTTGCCGTACTCATTGAGCTGGCCTGCAATAGCACATACTTTGGTGGTCCCAATGTCGAGCGCTACTGCTGTGTTTTTTAATTTTACCTGATCGTTCATAGCACAAATTATTTAATGTTGAATACTTTGCTTGTTATTGTCTGTTGTTATTAATGCTACCTGTAATGTATCCTTTAAAACAGGTTCTATTCTTTTTGCCAGTGCAGGATTGGCCAGCATACCTGACACCTGATTGGCATATTTCAAATTTAATGTCTTATATCGGCTCCAACCCAACTTCGGAAGGCCGTCCCGATAAAATATTTTGAGTTTTTCAAATTTTTCTTCAATATCCCTACCATCCCCAAAAATTAATTTTTCACGACCAATTTTAGGGATCAGCACAATGTCACCTATGCTGTCATTTTCTATATGTGCTTGTTCTATGAGCGCACTCAGAAACTCATCATGTGCAACATACTTCATGATATTAAATACATCTTTTAACTTTGATGGTTTTTCATCACTTAGAAATTTTGAATGAAAAGTATCTTTTACGCCCGTCACTATTGGCACTCTGACTGCACTTCCCCGTGTGACAGGTACTTGTTTACCATTTTCGTCGAGATAGTATTCCCCACCAGCTTCATCCATTATTCTCATCAAAGGTTTTTTTTGGATGATCGAAACATTCAACCGATTTTTTGAATCAAAGTAAATATCTGCTCTCTCAATCCTTTTATCCTTATTCAGTTTGGCTTCCAGTTTACGAAGATTAAGCGTCTTAATATTAGTTTTCGAAATCGTTTTTCCAGCCGCCAGATTAAGAATTTGTTTCACTTCTTTTTCAGAAATCAACTGATCACTTCCATTTCTGCCATCAATATGCACAACCAAAGTCTTTACTTCGGCATTGGACTTGCGAAGAACAGAAAAGAAAAGCAGGGCCGATATTCCGGCAATCAAAGACAACCATATAACGGTGTCTTTAACCCTTTTCAAATTTAATCTTCTGTCGCTCATTTATTTATTGTTTATTTACTTATTTACGAATTTATTGATTTGTATTTGTTATTTAAAAAATTCCTTAATCTTTGGAACAAAAGTGTCAATGTCTCCAGCTCCCAAGGTCATCAATACCTCAGGATTATAATCTCGCAAGGTATCCATCAATGTGGCTTTTGTCACCAATTTTTTGTTTTGGTTTTTCATTCTTTCAAATATCCGTTCTGAAGTAATACCTTCGATCGGTAATTCTCGAGCCGGATAGATATCCATCAAAATGATTTCATCCAGCTTATCCAACTCTTCAGCAAAACCATCTTCGAAATCTTTAGTCCTGGAGTAGAGGTGTGGCTGGAAAATTCCAGTCAGTTTTTTGTCCGGATAAAGCGTTCTGGCTGCATCTATCGCTACTTTAAGTTCACCCGGATGATGGGCATAATCATCAATAAAAACCAAATCTTTCCTGTCAATGATTCTTTCGAATCTACGTTGTATTCCTTTGAATCCAACCAATGCTTTTTTTATATTTTCATGTGTGATATCATTTAATATTCCTACCGTAATGGCAACACACGCATTCTCAACATTGTGCTTTCCTGGCATACTCATCACTACATCTTTAATCTCATGGCCCAATCCACTGTAATCAAAAACATATCTTCCACTCTGAATCCTTATATTGCTGATGTGTATCTGCACTTCACCTTCACCAAACTCATACACCCGGATCCCTCTATTCGTCAATGCCATCAATTCATTGGTAGTAAACTGATTAAGCAAGCCTTCTTTTATGATCAGATAACCGTTGTCTCTGATGTTGGACGCATAAGCTTTGAATCCATCTATCATCACACTGCTGTCACCATATATATCCAAATGGTCAGGATCCATAGATGAAATTGAAGCAATAAACGGACTCAATCGTAAAAATGATCTATCATATTCATCCGCTTCCAGAACCACCACGTCACTTTTACCGATCAGAAAATTACTTTTGTAATCCGCGGTTATACCACCCAAAAAAGCTGAAACATCAATTCCACCAACCTTCAAAACATGGGCCGTCATGGCGCTCGTTGTCGTTTTACCATGCGTTCCAGCGACGCCGACAGATATTTTATCATTACTGATCATTCCCAAAGCTTCCGATCTTTTCATCATCGGAATACCGGAATTTAACAAATGATTATACCCTATATGATCTTTCGGTATTGCCGGAGTATAGATGATCAGATCAATGTCGTTGGGAATGAAGGACAGTTCATCTTCGAAATGAATGTTCATACCTTCTTCCTTCAAATGATCTGTCAACACGGTTTGAGTTTTGTCATAACCGGACACTTTTTTGCCTTGAGCAATAAAATACCTTGCTATGGCACTCATGCCAATACCACCGATACCGATGAAATATACATGATTGACCTGATTCAACTTCATACTCCCTTCTTTGCACATAACTTCAAAATTTCAGCTGCAATCTGTTTTGCGGCCTCAGGTCTGGCAAAGTATTTAATATTGCTTTCCAAACCACTTTTCCTGACACCATCGCTCAATAATGATTGAATCTCTGTCATCAACTTTTCTTTTGCTTCCTGATCCCGAACCAAAACTGCTGCTCCTTTATTAACAAGGGACATCGCATTGACAGTTTGATGATCTTCAGCTACATTCGGAGATGGGATGAGTACAGCCGCTTTGCCTAGTATCGCCAGTTCAGAAATAGTCAGCGCTCCTGCTCTGCATACCACAATATCTGCGGCACTGTAAGCCATATCCATATCTTCAATAAAAGGTATAATTTTAATGTCTTTCTGACCTGAAAGCCGGCAATTTTTATACTCATCAAAGTATATTTTACCAACCTGCCAGATGATATTGACATCTTTCATCCCAAGCAAAGCGTCTGCGTTGGCAAGAACAGCATCATTAATCGTCCTTGCCCCGAGACTGCCACCAAAAATTAAAACAGTTTTCTTATTTTGATCTAACCCTAGCGACTGCTTTGCTTGTTCAGCATGTATCTTTTTGTCCAGTATGTCTTTACGTACCGGATTTCCTGTAAATATTATTTTGTCTTTTGGAAAGAATCGCTCCAATCCATCATAAGCTACACATACTACATTTGCCTTGGATGCCAAAATCCTATTGGTCACACCCGCAAAGGAATTTTGCTCCTGAAGTACCGTCGGTATGCCAAAAATATTGGCAATCTTCAGTATGGGTCCACTTGCATATCCTCCTACACCTACAGCTACATCCGGCCTGAATTTCATTACGATCATCACTGACTTTAGCATGCTGGCAGCCAACTTGAAAAGAAAGCCTAAATTTCGCAATGTAAGTTTCCTCTGAAATCCCGTTATATTCAAACCTTCTATCTGATATCCCGCTTTCGGGACTTTTTCCATTTCTATCTTACCATTCGCCCCAACAAAAAGTATCTCTGTGTCAGGTGCTGCTGCTTTGATGGCATCTGCTATGGCTATGGCCGGAAATACATGGCCACCTGTTCCTCCTCCGCTAATGATCACTCTGGACATCTGCTTCCATTTTTTCTAACTGCTTCTTTTCATCAAATGCCTGCTCCACATATCTGCTTACACTAAGTATAATTCCGAAAGATACACATGTGAACAAAAATGATGTCCCACCCATACTTATCATTGGCAATGTAAGACCTGTAGCCGGAACCAACTGTACGGATACTGCAATATTGGCAAATGCTGTGATCACAATATTCAAAGTCAAACCCATAGCAAGCATTGCGCCAAACGTTTTTGGACATCTTGTCACCAGGCTAACTGTTCGTATCATCAACCATAAATATATCAGCAAAGTAGACATGCCGCCTAAAAAACCATATTCCTCACAGATGATTGCATATATGAAGTCAGCATAAGCATATGGCAACAAATTCCTTTGAATACTATTGCCCGGACCCAAACCAAATGCTCCGCCTTCTGCTATGGCAATCTTTGACTGTTGTACCTGAAACTGTCCATCAGAATAAAGGAAATCATTGATTCTGTTCATCCAAGTCTCCACCCGGAAATGATCAGGAAAATATTGGCCTATAATAAATATTCCAGCAAACACTAAGCCACCGAGCAATACCAATAAAATCACATATTTCATAGATATTCTTCCTACAAACATCATCAAAAAAGCAGTCACAAAAAGTAACACGGCAGTCGATAAATTGGAAGGAGCAATCAAAGCACAAAACAATATCACCGGTGCTATGATAGGTAAAAAAGCATCTTTGAAACTTTTTATATAATCCTGTTTTATGGCCAATGATCTCGCTACAAACATGATCAAGGCTATCTTGGCAAAATCAGAAGTCTGAAATGAAAGTTCCAGAATCGGTATTTTGATCCATCTGGATGCATCATTGATCTCAGCGCCAAATAATGCTGTATATACCAGTAAAGGAGCAGCAATAACCATCAATATGGGTGCAAGTTTGGCATATACCATGTAATGCAGTTTGTATGCTGTGTACATTAACATCAAGCCCGCGCCTATAAACATCAATTGTCTGATGAGGTAATACTCAGTGCCATGATTGGTATTGTACTTATACACCTGACTTCCTGAAGTACTGTAAACTATCAGCAGTGAAAACAAACTCAACAAAGCAACTATCAGCCAAACTGAACGGTCTCCCTTTAAATTTTGATATGTACTAAGTATATTCAATTATGAATTTAGATTTTAGATTTTTGAATGTATAATTCTGAATTCTGAATATTATTTACCTTTGATTTAAACTGATCACCACGATCCATATAATTTTTAAAAAGGTCAAAACTTGCACATGCAGGTGACAGCAGGACTACGTCGCCGGGTGCTGCCAACTTCAGTCCAAACTCCACCGCCTCTGATACCTTAGTCGTCTCTAAAACCGTCGGAATTTGGGATTCGAATGAATTTTTTAATTTTTCATTATCCAATCCGAGACAAATCAAGGCCTTCACTCTATTTTTTACCAAAGGAAACAACACCTTGTAATCATTGCCTTTATCCGTGCCGCCTGCTATCCATATTACTGGCTTACTCATTGCATCAAGCGCATAAAATACTGAATCAACATTGGTCGCTTTGCTATCATTTATGAACTCAACTCCGTCTATCATGCCACAACTCTCTAGTCTGTGCGGCAGATTTACAAATGTCTTTATTCCTTCAGCAATTTGTTCTTCTGTTAATCCCATAATGCGACTTGCTTCAACCGTACAGGCAGCATTAAAAAGGTTGTGCTTCCCTTTAAGGTTCAACTCAAAAATTCTGCTTCCATCCTTTGATGGAATGCCATGTATATAATTATCCTGAGTAATACTGATTTGTTTTGGTGTACCATGAAAATCATCCAATTTTGCTTTTATTTCAGGGTCATCACCATTGTAGATAAAGAATTCAGTACTGGTTTGATTCATGGCAATTCTAAATTTTGAATTCACATAATTGGCCATTTTGTACTCATATCTATCTAGATGATCAGGTGTGATATTGAGCAGGATAGAAATGTATGGTTTGAATGTTTCAATATCATCCAGCTGAAAACTGGAAATTTCCAGCACCATTACTTCAGGAGATTCTTCGGCAAGTATGCGCGCATAACTTTTACCATAATTGCCTCCTAAGGCTACATTTAATCCTGCGTTTTTCAAAATGTGGTATAAAAGTCCCGATGCTGTAGTCTTCCCATTTGAGCCTGTGACAGCAATGGTCAGCCCGGAAAAAAATAAGTGACCAAACTCAATCTCGGAAATTACTTTCCGTCCTTTGTCTTTTAACATGCGAAGGACTGGCGCATGTTCCGGAACACCGGGACTTTTAATTACCACCTCAGTTACCAAAACCTTTTCAAAATCATGTCCCCCTTCTTCAAAAGGGATATTAAAATCAGCTAACTCTTTTTTATATTGTTCTGAAATTTTACCATTATCACTAACAAAGACTTCCAGTCCATGCTTTTTTGCCAGTAAGGCTGCCCCTACTCCACTTTCTCCTGCTCCTATGACTACTATACTTTTCATCATCTAATCTTTAATGTCATCACACTAACTATAGCCAGCAGAATACCTATAATCCAAAATCTGGTGACTATTTTTGCTTCATGCATACCTTCTTTCTGGAAATGGTGGTGCAATGGAGACATTTTAAAAATGCGTCTGCCTTCACCGTACTTCCCTTTTGTGTATTTGAAATAGGATACCTGCAAAACCACAGATAAATTTTCAGCTACAAAAATTCCGCATAAAATAGGTATCAACAATTCCTTTCTTAATAATATAGCTAACACAGCTATAATACCTCCTATGGTCAGACTTCCTGTATCGCCCATAAATACCCGTGCAGGAAATGAGTTATGCCATAAAAAGCCAATACATGCACCGATAAAACAAGCTGAAAATACTACCAACTCCGCTGAATTCGGAATATAAAATACATTGAGATAATCAGCTATGATCGTATTGCCTGAAACGTAAGCAAAAATACCCAATGTAACACCAATTACTGCTGAAGTTCCCGCCGCGAGCCCATCTATGCCATCTGTCAGATTTGCAGCGTTTGAAACTGCAGTCACAATGAATATCACAATTAGTGTAAATACTATGGATAACCATACGTCTGCATTGTCTCCCAAAAATCCAACAAACAATTTGTAATCAAAATTATTGTTCTTTAAAAAAGGAACATTGGTAAGCGTAGTTTTTACGTACGCCATTTCAGCCATTCTGGAAATATCATTTACTCTTGGCAATACTGTAGAATACTCTTTTACCACTTCGTATCCATTAGCATTTGCCTCCTCAAGTGGCATTCTAATTACAACATCATTGGATACCAGCATTGTAATCCCGACAATGAGACCTAATATGACTTGTCCAAATATTTTTGTTTTACCACTAAGACCGTCTTTATTCTTTAAAAAGACTTTTATATAATCATCTGCCCCACCTATCAGACCTAACCAAAGCGTGGTAAAGATCATGAGCAGAATATAGACATTATTCAGTTTTGCGAGAAGTAAACATGGAATCAAGATGGCCAATATTATGATAATACCACCCATGGTTGGTGTTCCTTCTTTTGCTTTCTGGCCTTCCAGACCCAATTCACGTACCGTCTCCCCTACCTGCAGATTTTTGAGTGTTCGGATGATCTTTCCACCAAAAACCAGAGAAATAATTAAAGATAAAATGATAGCTATTGCAGCACGAAATGTAATATATTGAAACAACCCCGCACCAGGCAGATTGTAATATTTATCAATATATTCGAAAAAGTGGTACAACATTTGTATTATATAATTTGACTGTTCTTATTTATTTTTAATTCAATGATTTTCTGGATAATAAAGGAAAAAAAGCAATCATTAACAAGTTAAAAATTAACAGTGCAGTGAGCAATCCGGAACTTTTTCCAAAAAGATCCCACTGCAACTGTTAAACCAACCTGAGAATGATAATAGAACCTAAACCTTTAATACTGAAGATTTGATAAAATAGCGTTTGAATTCTTTTTCAACCTAAATTCAAGATTGCAAATACATTTGCAATGCCATTATCCAAAACAATCTTTCAATATTTTTTTATCATCGAAAGGGAACTTTTCCCCTTTTATTTCTTGGTAAGTTTCGTGACCTTTTCCAGCCACAAGAATTATATCATCGTTTCCGGCCATCATGACAGCGGTTTTTATCGCCTGCATTCTGTCCGTAATCCGGATCGTTTTCTTTTTATCCATTTCATCCAATCCTTTTTCCATCTCATCAATAATGGATTCAGGGTCTTCAGATCTTGGGTTGTCACTTGTCAGAATCACTTTATCTGACCAGACGCATGCAACTTTTGCCATAATGGGTCTTTTGGTAACATCTCTATCTCCTCCACAACCCACTACTGTGATGACATTACTTTTAATGCCTTTTACCTTTATAATTGTCCCAAGGACATTTTCCAAGGCATCCGGAGTATGTGCATAATCCACTATGCCACATTTACCAGTATTTTTATCAACAATTTGTTCAAATCTTCCTTCTGCACCTCTCAATCCACTTAAAATTGCCAGAATATCATCTTCTTCTATTCCAAGTTGCACAGAAGCTCCATATACTGCAGCAAGGTTATATGCATTAAACTCTCCTATTAACCTGAAGTATGCTTCTCGGTCATTGATCTTCAAATGTAAACCTTCAACAGTGCTCTCCAGAATTTTTACTTTATAGTCTGCCATGGTACGAAGACCATAGGTCAACTTTTTAGCTTTTGTATTCTGTAGCATTACCAACCCATTTTTATCGTCTGCATTGGTTAATGCGAAAGCATCAGAAGGCAACTGGTCAAAAAACTTTTTCTTTGCACCTATATAATTTTTCATGGTAAGATGGTAATCCAGATGATCATGAGTAATATTTGTAAATAGGGCTCCTTCAAATCTCAAGCCTGCTATCCTTTGCTGGTCTGCAGCATGTGAACTCACTTCCATAAATACATATTCACATTTTGCTTCCTTCATCTTTGACACCAATGTATGCAAATTAACTACATCAGGAGTAGTATGTGTCGCAGGGATAACCTCTACGCCTATTCTGTTTTCCACCGTCGAAATCAATCCACATTTGTAACCTAATACAGAAAAAAGTTGATAGAGCAAAGTACTAACAGTTGTTTTACCATTTGTCCCTGTAATACCTACAAGTCTAAGACCTTCAGACGCATTGCCAAAAAATATGTGCGCCATCTCTCCAAGCAATGCCCTTACATTATTAGTAATAACATAAGTGATGCCTTCCTTTTTGCGGCCAATATTCTCACAAATGATGCAAGTTGTACCATGGTTGATCGCGCTTTCTATATAATCATGTCCATCAGACGATGTGCCTTTAAATGCACCATATACAAAGCTAAGTGATACTTGTCTGGAATCAATGCTGATTCCCAGTATATCTATGTCTGTCGGTCCTACGACACTAATATCAAAACCTACCGGTAATATGTCAAATAACTTCTTTGCTTTCAAAGCATATTAAAATTTTCAATTTAATAAGATCAATACATGCTGCCCGTTTATTCTTGCCCCAGGAGTTAGAGATTGTCTCATCACTTTGCCCGAACCTTCCACGCTGACTTTCAACCCTGCATTTTCAAGTAAAAAAACGGCATCTCTTGCTCCCATACCTGTCACATCGGGAACAAGTGATTTTTTTATTTTTCTTTCAGCCATCTGCATGGATGTTTCGGATGGATGTACTTTTACCCAGTCTTCACCGGATTTATCCTTATATTTTAATGCCAAATAATCAAATATCTTATTAAAATCCTTCCCAAAACCTAGTCCAGTTCCTGGTAGGCTAGTGCTTACAAACAATGAATCACTGAGTGATTTGACCTGTTTGGTTTTCAATGCATATACTTTTTCAGCTACATTTTTAAACACCGGGCCAGCTACTGCACCTCCGTAATATGCACCAGCTTTGGGCTCATACACCACAACTATCATGGAGTACATCGGATTTTCAGCAGGAAAATATCCACAGAAACTAGCATTGTATCTTGCATATTCACTCTTATTGGCATAATTTGTTTTAGCAGTACCTGTTTTTCCAGCCATAGTAACATGCTCAGATTTCAGGGACTTACCCGTACCTTTCATTATGACGCCTTCCATCATTATTTTTGCCTTAGCTATACTTTCGGGTTTTGCGATTTGAGGTCGCAGCACTACCGGATCAAACTTCTTTTTTAATACATCCCCCTTTCTTATTTCACTCACCAGAAAAGGCTTCATCATTTTACCATCATTGGCGACGGAATTATAAAAATTTAGGATTTGCAGTGGAGTAAACATCATTTCATACCCATGCGCCATCCACGGAATAGTGGTTCCGTACCATTTATCTTTGTTTTTCACAGGGTCTTTTATCTCTGGAATTGCTTCACCGGAAATATCGATGCCTGTTGGTTCATGTAGACCAAACTGCTTCAGTCTTTTTATCCATTGAATTCTTCCGTCTCTTGAGTTGTACAAGTCATTTGCAATGGTCGCCACCCCAACATTGGATGACAATTCAAAAGTCTCCGCCATGGTTACAAACTTTTTTCCATGTTTTTCCGAATCATGCATAGTACGATCAGAAAAGTTTTTCAGTCCGTAATTTACATCCACCATGGTATCAATATTGGTCACACCGTCTTCCAGTGCAGCCAACATAGTAGCCAATTTAATTGTCGATCCAGGTTCACTCAATCTTCCGGCGGCCTGATTGTACATTTCATAATACGTACTGTCACCACTTTTAGTTAGATTTGTGATAGCTTTGATTGCTCCCGTTCCTACTTCCATCAGAATAGCTACGCCACCTTCAGCATTGTTCTTTTTTAATGCTTGCATCAATTCATGATGAACTGCATCCTGCATATCTATATTGATCGTCGTATAAATATCATCTCCTTGTTTGGTATCGTTTTCGGACGGGTCATACACTGGTACCCATACGTCCTTTTCCCCATAATTATTCGGGAGTCTTTTCATGAGTCTTTGATCCAAATCTCCTTTAAGAAATCTGTCAAAATATCCTTCAAGACCTACCCGGTCGGCATTATCTCTGTCTACGCCTATCGTACGGGATGCTAACTCACCAAAAGGCTTCATCCTTTTGCCGTATCTGCTTTTGACCAAACCGCCTCTAATCGCTCCCAGCCGAAGGATCGGTGCATTTTTAAGTTTATTGAAGGCGTCGATGTCCAGACCTTTGGCAATAAAAAGATATTTATTCCCTTTTTTGCGTGCAGATTTAAGATCACTTTTCCATTGGACAGCAGATTTTTGCCGGATAAATTCCGGGTCAAAATTGCTAAGAAAAATTGCCAATGAGTCAACCGCATTGTTAAAATCTTCCTTTCTGATAATACTCATATCCATCCTAACCTCAAAGAACTGTAGTGAAGTAGACAGCAAATTACTTTCTTCGGCATAAATGTTACCTCTATCGGCATCAACCGTACGCCATTGTACATTTGCTTCTCCCTTCTGTCTCCACTTTTCCCGCTCAATAAAACTAATATTAAATATCCTGAACAAGATCACTATTGTGGCGACCACAAAGAAAAACATCACTAAATAAGCCCGCCATAGCAATTCCTTCTTCCTGTCCATGAGACTTTACATTGTCATTTTTTACCTTTATCCGCCACAATTTTATATGGCGGCTCTGTTGACGGCAACAACCCTGTGCCTTCCACTTTACTTTCAATCTGCGATTGTATGCTACCATGCATCACTTCCTGCTTGAGATTCATTGCTCTCCACTTGGTATCCTTTACTTCCTGTTTCAGTACTTCTATCTTCCTTACGGCTTTTTCTGAAGCATGGGCATTGGAGATGTAAATAACACCCAACAACGCCAGGTAGCATACAAACGGCAAATTGACAAAAATCCATTCGACCCATTTCAGTCTAAAAAGTGTAGCTTTCTTATCCTGGAAACTAGTCATACTCCAATGAATTTATTTTTTTATGCTATTATTTGATTCAAATTCTTTCTTTACAAAATGTTCTAAAAAACTTTTATTTGATCAGAAAATCTATGTTTTAAATTTTCTCAGCAATTCTTAGTTTTGCACTCCTTGATCTGGCGTTTTCTCTCTGCTCTTTATACTCGGCCACTATGACCTTCTTATTTACGAGTACAAAAGGTCTGGAAATATTGCCAAAATCATCCTTCTTCATTTCACCTTCAAAATTCCCAGTCTTAAAAAAATTTTTTACCACCCTGTCTTCAATACTATGAAATGTGATCACAACAAATCTACCACCTGACTTCAACACTTCATACCCTTCAGTAAGCATTTCCTTTAGCGCTCCGATCTCGTCATTCACTTCCATCCTAAGTGCCTGATATACCTGCGAAAAATATTTTAATCTCGGACCTAAAACATGCTGATCCAACACCCTATTGAGATCAAAAGTCGTCCGAATCTCTGCTATTTTACCGGCATGAACCAATGCTTTTGCCAATGTTTTTGCATTTCTAACTTCACCATAACTACTCAAAACATCCACCAACTTTTCTTCACTATAAGTTTGCAGTAAAACAGCAGCAGTAAAATCAGCTTGAGTATTCATCCGCATGTCCAGAGGTGCATCAAATCTGTAAGAAAAACCTCTATCAGGCATATCCAACTGATGTGAAGACACACCTAAGTCAGCTAGAATCCCATCTACTTCTTTCACACTTTCCAATCTTAAAAACCTACGCAGATATCTGAAATTGGCTTCCATAAGGGAAAATCTGTCATCCTCAACAGTATTTGAAACTGCATCAGCATCCTGGTCAAAAGCATATAAATGCCCTTTGGCATTTAACTTATGTAAAATCGATCTTGAATGTCCGCCGGCTCCAAATGTCAAATCGACATAAGTCCCTTCAGGCAGAATATTAAGATTTTCAATACTTTCCTTTAATAATACAGATACATGATATTCATTCATAGCTATATATCCTGTGAATTACTCATAGGTTTTATGCCGCCAAATATTGACTCTGCAATAGATCCGAATTCATCCGGTTCACTATCTAGCATTTCTTCGTATTTGTCCTTGGCCCAGATTTCTATCTGATTTTGATATGCAAATAGTACGACATCTTTATCTATACCTGCATAATCCATCAGACTTGCCGGCAGATTTACCCTTTCTGCGGCATCCATCTCAAGCTCGGTCGCACCACGATAAAAATATCTGATCGCCTGCCTCTGTTGTGTACTGTAAATATTGAGTTGATTAATCTCGTTCGTCTTCATTTCCCAAACATCATTGGGATACAACATTAAATGCTTTTCAAATCCACGATTGATTGTAAACTTGAGATTTCCGTCGCCTCCGATTTGCTTGATAATTGCTGCGGGCAATTTAAGCCTTCCTTTGGCATCAAGTTTACACTCATATTCTCCTGTGAATTGATATTGTTTCACAATTTCTGTTGGTTGATAGGTCAAAGATAGGATCGTTTCCCACTTTCTCCCACTTTTTACCAAAAATAATTCAAAATATATATATAATTTTTTTAATCTATTGATGCGTGTAATCAAATGTGTTATACATTGCAAATAATTTGATTACAAAACAAGGGAAAAGTAGGTATTTGGCGATATTTTCAGGCGATTGCCTTTTATCAGGTTGGTTTTAAATATTAAGCAAAATTATATATATTTAATATAACATTCAAGCATATGTATGAAAAATTGAAAAATAATGTATAATACATATATATAAATATAATGTGAAGATATGATAGTGAAAATTTCTATATAATCAATATTATAGATAAATATAATGTGAGTTATTTTTTTTTGTAGTAATGGTGATTTTATATGCTGTAAAAATAAATACTCATATTCGGAAAAAATAATCAGAATTCTACTTAGTCCATTGATTCTTTACTAAATGATTTCGATTCCAGCTTTTGATAATTTAATTATATTTTATGGTATGTGTATCCAGTAGTGTCTATTTAATTATATTTGTGTGGATTACGAATGATCTTCTAATCATAAAGTAAAAATTTGTATACAATATAACATATAATGAAAGACCAACGACTGGCAGTGTTAATAGATGCGGACAATGTTCCGTATTCCAATATAAAAGAAATGCTGGAGGAAATTGCTAAAAATGGTACACCTACCATCAAAAGAATATATGCTGACTGGACCAAACCTACGGTCTCAGGCTGGAAAAATGTATTGCTCGAGCACGCCATTACTCCTATACAGCAATATAGTTACACCACTGGAAAAAACTCCAGTGACAGTGCCCTGATCATAGATGCCATGGATATTTTGTATTCGGACAAAGTGGATGGCTTTTGTATCGTCTCGAGTGATAGTGACTTTACCAGACTGGCCATCCGCCTACGCGAAGCGGGGATGAAAGTAATTGGCATAGGTCAAAAAAAGACACCCCTACCCTTCATTACGGCATGCGATAAATTTGTATATATAGAGATATTAAAAATGGAAAGTACACCTGAGTCTGAAATTACAACCCAGGTCAAAGGAAAAACAAAAATACAACCCAAAGCATTAAACAGAATTGATCAAACGCTGATCAAACTGCTGACAGAAAGTGTGGCAGTTCTGGCAGACGAAAGCGGATGGACATTTTTAGGAGAACTGGGTAACTTTATACTTAAAAATAAAGCTGATTTTGACCCAAGAAATTATGGATTTCCAAAATTATTACCACTCATAAAGAGTACTAAAAAATTTATAATAGATGAAAGAGTCGCCGGAAATAACAATATCAGGCATATATATCTGAAAGTAAAATAGTAAGCTGACAATAAAAACTATTTTCCATCCTAAATATCCCGCTTCATGAAGCTTTTGTAAGCGATAAAAATGAAAATGGAACTATACAAAATAGTCATTCCCATAGCATGCGAGTATGGCAAAAGTATACTGAAGTCCCATTCTTTGTTTACAAAGTAGTCTGGCAACTTAAACAATGGGAACGGCATAAGATCTTCGATACTATTCATCGGCCAATAATTACGGCTTGAATTTTTGAAATAATACACATGAATGAGCATAAATATGGGTTCCAACATCATGACATACAAAAAATAAAATAGGATGGTCAATGTCCCCTTTCTGATGAGAAATGCCAACATAACCGCAAAACTCATATATCCCATGCACAATAAAAAGTATCTTATGATCGCATAATTGTTATCCATAATCAACTCAAAATCGTACCCATCTGTATTTACAATACCAATAAGAATGGTTGAGATCGTATATAGAATAGTCGCTATCACAGCCATAGTAAGAATGGAAAACATCTTGGAATAAAAGAATTCCTTTCTGGTCATTCCGATGATAATATTTTGTCTCATGGTCCGGTTGCTGACTTCCGATGCTACTATATGAATGGCCAGAAAACCAAGACAAAAAGGCACCAACCAGTTTCCAATATAACCCTGATAATCCCACACAGATGGAAATTCATAAAATACCTTTGAGCTGGGCATTGGAGGTGGCATATCCTTAAAGGCATCCTTTCCTGCAAGAATAACAAATGGTGCAATTAATACATATATTAGTCCCAAGGCTCTGAACACAGCATTTGAACTGAATTTTTTCCACTCGAGCAAAAGAAGGTCTTTCATTATATTTTGTCTGATTATACAGCAAAATTAATCTTTAATGTGAATTTACAGCAATGAAAAGCGGATAATACGACCAACGCTTGAATTGACACGGTGAATCTATAATTTAAATAGGGCAAATAGTAAGATCATAAACCGCCAAAAATGAGAATATTGTTATGTATTGGTGACTGATCTTCGCCATAAGTTAGTTCAAAAAAAAAGCTCCCGGGCTATGGGGGACCTCGGGAGCGACATGTTCTTGGAATGAGATATTAAAATAAAATCAAATATGATGCCACTTTTCATAAGGTAAATTTGTGGATGTGTGGATCTCTTCGTTTAACCATCATAAGATCAAACTATCAATGCTTTTCAACAAGACGCT
>Ga0105047_10004568_pt1 | contig 24045 bp, 15 predicted proteins | sample MAT04_FD_78384 | JGI IMG/M metagenome (GOLD analysis project Ga0105047, IMG submission 78384) | Freshwater microbial communities from Lake Fryxell liftoff mats and glacier meltwater in Antarctica - MAT-04 (megahit assembly) | ecosystem: Environmental > Aquatic > Freshwater > Ice > Liftoff... | reverse complement strand
TTCTTGAATTCGTCGCACAGGTAGTCCATCAGGCGTTGGTCGAAGTCTTCGCCGCCGAGGAATGTGTCGCCGTTGGTCGAGAGCACCTCAAACTGGTGCTCGCCTTCGACCGATGCAATTTCGATAATCGAGACGTCGAACGTGCCACCACCCAAGTCATAGACCGCGATCTTGCGATCGCCTTCCCTCTTGTCCATACCAAACGCGAGTGCGGCGGCAGTCGGCTCGTTGATGATGCGCTTCACATCCAGACCGGCTATGCGTCCAGCGTCTTTGGTTGCCTGACGTTGTGCGTCGTTGAAGTAAGCCGGTACTGTGATGACGGCCTCGGTCACTTCTTCGCCGAGATAATCCTCAGCGGTTTTTTTCATTTTGCGCAGGACTTCGGATGATATTTGCGGCGGCGCCATTTTCTTGCCGCGCACTTCAACCCAGGCGTCGCCGTTGTCGTTTTTGACGATGGCGTAGGGCATCAGGCCGATGTCTTTTTGCACTTCTTTTTCATCGAATTTCCGCCCGATCAAGCGCTTGACTGCGAATAGCGTGTTTTTTGGGTTGGTGACCGCCTGGCGCTTCGCCGACGCGCCGACCAGCACTTCGCCGTCTTCCTGGTAAGCAACAATCGATGGTGTGGTGCGTGCACCTTCGGCGTTTTCAATAACCTTTGGTTGGCCAGCTTCCATGATGGCCACGCACGAGTTCGTGGTGCCCAAGTCGATTCCAATGATTCTTCCCATGTTGGTTCCTTCCTGATTGCGGTGAGTTCTGAATGCTGATTAGCTGGGGGTGGCTACCTGATGTTCAAGGTTTTGCGCCATATTCGGGCCAAACAAGCGCTCCCGAAGCTGGGCGCGCGATGTTCGTCGACGGCGCTAAAGGGCGAGTGACTACGCTGCGCGGGCCTTGGCGACGGCAACCAGCGCCGGACGCAGAACACGATCATGCAGCGTGTAGCCCTTTTGCATCACCGAAACGATTGTGTTGGGTTCCTGATCAGACTCTACCGCCGCGATCGCCTGATGGCGTGTCGGGTCGAACTTCTGCCCGAGCGGGTCAACTTCCTGAATGGAGAATTTTTCGAATACGGAGGCCAGTTGGCGCGCGGTCAGTTCAACACCTTGCTTGTAGGCGTCCACAGACGGGGTCTCGACCTTTACGGCGGCGTCCAGACTGTCCTTGACGGCGACGAGCGCGTCAGCCATTTTCTCGACGCCGTACTTTTGCGCCTTGAGCACGTCTTCGGCCGAGCGGCGGCGGATGTTTTCCGTCTCCGCCTTGGCGCGTAGCCATTCGTCTTTCGCGTCTGCCGCGGCCACTTCCGCGGCAGCGAGTTTGATCGTCAAATCGGCAACCGGATCGGTCGGCGGAGATGTGCCAGCCGCAGTATTGCCTGGATCATGGTCGTCTTGCGCTTGTGCGTGCGCATTTTCTGGTGGCTGCGTCATCCCGATTTCCCTGAAAAATCAATGTCCTGCGGGTAGCTTGGGCTGATCAAGCCGATTTCAACCCTCAAGCGGGCAAGAAACTCGGAAAATCCCCTGCCTGTCAGGCGGGCTTCTTGCTGTCACCGTCGGTGACAAGCCAATTGACCAGCAGGGTGATGACCGAGTACATCAGCGAGCCAATCATTGCGGCCATGAATCCGCGCACCGTAAACCCATCCACCACCTGCGCGACGAACCAAAACAAAAACGCATTGATGACAAAAATAAACAGCCCCATTGTCAGCAATGTCACCGGCAGCGTCAGCAGGATCAGGATGGGGCGGATCACGGCGTTTACCAGCCCCAACACCAGCGCCGCGATCAGGGCGGCGAAAATGCCTTCGACCTGTACACCCGAATAGAGATACGCCACAGCGAGTAGCGCGAGCGCGTTGATACACCAGCGAAGGAGGATTCTCATGTCACATTCCTGTCCAATATTGAACAAGCATAATAGCGCGCGGTCAGTACATGCGAAATGTATGTGAGATACACGCGAGAGATACGGTGTGGGATTGGGTGTGGGATTGGCCCTGCCACGTTGAGGGTAGCGCGTGTCTGGGTTTCCGATCTCGCTTTTGTCCAAAGGGAAAAGATGTCTGTTCACCAATCTGGAAAACGCCGTTCCGTTCCTGACCTTCGCGGGATGAAGGCTGCCGACAAGATCGTCATGCTGACGGCCTATACAAAGCCGATGGCGCAGTTGCTCGACGCGCATTGCGACGTGTTGTTGGTCGGCGACTCGCTTGCCATGGTGGTGTACGGCATGGACAGCACCTTGGGCGTGACGTTGGACACCATGATCGCGCACACGCAGGCGGTCATGCGCGGTTCGCTGCATGCGATGGTCATGCTCGACATGCCGTTTGGCAGCTATCAGGAATCCAAACAGCAGGCCTATCGCAATTGCGCGCGTGCGTTGGCCGAGTCCGGCTGTCAGGCACTTAAGTTGGAGGGCGGCGCGGAACTGGTCGACACGGTTGCGTTTCTGGTCGCGCGTGGTATTCCCATCATGCCTCACATCGGCTTGATGCCACAGCGCGTCAATGAAATGGGTGGGTTCAAGGCGCAGGGGCGCGAGGCCGGCGCTGCCGAAAAATGGGTCGCAATCGCCCGGCAGTTTGAGTCAGCGGGCGCGTTTGGGCTGCTGATTGAAGGTACCGTTGAGCCGGTTGCCCGCGCGGTGACCGAGGCCGTCTCGGTTCCTGTCATCGGCATCGGTGCTTCGCCGGCGTGCGACGGACAGGTGCTGGTGACGGAAGACGTGATCGGCATGTTCAATGATTTTCAGCCGCGCTTCGCCAAGCGCTATGCCGACGTTGGCGCTGAAGTCACGAAAGCGGCCGCCGCCTATGCGGCCGACGTACGAAGCGGCGCGTTCCCGGCGCTGGAACACTGCTTCGGTGTGAAGCGCTAGCGCACTTGACTCGCGGCGATTGCTCGCCGACCGGCTATAAACCACGGCTTTTGTCGGCTAACGCGAGTTGATTTTCTGCCAAGCTCCTTTATTGGCGGTGCAGTTGGAGCATTTTTGCCTGAAACTGCCCGTCGTTATTAAGGTTCGCCTGGCGGCCCGGCTTGTCCGGGCCATCGCCAGATACATTCGCCGGCGGCTCGGAGACTGTGCGGCTGCACGGCCTTCCGCTAGACTTGCCGAACTTACTTACTTGAGAGCCATCGCCCCAGTTCATGTCTAAGAACGCCAAAATGATCAACGAAGTACGGGAAACATTGGCCAGGGAGTTCTCCCATCGCTTGGCCGAGGCTGCTCCAGACGTGGCGACCGCATTAACCGAAGTGGCGAACGAGACAGAAGACGCGGACATGAAGCGGGCTATCTTCGGTGCGCGCGACGTTTGGGAAGCGCGCTTGCTCGATTGGGAGCCCGCCATTCACGCTGAGTTCCTGAAGCGCTTCGATGAAAAAATCAGCGGCGACAACGACCAGTCATTGAAGACAATGACATTCTCTGCTGAGTCGATGCAGTTGGTTGGCGACGATGAAGTCCGTGAAGATATCCTGCTCGGCAATGTGGCGAAGCGGCTCAATGACGCATGTAACCACGAACTGTTCCCGCTCACCAAGCGGCTGGAATCGCTGCTCGAGGTGACCGAGCTCGACGAAAAACGCAATCCCGTTTGGCCGCGCGTTTTTTGTCGCGCGTTTCTGGCCGGGTTGACGGCTGTTGACGCGAATCGGTCGCAACGTTGCGAAATTCTGTCAGCGGGTTGGCAGATGTTTGGGCGCGTTCTCAACGAATCGATGAAGGAGGCCAATGAGGTGTTGGTTAGCCACGGCTTCATGATCGAAATTCCGCTGGCTTACGGCAAGATTGTCAACCGCTCAGTCACGCGGACGCCGCTGTCGCTAACGCCAACCGGTGGAGGTGGAGGCGGCGGTGGTGGCATGGGCGGCGGCGGTGGCAGCGGCGGTGGCAGCGGCGGCGGTAGTGGCAGCGGCGGCGGTAGTGGAGGCGGTGGCGGCAGCGGTGGCGGTGGCGGCAGCGGTGGCGGCAGCGATGGCGGTAGTGCGGGCGGCAGCGATAGTGGTAGCGGTGCTAGTAGCGGAGGCGGTGGAAACCTGTACGATTTATTTGCGAAGCTGTTAGCCAGAGTGCCCGGCATAAACGCCGGCTCCGCCGCAGGTCCCGCAGGTCCCGCAGGTGCGGCGTCCGGCGGTGGCGGCAACGGTGGTGGTAGTGGAGGCGGTTTCGGCGACGGAAGTGGCGGCGGCGTTGGCGGCAGTGGAAGTGGAAGTGGAAGTGGAAGTGGAAGTGGAAGTGGAAGTGGCTCTGGCCCCGGCCCCGGCAACGACAACGGCGGTGGTGATGGCGGCGGCGGCATGGGCGGCGGCGTGGGCTCCGCCAGTGGCGGCAACGGCGGTGGTACTGGCGGCGGTTCCGGCGACGCTAGCGCTAGCGGCAACAGCGGCGGTAGTGGAGACGACTCCGGCGGCGGCGCTTTCGTTTCTGCTGATCGGTTCATGGCGCATTTGTTGACTAGTCGCCCAGCGGCTGCGGGTGCGCCGAGTGCGACGGCCGCGCGAGCGGCGATTCTGTCCGGCGCAGCGCCCGAGGAGACGTCGGCTCCCTCGAGTGGCGTTCAAGTCACGCTCAGTCCAGCCCTGCTTGAGGCGCTGGAGCGGTTTGCCGCGTCAACATCGGCACCCATCCTAGCGGCTCCTGTGTCTGTGACCGCAGAGGGCGCGTCGACAGGAAATAGCGGCACCGCTTCAGTAGGAAATAGCGGCACCGCCGCAGCAGGCGATAGCGGCACCGCGTCGGCAGGAAATCGGGGCACTGCTTCAGTAGGAAATAGCGGCACTTCTTCAGGAGGAGATAGCGGCACTGCTTCAGGAGGAGATAGCGGCACTGCTTCAGGAGGAGATAGCGGCACTGCTTCAATAGGAGATGGCGGCACCGCTTCAGCACCAGAGCCGCAACCCGAATCGGAACCTGCATCGGTCGACGCGATCGGTACCGACCCACGGTTTGCGCGAACCGAGCCATTGCCAGCAGTGGCTCGGGCGGCGGCGCCAGTCATGACCAATCTTATCAGGCAGGCGCAGCCGATACTCGCCCCGACCATGGAACCGGTACAGGCGGTCATTACAGACGTTGCCGCCGGCGTATTTGATCGGATTTTTGCCGCGCCCGATATTCCCGATTCGATCAAGGTGTTGATCGGCAAACTGCAACTGAAGATATTCAAAGCGCTGATGCAGGACCCGCAAATCTTCACCAATCCCGATCACCCGCTGCGCCAGTTCGTCGACGAGCTTGCGGACATTGGCGTCAAGCGTCAGCAGTCACTCGCGCAAGGTGATCCGGTGTTCGAGCGTATTTCGATCATCGTTGACAACCTTCACCAGCACTTCGATGAGGACCCAAAGGCGGTCGAACGGGCGAGGCATCAGTTGTCTGTGTTTATTGCGGCGGAGGAAGAGAGTGCGCAGGGCGTTATCTTTGATTCGGTGGTTGAGGTTCAGCAACAAGAAGAAGTTGAAATGGGTGCCTCCATGGCCGCCTTCGAAGTTGATCGCCGCTTGGCGGGTCGGATGATGCTTCGAAGCATCAAGGAATTCGTGCGTCAGCACTGGCAGGTGTTGCTGGCCAAGGACTATCTGGTTGATGGTGAGGATGGCACGCAGTGGAAAGCAGATCTGGCTACGCTCGATGACTTGCTCTGGAGTATCAGTCTGGCCGATGCCAGTAAGGACCGCGGGCGCTTATTGAAGCTGGTGCCGACCCTGTTGAGAAGCTTGAACGCCGGCCTCGATCGGATCGGCGTTTCGCCGGAAACCCGCGACCCCTATTTTCAAGTGCTGGTGGCCGTTCACACCGGGCTGTTGCGGCCCGCCAAGGGCGCGGATCTGAGCGGAGATGTTGATGACGCGCCTGCACTGCCCGCCATTGATCCCCGCGCCAATCTGCGCAAGCGCAACACCACCATCGACCGCGGCCAGTGGATTGAAATGAGAAACGAGGATGGCTCCTCGCAACGCTGCCGTTTGTCGTGGGTGAGCCCGTTGAAGGAAACGTTCGTGTTCAAGAACTACGATACCAAGCAAGCAATAACGTTAAGCTCGGAGGAGTTCGTGGGGCTCGAATCACTGGGCCGCATTAAGTTAATCGAAGAAAACTCCCTGACGGAGAGAAGTATCGAGGGCGCGATTCGCGGCCTGCTTGAAGAGCCGGTCGCCGGTGCCACCCCTGCTTAAAATGCGGCGCCGGCCGTTGTCGATCAAGTCAGCGCGCCGATGGCAGACGCCAGTTTGGCTGAATTGAGGTTCTCTGCCGAAGCCCGCCCGGCGTCCCAGTCCGACTGGATCCAACCGCCCAAGTGCTCCATCGCGATCGTGAGAAGGGCATCAACGTAAGCGTCGCTATCGTTGGCGACCGGCAGATAATTGAAGGTGCTGCCGCCGGCGTGCAGGAAGGTCTCGCGACCCTCGTCAGCGATTTCCTCCAGCGTCTCCAAGCAGTCGGCGGCGAAGCCCGGACAGATCACATCCACGCGACGTGTGCCCTTGGAGCCGAGGCTTTCGAGTGTTTTATCGGTATACGGTTGCAGCCATTCGGCGCGGCCAAAGCGCGACTGAAACGTCACAACGTAGTCGGCGTGTTGCAAGCCCAGCCGCTCGGCGACCAGACGTGCGGTCTTGTGGCAATGGCAGTGGTACGGATCTCCGCGATCCAAATGGAATTTCGGCACGCCGTGGAACGTCATCAGCAGCTTGTCGGTCGCAAAGTCGGGACGTCCGATCCGCCGCCAATGCGCTTCCAGATTGCGTGCGACGGCGTCAATATAAGCGGGGTGGTCGTGATAGCTCCGCACGAAACGGATACCCGGAACATTTCGCATTGACGACAGTGCCCTCGCCAACTGGTCGAACGTAGAGGCGGTAGTGCTGGCGGCGTACTGGGGGTAGAGCGGCACGACCAGAATGTTGTCGCAGTGTTGTTGTTTCAGTGCAGCAATGGCCGACGACATCGACGGGTTGCCATAGCGCATCGCGGGCAGCACGACAGTGGGCGAAGCCACCCGCCTGGCAATGGCGGCGCCCAGCATCGTCGCTTGTCGCTCGGTGTAGGTGCGAAGCGGCGAGCCTTCCGCGGTCCAGATGGTGGCGTACTTGGCGGCAGACTTTCGCGGGCGAACATTGAGAATGATGCCGTTGAGGATGAACCACCAGACCAATCTGGGTATTTCGACGATACGCCGATCAGACAAAAACTCTTTCAGGTAGCGGCGCACGGCGCTGGTGGTGGGCGCATCAGGGGTGCCGAGGTTGACCAGCAGAATGCCGGTTTTGGCCTGAGTGCCATGCGTATATTTCGGTTCCGGAGAAAAGGCCATTTTTTAGTCAGATAAATAACGTTGGTGTTAGCACGTGGTGGGCCCTGCGGATGCCTTGAGAGCGCCCGCCGGCAGAATCGTTCGGGTTAATGCTGACTGAGTGCGCTTGAAAGAAGCTTGGCAGTAATGTCGACGATTGGAATGACGCGTTCGTACGCCATTCTGGTGGGGCCGATGACACCGACCGTCCCGACGATCTGACCGTCCACTTCGTAGGGCGCCGACACCAAGGAAAATTCATCCAGCGGCATCGTATCAGACTCTCCGCCGATGAAAATCTTGACGCCATCCGCACGCTGCGACAGGTCGAGCAACTCAAACAACTGCGATTTCGCTTCGAACAGGTGGAATAACTTCTTCAGGCTCGACATATTGGACGATATCTCGTTCACGTCAAGCAGCTTGCGCTCACCCGAGACCACCATGCCGGATGTCTCGGAACCGCTGCTGCGAGCGTCCACGACCGCCGCCATCAGCGTAGAAATATCGCGATGAAGTTGCGACATTTCGAGTTTGACGCGCGCCTGCAGTTGATCAAAATCACAGCCGGCGTAATTGGCGTTGATGTAATTAGCCGCCTCGACCAGTTGGGCGGGAGACACGGCCTTTTCCGTCACGACGATGCGATTTTGCACATCGCCATCTGTGGCTACGATGATCAATAGTACGCGGCGTTCCGACAAAGGCATGAATTCGACGTGCTTGAGCCCGACGCCCAAGCGCCGTGGTGTCATGACCACGCCTGCAAAGTGGGTGAGTTCAGAGAGCATCTGCGAGGCGGCTGTCACCACCTGGCGCGGATCGTCCGGGCGTAGCTGATCGCGTAGCGTCTGCTGCTCGACCTGCTCAAGCGGCTGGATGGTCAGAAGGGTATCGACGAAAAAACGGTATCCCTTGGGGGTCGGCACGCGCCCGGCCGAGGTGTGTGGGCTGGCGATGTAGCCCAATTCTTCGAGGTCCGCCATCACGTTGCGAATCGAGGCCGCTGATAACTCCATGCCGGAGAACTTGGAAAGCGTGCGCGATCCGATCGGCTGGCCGTCGGCGATGTATCGCTCAACGAAAAACTTGAGCAGGGTTTGGGCGCGGTCGTTGATCATGACGTGTTTCTAAGAAAAAACCGCCGGCGAACGGGGGTGACTTGTTTCGCCACCAACGGGTGCTGCTTGCTCTTGAGGCGATCATTTTCGCACGCATTGGTAAGCGCTGGTTCCGGCGGCGGCGGGCCATGTGATTTAATCAAGGCATGAGCAGAAAATTCAACACAGTCGCGGTGATTGGCAAGCCTGACGGCGTCGGCGTCGCAGAGCCCCTCGCGGTGCTTCAAACATTCCTGGCAAAACGCGGTATTCGTGTGCAAATGGACGCACGCACCGCTGCGTTGTCGGCTGTGCCGGCTGACGTTGTGGCACCTCTTGAACGCGTCGTTGATGGCGCGGATCTGGCGATTGCGCTGGGTGGCGACGGCACTCTGCTGGGCATCGCCCGCCTCGTGGCCGACGCAAACGTGCCGCTGGTCGGTATCAATTTGGGCACCCTTGGTTTCCTGACGGATATTCCGGCCGACGCAACAGAGTCAATGCTCGGCGCCATGCTCGACGGCGCTTACACAACCGAGTCGCGGCAGTTGCTAGACGGTGAAATCGTGCGGAACGGCAAGGTCGTCTTCGCCACCGTCGCGCTCAATGACGTGGTGGTTTGCCGCGGTGCGATGGGTTCGATGATCGAATTTGCCGTCGAGGTCAATGGCGAGTTCGTCTACAGCCTGCGGGCGGACGGGCTGATCGTCTCGACGCCGACCGGCTCTACCGCCTACGCGCTCTCCAGCGGTGGGCCGATCTTGCATCCAAGCCTGCCGGCGATTTCGCTGGTGCCGATCTCTCCGCACACGCTGTCCAATCGACCGGTCGCCATACCAGGCAATTCTGAAGTCAGAATATTGCTGCTGCGCGGCCAAAATGCGCGTGTGAACTTCGATGTGCAGTCCTACTTCGATCCGGAAACAGACGATGTCGTCGTGGTGCGCGGCCACGCCAATCCACTCACGCTGTTGCACCCGATCGGGCACTCGTACTACGCCATGCTGCGCAGCAAGCTGCATTGGGCTGAACGAAACTCATAGGTACCCAGCCGACAACGCGCCGCCGAAGCCAACATGCTCCAGTCCCTTGCCATCACCGACTTTGTGATTGTTGATCACCTCGAACTCGACTTCCAGGCGGGGTTTAGCGCCCTTACGGGCGAAACAGGTGCAGGTAAGTCGATCCTGATTGATGCGTTGTCGCTGGCGCTCGGTGCCCGCGCCGACGGCAGCCCGGTTCGGGTGGGCCGGCCGAAATCGGAGATTACGGCGGAGTTTGATCTAACGGACGTCGAGTCGGCACGTGGTTGGTTGCAAGAAAATGATTTGGCGGACGACGACCCGAATATGTGTCTGTTTCGTCGTGTGATCGATGCGAACGGACGCTCGAAGGCGTTCATCAACGGCTCATCCGTCACGCTTTCGCAGATGCGTGATCTGGGCGAACGGCTTGTCGATATCCACGGCCAGCATGAACACCAGACACTACTGAAGCGCGAGGCGCAGTTGGCGCTGCTGGACGATTTTGCCGGCGACGGCGGTCTGCGTGGGCAGGTGGCCGGCCTGTATGCTTCGTGGACGCAGATTGCCAGCATGCGCGCGGCACGCGAAGCCAATGAAGCGGCAATCACCCGCGAATTTGAAGATTTATCGTGGCAGATCAGCGAACTCGAAAAGCTCAACTTCACGCCTGCACGCTGGGAGCAAACGCTGGCAGACCAGCGGCGGCTCGCCAATGCGGCAAGTCTGATCGGCGCGGCCGAGGCGGCAATTGACGGATTGGCTGAGCGCGACAATGCCGTCATCTCGATCGTCGACGACCTCGCCGCCGAGTTGGGCAGTGCTGCTGAAACCGATGCCGCACTCAAGGATATTCACGCCTTGATGGCGAGCGCCAGTGTCGAGCTTGGCGAAGCTGTATCGGGTCTCAGGCACTATCTGCGCAAGCTTGAAGTCGACCCCGGCAGGCTCGCTGAGCGCGACCGTGAGATCGCCGATGTACTCGAAGCAGCGCGCAAGTTTCGTATCGATCCGCTGCGAATTTCCGAGTATCTGCAACAAAAACGCGACCGGCTTGCCTCGCTTGGCGGTGGACAATCACTCGACGATCTGGTCGAGCGCGAGCAAACCGCCGAAGCGGCTTACCGGGAAGTGGCGAAGAAATTGACGCGCGCCCGCCAGACGGCGGCAAAATCATTTTCCGGCCAGATTACCAAATCGCTGCAGGAGCTCGCCATGCCGGGCGGCCGTTTTGCGGTGGAGTTCAGCGCGCGCGACGCGGGACCCAACGGTCTCGAAGGTTGCGAGTTTCAAGTCGCTGCACACGAAGGGCAGACGCTCGGTCCGCTGGCCCGGATCGCTTCTGGCGGAGAACTGTCGCGCGTGTCGCTTGCCATCCAGATGATGGCGTCGGCGCGCGGCGGCGTGCCGACCATGATTTTCGACGAGGTCGATGCGGGTATCGGCGGCCGCGTGGCGGAAGTGGTCGGGCGCTTGTTGCGCGGGCTGGGTACCAAGAGCGAAGGAAGGCACCAGGTGCTCGCGGTGACCCATCTACCGCAAGTTGCCGCTTGTGCGGAGCACCAGTTTCAGGTCGCCAAGGGCGCCAACGATGGCGTGGTGACCACCAACATTGCGCTGCTGAACGATCGCTCGCGTGTTGAGGAAATCGCCCGAATGTTGGGCGGCATGACGATCACCGCAACAACACGTAAACACGCTCAGGAAATGTTGTCTAGCGCCGCCAAGGCCTAAGGCCTGGCAGGTTGTTGAAATTCGTATTGCCAAATCAGTGTGAGATCACAGCGTACTATTTCCCCCTTTGAAAAAGGGGGATCAGGGGGATTTGCGGTCGTTCGTCGACACGCAAACGCTAAGAATCCCCCTCTGCCCCCTCGCTTCGCTCTCCCCCTTTACAAAGGGGGAAGTGGTTCGCCGAAACCCACGGCCAAACGAATATCGTGAATTTCAACAAACTGCCCGGGTCCGGCGGCGGGAAGCGAATGCGGCGCTAGTGGCCGGGCGGGCCGGCCAGTCGGTCGAACATCGCCTTCCACAGCGCCACCACCGCCGCTCTTTCGGCACCTAGTTCGTCCGGCGCGATCCACGCCTTGCGTTCGTTATTGTTTTGCGCGATGTGCAGTCGGTGCCGGAACGCGAGGTACGCTTTGGCGACCATGGCGGCTTGTTCCTCGTCGATGATGCCCAGTGCAGCGGCGCGCGTGAGCAGGGCGAAGTTGCCAAGATTGTTCAAAAACTCCGGATGCTCGTGGCTGTGGGCGAGGATCAAGTACTGTACGATGAACTCGATATCGATGATGCCGCCGGCCGTGTTCTTGAGGTCAAGCGAATCGGCTCTATCCTTCTTCTCGGCACGCATCTTGTTGCGCATTGCTACGATTTCGCGTTGCAGTTCCCCTAGATCACGTGGCTTGACGATTACTTCGCGCCGGATCGCGTCAAACGGCGCGGCGAGATCAAGATCACCGGCACACCAGCGCGCGCGCGTCAGCGCCTGATGCTCCCAGATCCACGCGCGGGTCAACTGGTAGTCGCGAAATCCCGCCAGACTTGATACCAAGAGACCCGAAGCCCCGTCCGGTCGAAGTCTAAGGTCGGTCTCGTACAGAACTCCGCCAGCCGTCATGGCATTGAGCCAGCTATTGAGACGCTGGGCCAGTCTGCCGATGAGATCTGGACGTGGCACCCGCTCGGGGTCGTGGAGAAAGACGATGTCAAGGTCAGACGCGTAACCCAATTCCTTGCTTCCCCACTTGCCGTAGCCGATGACCGCAAATCCCGGCGGCGGGTGCCAGTCGCCGGCGACTCCGTCACCATTGAGCGCGCGCCAGGCCAGAACCAATGCGGCGTTGACCAACAAGTCGGCCAGCATGGATAACTCGTCGGACAATGCCATGACGCTCACGCGCCCCTCAATGTCGGCGATATTGAGCTTGAGGGTGATGCGCTGTTTGGCGTGCCTCAACAGTTCATATTGGCGCTCAACATCGCCGTGGCAGGTGTCGCAGCGCTGCTCGAGTTCGCGCCGCTCAGCGGCCCAGTCGATTAGCCCTGCCTCGGCGGCGGCTGCGGGATTGGTCATCAGGTCATCTAGCAGGATTGGATGACGCTGCAGCTGCTGGGCGGCCCAGGCGCTGTCGTGGACGATGCGCGCAACGCGGCTGAGCGCCTCGGGGTATTCCACCAAGAACGCGAGATACGTTTCGCGCTTGTCGATCGCCTCGAGCAGCGAGAAAACGCGGAACAGCGTGGTGGATGACGGATCTTGGGCCGCGCAGACCAGCATGGCGCGGTCTATCAACGTCTCTAGTCGTGTCCGCAGTTTTTGGGGGAGATTTTGCATGCGAGTCGACGCTAGCCAGCGTGTCACCCGTTCGGTAATCTCTAATCGGTGTTCAGGAAGGTAAAGTCTAGTATTGACGGGCATTTCCACAGCATTTACCGTGGAAATGCCTGTCAATAAAGGGGTTTGGTTATCGACAGCGCTTGCCTGGCGAGCTATGGGAGCCGGAGCGTGCCCGCTCGTCGTTGAGCCAAATTCCGTCCCGTATGCCGTGCCCATGCCCGCCCCAAACACCGCGCCGAACTCGGCCATGACGACGGATCGATAGGCATCCAGTATGCGCATGAATGCCGCCCAGTCGTCGAACCCCATCGCCTCTGCAATGCGCGCTTGGTCGGCATCGTTGCCGGGCAACGATTGGGTTTGCAGATCGTCCAGGTACTGAAGGCGATGCTCGAGATTGCGGAGAAACGCATACGCCAGTTGCAGTTTGTTCACGCGATCAGCGGAAAGAATGCCGCGCGCGGCCAATTCCCGCAGCGCATCGCGCGTACTTCGCGTCCGCAACCCGGCATGGCTGATCGCCTGCGTGGCGGATCCGCCCCTCCCGCCACGGATAAGCTGATGAATTTGCGCAACGAATTCGACTTCGCGGATGCCGCCTTCACCGACCTTGATGTCATTTTGCTTGCCGCGTTTGTTTGCGTCAGCACGAATTTGCGCATGCAAGGCGCGCATTTCCTCTATCGCGGCATAGTCGTGGTAGCGCCTATACACGAACGGTTGCACCAGACGATCCAGCGCCGCAACGTTCTCCGCCTTACCGGTGACGGCGCGCGCCTTCAACCAGGCATAGCGCTCCCACGGGCGCGCGTGCTGGACGAAATAGCTTTCGAGCGACGCCAAAGAGGTGACCAACGGTCCGCTGTCGCCGAAGGGGCGCAGTCGCATATCCACCCGAAACACCTGACCGTGCTCGTTGAGTTGGTCGAGTGAGCGAATGATGCGTCGTCCCAACTGGCTGTGAAATTCATGCCAGCTTTTGTCAGCACCCGCGTCACCGTCGTGGTTGTGCACGAAGACAAGGTCGATGTCGGACGATACGTTCAACTCGCTCGCGCCCAGTTTCCCCATGCCGACCACGATCAAGTCACTGTTGAGGTCACTGTGAAGGTCGCTGAGGAGGCCAGAGCTGCGGTCGCTGCGGGCCGGTGGTGTGAGAGCAAACTCGTGTTCCAGCGCGGCCGTGTGGTGCGCGCGCGCCGCCAGAATCGTGAGGTCGGCGAACGCCGAGATGGCGGTCACTACTTCATCGAGGTCTGCCATACCGTTAATGTCGCGAAACAGGATGACGAGCATGGCCTGCTGACGGCGCAGACGCAACATCTGATCCAGCGCCTCGGTATCCGCCCCGTGCAGGCCACCCATGGCCGCCACCGTCGCCACGGCGGATTGCTGAGCGTGTTCGCGCAACCAGCCAAGCTGCTCCGGATTTCGCGTTAATACCCGTTCGGCATAGCGCGAAGCCCGAAACAAACGCCCAAGAGCGGTGTCGAAGCTGTGACTGTCCATGAGTTCGTCGGGGGTCTTCGGGGGTGGCACGGCTGGGTTACATCATCAGAATGTGGTGGTTGTGCGCCGATTGCGCACTCGGCCGTTAAAATAGCACGTAACTTTCTCGCGTCGAGGACATCATTCTTTCCAAAGCCAAACTGTTCGGACAACTGTGCGCACGCACGGCGTTCTGGCTTGTGGTGGTCGCCGCGCTGCTAACGTCAGCGACGCTGGCGGGGTTGAAGTACGGCGTGATGCCGAATGTGCAGTCGTACGAGGCGGAATTGCAGACGCGGCTCTCGAGCGCGACCGGGATGGACGTTTCTGCGGAATCGATTCGTGGCGGATGGGCGGGCTTTTCGCCATTTGTCGAGATGACCGGCGTCGAGTTGCGGGAGCCAAAGGGCGTAAAGTCACCCACCCGAACGGCGGGTGACGTGGCACTTAGGCTGCCGATCGTGCGCGCGTCGCTGTCGATACCGTTTCTGGCGGTCGGCCAGCTGCGCTTTACCGAGCTGGTGGTGTTTCAGCCGCAACTGGCGCTGGTTCGCGGTGCCGATGGGGTCGTCTATTTCGCCGGGCGGCCGTTAAGCCAGAAAACCGACGAGCCCGACGACGGGCGCTTGATGGAATGGCTGCTGTCACAGTCGGGTATACACATCCACCATGCAAGCCTGACCTGGCGCGACGACATGACGCCGGCACCCACACTGACCTTCACCGATGTTGGTATCAGCATCGACCGAAGTCTTGGGCGCCACAGCATTGGGCTCGTGGCCACGCCACCCATCGCGCTTGCGCGGCAGGTCGAGTTGCGCGGTCGGTTGCGGATTGAAAAAAGTGAGGCGTCCGCCACAGCGGGAGGCGCCGTTGCGCCACGCTGGCAAATCGACGGCAATGTCTACACCTCGGTGCGGGACTTCAATCTGGGAGAGTTACGCCGGCACTTGGATGTCCCGGATAACTGGCAGGACGGCGCGGGGACAGTTCGCGCGTGGCTAGATATCGACAGTCATGCTGCATCCGCCACTGCCACCCCCACTGCCACCCCCACTGCCACCCCCACTGCCACCCCCACTGCCACCCCCACTGCCACCCCCAATGGCACGACCGGTGCAGCCCGTTGGGCAAATCCCGTCAAGTCGATCACAGCCGACGTCGCCATCGTTAATGCCAAGGCGCAGCTCGGCGACGACGTGGCGCCGTTGGCGATCGCCAAGCTGGCCGGCCGGCTTACCTACCAACAACTGGAGAACGGCTTCAGTATTGGCAGCAAAAAACTCGAATTTCGGACCAAGGATGGGTTGAACTCACCCGCCGCGGATTTCTCATTATCGTTACAAGATCAAGGCAGTATCGACAAGGAGAGAGGCGAGATCACCGCTAACGGCATCGACCTAAAGGTGATGACGTCGCTGATCGAGTACTTTCCCATCGGCCGTGACTTGCGCCAGTTGGCAGCGAAGTTCGTCCTGCGCGGGGCGGTCAAGGACGCCCGCTTCGCTTGGACGGGTGTGTTGCGGGCGCCCTCGACGTACCAAGTGAAGGGTTCGCTGGTCGATTTTGCGTCGAATCTGAACGAGTCGATTCCCGGAATTGCCGGCTTCAGCGGCAGCGTGGAGGGTACCGAGAAGGGCGGCCGCTACACGCTGGCATCCAAGGTAATGACGCTCGATGTGCCCTCGGTGCTGCGCCAGCCCTTGCGTTTCGACACCGTCGCCGGAAGCGGCGGCTGGCAGCTGACGGATAGCGACTTAACGATTAAATTCGATGGGATCAAGCTCGCCAACGCGGATTTGTCCGCGGAACTGAACGGCCAGTACGCCAGATTTCGCACCCGACCAGGGCAGGAACTCCCAGCCGAGAAGCGGCCGGGCGCGCTCGACGTTACGCTCAAGATCGCACAGTTCAAGGCAGTGGCGCTGCCGAACTATCTACCGAATGCGGCGTCGCAAACGCGTGAGTATCTCGGCTGGGCGGTCCGCGACGGAACCGTCGATTCGGCAGTATTGGCGATCAAGGGGCCGATTTATGATTTTCCGTACCATACCGGCCAAAGCGGCAGTTTCACTGTCCGCGCGAACCTAAAAAATATTGACTTCCGGTACGCTGAGGGTTGGCCGGTCGCTGAAGATATCAACGCCGAGCTGCTGATCGACAACACTGTGATTCGCGCGAAGGTTGCCGACGCCAGAATATTCAACGCCAAGATTCGAAAGACCGAGTTGTTCGTTGCCGACTCATTCGCCCAGCCGCTGCTACTGTCTATCGTCGGCGAGGCGGACGCCCGCGCCGAGGATGTCAGCCGCTATCTAAGGGAGAGCCCGTTGGTCGACGGGATCGGTGGCTTCACCAAGGTCGTGTCGATCGAAGGGCCGGGCAAGCTGAATCTGGACTTGAAGATTCCCGTCGGCGCATCGGCCGCCGCCGCGCCGGCAAAGGCAGTGCCGAAGTTGGCGGTTAGCGGCCGCTACGCACTCTCCCGGGGTACGGCACGACTTAGTTTTGGCACCCAGATTTCCAATCTGGGTGGCAGCATCGCCTTCACGGAGTCTGGCGTGAAGAGCAACAATGTGTCGGGTGTCGCATTTGGTGCGCCAATTACGGTTGCCATCTCTGGTGGCGGCGATGCCGGCGTCATCACCGAGTTTGTCGGTCGCGCAGACATGCAGCAGTTGGGTGATCTGTTGCCGTTTCGCATGCCCACGCAAGTGACGGGCAATACCGACGTGAAGGGCCGCATCACGAGCGCGCGCGGAGGCGTTGACGTGCAGCTCGATGCCAGCATGGTCGGCGTAGCGTCAACCTTACCCAGTCCGCTCAGTAAGCGCGTCGATGAAGCGAGGCGGCTGAGCCTGTCGATGACCACGATCGGACAGCCGGGCGAGAAAATGCGGCTGATGTTGGCGGGCAATGCGCTGGCACCGCCCACCGGAGCCGACCTCGCAGAAAGCCGTATTGACGCCCGTTTCCAGCGCCGTTGGGATGCCACCGGACAGCCGCAGTTTCAAGGGCTCGCCAGCGTCGGCGTTCCGCTCGGCGAGCCGGTGCTCGCGGATGGGCTGTGGCTGGTCGGAACCATCCGCAACTTCGACTTCGATCAATGGATGCGCGCCGCAGATAATTTTGCGCCCGAGGCCGGTGCGGCTGAAGCGTTATCGTCACGCGCCACCAATAACGATTCGATCATCACGGGGTTTGATTTTTCGCTTGGAACGCTGACGGCGTACTCTCGTCCGTTCGCGGACGTAAAGGTGCGTGGCCGCAAAACGACCGATCGGGCAAACCCCACTTGGGCGGTATCAGTGGTGAGCAAGGAAGCCGAAGGTGACTTCACGTGGCGGGCTTCGGCCTACAACGAACGCGGCGCGGTGCGCGCACGCCTGAAGCGGCTGGTTCTGTCGGATGAAGCCAGTGCGCCGGCAGCCGCGACTGTCCCAGGGGTCGGCGCAGCCGAGCAGGATCTGCCGGCACTCGATATCGTTGCCGACGATTTCACGTTCATGGATCGCTGGCTTGGCAAACTTGAGCTGAAAGCCACGCCGCAGGCGGCCAACTGGCGTATCGATCAATTGCTGATCAGCAACGGTCATGCGCGCGCGGAAATGGACGGCGTATGGCAGCGCTACGGCGACCCGTTTGCGCCGCCGCGGGCGGGGCCGGTGAAGTCGCTGACAAGTATGAACATCAAAGTTGACTCATCAAACCTTAACGCGCTGTTCGGGCAGTTTGGGTTCGGCGATCAAATGAGGGGCGGGCGCGGTGGCCTGGAGGGGAAACTATCATGGCCGGGACATGCGTATCAGTTTCAAACATCCAACCTGTCCGGCGCATTCAAGATCAATGCCGAGCGCGGACAGTTCGCAAAGATCGAGCCGGGCGCGGGTAAGCTGCTCGGCCTGATGAGCCTGCAGTCTATCCCGCGGCGTTTGTCGTTCGATTTTCGTGATCTGTTCAGCGAGGGCTATGCGTTCGACAGGATCGAAGGCGATTTGACGATTGCCGATGGCGTAATGTTCGCGAAGAAATTCGAAATTTCCGGCCCCGCCGCCGATGTGCGCATGACCGGCGATATCTCATTGCCTTCCGAGCGGGTCAACTTGAGCATGACCGTGGCACCGCGTTTGAGCACTGTGGCGGCGGTTGGTGCCGGCGTATTGGTCAACCCGCTGGTCGGACTAGGCGTTCTTCTGGGCGGGGAGGCGTTTAAGGCTCCGCTCGAGCGCGTCTTGTCTGCGCAATACACCGTGACAGGCAAATGGGATAATCCGGAGGTGGAACGTACTGGCCGAACCACGGCGCCCGTTGAATCCAAGCCGAGCGCGGCAACGGGTGCCGCCGAAGTTCCTGCAAAGGCGGCTGATAGCAAGCCTCCCGACGACCGCACCAAGAAGAACACACCGTGATCCTGACCAAAAATTCTCCGAGCCTTCCCGACGCGCTTGCCAGGGCCCAGCAATCAACGCAGACCTTTTACCGAGTCGCCGCCATCCAAATGGCTTCCGGTCCGCAGGTTAAGGCCAACCTCGAAGAAGCCACCCGCCTTGTTAGCCTGGCCGCCACGACCGGTGCTCGGATCGTCGTGCTGCCGGAGTACTTTGCCATCATGGGCATGCGCGACACTGACAAAGTTGAGGCGATGGAAGCGGAAGGCAGCGGACCGATCCAGGACTGGATGGCGACGATGGCGGCCAAACACCAGCTCTGGCTGATCGGTGCCGGGGTGCCGATCGCCTCCGCGATAGCGGGGAAGGTGCGTAATAGCTGCCTCGTTTACGACAAGGCCGGCAAGCGGGTGGCAAGATACGACAAGATCCACTTGTTCAGCCTGTCGATGGGGCAAGAACAGTTCAACGAGGCCCGCACCATTGAGCCGGGAGACACCGTCCGTGTTGTTGATTCGCCATACGGGCGGATCGGCTTGTCGATCTGCTATGACCTGCGTTTTCCCGAGCTCTATCGCGCGATGGGCGATGTCGACATCATCGTCGTTCCGTCAGCGTTTACCGCCACCACCGGCAAGGCCCATTGGGAGACTCTGGTTCGCGCCAGAGCCATCGAGAGCCTCGCCTATGTCATTGCCCCGGCGCAGGGCGGCTACCATGTGAACGGGCGCGAAACACATGGCGACACCATGATCGTTGATCCGTGGGGGGTGGTGCTTGATCATCTTCCGCGCGGCTCCGGTGTGGTCGTTGCCGGCATCAATCCGCAGTACCAACAAACCGTCCGCAAAAGTCTTCCCGCGTTGACTCACCGCACTTTGAAAACCGTTTGATCGAGACTATGAACCAACCGCAACTTGATTGTCTTGCCACCGCACGCGCCACGCTGCTGGCCCCCTACGATTTGACCGACGCTTCCATCCAGATAATATTCGGCGAGATCATGCAGCACGACGCTGACTACGCGGATTTGTATTTCCAATACGCTCGCAGCGAGGGCTGGAGTCTGGAAGAGGGGCGTGTCAAATCCGGCAGTTTCAATATTGATCAAGGCGTCGGTGTGCGCGTGGTCTCCGGTGAAAAAACCGCGTTTGCTTATTCGGACGACATCGGGATGGACAGTCTCACCGCCGCCGCGCATGCAACGCGCAGCATTGCGAAGGCCGCCAAGTCAGGCAGTGCCGGTCGGGTGGCTACAGTTCGCGCCACCGGTGGCCACGCGCTGTACCAGACCAACGATCCCGTTTCAGGATTTTCCGATGCGGAGAAAGTCCGTATCCTCGAGCGGCTTGAGAAAATGGCGCGTGCGATTGATCCGCGCGTCAAGGAAGTGATGGCGCGATTGTCCGGTGAGTACGAGGTGGTGATGGTCGCGCGCCACGATGGCCTCATGGCGGCCGACGTGCGACCACTGGTGCACATCGGATTGACGGTCATCGCCGAGCAAAATGGCCGCCGCGAGCAGGGGCATACCGGCGGCGGCGGACGTTACGACTATAGCTATTTTTCGGATGACATTTTGCGTGCGATGGCGAAAGCCGGCGTGCGTGAAGCGCTCATCAACCTCGACGCCAAGCCAGCCCCGGCCGGTGCGATGACGGTGGTGTTGGGTGCAGGTTGGCCGGGCATTTTGTTACACGAGGCGGTTGGCCACAGCTTGGAGGGAGATTTCAACCGCAAAGGCAGTTCGGTGTTCGCCAACCGTGTCGGTGAACGCATCGCCGCCGCCGGCGTGACCGTGATCGATGACGGTACGTTGAAAGATCGTCGCGGCTCGTTGAATATCGACGACGAGGGAAACCCGACGCAGCGCAATGTGCTGATTGAGGACGGCATTCTGAAGGGCTATATGCAGGACTCGATGAACGCACGTCTGATGAAAGTGCCGGTGACCGGCAATGCGCGGCGTGAATCGTATGCGCACATCCCGATGCCGCGCATGACCAACACCTACATGTTGAACGGCGACAAGTCGCCGGAAGAAATCATTGCCGGTGTCAAGCGCGGTCTCTATGCAGCGAATTTCGGTGGCGGTCAGGTCGACACCACCAGCGGCAAATTTGTTTTTTCGGCGTCTGAAGCCTATATGATTGAAGACGGCAAGATCACTTATCCGGTTGTCGGTGCAACGTTGATCGGCAACGGCATCGAGTCGCTCAAGAAAGTGACGATGATCGGCAATGACATGAAACTCGACTCCGGCGTCGGCGTCTGTGGCAAGGAAGGCCAGAGTGTGCCGGTCGGTGTCGGTCAGCCGACGCTTCGGATCGAAGGCCTCACGGTCGGCGGCACGGGTTGACTTTGTCGCGGCGTGCGGCCGGTGGATGCGGGCATGAGTGAATCGAATGAAGATCTGACGGCGGCACGCGTGCCGCTCAAGTTCCCGAAGCACTTCTCGTGGGCTGCGGTGGCGGTGGTGATGGCCGAGAAATTCGGGCTACGCGGCCTTCGCATTGCGGCGATGATTGGTGCAATGGTCGGCTATTTTTGGTGGCGCGGCTGCGACGGTCTCGTCTGCACGATTCTGTACGTTATGGCGGCGGCCACATTAGTGTTGCTGGTTCTCATTGTGTGGACAGCGAAGGAGTCGCTTGACCGATTCGCGCGCGACCATGCCGACCGTGCCTGGCTGACGCTCGATGACGAGGGTGTCGGCGGCGAGGCGATGCTCATCGACGGCGAGAAACGATTCAAGATGCCTTGGAGTCAATTTCGCCGGATCAAGGAACGTTCGCGTTTTTGGCTACTCGAAACTACCAATGGCAGCTGGATGGTGCTGCCAACAACGCATTTCACACCGCAGGCTTGGGCGCAGTTGAGGGCGCATCGCCGGGAGCGCGTCAGAAAGTAACGCCAAGAAGTGACGTCAGGAAGTAACATGTAATGCAAAGGGTGCGCACCCGACCAAGTCGCTATGCGCTGAAACCAAAACGCTGAGCCCGCCGTATCATGCATTGACCATCCGCGATTGGCGAAGGGGATAACTCAGAATGATGTTTGCACTGGAAAAGCGATGAAGCGACGTAAGTTTCTCTACAACATTGCCGCGACTGCGGGAGGTATGGTTGTGTTCAAAGATCTTTTTGCCCAGCGCATGGGTCCAGCCGCGCCGGATCCAGCCGCAGTCAAGCTGGCGATGACACAGGCAGGCGGCGCGCCTTCGAAAATTGAAAAACTTGAGCTCAGCAGTGCTGAGTGGCGCAAGCGCCTGACTGCGGCGCAGTTTGATGTGCTGCGCGACGAGGGCACCGAGCGGCCCAACAGCAGCCCGTTGAACAATGAAAAGCGCAAAGGCGTGTTTCACTGCGCCGGATGCGACTTGCCGTTGTTCACCGCCGAGATGAAGTACGAGAGCGGTACCGGTTGGCCGAGCTTTTTCACGACCCTACCGGGTGCCATGGCCAAGAAGACTGACTTCAAGTTAATCTACCCGCGCACTGAGTATCACTGTGCACGTTGTGGCGGACACCAAGGGCATATTTTCAAGGACGGCCCGGCCCCGACCAATGAACGCTGGTGCAACAACGGCATCGCGTTGAACTTCAAAGCGTCTGCCTAGTTTGTAAACGCTATATTTGGCGGGCGTTTTCAGGCAGAAATGCTTGAAAACACCCGCCGAACCTAGACTTTCGTTGTTCTGTCGTATCCCTGCCTGCCCTGATACTATTCGAGCATGAACTCTTTGCGCCCCTTCTATTTTTGGGTCAACTTTTCCAAGCCACAGGCGGAGAAAGGGTAGCGCGTAACGTTCGCAAACCAGATTTCACAAAAACCGCCGATGACAACACCGGCGGTTTTTTTTCGGAATGTCAGCGGGCACGCATTTCAGCACATCACTGCACCGCAATCGCGCCGCAAGCGAAATACGCCTTCGACTACCCCGACTAAAATGAAAACTTCGACTCTTTCACTGGTAACCAGCAAAGCAGGATCGGACATGGCATACAACACTGACGACTTACGAATCCGCGGCATCAAGGAGTTGAACCCGCCGGCCGCGCTGATGCGTGAATATCCCTGCACTGAAGCTGCCTCGGCGACGGTATTCCGTGCGCGTGAGGAGATCCACCGCATCATGCATCGCGGTGACTCGCGACTTCTCGTGATCGTCGGTCCTTGCTCGATTCATGATTACGATGCAGCGATGGAGTACACCAAGCGCCTGCAGGCGCTGCGGATGACGATGGAGCAGGATTTGACCATTGTGATGCGCGTCTATTTCGAGAAGCCGCGTACGACGGTAGGCTGGAAGGGGTTCATCAACGATCCGAACTTGGACGACAGCTTCGATATCAACAAGGGTCTGCGACAAGCACGCAAGCTGTTGCTTGACATCAACGAGTTGGGTCTCGCCGCCGCGACCGAATACCTCGATCTGATTTCACCGCAGTATCTTGCCGACTTAATCGCGTGGGGTGCGATCGGCGCGCGCACCACTGAAAGCCAGTCCCACCGTCAACTTGCTTCGGGGCTCTCCTGCCCGGTCGGTTTCAAGAACGGTACCGACGGCAACATCCGCATCGCCGTAGACGCCATCAAGGCCGCGTCGGCACCGCACCATTTTTTGTCGGTCACCAAGGGCGGCCAGTCAGCCATCGTGTCCACCGCCGGCAACGAAGATTGCCACATCATTTTGCGCGGCGGCAAAGCCCCCAACTTTGACGCGGCGAGCGTCGATGCGGCGTGCCAGGAGCTTGGAAAGGCGGGCTTGGCGCAGCGCGTGATGATCGATTTTTCCCACGCCAATTCGTCCAAGCAGTATCAAAAGCAAATGGACGTCTCGACCGAAGTGGCACAGCAACTCGCCACGGGCGACAACCGGATTGTCGGCGTTATGGTGGAGAGCCATATCAACGCCGGTCGACAGGATATTGTCGCGGGCAAGCCTCTCGCGTACGGCGTGTCCGTCACCGACGCCTGTATCAGTTGGGACGACACTGAGACGCTGCTCACGCAACTCGCCGCAGCGGTCCGCGAGCGGCGACTTGCGACGGCTGAATAGCGAGGGCTGATTAATGGCTATCGAACTGCGGATCCTAGGGCGCCATCAGGCGGACGAGCACGATGTGGGGTTTACCTACAACGGCGTCACCTTCAGCCAACACACTCTGCATACCTTCGCCGGGCTAAACGCCGTTGATACGCGCGAGTACGTCGAATCGACCTTTTCCTGCCTGCGGGATCACGGCCAGGTCTGCGCGCGCATGGGCGCCTACAAGCCGCGCACCAGTCCGTACTCGTTTCAAGGCATGGGTGGTGAATGCCTGCCGTGGGTGTTCGAAATGGCCGGCAAGTACGGCATCAAAGTGATCTCAATGGA
>Ga0105047_10004564_pt1 | contig 24054 bp, 24 predicted proteins | sample MAT04_FD_78384 | JGI IMG/M metagenome (GOLD analysis project Ga0105047, IMG submission 78384) | Freshwater microbial communities from Lake Fryxell liftoff mats and glacier meltwater in Antarctica - MAT-04 (megahit assembly) | ecosystem: Environmental > Aquatic > Freshwater > Ice > Liftoff... | reverse complement strand
TTTACCAGCAGTATGCTCGATATAGACTGATATAAAGCGCTCGATTGAGCCTAACAGTGCATTATGTATCATGACGGGTGGCTGCTTTGTGCCATCTTCGGCCACATATTCTAAGCCAAAGCGCTCTGGTTGCACAAAATCTAGCTGGACGGTCGCCAACTGATGCTCACGACCGAGCGCATCAGTTACCATGAAGTCAATCTTGGGGCCATAAAATGCTGCTTCACCTTCTTCTTCAAAATAGGTTAAATCATTATTAATTACGGCATTTTTGAGTTGTTTCTGGGCAGTCTCCCATAGTTCTTTAGAACCTAGATATGCATCTGAGTCATCGCGGTAGCTTAGGCGCACCCGAAGATCCATGCCTACAGTGGAATACAGTTCGCTGGCAGCCGCTAACAGATTATTAATTTCGACTTCAATCTGATCTTGGCGACAAAACACATGGCTATCATCTTGGGTGATTGATCGGACGCGGCTTAAGCCGCCCAACTCACCAGACTTCTCATCACGATACACAGTAGCAGTTTCTAGATATCGCACTGGCAAATCACGGTAGCTCCGTGGCTGTGACGCGTAAATCCGCGTGTGGTGCGGGCAGTTCATAGGCTTCATAACTAGCTCATCACTGGTTTCCTGGCTTTTCACCAAGAAGAGTTCGTCGCCAAACTTAGCCCAATGGCCAGAAGCTTCATATAAATCTTTTTTAGTAATATGCGGTGACCAGACCTTTTGATAGCCAGAACGCTCGCGTAACTGATTAGAAAATGCTGCCAGCTCTTCACGCAAAATCGTACCGCGTGGTGTAAACATCGGTAGACCTGAGCCAACCATGTCTGACACGACGAACAGATCCAGCTCCTGCCCCAACTTACGATGATCACGCTTTCTGGCTTCTTCGAGCATGTCTAAATGCTTACGTAACTCTTTAGGCGATTCAAAAGCCACGCCGTAAATGCGCTGCATCTGAGCGTTCTTTTCGTTTCCGCGCCAGTATGCGCCGCTGACCCGTAATAGCTGGAAAGCGCCGACTTTGCCGGTCGATTCGACGTGCGGACCACGACAAAGATCGGTAAAGTCGTCATTCTTATAGAAAGAAACTGTGTCTATTTGCGCTTCCCCGCCACTGACGGTGCCTAGCTCGGCCTTATTTAAGTCTTTGGCGACAGTGGTGCCAGCTCGTTTTAGATCATTTAATAATTCTGATTTATAGGGCTGTTTGGATTCTTCAGCCCAGGTAATTGCTTCATAAATTGGTTTTTCAAAGAGTTCAAAGGTGGCATTGTCGGCAATAATCTTCTTCATTTCGGCTTCAATCTTTGGAAAATCTTCTTCTGATATCTTAGTTTCGCCTAGATCGATATCGTAATAAAAGCCGTTCTCCACGACTGGGCCAACACCAAATTTAGCCTCTGGCCATAGGTGTTGCACGGCAGTGGCCATAATGTGGGCCAGCGAATGTCGCATCGCATGTAGGTTATCGTTCTGGTCTGCCATGTCTGTAACTCCTTTGAAAGTTGTTATTTACTGCCGCCTGCCCTAGCAGGGGAGTGATTTCGTAATTAAAAAGGCGCGCTATCGATTAAATGTTCTCGCAATACATTCAATCTTCATAAGCGCGCCTCGGTCCGCTTGGACAATATGTCGTATGCGGAGGTTCCACCGAAACATTTACTCTTCCTTGCCACGTTATCGTACGCGCAGGGCTTGCCGACGGAGCTCAGCGGTTGGTTGGACCACATCACAGCTCACTTCTAGAATACCACTTAACCACCCCTATTTAAAGTTATGTGCCTGAGTTTAGGCTGAAAAGCCAAGTTAAAAACGTTAATTCAATTTGTGTGTACAGGTGTACATACACTTCGATAGTACTGTTCTCAATAAAAAAGGATTGAATGATCTCGCAATGACATTCAATCCTTTTAGTGTTTAACCGCCTCCCGAGCGGGTAAAACATTCTCGACAAAACTTCGCCTCGACTGATTACTATAGCAAGGTTAGTATTATAAGGCTAGCCTATTTATGCTGTTTTTATTACATTCACACATGGGGATAAGTATATTTTTTTAACACCAAACGTGACGTTATATATAGGATAGCGGGCTTCGCCCTTCTCCGTTCCGGTGTTTCTATAAAAAAAGACCCCGTTTCGGGGGTCTTTTTTTATTGGTGGGCGATATAGGATTCGAACCTATCACCTCCACAACGTCAATGTGGCGCTCTAGCCAAATGAGCTAATCGCCCGTTTTTGCTTACCGATACCTGAAAGACTATAGCTGAGTTCCCCTGTAAAAGCAAGACTAAAATAGCATTTTGACCCCTGTTGAATCATAAGCTTGATCAGCCAGGGGCTTGACCAGCCATTAAATACTTGCTAACATGGTCCAGTTAAAGAAGAGGTGACGTATAAATAAAGCCAGCGCTTTAGACGCGTTTAAGTTATTTTACGAAGAGCTGATTTCTGCAAAGCCTGAGAACAATCGTATTCGCAGGCTTCGCACGAGCAACTCATCTGCAAAATAGCAGACCAAGTGTTAGGTCGTACAATGTACGTTACCTAGCCCAAGTAATATCGTAAGTAATGCTAGCCCCGGATCTTCGCACTAGATGCGAGACCGGGGCTATTTTTATCCCCAAATTTTTACAAGTTTTACACTAGTGTTTTTAATAGTGATATGACAATATGTAGTCATGGTTTGCATACAATGTGGGCAAAAAACCCAAATAATTAACTCCCGGCCACAGGTTCGGACCAATCAAGTATGGCGGCGACGTAAGTGTTTAAGCTGCCTAAGCGTATTTAGTACTAATGAATTGGCTGACTATAGCGCTCTGTGGGCAGTTAAAACGCTGAAGTCAGGAATATCCCCCTTTTCACGCGATAAGCTGTTCCTGAGCCTGCTGCGCAGCTGTGGGCACCGCACAAGCTCAATCAATGACGCGGCGGCATTAACCGACACTGTTATTAAAAAATTATTAAATCAAGCTAGGGGTGGCTCACTAGAGGCCCATCAGATCAGCCAAACGGCTCAAGTGGCCTTAAATCGATTCGATCGGGCGGCTAGCGTGCATTACGCCGCTTTCCATAGCGCCAACCGCGGCGCTTAGTTTTGGCCGCTTGAATGTGGCTGGGGTCGGCCGCCGAAGAATGCCGGACACCCTCTAGATTGACGGTAGCCTTTTCGGTAACATCAAACTTACTCAAATAGCGCTTGAACATCAGCCTGGTTTGCGAGTTGAGCGCCGCAAATGAACCGTACAAAATACTGGTCACCGGTAAAAAGATCCACTGGGTAAGCATCAGTATTGAACGATGGCGCTTGTAACGTTCCGGGCGTGGCGGCAACGTCACTAGGCAAACATACAGTGCCACTAGCAGACCGGCGATACCAATGCGCTGCACCCGACTAACAATTAAAGGCAATTCATTGGCCGCAAAGTTCTGCGGATTAAACAGCGGTGGAACGAAAGCCGCAAAGTATACCAGTAGCGTACCGGTGGCCCATGTAACGTGACCTTCTAGTGAGCGCAACAGCTTACCCAAAGCATCTGGCTTGGGCACTTTATTTTTGTGCCAAAAGGCTTTGTCGGCAATGTAGGCGATGTCAGAAGCACCATAAGTCCAGCGGCGCAGCTGATAAAACTGGGCTTTCATTGTTCGCAAGTAGCCATCGGCCAACACGGCATCCTGATAGATCGGCACGCTCAGCGGATAAACCCGGTATTTACCGTCAAAATGAAAATAAGAACGCCAGAAGTGATGGCCATCCTCGACGATAGTTCGGGTACTCCAAAAGTTCATATCAATCAATGATTTCATTGGCTGGGCATGGGCCGAAAAGTTACGTGATAAGTGTGGACGCTGGCTACCAACAATGTAAAACAGATTGTTACCAGTAGCGACCACTCGCATGAGCGTTGGCGCGTCCCAAATATTATTGGTGAACATCGGCAATGGCTGGTACGAGGCCTGAAGCGGGTTCGGCACCACACAGTACAGATAGCTAAGGGCTGCAAAATATCGTTTGTGCGGACGGTTATCGGCGTCCAAAGTGGTTACCAGCACCCGTTCGGTATCAATCTTTTTGTCTTCCAGATACTTCTGCAAAGCCCGGCCAGCGTAGGTGACGTTGCCGCCCTTCCCGATGATTTCGCCAGGTAAATTCGCTGGGTGACTGACGGCCATGGCGTGCTTAAATTTATCTTTATATAGCTTAACCAGCTCTAGCACGCGAGCCTCGGCCTCTTTACCGGCCCGGCCTTCGTAGGCCATCACTAGAATGATTTTTTTGCTGTCGTATTCGCTATTAATCACAGCCTGAATAGTCGGCTCCAGCACTTCCCGGCTCTCGTTTACGGTGGCGATGATTACGGCGTGAGTTAGCTCGCTGGGTTTGAACGGGTGCGAACGATTATGCAGCAACCTCAGGTTGCGATAATGCCATTTTGGCCGTTCGATTGCCCTTGAAGAGGCCTCGCCAGTCTCCAGATCGGCACCCAGGCCATTCCAATCGAGCTTCATGTGGTGCTTCATCACCCGGTAACCAGTAATCGCCCTAGTGGCGTAGGCCAGTGATCGAACAAAAAATATTAACAGATACACCAGTATAAAAACCACGGCAAATGTCACGTTGATCCACGCTAAAATAAACGGCAAAACCAACAACGACCAGCTTAGCGCGCCAGGCAAAATTTCAAAGAACCGGTAGTGACCTTTTCGGTCTTTTTCGAACGGAATCTCAATGTTTTTCATACTATCGAAGCACTAATAAAGCGTTACTGACAATAATCGTCAGGCCTAGCAATAAAATACCCAAGCTAAGAATAGCGATGGACAACTGGCGATGGACTCTGTAGGCCCGCATGCTCAGAACAGTGTGCACTGCTAGAACAATGCCAACGAAGGCTATAAAGCTAAGTAATTCTACGATACTACCAGTGGTAAAACGCCCTACAGCCGCTGTGTTAGAGCAGTCACGACACTGCACAAAAAAGCCACTACCAGAGCCAGTGCTCAGACGTACCAAAATAACAATGCCAGCCAAAAACGTTAAAAATACATTAACGCTGAGCAACAGCAATACTAAATGATCATGAAAATACTTCTTGGAAATGGCCATATGGATTAGACACTATTGTACCATTATTCTCGCCTAGTTAGGCTAATCTCCCACCTAAATTTGTTTGTTATAATACTTCGGTAATTAGAGACGGGGGTATGCCACCTTAGCTCAGTTGGCTAGAGCACCGCTTTCGTAAAGCGGGGGTCGCGAGTTCGAATCTCGCAGGTGGCTCCAAAACGCGAGTATCGTATAGTGGCCAATATGTAACCTTCCCAAGGTTGAGAGCTGGGTTCGATTCCCAGTACCCGCACCAGTTGCTTTTGAAGGGCAAACTTGTTATCATTACCCCTGTATTTCGCAACAAACCATTGCGATTATGGCTTGATAGCCAAATAAGGGCTCGTAGTGAAGTGGTTATCACGCCTCCCTGTCACGGAGGAGATCGCCGGTTCAAATCCGGTCGAGCCCGCCAAATCGTATCATCGTTGTTGTGACGCAACGCATTAAGTGGCTCTCTCACTGTTAGAGCCACTTTTTTGTTACCTAATGTTCAGTTCAAGCCTGTGATGCTGCGCTTCCCATTACACGAGCCTTATAACGTTCTGGGGATATGGTGCGAGTCTCAAGAGCCTCATCTATTACAACAATCTTGTCGGTGGCTTCGACATGGTCTTGCTTCCATGCAGATAGGTACTGATTACGCTTTGCCGTGCTAGCTCTTTTAGTTGGTTTTATCCAGACCATAGATACCTGGACCTGTGAGCAATTGAAGTACGAACAACCCTGCAAGTTTTAGCGCTCACTTACAGCCTACTGAAGGCTCAGTGGAGGTCGATGATCCGCCCAAAGTTCCGCCTAGATAAAATTTTTAGATATTTTAGCAGCCCGCAACCTGGCTGACGATGATATAATCCTTGGATGGATATCTGGCAAGCAATTTTACTGGGCGTTGTCGAAGGCATTACCGAATTTTTGCCGATTTCAAGCACCGGACACCTGACAATTCTCGAAAAACTCTTGGGATTTTCTATTGACGATCCTGGCATAACTGCTTTTACGGCCATCATACAGGTGGGCGCCGTGCTAGCTACCCTTCTCTACTTTAGGAAAGATATTAGCCAGATTATGTCTGGCTGGTTCAAGGGAGTCTTCTCTTCGCAAGAACGAAATAAGGCTGATTACCGATTTGGCTGGGCCATTATACTAGGGTCAATACCTATCGCCATTATTGGCTTAGCTTTCAGGCATGAGATAGAAACCACACTGCGCAATCTATGGTTTGTGGGTTTGGCGCTAGTATTATGGAGCGGCGTACTGTGGCTGGCCGACCACACTGCTCGCCAAAACCGTCACGAAAAAGCCATTACCTGGAAAGACACCATCTTTATTGGCGTAATCCAGTGTATCGCGCTTATCCCTGGCGTTTCCCGGTCTGGCGCTACCATTTCGGCCGGACTTTACAAGGGTTTTGATCGGGTTACAGCCACTAAATTGTCTTTCTTTTTGGCGATTCCCGCCCTGTTGGCCGCTGGACTCCTACAAACCGTTAGCGAGTTTGATACCATTTCTAAAGGTGTCGGTTGGCTACCAACAATCGTCGCTACATTTGTGAGTTTTGTGGTGGCTTACGCCTCTGTCGCTTGGCTACTGAAGTTTGTCTCTAGGCACAACTTTAATATTTTTGTCGGTTACCGCGTGATCCTGGGTGTAATTATTTTGATTTTGCTGGCTACTGGCAACATCTCGGCTACCTAGAAAAAATCGCCATTCGTTTTGAAGCTGGATTATTTATTACTTACTAAAAAGTTTTGGTATGATGGTAGTGCTTATGACAAAACGTAAAATTAATTATCAGGCTCTGGATTTGCGGCTGATTGCTTTTTTTAATCGGATTTATATTCCGCTGGCGCGCTTCGCAATCTTTTTGGTGTTCTTTTGGTTTGGATTTATCAAGTTAATTGGTTTGAGTCCGGCTAGTCCGCTAGCCAAAGCTCTGACCGAGCAAACGATCGGGCTTGAACACTTTGATGTATTGTTCGTGGTGCTAGCGCTAATCGAATGTGTGATTGGTGTACTATTTTTGTTTCCAAAGCTGACACGGGTGGTGATTCCACTACTGTTATTACACATGCTGATCGTATGCTCACCTTTATTGCTCATTCCGGCCTATACCTGGCAATCGTTCCTAGTGCCAACACTGGAAGGCCAATATATCATCAAAAATGCCGTGGTGGTAGCGCTGGCTATTGGTATCGCAGCCTCTACTCAGCCGTTAGCCAACTCTAAGAAAAAATAGTTCTTTTAATTGTATTAAACTTGCTTTTTGGACTAGTTTGTGGTATTGTGTAATAAATGAATGAATACTCACCTAAACCTGTAGGAGCGACCGCTGAGATTATGCTGGCGCTTGGTTGGTTGAGCGCGGCTGCAGACCACCTTAGATCTGAAGCAATCGCTGAAAAGATTGCCAAGGATAACCTCGATTCCCCGTTTGGTCAGACACACGATGCCGGCAAAGAACTTATATTGCTAGCGGATATCCAGCACCTAAAGGAAGAATCAATCAAGATCAAAAATGGCGAGCAAGATAGTTTGACTTATCAACAGCTTGGCGAAGCCCGAATTCGCACGATCGAAGACAGGCACATCGATCCGATCGCTATACAACTGGAAACACTCGATATCTCGGGCGAATTTAGCCGCGAATAGCCTATTTATACTCGATGTTGATGAAGGCTCGGGGCTCGTTGGCTTTTTTGAGTGGATCGGTATAGACTTTGATATCATTCAAGTTGAACTGAATATGAGCGGCGGAGACACTTTTTTTGTCACCACTTATTGCTTTGAGGATTTCCAGGGTGTAGCCTGGGTTGACGATATCGGATATTTGGCCAGGCTGGAGCTTGAACAGCTCGGCAGTGATGGTTGGGGCTAGATCGGCGTTGTCGGGAGTGATTGCAATCGGATACTGGCCGCCGTTAGCCTTGGTGGCGGTATCATCAGAGACTTCGCCGGCTAATTTAGCGAAGTCGGCGCCGGTCTTAAGTTGCTGCAAGGCAGCGGTAGCGCGGGCTTTGGTGGCGGTATCGAGCCTGGCAACTACGGCTTGCTGCAACAGTTGTTGCTTGAGCTCACGCTTAAAATCGGTTTCGTTCCAGCCCCAGAATTCGCTTAATACTTCTTTGAATACCCGTTCGCTACTGCCTAAACGGTTTTGAGCGCGTACCAAAGCGATCTGATTATTTACAGTTTGATTGCTAACCGAAACATTGTTTTTGGTCGCTAACTGTTTAACATAGGCGTCTTGGATTACTTGGTTATAGGCTTGTTCTTTAAGGGATTTTAGCTGGGACTTGCCTTCTTTGCTGGAGAAATCAACGGATTGTTGAGTCTGGTAGTAATGGATATTGCGGCGCAACTCGAACAGATATGATTCGTAGCTTACCCAGCTGGGGCCGGCCTTGGCGACTGGGAACGGCACGACTCTGGTAACGCCGTATATAAAGCCGGATGTGGACTGGAAACGGTAAAGCGCTACGCTGCAATACACGAAGAATGCCACTAGTACTGCTATAAGCAGAAAGATTGAGGTGCGGACCACGCGGTGCTTGGAGTGCTGCAGTGGATAAATAAACTTGCGGGCGCTGCCCAGCACCTCTTCGCGGTGTTCGGCGACTGTTTCATTAGTAATACGCGGCACATCCTTGAGGGCTTCCGAGACGCGCACCTCCGCTTCCTTAGACCGCTTAAGCGGACTTTTGAGCGACGATGGTACTTTGGGCTTTAGTTGTTTAAGCTTCTTCAATTTCTTCATTATCAATTTGTTCTTCCGGCCGAATAGCGTTGGCTGGCGGTGAGTTCGTAGTAATCCCTTCTTGACGCAGGACACTTAGGAGCTTTTTCTGAATCTTGGCTGGATGATGTACGTCCTTAATCACCAGGTCTCCGACATATGTCTGCATCTTTATTGTACCAAATCCCAGCAGAGTTTCCTGCAATCCGGCAACTTCATAGTTGATAGACTGAATTTGTTCGAGACCTAAATCACCTACCGATCGATGAAACATACCCTTTTGGGTAATCTGGATAAAGCGCTGATCGGTCAGTATAAATACACTAAAGTGCCAGCCAATCCAACTGGGTGCGAATAATAACAGGCCAAGAATGACACCTACGGCCAGCCCACCGAAGAAGACACCAAAACCTAGATTGGGATTGATAGCAGCTGGGATAATGCCGATTAACGGCCCGAGCATGCCCAAAACCAGCCCTTTGCGCATTACTATCGGGTGATGGCGGAACACGAACAGGACTTCTTCGTCGTCGAATTGGTCCGCAAAATACTTGGTTGTTGTTTGTTTGGCTTGGGCCATATGTCTATTTTACCCTAAAATGCTAATGCTGGTGCCCCCGAACGGATTCGAACCGCTAGCTTCTCCTTAGGACGGAGTTGTTTTATCCATTGAACTACGGGGGCGAGTGAGGAGGTATAAGAGGTGCTCGCACATCTTATACCTCCGAACGAGCTCACGATTTGCCTTCGGCAAATAGGGGGCGACTCCCACACATTGTATACTTAATCCTTTTTTACGTCACCAATTTCAGTTGCTTATTTACGCTCGAAGTTCTCGTAAATGTGTGTGTATTCGGACTTGTCGTAGGTGAAGAGCTCGTCTTTGTCGAAGAAGTTGGCGACTTCAGTTTCGCCACTTTTTTTACTATCTGAGGAGTGAATAAGGTTACGCCCTGTACCGATAGCTAGGTCACCGCGAATTGAGCCGGGATCAGCGTCACGAGGACTGGTTGAGCCAACGATTGTTCGGACAGAATCAATACACTGAAAACCTTCCCAGGCCATCAAAACTACAGGTGAGCTCTTCATGAATTCTTCTAGTCCAGTGTAGAAAGGCTTCTCGACGTGCTCCGCGTAATGCGTGCGCAGCATGGCTTCATCTAAGCTGGCCATTTTCATGCCGATTAATTTGAGGCCTTTTCGTTCTAGGCGGCTGATAATTTCGCCGATTAATCCGCGCTGCACGGCGTCTGGCTTGGCGATAATGAGAGTTCGTTCCATTAATTTCCTTTGGTTAATTAACCCTATTATAACAGATGTGGCGCTTGTAGGGCTAGTGTCGTACAATGTACTTATGCTATTCGCTAAAGCCAAGACAGATTTTTTGGAATATTTGGAGATCGAACAAAATCGTTCCCAGAAGACTATCCAAAATTATGATCATTATCTGACCCGTTTGATCGACTTTGCCGGTGACATTACAATTGCCGAAATAACTCCCGAATTAATCCGTAAATGGCGTTTGTGGCTGAATCGATTAGGCACTAATACCTCTGATGAGCTGGGTAAATCGACGCAGAACTATCATCTGATTGCGCTAAGAAGCTTTTTGAAGTTTTGCGCTAAACGCGACATCCCTGCCCTGACGGCCGACAAAATAGAACTGTCCAAAACCAAGCGCAAACAAGTTACATTCCTGAATGAAGATGAGTTGGCCCGGCTTTTTACTCAGCCAGATCTGCAGACGATCAATGGTTTGCGCGATCGGACAATATTGGAATTGTTATTTAGTTCGGGCCTCCGTGTCAGCGAACTGACTGGCCTCAATCGTGATCAAATCAATCTGAAGCGCCGCGAGTTCATGGTCCGCGGTAAAGGCGAAAAGGACCGACCGATCTTCATCAGTCCAGAGGCTGCAAAGTGGGTTGAACACTATTTGAGCAAGCGTGAAGACACCGCGAAACCACTTTTTGTGCGCTATAGCGGTACTAAGAAAGTTGATTTAACTGGAAACTTTCATAGATTAACACCCCGCAGTGTTCAGCGGATTGTGGCCCGCTCTGCCCTGTTAGCTGGCATTACTAAGCACGTTAGCCCACATACCCTAAGGCACTCTTTTGCGACAGACTTACTAATGAATGGTGCTGATTTGCGTAGTGTTCAGGCCATGCTGGGACACAGCAATATTGCCACCACTCAGATTTATACTCACGTGACCGATCCGCATTTGCGTGCGGTGCATGAGAAGTTTCACCGACACGCTGATTCGGGGTCTTAGTTAGCCCTTGGTTTAGTCTAAGCCGTAGCAGGCATCATTACCGGCAGCGTTGTTGCCGTCCGTTTTGACGAAATTAGTAGCACCAGCGCTAGAGCTAGCGACAATTCGTTTACATATATCACTGGCTTCTATAGAGTAATTTGCTAGGCTGTTCGTAGAATCGATTGGCACGCGAACTTGTAAACGTTTTAAAACGTTTTTAGCTTTGCCGGTAACATCTACTTTGGCTTGTGAACCGCTAAAAGTAACTGGTGAGCCACTACTGTCGCTACCAGTAATCGTGACATTAGATGAATCGTATAAATCAAGAAAATGAATTAAATATAGGCCAGTGCCGCCACCAGGAATACCGGTAATAGTCACCTCGCAGGTACCGCTAACACAGCCACCATTACCAATTTTGCCCTGTCCACCTGCAGCATTACTGTAAGAGACAGAGCTACTACTAGATGAGGGGTACAAATAAGCTGTAAAAGTATTATTAATAAGACTATTTCGATCGAGTCCTGCCTGCAACGGCGTAATACTGAACTGTATGACTGCTGGACTATCCCAAGCCGTAGTGTAAGCGAAATTTCCAGGCGCCGGAGTGGTCTTACCGGTCGTGCTCGACCATTTAATCGTCATGCTATTTATTGCTGAGCTTGTTGAAGTAACAGAAGTTCGGGCACTATTAACAGGCACCGGATTATAAGTTATATCTGAGGTGCTTAGATCAACAATGGCACACTGATAAGATACATTATTACCGGACGGGCCAATAATATTATTGTAATTTCCGCTTGGACCCGGAATTGCCGGTAGGCATGTCGAACTACCTACTCCGGAGGTAGTGCTCACAAGAGTCTTTTCCTTAATGGCTTGAGTGACATCATTTATGCCAGTCTCAGCGGCATAATATGCCTGGGTTGCCAATTGCTTACTGAGAGCTTGTTGTTGTTCATGGCGAGTGAGTTGAGCAAAGCCAATTGTTAGCAAAGCTAGCACTATAATTAATACTAGTCCGATAACTAATGAAGCGAAGCCTTGCTGATTCATTTTTTGGTTGTTTGCTTTAATTTTATTCATAATACTTTCCTCTTATTGTACTCTTAACTGCCACTGGCGCGAATACGTTGCAAAACGGTAGTCGAGAGTGTGGTGGTAGCACAAAAATGTTGGGCTGTGCCGCCTTTACACAGTAAGTCGCCTTTTTTATAATCTCCTGGCTGCATGGTTGCACCCCCGTTACAAGTACCGGCTACCGATGGGCTACAAAGCAGGTCATCATCACCATAAGCTAGAGCGACATTTATTTCGTAAGGCGCGGTGGACGTGACGTCTAGTTTGACTATTCGGGAGTTGGGGCCAATTAGCTCTGAGCCCGAACCTGGAGAGTTCAGATCTGCTGGTACGCAGGTCGATTGATCGGGATTAATATCCCGCCATAGTACGTGCGGAGACTTGCCAACACCTGAGCCAATCTGTACACCTACAATATAGGTATATCTAATATTGTTCATGCAGTATGATGCGATACTAGCCGCTGAGCCGCCTGGAGTTACACCATTGGATAACTTAAGGTTTTGGGCCATCTCATCAACAATACTTCGAGCATCATTTTGAGTCCTGGCTTGATTGACGCCTTTATAGTACAGGTTGCCAATGTTGGTTATCATTACAGTTGCCAGCAGCAAGATTACTGATAATACTGTCGTTGCAATCATCAGCTCCACAATTGTGAAGCCTTTATTATTAAAATCTGTGGTTTTTATGCTCATTTATACAACCTATAAACCAATGTTACGGTGTCTTTGTCCTTGCCGTTGATATCATCCCATGTTGCTTTAAGACTAAACGTTGAGGTGCTAGTGTCGTATTTTATACCCACATCGTATAGATTATTTTTACGGCAGTCCGGACTGGGCGATGCGTCGTTAGTAACTTTTATGTCGTAGCTATCGTCGATGCAATAGGGCCCTGCAATTTGTACGTCATTGGCTGGATCGGAAATTATATAACGTAGTGATTCAATCTGAGATTGCAAAATTGCTGTAGCTTGAGAGTTTTCTTGCGCACCTTTAGTAGCTAGTAAGCTGCTGTTAGCTGTGGCATAAGAAATGCCGATGGCTAGACCCAGTACAGCCAAGACTATCATCACTTCCACTATAGTATCGCCCCTGTTACCGAGCTTCTTTAATCGGTCTATGAACATGATGGCGTTACCTTTAATTTTACGCTTAGTTTAGCAGCGCTTGGAGAGGTATTGCCTAAAAGGATTTTGGCGTAACGGGTACCATCGGTCACGCAAATTGTGGCGGCATCAGCCTCAACTAGATTATTAGTTATGGCAGCTGTGGCGTCAGGCTTACTTTTCACAGAACTGTTAAGCCCCGGCGAGTAAACTAGACTGACGCTGTTGCCGCCAGAAGCAAAACCACCGTCTGCCGTCAGGTTCTGGATAAAGCCAACACCGTACGAATCAAATGTGCTACCGCCTTTAGTGATTTGAACTTTTTCGATTTCTAGCGATTGCGGTACTCGTTTTTGGAGTGTCAGATCGTTGCCGTCTACAATTGGTGTCGCTTTAGCTGCAGCCAAAGAGGTGGCTGTTCGCGCGCCGGCGATGGAGAATACCTCATAAGTGTTTTTATTGCCCGCTCCCACCACCAGATGAATAAACTTGCCTAGGAAGACACACTGAGGATTCTGGCCACGCTCACCTACAGCTGTAATGCTTAGCTGAGGGGAACCGGCCACAGCACTACAGCCAAAAGCCACATCACTAAACTGCCCATCAATAACCTGAGTGGCGACTGTTTGAACCTGAGTGGCGAATTCGTTACTGCCAGCAGTAAAGGCGGTGCGTTGCTGTTTGCCAGAAATGAAGTTGGCGGCAATGACGAACATCACACCAGAAACAGCCAAGACTATCATGACCTCGACAATCGTGTAACCAAGAGGTCGTTTGCCACCTTTCATATTGGTTTCAGTATAGCACAAGCGCTATCGGTACAACACTAGTAGTTGACGGGTTGAACGAGGAAGTTTTGGTACCAATCCAGAATGTTAGCGCCAAACAGCACGGCAATAATTGCGCCGAGAATCAAAAACGGCCCAAATGGGATGACAGCACTACGTTTGAGCCGGCCACTTAAGAGTAAGGGAACAGATATAAAAGTCCCTACTAAAGCGGCTACAAATATAAACAACAGGCTTTTAGCGGGCGAAGCGACAATTAGCCCTAGTAGCCAGCCCAAACGCACATCTCCGCCGCCAATCCACTTGCCACCTGAGATTTGGAAGATAAAGTAAAAGATGCCGCCGCCAATTGCTACCGCAGCTGCCATCATGAGCCCGGTTTTTAGTGGTTCTGGGCTGATAGCAAAGACAATTGCCGCCTGAATCAGTGCGATGACAGCTAGGGGGTAGATAATGCGGTTTGGCAGCAAGAACCAGCGTAGATCATAAACAGTCAGGGCTACTAAGCCTACCAAAATAGCCAGCCACAGACCGAAAATAACTGTCTGCCAACCTTCGAGAGCTAACGGCCAGTACATATATGAAATTACGAACAACGCAGCCGTAGACAGCTCTACGATCGGGCTGTCTGGGATGGATTTTTGGCAATAGCGGCACTTACCTTTCAGGCTGAGCCAACTTATTACTGGCACTAAGTCTTTAGCGGCCAATTCGTGGTGACAATGTGAACACATAGAACGACCACGGCTGATGGACAAGCTTTTTAGATAAGCTTTATTGGGCTTTTTCTTGTCGGTTTCCAGTTCTTGCTCACGCAAACGCCACGCAAGCGCATTCACAAAGCTGCCCAAACACAGACCAAACACAATCAACACCGCAATAATCATTAGCAATATAGTAGCACAATTAAAAACAGGCCCGTTTCCAGGCCTGTTTTAGAATAACCATTAGTTATATCTTAGGAGTCTACACACTTAGCAGCTTGAGATGAAGCAGTTTCTACAGCGTAAACGACAGCGGTAGATCGCGCATTTGTTGTCGGAGTCACACTGGTGCCGCTAACAGATGCAGGACACTTAGATTTGAACTGAACTGTAATTACGCCGGCCACTGGTGTTACAGCGCTCGGGCCATCAGCGAAATTAACAGTGGTTCCGGGTTGAACTTTAGCTGTAGCCTCGGTACCTGATGCATTATTTATAGTAACTGTACCATTGCTACTAGATGAGCTAGTGGCAACCGGCACCTTACCATCGTTATTAGACAAGAACTCAGTAACACCGGCTGAAACGGCTGAAGCGTCGTTTTTGATAGCAGTGTTGCGGCTGTTACGCTGCAATGCAGGTACTGCCAAGAAGACGATTAGGATGATCAAACCGGCGATGGCCAGCACGATCATAACTTCGATGATTGTAAAGCCGTTTGCGGACTTTTCTTTTTTAATTTTCTGTAGTTTGTTTAGCATTGCAAGTGCCCCTTTGCGAATTACTGTTTATTGCTTATGGTTTGATAATAGCAGCCAGCGTAGAAAATGCAAGCTTTTTTTACCTCTAGACCACCAGTGTTAGGAGTTAGCCTGGGTATAACTGCCGGACGATGGGCGAAACGTAACTAAAGTTGCTGGCATTGCGGGCCAGTGCTGGTAGCTGTTTCTACAGCAAAAATCGCCACGATATTGCTGTAATCAGCACCTTTGCTGTAAGCCTTGCCGGGGTTATCAGGATCACATATGGCGTAATTGTAAACGTCCACTTTGTCGGGGCTTGCGGATGGACCTACTGTGGCAGCAACAGATCCTGCTGGCTGTCCGTGCATTACTACCCCGCTAGGACCATAAAATGGAGTTTGAACATTTAACGCAGCTATATCAGGTGGAAAATTAGCCGAATTATTAAGCTCGTATTGTGAAACGGCGCTCAAGATCGTACTAACCTCATTTTTGCGCTGACTGTTACGCGAATTGCGGTTAATCGCTGGAATAGCCAGTAAGACAAGCGATAAAATTAAGCCAGAAATCGCCAGTACGATTAATACTTCTATGATTGTAAAGCCGCTGCTGCGGCTAGTGCTTGTTTGAGTTTTGATTGATTGCGGCATGGATCATCCCGTACCGGTAAAGCCGGATTGGTTAACCAAACCGTAAATTGGCAGCAAAATGGCCGCTACGATAATTAAAGCCATAATGCCCATTATTACCATCAAGACTGGCTCAATTATGGTGCTGATATTCTTGATTTCGTTGTCGACTTCTTTTTCGTAGTATTCGGCAACTTTAGCAAGCATGGTTTCTAGAGCACCGGATTGTTCGCCAATCCGAAGCATGTTGGGCACTAATTCTAGGAAATTATCGTCGTTAGTTATTGATTCGGACAGGCTTTTGCCGCCCTTTACTTTGTCGATAGCCCGGCTCAGTGAATGGCTAATGTGTACGTTGTCTACGGCGTCGGAAGTGATTTCCAGCACCTGAATTAACGGAACACCGCTAGCAACCAATGTAGTGCCAGTACGGGCAAAACGAGCCATGTACATTTTCATAAATAGCGTGCCTATAGGCCAAGACTTCATTTTGACTTTATCGATTATCGAGCGGCCACCTAGGGTGCGTGCCCAGCGACTGCCAAAAAATGCGGCAGCTACAAGAAAAATTAGCACTAACCACCAGAAACTCGTCACGAATTCTGAAATAGCTAATAATACGCGAGTAAGTATTGGTAGCGACACCCCGGGCAAGCCATCGTAAATACTCTTTACTTGCGGCAAGACTTTGATAATCATAAAGCCCATTACGCAGACCATTACCAGCAATACGATCAAAGGATATATCAAGGCGCCACGGACTTTGGCGACAATATCGGCATCTTTTTCTTGCTGATCGGCCAATCGTTCCAAGCCTTTGTCGAGCGTACCGGAAGCTTCGCCGGCGGCCACTAGACTAACGTAAACTCGGTTAAAAACATCTGGATATTTTTGCAGTGCACCGCTAAATGACACGCCGGCTTCGACATCAGTAATAACTTTGTTAACGACTACCTTTAGGGCTTTGTTAGTGGTTTGGTCGGCCACGCTACGTAGTGACTGTACCAGAGGTAAACCAGCGTTAATCAACGTGGAAAGTTGGCGACTAAACAGCACTTTGTCTTTGGTCTTGATGCGGCGGAAGCGTCGGGCGCCACCGGCTTTTTCAACTTCGATTAATAGTGGCGTTAGGCCCTGAGCCTTAATTAATTTGACGGCAGCCTGCTCGGAATCGGCCTGGACCTGGGCTTTGACCTTTTGGCCGGTGGCGGCGTTGCGGGCTTCGTACTTAAAACTTAACATGTTAGTTCCTCATCAACCTATCTAGTTCGTCGATATCAACGGCAACGTTGCGGGCTTCGTCGTAGGTGATTTTACCTTCGTGAATTAAGACGGACAGGGTTTTATCCATCGATTGCATGCCAAATTCGGCACCAGTTTGAATGACGGCTTCTAGTTGATGGCTCTTGCCTTCGCGTATGATGTTACGAACGGCTGGGTTGGCGATTAGAATTTCGGCGGCGGCAATACGGCCACCACCAATTGCTGGCACCAGACGTTGTGCCGTAATTGACATCAGAATGTTAGATAACTGAGCACGGATTTGTGGCTGTTGGTGCGGCGGGAAAACATCGATCATACGGTCGATACTCTGGGCGGCGTTGTTGGTGTGTAGCGTAGCGAAGACTAGGTGTCCGGTTTCGGCGATAGTAATGGCGCTGGCGATGGTCTCGAGGTCACGCATTTCTCCAACTAGCACAACATCGGGGTCTTCACGCAAAGCGCTTCGTAGCGCCGCACTAAACGAATAAGTGTCATAGTGAACTTCACGCTGGACGATGACCGATTTTTGCGATTTATGGGTAAATTCTATTGGGTCTTCGATGGTTACAATGTGCATGGCTTTTTCCATGTTAATTTTGTGGACCAAAGCAGCTAGTGTAGTCGATTTACCAGAACCAGTTGGACCAGTTACTAGAACCAAACCACGGGGGAAATCAGCGAATTTGTTGACGATTGCTGGTAAACCAAGCTGTTCAATGGTCAAAATCTCGTTGGGGATCAAACGCAAAGCGGCGGCCATGTTGCCCCGTTCATGAAAGGCGTTAACACGGAAACGACCCAAGTCGCCGTAGGCAAAACTAAAGTCAAACTCTTTGTCTTTTAATAAAATTTGCTTTTGATCTTCATCCAAAATCGCAAAAATCAATGCTTCAATGGTTTCTTCGGTCAGTGCGTCAGCACCGGTGACCGGCAACAGCGATCCATCAACACGCAACATTGGTGGCAAACCAACTTGAATGTGAAGGTCTGATGCTTTTTTCTTGATAACTTCGTCGAGTAAGACTTCGATTCTTGGTTGTGCCTGCATAACGCTCACCCACCCCTTTTAAATTTAGTAGCTTCTATGTAATTGCTTTTCATCCGATACCCTCAGCAGCCACACGGTTTATTTCTGCCAAAGTTGTCCGTCCGTCCAAGGCTTTTAGATAGCCATCTTGTCTCATGGTGATCATACCCTCAGCCTGAGCCGCTTTTTCAATTTCCAGGCTCGTAGCTTGTTTGAGAATTAAACTTTGGATAGCTTCTGTGATCTCAAAGACTTCGTAAAGGCCCATTCTACCCTTAAAACCACCTGGATTCTCGGGCCCATCGGTGCCCTTGGATAAAGTATAAGCGGTTTGGTTGGCTAAGGGCAAGTTTTTGTAGCCTAAATCTTCGGACACCTTCTCTACTTCTTCGGCAGTTTTCGGCAGTAAATGGCCCAAAACTGAATTTATAGCGACGGTTTCGGCCTCGGTGGATTGGTAAGTTTGCTTGCCCGTGTCGGCAATGCGACGCACCAATCGCTGGCCAATTACGGTGTGGACGGTGCTGGCAATTAGGAACGGTTCGATTCCCATATCTAGTAAACGCGGCAAAATACCGGCGGCACTGTTGGTGTGAAGAGTACTAAATACTAAGTGGCCAGTTAGGGCAGCCTGGACACCTAATTGAGCAGTCTCTTTGTCGCGAATTTCCCCAACCATCACCACGTTAGGGTCTTGACGGAGGATACTGCGCAAACCAGAAGCGAAGGTTAAACCAACCTCGGCATTGACCTGAATCTGGTTGATACCATCCATTTTGTATTCAACTGGGTCCTCTAAAGTAACAATATTTATGGTGTCATCCTTGATTTCTTGGATTAACGCATACAAAGATGTCGACTTACCAGACCCAGTTGGACCGCTGGTAAGAATCATGCCGTTGGGCTGCTCCAAGCCTTTGCGGATGGTGCGCAGTGCCCGTCCGGCATAGCCCATGTCCTCTAGTTTGAACGAGGTGCCAGTTTTGTCCAACAAACGAATAACTACCTGTTCACCCCACACAATTGGCGCAATGGCGATACGCAAATCAATCCCCCGACCATCAACCATAACGGTAAATTGACCGTCTTGTGGCATGCGGTGCTCATCGATCTTTAAGTTAGCTAAAATTTTGATACGTGAGATTAACGCGGCTTCAGTATTTTTGGGTAAACGCATAATCTCGCGGAGTACGCCATCGATCCGGCAGCGGACTTTGAGCTCTTTTTCCAGGGGCTCGATGTGAACGTCACTGGCCCGGTTATGAGCAGCGTATTCCAGAATGGCCGACAGCGCTTTACTGATTGGCGAATCTTCAACCAGATTTTTGATGTTCGATTGCTCGGCTTTTTTAGCTTTTTTTTGATCTTTCAACGATAGGTTATTGTCACGCTCATCTGTAGCAGCTATATCTACCTCTAGAGCGTCGCTCATTTGACTGCCTAGTGTCGATTTGTACTGCTTAAGAATATGTCTTATGCCGGCTTCGCTGGCAACATATACTTTTAGCGAACGGCCAATTTTATTACTTAAAAAGTCCACGGCCTGGACGTTGTCGGCGTCTAGCATGGCCACCACTAAGCGATGCTGCATTTCGCCTAACGGAACGGCCATATAACGCTCAGCAACATCCTGAGGCAACAATTCTAAGATCGCTGGATCTACTTGCGCGCCTTCCAGATTTACATAAGGCACTTTGGTAATTGTAGCGTTGGCTTTCGTGAGCTGCTCATCAGTTATGTAGTTGTTTTTAACCATGTAGCTAAACAGTGGCTCACTTTGCTTTTTGGCGGCTGTGCGAGCTTCGGCTAGCTTGGCAGCCGTAATCATGCCGGCACTCACTAGAGTATCTTGCAGCTTGTGTTCGGTGTCGGCTGAAAGCACGCTCATTTTACAGCTCCAATAGCGGCATTTACCTGCCGCTCGGTTTTGGTGCTGTTGATTAACTGCGCCATCATAGAGGGCTTACTGCGATGTTGAGCTAAATGGATTAGTGTTGTCGTTTTGGCCGATGGTTATGAAGCGGGCCGGATTGAACGAATCGTTATTGAAGTAACGGTTATCGGGCTGCTTAAAGTCGGTGGTGATAGCTTGCACGACTTCTACCTGCTGTTGACGATTCTTGGGCGAAGTAAAGATAGCTTTGCTTATAAACAATGACAATACGGCACTAATAAAGACGATAACGGCAATCAAAGCTATATCTTTTTGTCTCATTATTTTATCTCCGTTTTAGTAATAGTTAAGCTTTTACCTGGCTGGAAATAGGTATGAGCGTTAACTGTTAATTTCATGTTGTCGCCACCGCCACTAACTGTCATGGTGTCAACCTGGATTGGGCGGATAGAAACTTGTAAGGTATTCATCAATTTTTGGATGGAATCGTAATTTGCCCCAGTTACGGTGAAAGAAAACGGCATTGGTACGGGCTGAGGATTTGGACTGATAATGTTGGATTGTTGCGCCAACTGATCATCGGTACCGGTAATGCTACTGACTGTTAGGTTACGATCGGCTAAAATCTTTTCTAGGGACGAGGTAAGCGCTGGGAAGTCGTAGCTATTTGGTAAGGCGTCCAGAATAATCTTGGCGTTGGTGCCATCTTTGTCGCTGTCACCAGTGCTGCTACCACCAATGGCATTGGTAGGGTTTGAGTTAAATAGTTCGTAGGAACTTGCTAACTCATCGTAAGCTTTAATGTTATTTTTCAGCTGAGTTTTAGCGGTAGTTTTAGCCTTCGTAACTCTTCCTTGGTATAAGAAATTGCTCCATACCGCTTGAGATGCCACCAGTGTAAAGATCGATACAAAAGCGGCTATGCCGACTACAGCCACCATTTGGGCATTGGCTTTGCTAATCGCTAGTCGTTTGGTTGAGATTTGTGGACCTGGCATTATGGCTTACTCCCGTTGGTTGAAGCTTTGAATAAATCAGTTGGGTTCGGAGTTTCTGCTCGAGTGGTAATAGTTGGTACACTCAGCGCGACGCTCTTAGTAATATCGAAAATTACTGGGTCATAAGACAAAGATATCGAGTATGTAGCGGCTTGGGCTGGGTCTTTAGTGCCGGTAGTTAGGCCAAAGCTGGTTAGAACGACGTTACTGAACGCCTTACTGGAGTTTTCGGCCCCGGCTACTGAAAATGTCGTAAACTTGAGTGTATCGACGTATTTGTTGACACTCTTTAATGCGTCGGCGGTACCAGTAATGACCATGGTGTTTTGGGCATAATCAACGTCCAAGTTAGTGATTGCTGCTGCAGCTGGCGTTACCTGATTCATATAGGTAAATAAACGATCGGCTGCCGGTTTTTGATCGTGCAAACCGGTTAAACTGCCTAACTGATTCTGGACAGTTAAGATTGTTTTAATGTTTGGTTTCTTTTCAAGGGTGCTGGTATTGCTTTTAATATCTGTATTTAGGTCGTTGAGGTGTTTCTTTTGCAATCCCACTAAAACTAATAACAGCAACAATAGGCCAACTGAAGCTGCCGTTACAATTATCGAAACACTAAATACTAGGCGACGGGTACGCTGGGCCTTAATAAATTCGAGTTTTACATCTGGCAATAAGTTGAACTGGATCATTCGTTTCGCTCCGCTAGGCCGACGGCCACACCAAATTGGTTAGAAATTGCCAACAGTTCGTTTTGACGATCGCGGCTAAAGGCTACATTGCGCCAAGCATTACCTATCTCGACGTTTATGGCGAACTTATTAGCCAAGTACAATGGGAATTCTGGTATAACAGAGGCGCCACCAGTAACAATCAGGCGATCGATCTTTGTAGCTGAGTAACGGGTTTCGAAGAATTTGATTGATTTTTCGATTTCGGTGGTCAGTAAATCGACGGTTGAAGTAATTGCCTGGAAAACCTGGCCTTCTAATTTGTCTTTACTAAGACCAAACTTAAATACGAATTGCTCGGCTTGTTTATCGTCGATGTTTAAGTTTTGAATAGCCGAACGGACAATTGCTTCGACACCGGTTGGAATAGAACGAGTTAAGTGTGGCACACCGTTTAGAGTTACGACCAGGTCTGTGCTTTTACGGCCAACATCTAGTAGTAATTGCGGGGTGTTGGCGTCTGGTGGTGCTAACGCACGTGCCATGGCAAGATTATCTGGCTCAAAGGCGACAACATTCAAGCCAATTGACTCCAACATGTCCAGGCGTGATTCTACAAAAGCATTGGGCACGCTGCTAAGCAGAATTTCCTGCTTGGTTTTGTCGTTTGGTGAATCACCTAAAAGTGCCCAGTCGATTTTTGATTCGGCGAGTGGCGTTGGGATTAGTGAATCGGCTTGGTACTGGATGGCTTTGGCCATTTCGTTGCTGGCTAAGCGATCTATGTCGGCGACAGTAGTAAAAACGCGGCTGGAAGGTATGCCCACGGCTACGTTGCGGGTGCCAACGCGGGCTTGGGAGACAAGCTGGGCTACCGCTTGAGCCAACTTTTGCTGGTCGGCCTTAGAATCACTCATGGCCAAGTTGCCTTCTAGAGGAACATAGGCGTATTTAACAAGAGTTTTAGGCAGGCCCGAACCTTGCAACTGCACTAAACGTACAGCTGTGCTGCCAATATCTAGGCCAAAAAAGTCGGATGTACCACTAAAAATCGCGCTCATAATCTTGCCTCGATTATAGCATAAGCGTTTTTGTCGCTACTACCCTGTTTTACTGTTTGGTGCCCACCCATTTTTGAATCTGTATTTCTTTCCGCTTATGTCTTTAGCTTTATTCTATCATAACACTGGCGGCAAGCTAGTAATAGAATCATATTGATTGGCGCCATTACTTGGTGGCTTAACTGCTGGCTTAGATAGGTACATTTCCGGACTAAAGTCGAATACTTCGGCGGCACAGGTGACTCGTGGTGAGATGTTTCCGCCAAAGTTAAAGCATGCCGAGCCTTGTTTAAGGCCTGTTTTACCATCGGATAGCGTGCCATAGGTACGTAACAGGTTAACTTTGTTGGCTATGAAACTGCCGTAAACCGTGAGCTGTTTTTTGCAATTATTATATAGTTCATCAGCAGAATATAATGAGCTTGGCGGGCTCTTCGCACAGGTAAAAATTCGGCCCTTAGAGCCCCCCGTAGAATCATTTTTGGCTACATAGAGTCCATCCAACTGTGTCACAGTTGAATCTATATAAATATTACCGGTAGCAACAAGCACGAATGATGGAACATCTGTTATACCCCAGCCAGCTTGATACCTAATATCGTTACTTATATAAACATCACCTTTAGCAAACAATGAGATATTCTCACCTATATTGATTTGCCCCCCACTGATAGTTACATCTCCGTCGTGACTATATGCGCCACTACTACTGGCGATACTAAAGGTACTCCCCGAATCCGCCGTAGTGTCTGGCTCTTCTGGCTCTGTCAGGCAGCTGGAGCCAGTGCTTGCACCACCAGCACCGTAGAAGTTACCGCCCAAAGAGGGGCTAGTTTTATCGGTACTTATATCTGAGGAATTATTAGCGAACGTAAGGTTAGTTGGCGATCTACCCATGGATGTTTGAGCACTGGCTAAACCTACAATCTTTACTAATGCAAGCGCACTTAATTGCGAGCTGGAGCCATA
>Ga0105047_10004563_pt1 | contig 24057 bp, 17 predicted proteins | sample MAT04_FD_78384 | JGI IMG/M metagenome (GOLD analysis project Ga0105047, IMG submission 78384) | Freshwater microbial communities from Lake Fryxell liftoff mats and glacier meltwater in Antarctica - MAT-04 (megahit assembly) | ecosystem: Environmental > Aquatic > Freshwater > Ice > Liftoff... | reverse complement strand
CTGCTGCTTTGGTCGCTCCATAAGCAGAAGGAAGTTGTCGGCGCACTCATTCGCATCGAGATCGGAATCGAGTGCATCCTGCTTGTCGGTCTGCACTGGTGGCGACAGTATCGTGGGATGCAATCGCACCTGATGCGCGAACCCTGGCGGACGCATCTCACCGGGGGATTCTCCGCTATCAGCAGCACGCTGGCCCATGCAGCCGGTCCGATTATCGCCATGTATTTGTTGCCGTTGAAGCTCGACCGTCGGCTTTTCGTCGGAACGTGCGCGATCTACTTTTTCATCCTTAACACCGCCAAGCTTCCGGCCTACTATTTTTCGCATCAGTTTGACCGGGCAGAGCTGTCGTTCACTATGAAATTTCTTCCGCTGCTGGTGCTGGGTGCGATGGTCGGCTTTGCGATCAACCAACGCCTCAGCGATAAGTTGTTCTCCAGAGTTGTCTACATCGTAACGTTTGTACTCGGGATATATTTGTTGATTGATGGAGCCGTCGTTTTGATTCGTCACCTGAGGGCAGCATGAGCAAGGCAAATCGCATCGCACTGGTGACCGGTGGCTCGCGCGGAATCGGTCGCGCAATCTCCATTTCGCTCGGTAAATCCGGTTACGACCTCGCCGTCAACTATGCTCGAAACAACGCCGCTGCCGAAGAGGTCGTCACGGCCATCCATGCGACGGGGGCGCGGGCGATTGCGGTACAGGGTGATATTTCCGTCGATGCGGATCGTCAGCACATCGTCGACCGCACGCTGCACGAACTTGGCCGGATCGACCTGCTCGTCAACAACGCTGGCATCGCACCGGAAGTTCGCGCGGATATTCTGGATGCGTCGGAGGAATCGTTTGATCGACTTATCGACGTGAATCTGAAAGGTCCTTACTTCCTGACCCAGCGCGTAGCCAAGATCATGATCGATCGCCAAATAGCGGGTCGAATCGTCACCATCTCCTCCGTCAGCGCCTTTACCGCCAGTGTGAATCGTGGAGATTATTGCATCGCCAAGGCAGGCCTTTCGATGATGACGCAACTTTACGCAGCCCGGCTCGCCCTGCACGGCATCGGTGTCTACGAGATTCGTCCAGGCGTGATCGAAACTGACATGACCGGTCCCGTGAAGGCGAAATACGACAAGCTTATTTTTGAAAACGACCTGACCCCCATCACAAGATGGGGCACCCCCGACGACGTCGCCCGGGCGGTGATCGCCATCGCGACCGATCTGCTCCCGTTCAGTACGGGCGAGGTCATCAACGTCGACGGCGGGTTTCACATGCGTCGGTTGTGAGCCACTGCTGTAAATACGAAATCGTGAATTCAGTGAGCGTAGTGTTTAATCTTCCCTCTCTCGCGTTCGTCCTGATTCTCATCGCTGCAGGGGTGGTCTTCTGGCTGTTGCTCGTTTGCACGATCTCCTGGGCGATCCTCACGCCGCCTCGGATGACGGACGGGAAGGCGCTGTATCTCCTCAATCGCCTTTCGCCGGCGGATATCGGGTTGCCGTTCGAGCGATGTTCGTTCGTCACGGCGGGCAGACCGGGGCAGTCGATTCGCATTGCCGGCTGGTGGATTCCGAGCGCGCATCCATCACGTCGCACGGTGATCCTTCTTCACGGATTTGCAGATGCGAAAGTGGGTGCGATTGCCTGGGCACGGATGTGGCACGAACTGGGGTTCAACATCCTCTCGGTCGACCTGCGCGGTCATGGTGAGAGCGGCGGTCGATATTGCACGGGCGGTTATCTCGAGCGCTACGATGTTGCAAACGTCATCGACGATCTCCGCCTTCAACATCCCACCGAGACGGAGCGAGTGCTCCTTTTTGGCATCAGCTTCGGCGGGGCAGTTGCATTGGCGACTGCTTCGTTGCGGGATGATCTGGCCGGGGTAGTCGTGGATTCTCCGTATGCTTCGTACGAGGCCGCCGTTCGACAGCATCTGCGACTGTCGCGGCTGTTCGATCGCACGACCTTTCGCCCCGCACTGCTGCTCGCCGAAAGATTCGCCGGCGCGGATTTTAACGCAGTGCACCCCACGCAGTTGATCCCACTCATATCCGCACCGATTCTGCTCATTCAATCCGACGCCGATGCGGTCATCCCACCGGTGTCGCGCCGGCTGCTTTTGACGGCGATGCGTGACGACACCTTACATGTGCGTCAATCGCTCGCCATCGACGGTGCGCCGCACGTGAAGGGCTTCCACACCGACCCCAGCCGTTACTGCGCTGCGATCAAATCTTTCGTCGATGCTTTGCCCAATGGCAATGAAGCGGTATAAGACTTGATTCGGCGCGCAGAACCCTTTTTACGTGCGCGCGCGAAACGCTCCCATGGAAATTGCCGAAACTCTGCAGCATCAATTCGACTCTGAAACGCGACGCAAAGGTGAGGAATATTACGAGGACGGTACGGTCGAAATTATCCGGACCAACAACCAGCGCCTGGTCGCCCATGTGCAGGGGAATCAGCGTTACCGCGTCGAGATTCTCCGCGATGCAGGTAAGGGTTATCGTTACACCTGCACCTGCCCGTTTTATGCAGATCGGCAACAAAACTGTAAGCATATCTGGGCAACTGTTCTGCATGCCGAGGACAATGACGAACTCCCGGGGCAGGATGATCTCGAGGCCGAGGCCCCCCGTCGCAGCGTCTCGCGCGAGCCGGCCACACCCGGTTGGAAGAAAACCCTCGCCACACTTCGAAAGCTCTCTGATTTAAGCCGGCCCAACGAAACGGTGTCAGCCATCTGGCCGGCCGACCGGAAGATGGTCTATCTGATTGACGTCCCCCTGACGGTCTTCGAAAACCAAGGCTTGCAGGTCGAACTGATGACCCAACGCCTTCGCGCCGGCCGGTGGGAAGCGCCCAAGCAGATGCGCCTTGAGCAGGATATCTGGCTGGCCAATCCCGATCCGGAAGATCAACTGATTGCACACCTTCTCATCGGTGCTCGCGAAGAATGGGAGTATGGCTACGGCGGGCAACGTCGATTTGTCATCGCGGAAAAGGCGTACAACACGACCCTGCGGGCGATGGTGCGCACGGGTCGCTGTCGGGTGAAACGCGAGAGCGACGACAGCGAGCTCCCGGTGATCGGCTGGGACGACGGCGAACCCTGGCACTTTGTCCTCAAGTGCAGGCGCATCGACGATGGCAAGTTCGAGATCGTGCCCATGCTTGCCCGCGGAGAGACGACGATGCCTCTGTCAGCGCCGTCCCTGATTTTGCGAGGCGGGCTGATAGTTACCGACAATGTGATCGCGCGTTTCGAACATTACGGCGCGTTCGACCTCGCCGCCGGTCTGCGCGATGGGACAAAGGTTGTTTTCACACGGAATCAGGCGGAGGACTTCCTGAAGGAGCTATCCGCCTTCCCGCGCCTCCCCCCGATCGAACTGCCCGACTCGCTTGAATATCAGCAAATCGTTGCACCCCCTCGACCCCATCTGACGATCCGGTCGCATCAGGGGCGCGACGGTGTACAAAAGCTGCTGGGCAGCGTGTATTTTGAATACGGCACGCAGCGTGTCCTTGCCACCGATAATGCTTCGCTCATCTACCGACCTGATTCGCGACAACTGCTTATTCGCGACCGGCAATTCGAGGCGCGCGCAATGGCCAGGCTTGCCCAGGTTGGATTCAAAAGCGAGTGGATCTTCGATATCGGCGAGCAGCAGTACGCGCTGCCATCGACAAAGCTCAGCGCAGCCGTCACTGATCTATCCGCTGGTGGGTGGACCGTCGAAGCAGAAGGAAAGTTGTATCGTCGATCAGGCGATTTCAAGGTCGAGGTTCGCTCGGGCATCGATTGGTTTGAACTCTCCGCAACCGTCGACTTCGGTGACGCCCGGGCAACGCTCCCGCAACTCCTCGCGGCCATGCGCAAGGGCGAGAGCACGGTGGTTTTGGATGACGGATCGGTCGGGCTATTGCCCGAGGAATGGCTGAAAAAGTATGCGGTGCTCGCCGGCGTGGGCGAGGAGGAAAACGGGCAGATTCGTTTTCAAAATTCGCAAATTGGCTTCCTTGATGCGTTGCTTGCCTCCATGCCCGAGGTCAAGGTCGACGAGGCCTTCACCCGCGCGCGTGAGCAACTGCAAAAGTTCAGCGGTATCGAGTCGATCGACGCATCGGCCGGCTTTGTCGGAGAGCTTCGTCCCTATCAGCGCGACGGATTGGGCTGGCTGGCCTTCCTCGAAAAGTTCAGCTTCGGCGGATGCCTCGCGGATGACATGGGCCTGGGCAAGACCATCCAGGTGTTGGCCATGCTCGAACGACGACGTGAAGCACAACTGGGCACAAGCCTCGTCGTCGTCCCGCGATCCCTCATCTTCAACTGGATGCAGGAGGCCGCCAAGTTCACACCGGGACTCAAGGTGCTTGATCAAAGTGGTGTCGAGCGAAAACGCGAGCACGCCCATTTTGCAGAGTATGATTTGATCCTCACGACGTACGGCACTCTGCGGCGAGATGCGACCTATTTTAAGGATTTCCTTTTCGACTACGTGATCCTGGACGAAGCCCAGGCTGTCAAAAACTCCGCAAGTGAGTCCGCCAAGGCCGTCCGTCTGCTTCGTGGGAAACATCGCCTGGCGATGAGCGGTACGCCCATCGAAAATCACCTCGGCGAGCTCTGGAGCCTTTTCGACTTTCTCAATCCCGGCATGCTCGGAACAGCGTCGCTATTCAAGAATATGAGCGAGACCGCGCTCAGCGGCGATGCCGAGGGACGACGCATGCTCGCCCACGCACTCAGGCCCTTCATCCTTCGTCGAACCAAGGAGCAGGTCGCCAGGGATCTGCCTGAAAAGCTGGAGCAAACCCTCTTTTGCGAACTCGACACCGCCCAGCGAAAACTCTACGACGAATTACGCGTGCACTATCGGCAGACGCTGCTTGGGACGATTGCCGAGCAGGGCATGGGTCGTGCAAAGATACAGATTCTCGAGGCGCTTTTGCGACTGAGGCAGGCGGCGTGTCATCCGGGCTTGGTCGATCGCACCCGCACGGCTGAGCCGAGCGCGAAGCTCGAAGTGCTGATGGAACATCTGCGCGAGGTGATTGACGAGGGTCACAAGGTGCTCGTCTTCTCACAATTCACCAGCTTTCTTGCCATCCTGCGCGAGCGGCTCGATCAGGCGCAGATGGTTCACGAATATCTCGATGGGAAAACACGCGATCGCCAGGCGCGCGTTGAGCGATTTCAGAACGATCAGGCGTGCAAACTTTTCCTCGTCAGCCTGAAAGCTGGCGGAACGGGATTGAATCTGACGGCTGCCGATTATGTCTTTTTGCTCGACCCGTGGTGGAACCCCGCCGTCGAATCGCAGGCGATCGACCGCGCCCACCGTATCGGTCAAACCCGGCGCGTATTCGCGTATCGACTCATCGCTAAGGACACGGTCGAAGAAAAAGTGCTGCTGCTTCAGAAGAGTAAAAAAGACCTGGCCGAGGCCATCATCACCGCCGATAACAGCCTGATCGGAAAGCTGCAGAAGGAAGATCTGGAAATGCTGCTGGCCTAAAGGGCAGGCGCTTCGGTCGAAGTCACAGGCTTCCTCACTACGATCTGCAAATGCCCCGCCCGGGCGGCCGAGGTGGCGTCGGCTTGCAGGTCCTCTTCTAATTTCGTTAAACGCTCGATGGCGCCGGGGGATTCGAGCAGGCGCTTGTTGTCGCGCACGGGGATGATCGACTTGCCGATGAGGTCGATCACTTCGAATCCGGCCTTTTCAAATAATTTGCGCAATGACTGGATGGTGAAGGTTTTTAATTCAAATTGCTCGCGCTCGTCACGCGTCAGCCAGTTGGTTTTGCCGCTTCTCACAAACGCTTCCAGCGCGTCGATGTTCCCCTTCGCAACAAAATGATCCAGCGCCGCCAACTTGTTGTCCGCTGTCGCGATCACAACGCCACCCGGCGCGGTGATGCGGTGCATGTCACGCGCTGCCCGGGCGGGGTCGGAGCAGATAGAAAGCGGATCGCCCATCGCCAGCACGAGCGAGAAAGCATCGGCAGGCAGGTCGTGCATATCGACGATGTCGCCGACCACCAGCGTCGCGCGACTTTTTTTCCCTTCGCCTAATTCGTCCAGATTGGCCCGCGTCTTCTCGATCATCGCGCCGGAGTGATCCAAAAACGTCGTCGCGAATCCGCTCTTGAGCAGCTTCATCCCCCACTTGCCCGTCCCGCAACCGAGGTCGGCACACTGGGCCGACAGATCGCGGGGCACGTGCGGCTTGATGTGCTTCCAGGTCAGGCGATCATGAAATTCCCAATACGGGTCGTCATAAATTGCGTCGTACTGCCTGGCCACGCGATCGTGATACCGCTTCGATCCGTCGCTGGAATGGGGGCGATGCCGGGGCATGGTGCAGGCATATTACTGTGGAATGTGATTTTGACGACACGTGCGCAGCCGCGTAATGATACAGAGATGAATCCGGCATGGCTGAGCAGTTTTGAAGAATCGCTCCAGAAGGAGTTCGGCGACCGCCCACGTGCTTTCACGTTGGCGAACGTCGATTCGGCCGGCACCCCGCAGGCGCGGTCGGTGATTTGTCGTCATATGGATGCAACCGGCGCGCTGTGGTTTTGCTGTGATGCGCGAAGTGAAAAGGCGCTCGATCTCCTGCGAGCACCTGCGGTCGCGTGCGTGTTCTGGCTGGCATCGCTTCGTCTGCAGTATCGGATCAACGGCAAGGCGACGGGGTATTTGAGCGATTTGAACATGCCTCAGCGAGTGGAGATGTGGAAAGCATTGAGCGATCGCTCGCGGGCGATGTTCTTTTGGCCAGCACCCGGGTCGACGCGCGATGACGACGGGCGAAAGCTCCCTGAAAGTTCGAATGACCCGCACCCGCCGGACACGTTTGAGGTAGCTCGCATTGATCCGAACATGGTCGATCTGCTCGATCTCAAACCCCATCCCCATCGGCGCACGCGTTGGATTATTCAGGATCGTTTGTGGATCGAACAACCGCTGAACCCTTGACGTGCCCGTGACGTTTGCCGCGTGTGTTTCGTGCCGATACGATGGCAGGCTTATGCGATGGTTGATTCACGGAACTCTCACCCCTGCGGTCACCGAGGCCGTCATTCGGCACGGGCACAGTGTGCGATCGCCTGCAGATGTTGGATTGACGGATGAGAGCCCCCTGATCGATATCCTTAAAACCGCCCACGCGAAGCAGCTTGATCTGATGACGAATTCGCCGGACTTGATTGAGACACAATTCGTCGCGGGCAAGCGGTTTGATCGCAGCATCGTCTATCTGCAACTGGCTGGCGGAGATGTTGAACAGGACGATGCCATCGACCGCCTCTTCGCGCGATACAAGCGACTTTCACCCGAGATGCTTTACACGGTCACAGAGACACGCGTGAAGGTGAGGCAACTCCCAACGAAGCGACGTGAGGCGAGCGAGTAGCAGTGTCCCGGTTGATCAGCTTCCTCTCGTGACATGGGCGACCCAATCTCTTGTGTTTAAAAAAGGCAAGGGTGGTTCGCGCGTGTGACCACTGTTATGGCAGGCAGTTAGTTCGTAGTTGTTAGTTCGTCGGTGATATCGCAGTCAAGTGATTGCGGTCGCGTTGCGTGCAAGCGCTCTTATTCTTACGCATTACCCTTTACTCATTACGCCACCATGCCCCTCCTCGTCACTGGCTCCATCGGAATTGACACGGTCGAAACCCCTGCCGGCAAGCGTGCCGACGTCGTCGGGGGGAGCGCGATCTATTTCTCGTACGCCGCCAGCTTTTTTACGCCTGTGCGCCTTGTAGGTGTGATGGGTGAGGACGCGCCGAGCGCGTTCGTCGATATTTTTCAGGGTCGTCCCGTCGATACAACAGGCTTGGAGCGTCGCAAGGGCAGCAAGACCTTCCGCTGGCATGGGTCATATGTGGAGAATCTCAACGAGGCGGTGACCGTTGAAGTCGATCTGAACGTGCTGGCCGAGCGAGCACCCAAAATCCCCGAGGCGTTTTTAGACAGCCGATACATTTTCCTCGCCAACACGCATCCATCACTTCAGCAGGAGATGCTGGGAAACCTCAAGCATCGCAAGCTGGTGGTGGCTGACACAATGAACCTCTGGATCACCACGCAGCGCGAGGAACTTCTGAAATTGCTCAAGCAGATCGACGGGCTCGTCCTGAACGATGGCGAAGCGCGATTGCTCACTGATCAAAAGAACCTGGTGGCAGCTGCGCGGGACGTGCTCAAGCTCGGGCCAAAGTTTGTGGTGATCAAAAAAGGCGAGCATGGCTGCCTGATGGCCAGCGATCGCGACACCTTCACCCTGCCCGCCTTCCCTGCGGACAAAGTGGTCGACCCGACCGGCGCCGGCGACACGTTTGCAGGCGGGATGATGGGATACCTCGCGACCCAGGGAAGCTTCACTGCCAGCACGATCAAGCGCGCCCTCGCCTTCGGTACGGTTGTAGCGAGTTTTACGATCTCCGATTTCTCGTTGGCAGGGCTGCAGAATACATCGCGCGATCAAATCGACACGAGGTGGGATCAGTTCAAGCAGGCGATGAGTTTTTGACGGCCAAAAAATAGGTAAGAAGTTTTGCATGAAGTTACATCCTCTTACGCAATCACCCCTTCTCCTTTACGTGTCAGCCAGTCGATGCAAACTCCCACAGTACTGACAACCTTTGGGCAGTAATCCTTTACTCACTTCACCGAATTGCCCGGTCGACCTGCTCGATAAAAGATCATAATTTTTAACTTGCTTTCCCCTCACCACCCGATATAACATTTACCGAACACGTCGCGGCCATGACGATGGTGACTTTCGTCCAGCTTGCGACGCGGGAATGCCCTTTGGGCATAGGCCCGCAACAGTGAAGTCACGCGATTTCGACCGATAGACCGTGCCTTGCACGACTTATCGTGTCGGTCACCGGCTGACCCATATACCCGGTGTTCTACATAAGGAGGCCCATCGTGGCTTTCAAAAGTGCTGCCAAGTCGGACGCAAAGTCCGCAAGCGTCATTTCCCCATCCGCTTTGGATTCTACAGGCGTCGCCATGCGGGATTTTGGCCCACGAGACCCCGGATCGAAAGAGCCCGGCACCAACGGCGCGGCCAAGGATATCAAGCCCACCGGGCCGGCGCCCCGTGCGCTCACCGTCCCCATGGTCGTCCAACGTGATGCCGCCCGGGACTCGGCCCTCGGTCGGGCCGTCCAGCAAATCGAAAAGCAGTTCGGTAAAGGCGCGGTCATGCGACTGAATGAGGACCCCAAGCCCATCGACGGCATTCCCACTGGATCGCTTTCGCTCGATATCGCGCTGGGTGGGGCCGGGATTCCGCGCGGACGTATCATTGAGATTTTCGGCCCTGAATCGTCGGGTAAAACTACGCTCACGCTTCATGTGATTGCGTCGATTCAGAAGCTCGGAGGCGTGGCGGCCTTCATCGACGCCGAGCACGCGCTCGATCCATCCTGGGCCAAGCGCCTCGGCGTGCATCTGGACGATCTGCTCGTCTCCCAGCCCGACACAGGGGAACAGGCGCTCGAAATCTGCGAGCTTTTGATTCGATCGAATGCGGTCGATCTCATTGTCATCGATTCGGTGGCAGCCCTGATTCCTCGGGCTGAAATCGAAGGCGAAATGGGTGACAGCCACGTCGGATTGCAGGCGCGCCTGATGAGCCAGGCGATGCGAAAGCTCACGGGCGCGATCTCCAAGAGCAAGAGCACGGTGATCTTCATCAACCAGATTCGCGAAAAGATCGGCGTGATGTTTGGCAACCCCGAGACCACGCCTGGTGGACGGGCGCTGAAGTTCTATTCGTCGGTGCGCATTGATGTACGTCGCACGCAGACCATCAAGGAAGGTGAGGTTTCCATCGGCTCGCGCACCCGCGCCCGTGTGGTTAAGAACAAAATCGCCCCGCCATTCCGAGATGCCGAGTTCGACATCATGTACGACCGGGGTATTAGTTACGAAGGCGATCTGCTCGACCTGGCAGCCTTGGGAAATGTCGTTGAAAAAAGCGGAGCCTGGTACAACTATAAATCCACGCGTCTGGGTCAGGGTCGGGAAAATGCCAAGCAGTTCCTGTTCGAAAACAAGGACCTCGCCCAGGAGATCCGCGAGGCCGTCCTGGCGAGCAAGGGCGTGGTGGCTGCCAAAAAATCGGTAGATGAGCCGCTCGCGCCTGGGGAAGGCGAGTAATTCTCGTCAAACACCAAGTTCGCGGAGGGTACGAAGCGTCTTTGGACTCCCGATGGGGTTCGAAGGTCGAACCGTCGAACAGATTGGTGATTTGATACGCGGGCTTTTCAACGTCCGCTGGTGGGGTCGGAAGCAGTCGCCTTTAACGCGTCCGCACCGATCCCACCAGCGAAGTTGGAATTCGTCACCGTAACGCCGGCTTCCAGCCAGTGCCGGGCGACGTGCAAATTCAAGATATGGTCGTCGCCGAAACTGAAACTCTCGCAGCACGGGCTGGGAGCCCGTGTTACGGGACGGCTTCAAAACAATCGCCCGAATGGCAGCAATTGAGCAATCACTCAAGTTTTTTAAGCAACGCCGTCACCATCCAGAAACCACTTCGTGTCCCTTGTGAACTTACTGTTTAACACATCAGCGTCTTGCCCCCGTGCGCCCCTCTCTGCATAATCGCCCCTCTTTTGCAAAGATTTATGAACTCGAGCGACATCCGAAAAGCCTACATCGACTTTTTCGTTCAGAAGCACGGCCATACGTTCGTGCCCTCCTCGTCCGTTGTGCCTCTGGACGATCCGACGCTGCTCTTCACTAACGCGGGGATGAACCAGTTCAAGCCGATTTTCCTGGGTCAGGAAAAGCGTGCCTACACCCGTGCTGCCAATACGCAAAAGTGCATCCGCGCAGGGGGCAAGCACAACGATCTGGATGATGTCGGTCGCTCGCGTCGCCATCACACGTTTTTTGAGATGCTTGGAAACTGGTCGTTCGGAGATTATTTCAAACGTGGCGCGATCGAGATGGCGTGGGAGCTGCTCACGGTGGTCTGGAAGCTTGACCCTGAACGACTTCACGTGACCTGCTTTATTGGTGATGCAAAGAACGGCGGGCCACGTGACACCGAGGCCGCAGCCCTCTGGGGACAGGTCGCCAAGCTGCCCGACGATCACATCCATTATTTTGGCAAGGATAACTTCTGGGAGATGGGCGACACCGGCCCCTGCGGCCCGTGTACCGAAATCTATTACGACCGCACTCCGGATAAAACTGGCGGCCCCCAGGTCAACGGCGACGACCCGCGGGTGATGGAAATCTGGAACAATGTCTTCATTCAATACAATCGCAATGCAGACCGCACGCTGACTGTCCTGCCCAGCCAGCACGTCGACACCGGCATGGGTTTCGAGCGCATCTGCCAAGTGCTGCAGAATGTCGACAGCAATTATTCCATCGATTTATGGGATCCGTTCTGGAAGAAACTGCACGATTTGAGTGGCCACACGTACAGCGGGAAATTCCCGAGGACAAACACCGTCGACGCCGCCGCCGAAGCTGCGGACGAAGGCCTGCGCAAGGACATCGCCTTCCGCGTGATTGCGGACCACATCCGTTGCCTGACTTTCGCGCTCACCGACGGCGCCGTGCCTGACAACGAAGGTCGTGGCTATGTGCTAAGGCGCATTCTCCGACGTGCCGTGCGGTTCGGTCGTCAGCAACTGGGATTACGCGAAACGTTTTTGCACACGCTCGTTCCGGTGGTAGTCGAGGCGATGGGAGATTCGTTTGGTGAGTTAAGGGCAAAATCACATGACGTGCAGGCAATCATCGAAAGTGAAGAGGCCAGTTTTGGTCGAACGCTGGAACGTGGCATCCAGCTATTCGAAGAGGCCGCCACCCGCGGAGACACCCGGGAAATCGCAGCGGGCGACGCATTCAAGCTCCACGACACGTTCGGCTTCCCCATCGACCTGACGCGCATCATGGCCGAAGAGCGCGGCATGACGGTCGATGTCGCGGGGTATGAAGCGTTGATGGAAGAGGCCCGCGAGAAGGCGCGCGCAGGGGGCAAGGATATTTCATCCCCCGTCTTCGATATCCCGCCGGCGGTCCTTGCTCAGCTGGAATCTGCCGGCGTCGCTCGTACCGACGATTCACCGAAGTTTACCCATGAACCCAGCCACGCGACCGTCCGCGCAATCTGGACTGGCGAGAAACTGTCGTCTGAACTTTCGGGAAGCGAAAGCGGTCCGGTCGCGGTCGTTCTTGATCGCACTAATTTTTACGCCGAGATGGGCGGGCAGGTTGGGGATACGGGCAGGCTTTTGTATCCGGGCCTGTCGTTTGATGTGCAGACGACGCGCGCGGTGGGGAAGTTTGTATTGCATATCGGCCAACTGACCGAGGGCACGCTGCGCACCGGGGACAAGCTCGCGACCGAGGTGTCGGCTCGCCGGCTTCCCACGCAGCTCAACCACACTGGCACGCACCTGGCGAACTGGGCGCTGCGCGAAGTGCTTGGTGACGGCGTGCAGCAAAAGGGTTCGCTGGTCGATCCTGAAAAGCTCCGGTTCGACTTTTCCCACAGTCAAAGTTTGACTGATGACGAGATCGCGCGAGTTGAGTCCCTTGTCAACACAGCCATCGACAAGCAGTTGGCGGTTTATGCCGAGGAGGCCCCGCAGGATCAGGCGATGAAAATCAACGGCCTGCGTGCGGTGTTTGGTGAAAAGTATCCGCCCCGCGTGCGCGTGGTGAGCGTTGGTGTGCCCGTGGCGGACTTATTGAACGATCCAGGCAATCCGAAATGGCGCGGATATTCGATTGAGTTCTGTGGCGGGACACATACGCGCAGTTCAACTGATATTTCGCATTTCGTCATCACCGGGGAGGAATCGGTCAGCAAAGGCGTGCGCAGGTTGATCGCCTTCACCGGACTGGCCGCTTCAGCGGCCAGTGAAACGGCGGCAACGCTCTCCCGTACATTGGACGAAGCTGCCCGTGCGCCTGAATCCCGCCTCCCCCACGTCATCGAACGTGTGCAAAAACAGCTGTCGAGTGCGCAGCTTCCGCTGCTCGCAAAGAGACAAGTGCAACACGCAGTCGCTTCCCTGCAGCAGAAATACAAGTCGTGGGAGAAGGCGAATCAGCGCAGCACCGGCCAGGCCGACACCGCTGCCCTGGCGACCGACCTGCTGGCGCAGGCGTTTGCACTCTCGGCAGGTGCGTGTGTGATTGCGAATATAGCAGATGCCACCGATGACACACTTCGCGCAGTGCTCGATTCCCTGAAAAAGCGTGAGCCTTCCGTTGCAGCTCTTCTCGCGACAAGTGATGGGGCCAAGCTCACGTTTATTGCAATTGTATCAGATGAAATGATTGCAAAAGGTCTGAAGGCCGGTGATTGGGTGAAGGAAGCTGCCAAGGCATCGGGGGGCGGCGGCGGTGGGCGACCGAACATGGCGCAGGCGGGTGGAAAAGACCCGGCCAAGCTGGAGGCCAGCCTGGCAGCCGCCCGGGAATATGCGCAACGGTTTGCCTAAGTGCGTGGTCATTTTACAGGCATTTTCGGTTCGTTGTCGCAGGATGAACTTTAGGTTCGCGCGGATGTGCCTACCAATAAATCAGGGAGGCATTCAAATCAGACCTGAAGACGCTCAAACTGCCTGTCAACGTTCCCTGTCGACGCAGTCCATCGGAACGTACGTATGCTTCGCAAGATAGACCGACGGGTGATACGCGTCGAAAATATCGAGGCTGCGGTGCGCTATTATCGGGATGTGCTGGGATTGAAGCTTGTGCGACAGGAAAAATTGCTGGCCAGCTTTTTGCTGGTCGACGGGCAATCTGAGCTTGTGCTGCATGCCAATCCCGACGCCCCGTATGACGAGGTCTATTACCTGGTCGACAACGTTCGCGATTTGTTCGACAAGCGTGCGTCGCTGAAGTTGAGGTTTGTATCCCCCCCGGCTGCGGTGGCGCGGGGTTATCGTGCGACCGTGAAGGATCCGTTTGGCAACGTTCTGCTGCTCGTGGATCGCACGTCTGAAGGGGGAATCAAATCGGATGTAATCGAGGATGGACAGGAACCGGGGACGCTGTTCGCTGGCGTCGTACCTCGCTTAAAAGCGCTACCCGTTCCGCTGGTCGCTGCGTACGTGCAACTCAATCGCACAGCCGACGACCTTCCCTATACCCCACAGTTTGAGACCCTTCATCAGGCGTATGCGGAGCATTTCGGTACGCAAAAGCCGACAAAGCGGGAGACATGGCGGCATCTGCTGAATATTCGTAAAGCTGGAAATTTGCCGCGCGTCGGTGAGGCCAAAAGTAATCCGCCAGACGTTGACGATGAGATTCGACGAACAATTCGCGAACTTCTCGGTGACAAACCGGGACGGCGCGATCGCCTCCCCTATACACCTGAGTTTGATGCGATAGTCGATGAGCTGAATAAGACTTTGAAGCGCCCGCTCGCCCCCCACATCGTGTGGAGACTTGTCGCCACCCTGGCTAAATGATTCTGCCCAAACGAAATCGAGCAACGGACGAAAAATCGTCCGTTGCTCGATTCGGCTAGCGGATTGTGCAAGCCTGTTTCAAGGAAGAAGGGTCGATTTATTTCGCGGAACGGTCTCCGCCCGCAGCGTTGTTTGCGCCTGGCCCGGCACCTGGGTTATCGCGATCCGTTTCGCTTGGTTGAGCGCCGGAGCCGGGTGTCCCACGATTGGGGCCTTGGTTTGGGGCATCGTCAAATCGATTGTCACGATCATTCGGGATCACATCGACATTTCGGTTCAGCACGCGGTCACCATCGTTGCGTTCGTTGGTGTTGTCGCGACGGATCATATCGGTCGATCTATCCCCCGTGCGACCGGTGTTGGTATCTGTGCCGTTCGAATCCGGCTTAATCGTTCCATGAGATTCTGGAGCCGGCTGAGTGATGTCACCTGGACGATCGCCAGAAAGCGTTCCCTGCCCGCCTTCGGGGGAGGCAACATTGTCGTTTGAAAGTTGCTGCCCTGTTGATGAAGAGCGATTGATCGTCGAATCAGGCGAGCTCTGCCCAAGTACTGGATTGAGATCGGACTGTGGACCCGAGCCAGGGGCCATGACTCGATCACTTTGGCAACCCGTGCCGATGGCAGCGAGGACGATTGTGCAGGAAGCAATGGAACGACCGGTTAGCATGTAGAGTCCTTTGGTTGGAGTTTCCAAAGTCCCTACACAAATGGCGGACCAGTTCGCAGATTAGCACATGGTCGACGGAAGGCATGAGCTGCAACCGTCAGACTGTCGCAGGTGGGATTACTTTGTGACGGGCTCTTTCGCGAGCGCTGCCCGAACCGACGCGGCCGGTACGCGGAACGTGTTCTGGCACATCTGACATTTGACGACCTTCCCCCGTACGTCATCAGGCACGCTGAGGATCTTTCGGCAGCGAAGGTTAGGGCAGATCAATTGGACGGACATGGAGCACCTCTGTCCAGTACTATCGGACATCGAGGGACATCCCTTGAAAGATGCTGGCTGTGGTCACCTGCCCTATCGGAACCAGCACTCATTGATGGGGAGTGCCCTAAGTTTTGTTTGCTGCGGCAGTGGTATAAACTGACGAACAACCGGGCGTGGCGAAATTGGCAGACGCAACGGACTTAAAATCCGTTGACCGCAAGGTCGTGCGGGTTCAAGTCCCGCCGCCCGGATTCACTTTCGATCGAAGTGGGTAGTTGGAGCGATAGCAGATCAGCTCCGCTATTTGCTCCCAAAAAAATCGCCGTTCAGAAGTTGGCGGGCGGGACTCTCAACCCGCACGCCCATCCGGCAACGTAGTTGTCTACCTTCATTAGGATGCGGTTGACACCAGGTTTGAGGTAGACCGAAACGGTGTCGCTGGATGGGGTGTATCCGCGCGGCTGCTCGGCGGTGTGGATCAGTTTTCCGTTCAGCCAGACTTTTACACCGTCATCGCTTCCGATGCCGAGGACGGTTTCGCGGCCTTGCACGGTTTCGACCTCGGTGTAGGCGTAGCCGATGCACCATTCTTCAGCGCCGAGGGCTGCGACGAGATCAACCTTGCCCGCCCGGCCGGCTGTGCATGGGACCCACTTGTGTGTTTTTTCTCCGATGCGATATGTCTGCTTGAGGTCAACCATGCCGTCGCCGCGCTTGGTGTAATCATCTTCAAACGCAGTGGTGACTGAGAGCGAAATCTTCCCGGGCGTCGGACCTTTGAAGGGCCCGATCGCGTGCCATTGGCTGACATACAGCGCATCGGCATCGCTCTGAGCCTTATCCCAGCTGGCCCGCAGGTCTTTCGCCCGGACACTGGGGAACGCCTTGCCGCTCCCAGCCACGAGCGTCTTTTTTGTATCCAGTGCGGGGAGAAATCCCCCGTCGTTTTCAAAACCATGGGCTGCAATCAGCTCGTCACACATCGCGACGATCTGATCGATGGACAACGTCGCTGCTGTGAGCGGATCAAACATGGCCGCCTGGTACACATGATCACGTCGCCCTTCCAGCGCAGCCCGGATGAACAGTTCGTGTTGCGCGATATGTGGATTCATATACGCAACCAACTGTGGCGGCAGTTCGCCCACCGTGGTCAACTGCAACCCCGCGCGATCGACAAGCGTGGGTGCCTCCGCGATAGCCGTCGCGGGGAGGCCCGCAATCGCACCGTTGTTGGGCATGTTTCCATAGACAACCGAGGGCGTGCCAGTGACCACGCTGTGGATGATCGTGCTGCCATATTCATGACTGCGGTGGTGATCCATGGCGTCATCGTTCTGAGCAAGTTTCTGCATGCGTTCAAACTCGTCGACAATGCCATCGCAGCGGCGCAGATACTCGTCGAGCGGCACGTCGTACTTGGCGATCGACTCCGGCCCGCGCGGGATGAAGTATGGGCTGTACTCGGCGTTGTGTTCGGATGATTCGGTCACGAAATGCCCCAGCACCTTCATCATCTCAAATCGCACCTTGTTGGTTTTGTAGACGTCGGGCAATTTCATCGCCTCAAACAATCGCGGATAAAGATCCACGCCATCCTTCAACAGGCGCGTGTAGAAGGCCATGTGATTGATGCCCGCACAAATGAACTCGACCTTGGTGGGGTCTTCGTTGATATATCCCATCAGTTGGTTGAGCGTCCCCTGCACGCTGTGACAAAGCCCGACCGCGCGAATGGGCGAGGTGCGGGTGATGGTCTGCATGTTCATGCTCATGGGGTTGGAATAATTGAGCAGAATCGCCCGCGGACAGATGCGAGCCATATCGGTGGCCAACCCTTTGAGCATGGGGAACGTGCGCAGCGCACGAAACAACCCACCCGGGCCGGTGGTGTCAGCAATGGTGAAGTTCAGCCCGTATTTCCGTGGAATTTCAAAGTCGACAAGCGTGGAATCAAACCCCCCGATCTGCACCATGTTGATGACGAAGTCGGCCCCGCGCAATGCCTCCTGCCGATCAAGCGTTGCTCCGATTTTGGGATTGGCGCCCAGCGATTTCGCGACCTTCCGACACAGCGCGGCCCCGACCTGCAGGCGATCGTTGTCGATATCCATGTAGGTAAAGGTGGCGTTCTTAAACTCCGGGAACGAAAGAATATCTCCCGTCAGATTGCGACTGAATACGACACTGCCTGCACCGATCAGAGCTATTTTGATCATGATTGGGGTTATTAAACACGAAGTTCGCGAAGATCACAAAAGCGACTTTTGACATGGCGATCAACGCGCAGAATGGGGGACGGTTTCTCCGAATGGCTGAGCTCGATGGATCATGTAGCAGTCACGGCCGAGTCGTCGGGGGTTTGATTGCGTCGTCTTTGGCGGTGTGAGTTTGCTGCCCGACGGCTTTGAGGATCACGTCGTCGAACAACACCATCCCGGGCGACGCATACGCATATAAATCCACCTTCAGAAACTCAACCGGGAAGGCCACATGCTGCGGGTTGAGATCGTCCAGCACGGTCACCCACTTCCCATCTGTCGCCCCGCTCGGGGGGACCTGTCGGCGATAGACTTCGCGAAGCGCCTCTTGGCCGGCGATGTTTTTCCCGCGCGTATAACCCTTGACGAAAACGTGCAGCACCGGGGCGTCACTTTTATATCGGAAGCTCAGTCGATAGCGCGTGGTCGGCTCAATTGCAATTTCCCGGCTGATGCACGCAAGTCCCGGATTCTCCGCGCACCACCGCGAAAGCTTCATCGCCAACATTGCGTTCTTGTTTTCGCCTTCACCCTCCTCGTACGTCACCACCTTGTCCTCATCGGGCAGCACCGTACTCACGGGCGGGTTGTATTTTTCCTTGAGATATAATGCGAACCACGATTCGGGTTTTGAAAAATCACCCTCCGGTAACAGGTTCGGATTCGCCTCCCAGAGCCTTTGCGATGTCTCATCCAGCGTGACCGATTCCTCCGTCACATACGTGTGCGAACGCACGCCGGGAAACGCTTCGACAACATGCTCGGCGGCAAAGCGGAAGTCCTGCTTCTCCTCCACATTCATCTCGATATTCTTTGATGCGCCGGGCTGGCGCACATCCAGAACCTTCATCTGCCACGTCCACGGCCCGCTTCCGGTGAGGCTCCCCCATGCGACGAGTTGAGCATCTGCATCACTTCCGAGCGTGCGCATTTGTTCGTCGCTCGCATCCGCAGCGATCGGATCGGCCAGGGCGTTCATGAGATCGTTGACCGCAAAGCCGTCGATCACTTCATACAACTTTGTACGGTCCAGCTTGGCGCGTAAGGCAAATCCCGCATCCTCGCGCAGCTTGTCCGATGCGTCGCCGGTCAAAGGCAGGAAAAGAACACGCGGTTTCACTGCGTCGTCGGACGAAGACTCAGCGCACCATGCAATGCGGGTGATCAACATGACGACGAGAAGGATCGACCAGCGGCTAGGGGACATCAGCATCACCATGACAATCTTACCATTGGCTTTGTGGAGTGTGGCGGTTGAAATCGCTGATCAACAACGCGACTCTTCGTCGAACCTGCGACTGGCCTCATCCGTACATCTGCCGTACAATCCGATTTTCGGGTCGTTTTGCAATCACCGGCCTACACTACGCTTTTATCGTCGGACTTTTCATGAGCTCGAAACATATTCGCATCCGCGGGGCGCGGGAACACAATCTTAAGAATATCTCCGTGGACATTCCGCGTGACCAGCTTGTGGTCATCACCGGTTTAAGCGGATCGGGCAAAAGCACGCTCGCATTCGACACGGTGTATGCCGAGGGCCAGCGGAAATACATGGAGTCGCTGTCGGCCTACGCGCGGCAGTTTTTGGATCAATTGCAGAAGCCCGACGTCGATGAGATTGAAGGCCTTCCCCCCACCATCGCGATCGAACAGCGGTCGGCGTCGAGCAACCCCCGATCAACCGTCGCGACGACGACCGAAATCTATGACTACCTGCGCGTGCTCTTTGCCCGGGCCGGCACGCCCCACTGCTGGGTGTGCGGGAAACGCATCGCCAGCCAGTCGCCGAGCATGATTGTCGACTCGGTGATGAGTCAACCCGCAGGCTCGAAGGTGATGATCCTCTCGCCTCTAGTGCGCGGGCAAAAAGGGGAGCATCGCGACACATTCGGCGCGATTCATAAACAGGGGTTTGTCCGCGCGCGTGTCGACGGAGAGATCCTGGAACTGCAGTCCGCCGACAAGTTTCCATCGTTGAAGAAAACGTTCGTGCACCACATTGAAGCGGTCGTCGATCGCATCGTGATCAAGCCCGAAATCCGCTCGCGATTGGCCGACTCGGTCGAGACTGCACTGAAGCTGTCGCAGGGGTTGGTGATCGTCACCACGTCGCAGGGTGACAAGTGGATCGATCAGATGTACAGCGAAAAGTTCGCGTGCCCCGATCACCCCGAGGCGTCGTTGCCCGAGTTGGAACCGCGACTGTTCAGCTTCAATTCCCCGCACGGGGCATGCGCGACGTGCCATGGCCTCGGGACGACGTTCAAGTTCGACCCGGAAATCATCGTCCCTGATGATTCGATCAGTCTCGAAAACGGCGCGATCGAAGCCTGGCGGAAAAACGGCAAGCGGATGAATATCTTTTATTCCCGCACGTTGCGCACCTTCTGTCGTGATTTTGCGATCGACTATTCCGGGCCTTACAGCGCGATCCCAAAGAAAACGCGCGACGTCATCATGTTCGGGACTGAAGCCAAAGGCGATGGCGGAACGGGTACCGAGTTTGAAGGCGTCATTCCCAATCTGCAGCGTCGATTCGAAACCACCGAAAGCGAATGGGTCAAGCAGCGGATGCACGGATATATGTCCGAGCAGCCCTGCCCCACCTGCTGCGGAAAGCGATTGAAGCCCGAAGCGCTGGCGGTGCGGTTGCAGGTGGCGAACGATGATCGAAAGACGCTGGGCGTGCTGACCGATTGCAGCGATGTAGTCGGGCGACATGCGTACCCGGCGGACGACGAGAATGCTTCCCGTGACACGAGCTTCCAGCCCGTGCCAGAGGACGCGCAGATTCCCGAAACATCCACGCCTCCAAAGGGTCGTCGCACAAAGCAAGCGCTGGAAGCCCGTGCTACGGGGAAGCGCGGCAAGTCACCGGCAGTCGTCGAAAAGGCGCCCCCCCTTCTCCCCGGTTTCAGCATCGACGACGTCACCCGCATGACCGTTGCCAACGCGCGGCAATTCTTTTCGCGACTCCGGCTCACCGAAGAAGGTGTGAAAGTAGCAGAACCTATCATCCGTGAGATTTCCTCGCGGCTTGGTTTCATGTTCGACGTCGGCCTGGGTTATCTCACGCTTGATCGCAAGACCGGCTCACTGTCGGGTGGCGAGGCGCAGCGGATTCGCCTGGCGACGCAGGTGGGGTCGGGGCTTGTCGGCGTGTGTTACGTGCTGGATGAACCGACCATCGGGCTGCATCAGCGCGACAACACGCGCCTGATTCGCACGCTGCGCCGGCTGCAGACCATCGGCAACACCGTCATCATCGTCGAGCATGATGAAGACTGCATTCGCGCTGCGGATTATCTGATCGATATCGGCCCATGCGCTGGCGCGCACGGTGGCAATGTGATCGCTGCCGGCCAGATGCCGGGGGTGCTGGACAATCGCCAGAGCATGACGATCAAGTATCTCGTCGGAGAAATGGAGATTGCCACACCGATATCGCGCCGGGCATTGGAGACAAATCGTAATTTCATCGAGCTTAAAGGGTGTCAGGCGAACAATCTTAAAAATGTCGATGTGCGTATTCCGCTTGGCGGGCTGGTCTGCGTGACGGGTGTGTCGGGGTCGGGGAAATCGACGCTCATCAATCAAACATTGCTGCCGGCACTCAAGCGGAAGCTGTATGGATCGAAAGTGCGCGTGGGCGAGTTCAAAACGCTCGGTGGAATTACCAAGGTGGACAAGGTCATCGAGATCGACCAATCCCCCATCGGCAGAACCCCGCGATCCAACCCTGCCACCTACACCGGCGTGTTCGATGAAATCCGTCAGGTGTTTGCCAAAACGCGCGAGGCGAAGATTCGTGGATACGAGGCCGGCCGCTTCAGCTTCAACGTCAAAGGCGGGCGATGCGAATCCTGCCAAGGCCAGGGGAACAAATGCATCGAGATGCACTTCCTCCCCGACGTCTACGTCAATTGCGAAGTCTGCCACGGCTCGCGCTACAACCGTGAAACACTCGAGATCCACTATCGCGGCAAATCAGTCGCCGACATTTTGGCGATGACCGTCGAAGAATCACTCGGATTTTTTGAAAACTTCCCGCGCGTCTATCAGATGCTCAAAGCCGTCAACGATGTCGGCCTGGGATACATCCGGCTCGGTCAGCCCAGCACGCAATTAAGCGGCGGCGAGGCGCAGCGTGTCAAGCTCGCAACCGAACTCGGCAAAACCGCGACCGGTCATACGCTGTATGTTCTCGACGAACCCACCACCGGCCTGCATTTTGCCGATATCCAGAACCTGCTGAACGTCCTCAACCGACTGGCCGACCTGGGCAACACAATCCTGGTGATCGAACACAATCTCGACGTCATCAAGTGCGCCGATTGGCTGATCGACATGGGCCCCGAAGGTGGTGATGGCGGCGGGCGCGTGGTCGCGCAGGGCACGCCGGAAGACGTGGCGCAAATCGCGGGAAGCTACACCGGCGAGTATCTCAGGTCGAAGCTGAAAGATCATGCCGGCATGGCGCCCGCGCGAGAACTGGTCAAGACGGCCTGATCGAGCTCTGTAGACTTGATCTGTACAGTGATAGCATGATATCATATTTGAGCGGTTAGTAGCCGAGTGCATGGCCAGAGGTGAAGGAGGACGGGCGAGTCGCCCGGGCTATGCTTCGAGCAGATGCAGACCGCTTTGATAAAGGTGTCCGTCATGGCTCAGCTTATTGTTCGCAAGATCGACGACGACGTGCGAGACCGCCTGCGGGATCTTGCCAAAAAGCACGGTCGCAGCATGGAGGAAGAAGTGCGCGACATTCTCCGGGCAGCAGTCATCTCTTCCTCGCAACGGAAGTCGATCCGGAATCTTGGCGCCTGGTGCGTCAAAGAATTTGGCGACGCAAAATTGGGTGAACCGATCGAGTTCAAGGAACGTCGCACCGGTCCTTCCAAACCGCCTCGCTTTTAAGCAAGATGTGGTAGTGGGTCGCTTTCAACGTGGCATGGGCGTCTCGCCCATGCACTTTCCTGCGATAGCAGCATTTTCCGCTTGCGCTCTGACGCATGGGCGAGACGCCCATGCCACAAAATTAAACTGACCCACCACCCAAGATGTTGATCCTGGACACAAACGTTTTCTCAGTCTTGATGCAGCCCAACACCGCGCGGGTCGTCATCGATTGGATTGATGAACAGCCCATCACTTCTATCTGGTCAACGGCTATCACGATTTATGAAATCCGACTGGGGCTGAGCCTGCTGCCCGCCCGACGAAAGAGGTCGGCGCTTGAACGGGCATTTGACCGAATCCTGGTGGAAGGAATTGAGGGTCGTATCCTGGACTTCGACGTGCCTGCAGCCTTGGCTGCGGGCGAGATCGACGCTCAAAGTCGCGCGATCGGGAAACCGATCGACACACGCGACATTCAAATAGCCGGGATTACCGCCCATCGAAACGCAACGCTGGTCACGCGCAACGTCCGGCATTTCGCGAACACCGGCATTTCACTCGTGAATCCCTGGGATGCTTAACCGTGACGGCTCGACCTCCTTCGGTATCGAAATGAAAGCCCCCGGGGTGTTGACCCGGGGGCTTCTGTTTTTTAAGCACTGATCAGATTGCCGCTGCGGCTCAGGCGCGACGACGACGGAGCAGACCCAGACCTGCGACACCGATCAAGGAGAGGCTTGTCGGTTCAGGAATGCCGAATAATTCAACCTGATTAATCAGGTGATGGCTCTCAGTGCCAGTGACATTGATGATTCGGAATGCCACTGCTGCGATCGGATCGAATGTGCTCAACGTCGCTCCGTTGCCTGCGCCCCCGAGATTTCCGTTGGGGACGGTGATGAGGGCGCCCGTCACATTCTGGAACGTGATGCCGTCGGTGGAATATTGAACTGTGAAGTCCTGTCCTGACCAACCACCGTTGTCCCAGGCGATTAGAGCGCGATTCACGAGACGAAGCGCTCCAAGATTGACTTGGGCATAATCGCCAGAGTCCCAATCACCAGGATTGTTACCCGTGCGCGTGCCTTCATCGTCGAAAAGCCACCCGTCGTTGTAACGCGTTCCGTTGAAACCTAGTCCGTTGTTCGCGACGGTCGTCCCGAAGTTTGGCTGATTCGCGTAGTTCAGTTCGTAAGGAAGGAGATTTCCGGAACCACGCGGTTCGATCGCATAGATGCCTGGTCCACCGAAACCGTTTGCGCCATTCGTCGAATATTCTCCGGCTACGAATCGCACACGAATATTGGTGTAGCTGCCTGGCGTTACCGATATGGGTGAACCCCCGCCCTGCCGGGGAGAAGTCAACGAACCTGCAAATGTCCCAATGTCATTCGTATAGGTTGCTCCGCCATCGCTCGATCCATCGATATGGAAATTCGAGGCGTTTTGGTTTACGCCGTTTGCCCAAGT
>Ga0105047_10004562_pt1 | contig 24059 bp, 25 predicted proteins | sample MAT04_FD_78384 | JGI IMG/M metagenome (GOLD analysis project Ga0105047, IMG submission 78384) | Freshwater microbial communities from Lake Fryxell liftoff mats and glacier meltwater in Antarctica - MAT-04 (megahit assembly) | ecosystem: Environmental > Aquatic > Freshwater > Ice > Liftoff... | reverse complement strand
CGTCACGCAGGGCGTGGTTTCGCGGGTGGACTTCCGCGTTTACAGCCACTCGGTAGTGGACCAGCACCTCACCGTGCAGATCGACGCCGCGATCAATCCCGGCAACAGCGGCGGCCCTGTGCTGCAGTATGGCAAGGTCGTGGGCGTCGCCTTCCAGGGCTACAGCGGCGATGTCGCGCAGAACGTCGGCTACATGATCCCCACGCCGGTGATCAAACACTTCCTCCACGACGTGAAGGACGGCCGCTACGACCGCTACATGGATCTCTCCATCAGCTTCTTTAATACGCTGAACCCCGCGATGCGCCGCGCGCTCGGGCTCGGCGACGACGACCGCGGCGTGGTCGTGACCACGGTGCAAAAAGCCGGCGTGAGCTACGGCACGATTAAAACGGGCGACGTGCTGCTTTCCATCGACGGCCACGAAATCGCCAGCGACGGCATGGTCGAACTGGAGAACGAACGCGTGCTGCTGAGCGAAGTGGCGGAACGAAAATATCTCGGCGACGAGGTGAAGTTTTCCATCCTGCGCGAGAAGAAGCTGGAGGAGGTCACGGTGAAATTCGAGCGCGCGTGGCCCTTCACCATGCAGGCGAATACTTACGATCCCAGCCCGCCCTACCTGCTCTTCGGCGGGCTGCTCTTCCAGCCGCTCTCGCGGAATCTGCTCGCCGCTTACCAGTTCGAAAATCTGCGGATCAACTACTACTACGACTACTTCATCAACAAGGAGCTCTACGAAGATCACCCCGAGCCGATCGTGCTCAGCGCGATCCTGCCGGACCCGATCAATACGTATCTCACCGAGTTCAAGGAAGGGATCGTGGAAGAGATCAATGGGAAGAAAATCCACACCTTGAAAGACGCCGCGGCGGCGTTCGCCGAGCCGAGTGAGTTTTACGTGGTCAAGTTCATCGGCGCGAGCCGGCCGCTCGTGCTGGAGAGCAAGGAAGTGAACGCCGCGCGTGAGCGCATCAAACAACGCTACAACGTCTCGCAGGAACAGAACCTCGACCAGACCCCTTCCTAAACCGTGCGCCGCCTCACCTTTCTCCTACCCCTCCTCGCCACGGCCGCGCTCGCCCTCGCGGAAGCGCCGAAAGGCGCCAAATCCCAAGCCACCCGCATCGTCAAACCGGAGCCCGCTGCCGAGGTGAAAACGGACACGCTGCTCTCCGTGGTGCGGGTGAACGTGACCAATCAGCCGTGGGACTTCGGCCGCCCGTGGGGCAAGCGCCCGCCTTACACCCGGCGCGCGATCGGTGCCGTGCTCACCGGGGGCCGCGTGCTCGTCACGGCGGAACTCGTGACGAATGCGAACTACGTGGAATTTGAAAGCGCGGGCGGCGGCCAGAAAGTGCCCGCGACCGTGGAAAGCGTGGACTACGAGAGCAATCTCGCGCTGCTCAAGACGGAAGACGCGGAGTTCCTCAAGCAACTCAAGCAGCTCGAAGTGGCACCCGCCAACGTGGGGGATCTGCTCTCGGTCTGGCAGCTCGAAGCCAATGGAAACCTGCTCGTCACGAAAGCCGCGCTGACGACCGTCGAAGTTTCCAAATACCCGATCGACGACATCGCGCTGCTCATCTACCGCGCCACCGCGCCGCTGCAGTTTCGCGACAGCAGCTTCACCCTCCCGGTGGTGAAAGACGGCGCGCTCGCCGGCATCGTGATGCGTTACGACACAAACACGAACAACGCCGACATCATCCCGGCGCCGGTCATCCAGCATTTTCTGAAAGACGCCGCGACCCCGCCGTATGAAGGTTTCCCGCGCGCCGGCATGGCCTTCGCCACCACGCGCGATCCGCAGTTCCGCCGCTACCTCGGGCTCAATGGCAGCCAGCTCGGCGGCATCTACGTCAACGACGTGGTGAAGGACGGCCCCGCCGCCAAAGCCGGCATCGAAAAAGGCGACGTGGTGCTGAAGGTGGACGGCAGGGACGTCGACCGCGACGCGAACTACGTGGACCCCGACTACGGCCGCATCGCCATCGCGCATCTATTTTCCACCCGGCACTTCGAGGGCGACAAAATCGCGCTCACCGTCGCGCGCAAAGGTGAAACCAAGGAAATCACCATGACCCTCGCGCACCGCGACGTGCAGAGCTACGTCATCGAGCCATATGTGATCGATCGCGCGCCGCGTTTTTTCATCCTCGGCGGCCTCGTGCTGCAGGAGCTCTCGCGGCAGTACCTCAAGGAGTGGGGCACGGATTGGGCGAAAAAAGCGCCGACGAACTTCGTCTACTTCGACCGCCAGCAGGCCGAGCTTTTCGACGACGGGCCGAAGAAAATCGTCTTCCTCAGCCGCGTGCTGCCGAGCGCCGCCACCGTGGGTTACGAAGACCTGCACACCCTCGTGGTGAAGCGGATCAACGGCGTGGAACTGCAAAGCCTGGCGGACATCCCGGCAGCGCTGGAAAAGGCGACGGACGGTTTTCATCGGGTCGATTTCGACGGCGATCCGACCACGATCTACCTCGACGCCAAGGCCGTGGCCGAAGAGGGCAAGGCGCTCATGAACAAGTACCGGCTGCCCGCGCTGGAGCGGCTGAATTAATGAGCGCCGTCGGGTTGCAAAAATGAACGCTCCGTCGTCATGGGGTGCGCTGTTCGACTGGGATGGCGTGGTCATCGACTCCTCGCGGCACCACGAGGAAAGCTGGGAGCGGCTCGCCCGCGAGATCGCCCAGCCGCTTCCGCCCGGCCATTTCAAAGCCGGGTTCGGTCGCAAGAACGAGTTCATCATTCCCAATCTCCTGCACTGGGCGACCGACGAGATGGAGGTGCGCCGCCTCTCACTGCGCAAGGAAGCGCTCTACCGCGAAGTGGTCGCCGCGTGGGGCCTCGAACCGCTGCCCGGCGTGCGCACCTGGCTGGAGCGGCTGCGCGATGCCAGCGTGCCCTGCGCGATTGGCTCCTCGACGCACCGCGCGAATATCGACCTCTCGCTCGGCCTGATCGGGCTCGGCGAATTTTTCAGCGGCATCGTCACCGCGGAAGACGTCAGCCACGGGAAACCCGATCCCGAGGTCTTCGTCAAAGCCTCGTGGAGCATCGGTTGCGAACCGACGCAGTGCGTGGTTTTCGAGGACGCGTTCGTCGGCATCGAAGCCGCCAAGGCGGGCGGGATGAAGGTCGTTGGCGTCGCCACGACCCATCCGGCGCACGAACTCGGCGCCGCCGACCGGGTGGTCCACCAGCCCGACGAAATGCAACCCGCGGAACTCGCCGCGTGGTTTCCCGTCGGGGCGGGGGCTGCAGCTTCCTGAAAAAACATCCGGGCATCGGCAGGCCCCAAAGCGCGCCGCGCCGCAGAGCCGACTTTCTACGCAGACGTATGATTGCGTCGCGCCTCGACCACCGCTAGTCTTCCGACCGGTGCTTTCCCCTCATTCCCAGTCCCCCGCATGAAGCGAATTCTCTTCCTCCTCATCCCGGCCGTCCTCGCCGGCGGAGGCTGGTACGCCTATACGCACCGCACGCACGCGCACGCGCCCGACGCCGTCGACAGTCACCTCGTCGCCCGCGCTGAGAAGCGCGACATCGACACCACCGTGGAAGTCAGCGGCGACGTGACGCCCGCCTTCCAGCTCGAGGTGAAGGCGGAAGTGGGTGGCAAAATCAAGGCTCTGCATTGCGAAGCCGGCGACACGGTGAAGGAAGGAGGCGTGCTGGTGGAGATCGACGACACGGACCTGCTCAGCGAAAAACAGAGCGCGCTCACCGAGATCGAAGGGGCGAAGCTCGGGATGGAAAAATCGAAGAAAAATTTCCAGCGCGCGACGGATCTCTTTGACCAAAAACTGATCAGCATCGAAGCCTTCGATAACCTCAGTTCCGAATTCGCCATCTCCGAAAACACCCTCGTTAAAGCCCAGCGCAAGCTGCAGCTCGTCGAAGACAAACTGCGCAAAACGAAGGTGCTCGCACCGATGGACGGCACGATTCTCACGCTGCCCGTCATCGAGGGTCAGGTGGTCATCGCCGCCGCGAGCGTGAACAGCGGCACCGCGCTGATGACGATCGCGAACCTTTCCAAACTGCTCGTCGAGACGCACATCAACCAGGTCGACGTCGCGCGATTGGAGCCGAACCTCGCGGTGAAACTCCACGCCGAGTCGCTCAAGGAGGCGAACATGGATGCGAAGATTTCCTTCATCGCGCCGGTCGCCACGGTGAAGAACAACGTGAAGGGATTCCAAGTGCAGGCCTTGATCGAAAGGCCGAACGCGCGGTTGCGCCCGGGCATGACGGTGAACATTTCCATTCCCATCGCCAGCGCGACCGACGTCGTGAGTGTGCCGATCTCCGCGGTCTTCCGCGGCGACGGAAACAAGAAGGTCATCTACGTGCGCATCGGGGAAACGACCGAGCGTCGCGAGGTGAAAGTGGGCGTGACCAATACCGATTTCGCACAGATCATCACCGGCGTGCAGGACGGCGAAGAAATCCTCCTCGTCGAACCCGGCCGCGCGGCGCAGAAAAAATCGTGAGCCGTGGTCGGTGAATTGAGTTTCCACCATTCGCCATGGCGCTGATCGAACTCCGCGACGTGATCAAGCGCTACCGCGTGGGCGAGCAGGAAATCCTCGCGCTCAACGGCATCACGCTCGACATCGAGCAGGGTGAATACGCCGCGATCATCGGCCCCAGCGGCAGCGGTAAATCCACGCTCATGCACCTGCTCGGCTGCCTCGATACGCCGACCAGCGGCACGATGCACGTCGATGGCATCGACGTGAGCCGCGCGTCCAAAAACCGCCTCGCCGAGCTGCGCAACCAGAAGATCGGCTTCGTCTTCCAGAGCTTCAATTTGCTGCCCAAGATGACTGTCCTGCAAAACGTGGAATTACCCATGATCTACGCGGGCGTCTCGGGCAGCGAGCGGACCCAGCGAGCCCGGGAAGCCATCGAGCGCGTGGAGCTGTCCAATCGAATGAAAAACACGCCGCTCCAACTCAGCGGCGGCCAGATGCAGCGCGTGGCCATCGCGCGGGCGTTGGTAAACCGCCCGAAAATTATCTTCGCCGATGAGCCGACCGGGAATCTCGATTCCAAAACGGGCGCGAACATTCTCGAGCTTTTCCGCGAACTCAGCGTGCAGGGCAGCACGATCGTGATCGTGACCCACGACGCCAAAATCGCCGCGCAGACGCCGCGCCGCATCGAAATCCGCGACGGCCTGATCACCCACGACGGCGCCGGCCTTCTCACCGCTTCCGACTCATGAATCTCTGGCTCGGCTTCCTCGTCGGTCTCAAAGAAATCTGGGCGCACAAGTTCCGCAGTTTTCTCACCATGCTCGGCGTCATCCTCGGCGTCGCGTCGTTGCTCTCGATGTTTTCGCTCACCGCCGGTATCGCCAAGGGAATGCGCGAATACATGGGGCAGATCGGCGGCATCGAACGAGTCAGCGTCATCGGCCAGGACGTGCCGCCGGAGCAGGAGGGCTACTTCGAGATTTCGCCCGGTCGCACCGTCGCCGACGCCGAGGCCATCGTCCGCTCCGCGCCGCTCGTCTCGCACGTCACTCCCGTTTCGCAACTGCCGAGCGGAACCCTCCAGCGCGGCAACCAGGCGTTCCGCGCCGAGGTCAATGGCTGCTGGCCGGATTACGTGCCGATCAACAAACACACCATCGCCGCGGGGCGCGGCTTGAGCGAACTGGATCTCGAACTCGGGCTGCGGGTCTGCGTGGTCGGCCGGCTCGTGGTGCAGAGGCTTTTCCCCGAGCGTCCGAACGGCAACCCGATCGGCGAGATGATCAAGATCAACGATCGCCCGTTCAAGATCGTGGGCGTCTTCGATTTCTACGAACGCGAAGCGGACAAACGGAAGCGCGAACTGGCCCAGAAAAACGCCACTCCGCGCCAAAAGGCGAACGGCCCGCCCGGCTCACGTTCCAAGCCGCCCGGCAGCGTCATGCGCAGCGGCGGTTTTTCAAGCTTCCGCGGCGGCAGCATGTTCGACCGCAAAAACCTCACCGTCGTCATCCCGCTGACGACCATGTTTTACGAATTCAAATCAGCCAACGTGGTGGGCAAGGAGGACCAGGGTCCCCAGTACAAACTCGACCAGCTCACCTTCCAGATCGCGGATACCGAGCGCTTCGACGAGACGCTCGATCAGGTGCGCAGCGTGATCCAGACGACCCATCGCGGCATCTCGGATTTCGACTTCGACACCCGCCTCGAATGGGCCGACGCGATCGAACAAAGCGTGCGCAACACACGGATGAGCGGCGGCATCATTGCCGGCATCTCGCTGCTCGTCGGCGGCATCGGGATTACGAACATCATGCTCGCCTCGATCACGGAGCGCATCCGCGAGATCGGCGTACGGCGCGCGGTCGGTGCAAAAGGGCGCGACATCTTCGTGCAGATCGTGGTGGAGAGCACAGTGATCGGCATCATCGGCGGCCTGCTCGGGCTGGTCGCGAGCCTTGGGATCATGCAGATCCTCATCGCGATCTCGCCGGAGTCGAATGCGCCGGTAGTCGAACTCGGGAACGTGTTGATCAGCTTTGGGTTCGCCGTGATCATCGGCGTGATCAGCGGCATCTACCCCGCGCTCAGCGCCAGTCGTCTCGATCCGATCGAGGCGCTGCGCTACGGGTAGAAATCAGATATCGCAGCGGCGGACGCCGTCGGTGAGTGCGGCGATTTTGTCTTCGCGGGTGGGGATGAATTCCTGACCGACGAAGCCTTTGTAGCCGATCTCAAGCAGCGCTTGCATCAGCGCGGGGTAGTTCATCTCCTGCGTTTCATCGATCTCGTTGCGGCCGGGGACGCCGGCGGTGTGGACGTGGGCGATGAAGGGCGCGTGCTGTTTGATCCGGGCGATCACGTCGCCGTGCATGATCTGCACATGGTAGAGATCGAAGAGCACCTTCACTCGCTCGCTGCCAATCTGGCGGCAAATTTCCACGGTGCGCTCCATCGAGTCGCAGAAGTAATCCGGGTGGCCTTTCATCGTCGTGGCCACGCGGGAGTTCAGCATTTCAACGCAGAGCGTCACTTTCTTCTCCTCGGCGAGCGGGACGATTTCTTTCAAGCCGGCGACCATGTTGGCGATTCCCTCGTCGTCGCTGATCTCGCGGCGGAAGCCGGAGAAAGTAATCACGCGCTCCACGCCTGCGGCGGCGCATTGTTCAATCCGGTCGCGCAGGACTTTGTGGCACTCGGCCCACTCCTCTCGGTGCGCGAAGCCTTTGGCGAAGCCGTGCGAACCGGCAATCGCGATGGTCATGCCGACTTCTTTGATCAGCGGCCAGTGTTTCGGGTCGATGAGTTCGACTGACGCGAGACCGAGCTTTGCGCTATGTCGGATGAGTTCCTCCGCGGGCATCGGATTAAAACACCACGGGACCACGGATTGCCGGATGCGGTTGTTCTTGGTGCGAAACGGCGTGGCATCCTGCGCGCGCGCACTGGGAGCGAGGGCGAGCGCGGCGGAGGCGGCGAGAACCTGAAGGGAGGAACGGCGATTCATGCCCGTTCCTTTACCGCAAGGCGGGCGAATCGGCGATGAAATCTCCGAGCCTCAGCGCCGCTCTTTTTTCAGCAGTGCTTCGCGCGCCTTTTCGAGGCGGTTGCGCTCGGCGGAAGTCAGGCTGTTGATGCCGGACTTGGCGATCTTGTCGAGGAGCAGGTCGAGGTCGTCGCTGGTCGCGTCGGCCGCGGATTTTTCCCGCGCGTGGGGCGCGGGTTTCACGACCTTAAACTTCCGGCTGCGCCACCAAAAATTCAACCGGGCGAGCGGCGACTCGTAGTCGTCGTGCTCTGCTTCGGCGGCCTGGCGCATGAAGGCGAAGGCCACCCCGCACGAGGCCAAAAGCTGGGTGAGATCCACCCATTGATTCCCAGCGAGCAGCATCAGCGAACCGCAGGCGATGCAAGCGAAGGCCACCCACTTGAAGGGCACCCAGCCGAACGCTTCGGTGGTGGGATACAGCGTGGCGAAGGCCACGAGCATGCCGCTGAAAAAGACATAGTCGCCATTGCCGAAAGTCGACGAAGCGCGGTCGAGGCCGAACCACCACGCGGCAGCGACGGCGGGCACGACGAGTGCGAGCAGCGTGAGCAGGCGGACGAGCGTCGGGCGGCCGAGGTGCGTCTCGATTCCCACGCTCATCCAGTAAAAGAAGAAAATGGAGAACGGCGTGAAGAAGCTGATCTGATTGACGAAGACGTAGCTGAAAAGCCGCCAGAGCGACCAACCCGGATCGAGCGGCATGGTGAAGACGAACCACCCGAGCAGCGGGCTGTGCGCGGCGGCGAGCACCGCCGAGAGCACGAGGCCGAGCACGAAGAGCGCGGTCAGGATCGTCGTGAGATAGATCGGGACGTTTTTCCAATGACCGATCGGCGGCGTACTGCCTGAAGAGAAGCGGGCCATGCGTGTGCCTACACTAAGCAGCGCGCGGCGCGCCCGGCAAACGCGGGTTTGCTTTTCGCAACCGGCGACGTGGTGCGGCTCTTGCCATCCCGGAGCCAGACCGGGATGCTGGAGCCCTATGGGAACTCAATCATTTGGGACAAACATTCCGAGCAACGCCACCCTGCGCGCGTGGGTGGAAAAAACCGCGGCGCTCACGACCCCCGACCAGATCTTCTGGGTGGATGGCTCCGAGGCGGAGAAGCAGCACCTGCTCGACGAAGCGGTCGCCAGCGGCGTGCTGGAAAAGCTGAACCAGGAAAAACTGCCCGGCTGCTATTACCACCGCTCGAATCCGAACGACGTGGCCCGCGTAGAGCAATTCACCTTCATCTGCACCACGGCGAAAGATCAGGCCGGGCCGACGAACAACTGGGCGCCGCCGCGCGAGATGTACGACAAGCTCCACGCCTTGCTGCGCGGCGCGATGAAAGGCCGCACGATGTATGTGGTGCCCTATCTCATGGGCCCGCCCGGCTCGCCGTTGACCAAGGTGGGCGTGGAAATCACCGACTCGATCTACGTGGTGCTGAACATGCGCATCATGTCGCGGATGGGGCAGATTGCGCTCGATCAGCTCGGCGACAGCGACGACTTCAACCGCGGCACCCACAGCGTGCTCGATTGCGATCCCGAGCGCCGGTTCATCGCGCACTTCCCGCGCGACAACGCGATCATCTCCGTGGGCTCCGGCTATGGAGGTAACGTGCTGCTTGGCAAAAAGTGCCTCGCCCTCCGCATCGGCAGCTACCTCGGCCGCAACCAGGGCTGGATGGCCGAGCACATGCTGATTCTTTGCGTCGAGTCGCCGGAGGGCGAGAAGACGTATGTCGCCGCGGCTTTCCCGAGCGCGTGCGGCAAGACGAATTTCGCGATGCTCATTCCGCCGAAAGAATTCAACGGCTGGAAAATCACCACGATCGGCGACGACATCGCGTGGATGAAACCGGGCGCGGACGGCAAACTTTACGCGATCAATCCGGAAGCCGGTTACTTCGGGGTGGCGCCGGGGACGAATTACAAATCGAACCCCAACGCAATGCGCACGATCGCCAAAGACACCATTTACACGAACGTCGCGCGCACGCCGGACGGCGGCGTGTGGTGGGAAGGTCACGACGATCCCGCGCCCGAGGGCCTGATCGACTGGAAGGGCAACCCGTGGACACCCGACGCCAAGGAACCTGCCGCGCATCCGAACAGCCGCTTCACCGCGCCGATGATGAACAACCCGGCGCTCGCGCCCGAGGCTCACGACCCCGCCGGTGTGCCGATCAGCGCGATCATCTTCGGTGGCCGTCGCGCCAGCACCATGCCGCTCATTTTCCAGAGCTTTAACTGGATCCACGGCGTCTACCTCGGCGCCACGATGGGCAGCGAAATGACCGCCGCCGCGGCGGGTACGCTCGGCCAGGTCCGCCGCGACCCGATGGCGATGCTCCCCTTCTGCGGCTACAACATGGGCGACTACCTCAACCACTGGCTGGGCATCCGCCGCGACCTCAGCGACCCGCCGCGCATCTTCCATGTGAACTGGTTCCGCAAAAACGCCGACGGCAAATTCCTCTGGCCCGGCTTCGGCGAAAACTTCCGCGTCCTGCGCTGGGTCATTGATCGCACCCGCGGCCGCGCCCGCGCCAGCGAAACGCAGATCGGCTGGATGCCGCGTTATCAGGAGTTCGACTGGAAGGGGATGGATTTCCCGCAGGAACAATTCGACGAGTGCATGAAGATCGACCCCGCCGAATGGCGCCGGGAACTCATCTCGCAAACCGAGCTTTTCCTCACCCTGCACGATCGCCTGCCCAAGGAGCTGATCTTCCAGCGCGAGCTGCTCATCTCGCGGATGTAGGCGGCAAGCCGGTTGCCGGTTGCCGCGCTCCTTCTTTCTGGCATACTCCGCGCATGATCGCCGCTCCGCAGCGCCTCTTCACCGTGGAGGAATATCACCGCCTCGCCGAGGTCGGCGTCCTGCACGAGGACGACCGCGTCGAACTCTTGAACGGCTTGATCGTCAATATGATGCCCATCGGCCCATTCCACGGAGGCTCGGTCAATCGCCTGAACCGCTTGTTCGAGCGATTGAGCCAAGACCGCTGGCTCACGAGTGTTCAGAACCCCGTTCACCTCGGCGAACACAACGAGCCTCAGCCGGATCTGCTGCTGCTCCGCCCGCGCGACGACTTTTACAACGCGGGCCACCCTCGCCCCGAGGACGTGTTCCTACTCATCGAAGTCTCCGACTCCACGCTGCTCATCGACCGGGAGGAGAAGCTCCCGATCTATGCGCGGGCGGGCATTCCCGAGGTGTGGATCGTCAATCTCGCGGAGCGCAAAATCGAGGTCTACTCCGCACCCGCGGCCGGCGCCTACACGCAGTCTCGCCGGGTCCTTCCCGGCGCGCCGCTTGCGCCCCTCGCGTTTCCGGATGCGGTCGTCGACACCGCGGCGCTGTTGCAAGCTCCCGCCCGCTGAAGCCAGGCGCTACGGAAACCGCGGCACCGGCTGGCCGCTCGGTGGATTCTCCAGGCCGTAGGTGAGCAGCAGGCGGCTGTCCTCCCAGTTGTTCGGTCGGAAGGCATACATGGTTACGGCAATGACTTCGCGGCGGTCGCGCAGGCAGGCGCTGGCGAGGACTTGCTGGGAGGGGTTCGTGTAGCCGGTCTTCAGGCCGGTGGTGCCGGGGAAGGTGCCGAGCAGGCGGTTGTGATTCGAGAGCGCCCAGACCTCGCCGTTTGGCCGCCGCCACTGGTAGCGCTGGGTGCCCACCACCTGGCGGAAATAGGGTTGCTGCATGGCCGCGCGCGAGATCGCCGCGAGGTCGCGCGGCGTGGTGAAGTGCTGCGGGTGATGCAGCCCGTTCGCGTTCATGAAGCTGGTGTTCGTCGCGCCGAGTTCGCGGGCGCGGCGGGTCATCTTTTCGGCGAAGGCTTCGGCCGTCCCGGCGTTGTCGCGGCCGAGCGCGTGGGCGACGTCGTTGGCACTCTTCAGCATCAGGCCGAAGAGCATGTCGCGCCGCGTGTAATACTCGCCGGGCCGCAGGCTCAGGCTGCTTTCGCCGACCTTGCTATCCTCGAGCGTGATCTCCACCTCGCGGTCGAGGTCGCCGGCTTCGATCACGAGCAGCGCGGTCATGATCTTCGTGGTGCTCGCGGGGTAACGCAGTTCGTCGGCATTCTTTTCGTAGAGCGGCTGGCCGGTGCAACTGTCGATGACGATCGCGCCCTTGGAGGCGATCGGGAGTTCGCCGTCGCCGAGCTGGCGGAAGTTGCGCGGGTCGGGCTTTCGCGCCGGGGTCGCGGCCGGCGCGCCATCGGTGGTGATGGTGGTGGTAGATGAGCGCGAGCGGAGCTTGAGCGGCGGGTCGGAGGGTGCGGACGCAGGCCGTTTTTTCGGCGCGGCGACGCCGGTCATCGCGTAGAGCGCGAGGATGGTGAAGAGGAGGTGGGCGGAGCTACGGGCGGACTTGGCCATCGATCATCATCCAGGGAATCGGCGCGGTGAAATGAACGATTTCTTCGTGGATGCCGCGCACCGTACGGGACGCGGGAAGCGCGATCAAGTCGGCGAGTGCGCCGGGCGCCAGTTCGCCGAGCACGCCGCGCCGCCCCAGGGCGCGGGCGGGATTCGTGGTGGTCATGCGCAGGAGCTGCTCGCCGCTGAGCCACGGCTCCGCGCCGCTGAGGTGCCGCATTTCCTCGAAGAGGCTCAACGAGTCCGTGCTCGCGAGGCTGTCCGTGCCGAGGCAGAGATTCACGCCGAGTTCGTGCAGGCGCCGGCAGGGAAAGTCGCGATGCCCGAAATACCGATGACTGCCGGGGCAATGCACGACGCTCGGCCCGGAGCCGCGCGGGAGATTCGCGAGAATCTGGAAGTCTTCCTCCACCAGTTCGTTCATGTGGACGAGCAGCCAGCCGCCGTGGATCGCGCCGCTTCGCCAAAGGTGACCGAACGGCGTCTCGCCGGTGCAATCGTTCATCGGCCGCTGGATCGAATCCATGAAATCGAACAACGGCCCGCGGGCATCGCGGAACATCGAGACCTCTTCGACCGACTCCGCGACGTGCGAGGTCAGCGGCATGGTGAAGGCCGTCGCGCACTCGTTCGCGAGCTGGTAGAGCGAGACGGACGAGGTGTAAGGCGCGTGCGGCGAGAGGCCGAAGCTGTCGAGCGCATTGGCGCGATGCTGGAAAAAGGACAGCGCGCCGGCGACCACGTCGTCCGTGGTGATGCGATGGCGCACATCGATCATCTCGTAGAACCACCACGTGCGGATCGGCGACGGGCCGAGCTCCATCATCAACTCGGGGAAGGCTTCGATGTTGCACACCGTCGTGGTGCCCCAGCGCTTGAGTTCGGCGAAGCCGCGCACGATCGCGGCGAGATAGTCCGCGCTGTCGAGGCTGCGCTTGAGTGCATTGATGCGCTGGACCCACGCGGTGAAGCTCTTCGGCGCCGCGATGGCGTTGCGCATCATCGTGTAGTCGAGATGGCAGTGCGCATTGATCAGGCCGGGCAGCAGCACCATCTCGCCGAGGTCGAGCACCTCGTCGGTGCTGCCGGGGAGGAGATCCACGAAGCGCCCGACTTCCGCGATGCGGTTGCCTTCCACCGCCACGGCTCCGTCTTCGATCACGGGCCCGGCCATCGTGACGACGGTGCGAGCGCGGATGATCATGCGGGCTTCTGCGCTTTCTTCACCACGCTCCGCGCTTCGGCGACGAGGAGGTTGCAGGCTTCGTGGCAGAGCAACGGGAGCGCGGCAGTGGTGGGAGGGGCCTGCAGTTTTTCGGGCGAGAGCGTGGTGATCGACTGCCCCGGCGCGAGTTCCCAGAGGATATGTTTCAAGCAGCCGTCTTCGCTGCGGCAAGCGCGCCCGACCAGCTCCTGCGCCTGCTCGTCGGTGATGAGCTGCGTCACGCGATACATGCCGGTCTGGCGGGCGAGCGTCTCGCGCAACGGCACGGGGCGGAGTTCGCCGCGCTCATGAGCAGCCCATACGCCGGACATCGCGGGGTAAAAATAATCGAGCGCACGGCGCAGCTCGCCCCCATCGGCGACGCGCAGCGTCCAGCCGCGGCGGAGAGTCGGCGCGGTTTTCAGCGGGCGGAATTTTCCCGCGTCGTCGGCGTTGGCGAGATGCCGCGCGGCTTCCGCGCCGGTATGCGTGGCGAGGTCGGTGCGGCCCTGGTCGGCGCGGTGGCGCAGTTCAAAGCCGGCTTCGTCGCGGGTGATGGCGATCTCGCCGATCTCGCGGCCACCGGCGGCCAGCCAGCGCTCGAGCTGCTCGGTGACGGGCCGCATCAGCTCGCGGCCAGGGCTCCGTGACGGGCGTCGAAATCCGCGACATGCTCCAGGATCAGCTCCGCAAAAAGCGGTTCGGTGCCGATCGCGCTGGCGTAAAAAAGCGTGCGCCCGCGGAGGAGATACGGATTGCGCTGGAAGACCGAGGCTCCGCTCGCGCTGGCCGCGCCGGGCGACTCGTCGGCGATGCCGAGCAGCACCGGGATGTCTTCGTAGCTGTGTAGTCCGTCCGAGATGAAAAAGGGCACGACGACGACGTTCGGGCACTTCGAGTATTCGTCCCACTTCGAGATCAGCGGCTCCTCTTCCATGTAGGCGCTGAGCACTTCGCCGTAGAGCCCGAGCGCGGCGAGCCGCTCGACTTCGCGCTTCGCGGCGACGGCGGAGTTGTCGTTCAGGTTTGTGCCGTGGCCGACGATGAAGAGGCTCGTCTCCGCGGGCGGCACGCCGGGTGCAATCTGCTGCGCGCGGCGGAGCAGGAGATCGGTCATCTGCGCGTGGTTTCCGACCGGCTCGCAATACTTGATGCTGCGCCCGCCGAGTTCGGTAATGGTGCCAGCGAGTTCCAGTTCGCGCGGGATGACGGTGCGCGTGAAGTAGCCTTCGCTGATGAAATTCGGCACCACGTAGATGTCGTCCGCCTCCACCATGTGCAGCACCTGCCGCAGGCTCGGCTCCTCTTTCCAGAAAGCGCAGTAGACCTCGCGGAAAAGGCCGCGCCGCGCGATCTCCTCGGCATGGTCGAACGTGGGGGCACTGGAGTCGGGATTCACGGTCGAGCCGTGGCCGACGATGATCAGAGCGCTGGAAGGTTTACGGGATAACATCGGGAAGATTGGGTAAAAGCTACGCCCTGCGATGTCGAACGGTTTCCCAATCGGCGAAACTGTGCCACCCGGCCAGCGCGGCTCAGCAAACCAGCGGCGGCTTCGGCAGATGTTCGAGGCAATATTCCTCGCCATCCTTGGCCACGCGAAACTCCAGCTCCGGCGCCACCTGCTCGGTGCGTCCGCAAACCGTGCAGCGATGCAGCGTTTCATCCTCGTCCAGATTCGCCTCTGCGAACTGCTTGCGCCGCGTCGCCACTTCGCGCCGCAGTACGGCGGCCTGAAAAAGATCGCGTCCGAAAAAGAGAAAAAAGTTTGCGAATGCAGCGATGACCGCGAGCCGGTAATTCCCGTCGCCGAAGACAAACCCAAAGACGATCAGCGCCGCGGAGAACCACGCCATCCAGCGGATTTTCACCGGCAGGATGAACATGAAGTAGATCGTATTGTCCGGATAAAATCGCGCGAAGGCGAAGAAGAGCGAGCTGTTCAGGAAGCCCGCGGCGAAGCCAGGGGAGCCCGTGAAAAACGCGGCGGCGATCGTGCCGAGGACGCCGATGAGGTAATAGACATTCACGCGAAACGCGCCCAGGGCTTCCTCCAGGCCGTCGCCGATCCACCAGAGGTAGAGGATGTAAAACGCGGCAAAGAGCCAGTCGACGATCGGCCCGCCGATGCTCGGGATGAAGATAAAGCTGATCAACCGCCAGTATTCGCCGCCGCGCACCGCCGCCGGATCGAGCGTGAGGTGCTGCAGGAAGGCTGGGTTGAGTTTGTAGAGGACGAAGACCAGCGCGTTGAGCAGCCCGATCACGCGGATCAGGTTGGGGATGGCGAGATGGCTGAGATTTCGTTCGGAACGGTCGATCCACTTCATTTTGGCGCGCACCGTCTCCCCGCCGCGCGGCGAAAGCAACCGGCGAGTGCAGCGGCTTTTTCCCTCTAGACACCGGTCGCGCCGCGCCTAGCCTCCCGCACGTGTCCGATCCCACCGCTCCGCTGAAAAAGACTCCGCTCCACGATGAGCATGTGCGGCTCGGGGCGAAGATGGTGGACTTCGGCGGCTGGTCGATGCCGGTGCAATACGGCGGCATTCTCGAAGAACATCACGCGGTGCGCGGCGGGCTCGGCGTGTTCGACATCTCGCACATGGGGCAGTTTGTGGCCCGCGGCGCGGCTGCGGGCGCGTGGCTGAATCGCGTGCTGACGAACAACGTCGACCGCCTCGCGGTCGGCGAGTGTCAGTACACGCTGCTGCTCAACGAAGCGGGCGGCGTGATCGATGACCTGATCGTCTACCGCACGGCGGACGACGTCTATCTGATGGTCGTGAATGCGTCGAAGATCGACGAGGACTTTGCCTGGATGCAGCCGCGGCTCGCGCCCGGCGTGGATTTCCAGAATCGCAGCGACGACTTCGCCGGCTTCGCGGTGCAGGGACCGCGCTCGGCCCAGCTCTTCGACACGTTTTTCGGCGGCAAATATTCGCGCCCCGCGCGGAATGAAATTCTCGCCGTGGTGATCGACGACGAGACTTACTTCATCGCCCGCACCGGCTACACCGGCGAGGATGGCTTCGAGGTTTTTTGCCCGTCGCATCGCGCGGTGAAATCGTGGAACGACATCCTCGCGCGCGGCGCGGAGTTCGCCATCAAACCGTGCGGCCTCGGCGCGCGCGACACCCTGCGGCTGGAGATGTGTTACCCGCTAAATGGCAACGACCTCGCCGCCGACACCACGCCGATCGAGGCCGGGCTCAGTATTTTCGTCGACCTGAACAAGCCTGAGTTCATCGGTAAGGAGCCGCTCGCCCGCCAGCGCGCCGAGGGTGTGAAACGGCGGCTCGTCCCCTTCAAAATGACCGGCGCCAGCCCGCCGCCGAGGTCGCATTACGGCGTTTTCAAGGACGGCGTGAAGATCGCCGAGACGAGCAGCGGCACGCTTTCGCCCACACTGAAGATCGGCATCGGCATGGCCTACATTCCCACGGAGTTCGCGCGCATCGGCGAAGAGATCGAGATCGACGTGCGCGGCCGCCGCTTCCCCGCCGTGATCGAAAAAAAGCCGCTCCACCGCGTGAGCACGGCGGCGTAAAAAGGATTCGTCGTCGTGTCTTTTTTCCTCCGCAACCAGGCAGTGAGTGGTGATCCGTGATCGGTGAATCGTGGGCACAACGAACCCGCGGCGATCTTCCTCCATTCCCCATTCACCGATCACGATTCACCTTCCGCCTTCCACCTCTCACCACATGAACGTTCCCGACGAACTCCACTACGCCCAATCCCACGAATGGCTGCGCGCCGACGGCACCGTAGGCATCAGCGACCACGCCCAGGCCGAACTCACCGACATCGTCTACGTCGAGCTGCCCGCCGTGGGGAAGACCGTCGCCGCGAAGGAGCAAATCTGCGTGGTGGAATCCGTGAAGGCGGCAAGCGACATCTACTCGCCCATCGCCGGCACCGTCACCGCCGTGAACGAAGCGTTGACCGCGAATCCCGCGCTGCTCAACACCGATCCGTACGGCGAAGGCTGGATCTTCAAGCTCGCCGTGGATCCCGCCGTGGGCACCGGCGAACTCAAGGACGCGGCCCAATACCGCGAACAAATCGGCGCTTGAGCCTCGTGCGCATCCCGGCTGCCGCCCTGTTCGCCGCCCTGACGCTCGGTGCCCAGGCCGACCTCGTGGTGAAACAAAAGGTCGAAGGCGCGGGGATGTCCGGCGAGCAGACGGTGCGCGTGAAAGACAACAAGGCGCGCTGCGATGTCGCCGGCTCGATCAGCGTCATCGTCAATCGCGAAACCGGCGAGACGACCACGCTGTCCCACGCCCAGCGCGGCTTCGTCACCCTCGACCCTGCGCGGCGCAAAGCGCTGAACGAAAAATTGCAGAAAGCGCGCGGCACCAGCGAACCGGCGAAGCTGGTCGCGACCGGGAAAAAGGAAAAAGTCGGCGACCAGACGTGCGAACTTTTCACCGCCGACCTCGGCAACGTGAAGCTGACCTATTGGCTGGCCAAGGACTACCCGAACTTCGCTGCGATCAACGCGCAACTCGACATCCTCGAAAGCGCGCCCGACGCCGCGGTCGGCGGCGGCCTCGCCCCGCGAACCAAGGATTTGCCAGGCCTGCCGATGAAAATCCAGATGGAGATGAGCGGGCAGAAAGTGACCGTGACCACGCTTTCGGTCACCGACGAAAAGGTCGACGCCGGCATCTTCACCGCGCCGAAAGATTACAAGGAACTGCCGTCCACTCCGACCCCGCCGCAGCCTTAGCGCGTGAGCCTGCCGCCGCTCATTCTGGCTTCCACCTCACCGCGCCGCCGCGAGTTGCTCCAGCGCGAGGGTTACGAATTTATTGTCCTCGCCCCGACGGTGGAGGAGATCGCGCCGCCCGAGCTGACACCGGCCGAAGTCACGCTCGCGAATGCGCGGCTCAAGGCTCAGGCCGTGGCGAAGGAGAATCCGGGCCGTCTCGTCATCGGCGCGGATACGGTGGTCGCGTTCGAGGGTGAAATTTTCGGCAAACCCCGCGACCTCGACCACGCCGCGGAAATGATCCGCCGCCTCCGCGGGCGCACCCATGAAGTCTGGTCCGGCGTCTGGCTGGTGCGCGGCGACACCGGCCAAGAGACGGGCTTCAACGAAGTCACGCGCGTCCGCTTCCGCGAACTCGACGACGCGGCGATCCGCGCCTACCACGCCCGCATCGCCCCGCTCGACAAAGCCGGCGCCTACGCCGCGCAGGACGACCGCGGCGACCTCATCGAATTTTACGAAGGCTGCTTCGACAACGTCATCGGCCTGCCGATGAAGTCGCTCGCCTGGGCGCTGGGGAGGATGACGGGGTGAGCGGGTGGCGGGGTGACGGGGTGACGGGGTGACGGGGTGACGGGGTGACGGGGTGACGGGGTGACGGGGTGACGGGGTGAAAACCTCACCTTGTCACCCCGTCACCCGCTCACCCCGTCATCTTCACCCTTCCCCGCGCTTCTCCGGCGGGGTGTGGACGCGCTTTTTCCGCAGGCGCAGCCAGTTGTTCCAGGTCTTGCGGAACGCGTCCTTCGGCGATTGGTAACGCTGGTTCAGGTCGGTGCCGCGCGTGATTTGCTGGAGCAGGCCTTTCACGGAAAAGTCGTCGGTTTCGAGGATCGTGTAGGCGGTGCCGATCGCGGATTCGTGATGTGCGTCGCTGCCCGCGGTCATCGGCAGCGCGCGGCGGCTCGCGTAGTCGAAGGCCATGCGGTTGTAGCGCTTTAGCGTGGTCGCAGCGTTGAAGACTTCCAGCCCGTCGATCTCCAGCGAGTCGAGCACCGCCTCGCGGATGCCGGCGCGAAAGAGATCGTAGGGATGCGGCGGGATGGCGATGCCGCCGAGTTGATGGACGAGCCGGCAGACCTCGAGCGCGGGCGTCCCTTTCAAGTAAGGCAGGATCACGCCGAGGCAGAGCAGATGCCCCTCCGCCGTAGTGACCTCCACGCCGGGAATGATCACGAAGTCGTCGACCGGCTGGCCGTCTTCGCGCACGAGCCCCTTGTCGAGCAGGTAGCGGCAGCCGTCGCTCGTGTTGTGATCGGTGAGCGCGAAGCCGTGCAGGCCTTTCTTGCGCGCCGATTCGATGAGCGACTCGGGCGAACTCACGCCATCGCCGGAGAACCACGAGTGGCAGTGCAGGTCGATGTTGTAGCGCATGCGGATCGGAGGATGGCGAGGGGCGCGGGGTGGCGGAAGAAAATTGATTTAGCGCGATGGGTGAAACCCGCCATCATTCGGCACACCCATGAGCACTGGTTTCAAAGAATGGACATTGGTCTGCGATGCCCTCGGTCGCGGCGAACAGAGCGTGATCCTGCGCAAAGGCGGCATCGCCGAAGGCCGCGCCGGCTTCCGCTTTCAGCACGAAGATTTCCTGCTTTTCCCCACGCTCTTTCACGAGCAGGTCACCAAGCTGAAGCTCCCCGCGGCCACCCCGCTCCCCGCCGCCCGCGGCGACGAACCAATCGAAGTGCGTTACCGCATCCACGTCGAATGGACCCGCGATGTCACCGACTGGCCCACCGTCCAGCGCCTCGCCCCCTTCCACCTCTGGCAGGAGGCTGAGATCGAAAAGCGCTTCCGCCAGGATGACATCCCGGCCGTGAGCCTCGCCTTCATCCGCGCCGATCGCCTCTCCCGCCCCTTCCTGTTCCCCGACGCCCCCGCCTACGGCGGCTGCCGTTCCTGGGTGAAGCTGCCGGACCTCCCCGCCGACATCACTTCGATGCCCGCGATCGACGAATCCGTCCACCGCGACCGCGAACGGCAGCTCCTCGCCGTGGTGGGGTAAACGCGGCCTCGCGCTGCGCCGTCACTCGCTGGGTTGAGCGCTGAAGGCAACGGAGTTGGCGGGGACAAGTGCGTTCCCAAACCGGAGTTCGGGAACGAGGGAACTAAGGTGCCCGCGTCTCCCTCGCGCGATCAAACCGGCCGTCAAGAATTGTCGCCTGACCCGAATGGCTCTACTCAGCCATCCACGGATTCAGCAGCGGCACCTTCGCGCGGAGAAAGTCGTCCGTGTTTCGCGTGACCATCGTCCGACCGTGAAAGTGCGCGGTCGCCGCGAGCATACTGTCTGCGAGGGGAAGACGCTGCCCGGCCCGCTCGCAATCCGCCTGGAGAGCAGCCCATCGTTCCACCACCTCGCCGTCGGCCACCAGAATGCGTCCGGAGAATTGTGGCTTCAGCGTTCCGTCAATCCACTCCAGCAGCGCGCGCTTGCGCCGGCCGTCGTCCAGCCGCAGCGCTCCGTGGCGGACCTCGCCCAGAGTGAGCGCCGAAATAAACAACGACTCTGGAGCCTGCGCTTCGAGCCAGTTGAGCACGCGCTTGCTCGGCTCGGGCCTCGTCGGTTCACAGACGACGTTTGTATCGAGCAAGTACGCGCTTACCACGGGATGTCGCGCGGCAGATCGTCGCTGCGAGTCACCAGCCTGCTCAGATCCTCCGGGCACGATCGCAGGGCCGCGATCAGCGACACCGCTTTCCGGCCCCCGGGCGATGACTCATGCTCCACAGGCAGGAAAATCTCTACGCTCGTCCCGTCCGGCACATGGATGCCCGCCGGCAGCTTGATCGAGTCGTTCTCGACGATGGCCGTAATGCTCACGGGCGCAGGTTACGGGCGCGGTGGGGTGCGGTGGGGTGCGGGCAAGCCTCCGCCGCCGGGCGGGGCGGAGTGGGCCAGCGAATCAAGCCGGACCACACCGCCACACGACCTCTCAGGGCTCGGCGGCGCAGGTGGTTTCGGCCCGGTCGCACCGCAACCTTCGGTCCCAGGTGCGCGGGTCTCTCTCTCCATCAAAGCTGCAGTCAAGAATTGTCGCCTGCCCCCAATCCCCCACGGCGGCTCGGCTCACCTTCCCGAAAATGCTCCGCGGCATCTTCCGCAAACGCCGCCATCTCCTCCACCTCCTCTTCCAGACCGCCATCGAATGCCTGCGCGACGCCTTCTGCACCCGGCTCGGCCTGCCGGAGGGACGCATCGCCGCTGCCGCCGCCGTCCACACCTTTGGCGACTCCCTCGTCTTCCATCCCCACCTGCACCTCTTCGCCGATTGGTACGGCGGGCGCGAAAGCAACTTCTTAGCAGCCAGCCAGCCCGGGCCGCAGCCCAGGCTGCGGGCTACTGCGCCGCGTGCGGTTCGTGGATGCGCATGGCGGAGAGGTTGGCTGCAACGGAGTTGCCAGCACAAGTGCGTTCCCAAACTTCAGTTTGGGAACGAGAGGCTCGACTTCTATTGTCGCGGTGAATAGGCACGGCTGCCGTCTTTCCACCACTCCTTCAAATCATTGAAGCCTAGTTTACTATGGAACTCAGCTATCGGAACGCCATCAAAACGCACAAGAGTGTAGGAATCGATTAACGGCTTATCGCGTTCCTCGTTCAATTTTTCGAAGAGGTCGTTTCCATGTCGGAAACTAAATTCAAGTGTATCGACACCTTTTTTCGTCACATCGATCTTGGATGAACTTTGAATGAAGGTCCATTTCTTGTCGCGGTCCCGGCACAACATCAGCATTTCGACTTCCAGTCTATCTACGACTGCATTCTTTTGGCTGGAGTTCTCTATCTTAATTCTTCCCTTGATATAAGTCCACCGACGGGTATCCAGCGGGGCCGGCTCAGGACGCGAAAACTTTAGCCCCTTGATGATCTCTTGATCTTCTTTCGAGAAAGCTCCCAAGTCAGGCACCGTAACGGACCCAACTGCAGCCTTGTTGTTTTTGCCGGCCGGTGGAGTCGGCTGAACTGGTGGCGTTGTTTCTGCCTCTGGCGTGACATGTGTCGGCGTATTACTGATTACCAGCGTTTGCACATTAGGCTGGATTGAATCAGGTTTAAATGCCGCGGTCTGCGCTTCCCTAACGAGCTTTGCTTCATCGAGTCGCATGGCTTTCGTCAATGCCACCTCTAAATTCCGAAGACGCTCTAGGTGAGCTTTCAACAAAGGTTCCAAGTCACTTCTGCGTCTCTGATCAAGCCGCTCGATCTCGGCGCTCCACGCCTTGCGCAATTGCTGGACTTCGGAACTTCCTCCGGCATGGCCGCCCATCGGTGGAACCCCTTGCTCCAAGAACCGGTCACGCTCTTCCTTGATGACCAAGGCCTCATCCAACTCGCCAGCGCTCGAGTGCCGCTTGAGCGCTGTCTCTAAACTGTTCTTATAGGCGCCTCGCAGGTTTTTCAAACCGGTTTCGTACACCGAATCCGCCTTGGTCCGGATTTCCGCCCGAAAAGTGCTTTCAAGCTCGTTCAGAGTTGGGGGATTTTTTTCCGTCCGTGGTTGGTTGGTTTGACCTATCGCCAAAAATGGAACGCAGACTACAATGAGGGTAAGTGTTCTTCGATTCATACGTCGTTTTTGCCCGTTCCCAAACTGAAGTCTGGGAACGCGCTTGTCTTGGCAATCTTGTTGCCCGATAGCGACATTGTTAGCCGCGGCTTCGCCAGTAAGCAAGGTATCACGCCGAATGAAGGCCAGTCCGGCACTCCCGACAGCAGCGCCTTCATCGCGGCGAAGCGATCCTTCGCCGATGTCTACGCCACCGGCGCGTTGAGGATGTCCGTGGCCGAACGGTGCTCCACCCACTCGGCCGGCAGCTCCTTGATGAGGAACCCGGCGCGCAACCCCGCGGACTGCCCCATTTGAACCGCGTGCCGCACCACGTCAGCGCCAGCGTCTCGCGAGCAGACCCCCTCACTCCCCGGCACCGATCCTCGTTGTGACCGTCCACGGTGCGGCGGGCGCGAAAGCAAATTCCTAGGAGACTGTCGGACTTAGCCCGTTTTCGACCATTTTTCGCGGAAACCGGCATTTTCTGACCATCGAAACGCCGTGCCCAGAAATCAGAGGCTCCTTGGCGGGGATTCTTGAGCATTGAAGTTAGTACCTACTGCCTAAGTCCAACAGGCTGCTAGATGGGTTTAGACGGGGTCGGCGGTGGTGCGCCGGCGGGAGGAAACGGCTTATCCCCGGCGCTGGCGCCGCCGCGGGGTAGGAACTCATCGAGGAGGTAGCGGGCGCGGGCTTCGACGATGGTGGCGACGGTGGCGGCTCGGGTGCTAGGGAAGGCGAGGCGGGCGGCGTTTTGCACGCTGAGGCAGCGGGCGTAGAGGTCATTGGCGGCGAGGTTGCGCGCGGCGGTGAGGGATTACTTTTTATCCATGGTGGCTTCCTGTTCGTCCTCGGTGCCGCCGAGGGAGGCGATGGCGGTGGCGAGGGCTGTGGTGTCCTCGGCGAGCCAGCCGTGGTCGCCGAGGGCGGGGCCGTGGGTGACGCAGGCGGCATAAATCTTTCCGGCGCGTTCGAGTTCGCTGGCGAGGTCCTGCGGGTCGTGGACCCCGACCTGGAACTCGCTGCGCAGGCGGACATCGCTGCTGGGGCAGGTGAGGCCGGCGGCGCGACGGGCGCCGGCCATGAGGCGTTCGAGATCGGTGAAGGCGAGGGCCTGCTCCTGGGTGAGCTTGCCGAGCGTGCCGATGGCAGCGCCTTGCGTGGCCCCGCCCTTTTCCACGAGGGTAATTTGGGACTCGAAGCCGGGGGCGAAGGCGATGAGCGGCTGGCTGGGGTCGGTGGGTGTCCTGCCCAGACGGCGGGCGGCGGGTGGTCCGTCGGTTTCATCGCGGAGGGCGCCGAGGAGGCGCTTCGCGTCGCGCAAACGCGTGCTGATGGGGAATGCAAAGTCCCGCTGTGACATAACATTTTTCCCTTCTCTCTCGTTCAGGGCTCTGATTGACCAGCGGAGGTTTCTTTCGGGAAAAGCTGAGCGAAAGGTCGAGCCTGTGACCTTGGCGACCCAGCGCCCCGCCGGAGCGGCCCGTAGCCGCGAGCGGAGCCAATCACGGGCGGAATGTTGTTTCGATGCCGTTCTGCCTTGGTCACTGCGCCTCTGCGTCTCTGCGTTAAATTGCCTCGCCGTTTTAGGGTAACTTCCAGAATGGGT
>Ga0105047_10004561_pt1 | contig 24059 bp, 18 predicted proteins | sample MAT04_FD_78384 | JGI IMG/M metagenome (GOLD analysis project Ga0105047, IMG submission 78384) | Freshwater microbial communities from Lake Fryxell liftoff mats and glacier meltwater in Antarctica - MAT-04 (megahit assembly) | ecosystem: Environmental > Aquatic > Freshwater > Ice > Liftoff... | reverse complement strand
CGGGCCGCTCCAGTCTCCGCCATTCGCGAACGCGCCGTCGAGCTCGCGCAGCTGGATGAAGAGCGCGTCTTCGTAGAGCGCACCGACGCCTGCTTCGACGGTCTCGGTGTGCTCTCCCTCGCTGGCGAAGTAGCTCACGATCTGCGACTCGTACGCCTGCTCGCCGGCCCACACGCCGTGAAAGACGTGGCCGCACCACTCCTGCACGCTGAGCGTCACCTTCACCGGAGCGAAGCGCGTCGGGAAGTAGCCGTCGACTGGCGCGAAGACGCTCGTCATCAGCGAATACGGATAGATGCCAGTCTGGAACTTCTCGCTGAAGTTCAGCTTGAGCACCGGGACGCCGCGCGCGCCGGCCTCGTCGTCTTTGATCAGCGTCGCGCGATCGATCGGCTCGGTGACGTAGACCAAGACGATCTCCGCCTCGCGCGGCGCGCCGTAGCGCATGACTGTGGCGCGGTAGCCGCTGAGCTCGGCCTTGCCGTCGCCCCAGGTTCGCCAGAACACCGGTGTCGCGCGCGCGGACGGACGTTCGGGAAGGGCGGGATGTGCGCCGACGGTCGTCTCGGCGCTCCCGGCGGCGGCGCCGTGGGTACACGCCGCGAGCCCAACGGTGCAGAGGAGGACGCCGAGGACGCGGAGCGATGACATCGGGCAAGGGTAGGGCGATGCAGGGTCGGCGCAATCCGCGGCGGGCTCCACGGGTCGGGCCAGGCCTTCGGATTCTCGTAAGATGCGTGCGGCAGTCTGCTCGTCTGAGGTGGCGTGCACCTGGAAGTGCGCGCCCCCGAGGAGAAAACCATGACGAAGAACTCGAAGAAGAATGCCGCTCTCCTGCTCGCCAGCGCGGCTCTCGCGATGGGTATCGGCCTGGTGATCGCACCGCACGCGTCGCTCGCACAGCAGCGTCCAGCGCCGCGCGCGGGAGACGAACACGATTGTCGCGGCGGTGGCGGCGGCCCGCGCGCCCACGCCGAGCGCACACCGGCGGAGCGACTCGCGCACTGGCAAGAGAAGTTGAATCGTGTCTCGCAGCAGCTGCAGCTGACCGCGCGGCAGAACGCGGCCGCACAGCAGATCTTGCAAGAGACGCTGGCGCGCGCCGAGCAGCTTCGCAGCGGCACTGCAGAGCGCACTCCCGAGCGGCGCGCCGCGCGCCACGCGCTAATGCAGCAGGCGGATGTGCGGTTCACCGCGATCCTCACGCCGGCGCAGCGCACCGCGTGGACAACGCTGAAGGACACGATGCGTGAGCGTCACGGTCGGCACCACGGCGGTCGCGGACAGCACGGTCGCGGAGACGGGGGTCGCGGCCAGCCCGGTCAGCGCACCGAAGCGCAGCGTGGGATCTGAGTGAGCGACCGCGTGCTCGTGATCGAGGACGATGCTGCGCTCGGTAGGCAGCTCGTCGCGCAGCTCGAGCGCGCGGGGCTCAAGGTCCGGTGGATTCGTGATGGGGACGAGGCGCGCGACGTCGAGCTCGACGGCGTGCGCCTCGTCGTGCTCGATCTGATGTTGCCTGGTACGTATGGGCTCGACCTGCTGCGCATCTTTCGCACGCGCTCGGATGTGCCCGTGCTCGTGCTGACCGCGCGCAACGAGACCGCCGACAAAGTGCGCGCGCTCGAGCTCGGCGCCGACGACTACGTGACGAAGCCGTTCTGGCCAGAGGAGCTCGTCGCGCGTGTCCAAGCGCGCCTGCGCCGCCCGACGATGACGCGCGGTGATCTGCTGCGCGTCGGCGCGCTCGAGATCGATCTCGCGGCGCACACGGTGACCGTCGACGGTGTCGCGGTAGAGCTGACGAACACCGAACTCGAGCTGCTCACGGCGCTCGCGCGTCGTCCGGGCGCCGCCGTCACGCGCCGCAGTTTGGTGGAGGCGGCGCTCGATCTCGGCACCGAGCGCACGCTCGACGTGCACGTCTCGCGGCTGCGCAAGAAGCTGCCGGATGCCGCACCGAAGATCGTCACCGTGTGGGGCATCGGCTATCGGCTCGAGGTCGACGCAGGAGTGGGCGGAGCAACGCGATGAGACTGCGCGCGCGTGTGGCGCTGCCGCTTGCGATCGGCGTGCTGCCGCTGGTCGCGCTGGTCGTCTGGGCGCAGGGCGAGCTGCGGCGTGGTGCGCTGGTCGACGCGACGGCGGACGGCCTCGTCGAGCGCATGACCGAGCGCGAGCGCGCGCTGTGTGAGGCCGATCCCGCGGCGTGGGTCGCGCGCACCCGCGAGCGCCGACGCTCTGGCCCGCGCCGTGCTGCGCTGCGCGGACTGCCACGGCGCGCGGAGCTGGCCGTGTACGACGCGCGACTTCAGCCAGCGAGCCCGGAGTCGCCGCCGCTCGATGCTGCGCTCGCCTCTGCGCTGCGCAGCGGTGGTGACGCCGCGTCGCGCGTCTTCGGGCCGAGGCAGCGACCCATGCTCGCTGTCGCCGCACGCATGCCGTGGTCCACTGGACGCTGCGCGATCGTCGTCGTGCAGCGCCCGTATCCCGGTGGCGATCGGCGCGGCGTGTGGCTGACGGCGCTCGCGGTCGCGCTCGGCGCGATCGGTGTCGCGGTGCTGGCCGTGGGCCCGGTTGTGCGCCGGATCCGCAAGCTCACCACCGCGGTCGCCGCCGGCGCCGCAGTGTCGATGGACGGCGACGACGAGGTCGCGGAGCTTGCCCGCGCGTTTGCCGCGAGCCGCGATGAGAATCGCGCGCGCGTCGCCGAGCTCGTCGCGCGCGATGCGGCGCTCACGCGCTTCGTCGCGAACACGACGCACGACGTCATGCTGCCGCTGACCGTGTTGGTCGGGCATCTCGCGGCGCTCGATGAGCAGCTTCCGGCGGCTGAGACTACGAGCGCAGCGACCGTGCGCGCTGCGCTCGAGGAGGCGCACTACCTGACGTCTCTGGTGCAAAACCTCGGCGTCGCAGCGAAGCTCGAGGCCGGCGAGCCGCACGTCGTCTGGCACGAGGTCGAGTTCGTGCCGCTGGTCGAGCGCGTGGTCGCGCGGCACACGCGCATCGCGCAACAGCGCGGTGTCTCGCTCGCGCACTCTGTTCCCGACGCACCGCTGCGGGTGCGCGGTGACGTCACGCTGATCGAGCAGGCGGTCAGCAATCTGGTGCACAACGCCGTGCGCTACGCCGACGTCGGCGGACACGTCGCGGTCGTGCTGGAGCGGAGCGCGCCCCTGCGCTTCGAGCTGCGCGTGCTCGACGATGGGCCTGGCGTTCCCGAGGCGCTGCTCGCGCGGCTCGGCGAGCGCGGATTCCGCACCGACGAGGCGCGGAGCCGACAGCCGCAGGGCTTTGGGCTCGGCCTCCACATCGTTCACGACGTGGCGGCGCGCCTCGCGCTGACGCTGCAGTTCGCCCGCGCGACGGAGGGCGGGCTGCTGGTCACGCTCTCCGGTGTCTGCTTGCCCGCTTAACGGCGCGGTGCGGTGGGGACCGACGGCGGAACGCGGGGTGCGGTCGAGTGCGGGACCGTGCAGCGTCGAACGATCCGCCCGCGCCAATTGTTCAACGCGCTGCTCTCGAGATCGCGACAGTTGCGCTGGGATTCCACCACGGTGCGGTGATACTCTCACGCGATCGTCGAGGCTGCGTCAACAGCGTACGGGGCGCGTGATCATGAGCCGAACAGGGCAGCTCGTCGCTGACGAGCTTGGCGCCTCCGGGCGTTTCGAGATCGGACAGAAGCTCGGCTCCGGTGCCTTCGGCGTCGTCTACGAGGCGTGGGATCGAGAGCGCATGATGCAGGTCGCGCTGAAGCGGCTGCACCACCTGCATCCGACGGCGATCTACCGCTTCAAGAAGGAGTTCCGCTCGCTCGCGGACGTGACGCATCTGAACCTCGTGCAGCTCTACGAGCTGCTCGCAGATGGCTCGCAGTGGTTCTTCACGATGGAGCTGGTGCGTGGCGTGCCGCTGCTCGACTGGGTGCGTCCGGGGGCCGGGCTCGACGTGCGCGAGGTCCCGTCGGGCGAGGTCACCGTCGAGTCCGGCCGGCTCTCCGCGCGTGAGACGCTGGTCTACGAGCGCGAGACGGTGCGCGCGACGGTGCTCGACGAGAAGCGCCTCCGCGCCGCGTTCCGTCAGCTCGCCGACGGCGTCGACGCGCTGCACGCCGCCGGCAAGCTGCACCGCGATCTGAAGTCGCAGAACGTCTTGGTCGCGCGCGATGGCCGCGTGGTGTTGCTCGATTTCGGTCTCGTGCACGAGCTGTCGCAGCGCTCGAGCCGCGAGGCGTACGACGGCGACAACGTCGGTACGCCGCTCTACATGGCGCCCGAGCAATCCACCGGCGCGCCGCTCACCGAGTCCGCCGACTGGTATGCCGTCGGCGTCGCGCTCTATCGCGCGCTCACCGGGCACTTCCCGTTCGACGGGCGCTCGCTCGAGGTGCTGGTCGCGAAGCAGACGCGCGATCCCCTGCCTCCGTGCACGATGGCGCCGGACGTCCCCGACGATCTCGATCGGCTGTGCATGGAGCTGCTGCGGCGGCAGCCGCGCGATCGGCCGAGCGGTCGCGAGGTGCTCGCGCGCCTTGGCAAGATCGACTCGCCGGTTCCGGCCGTGTCGAGCGCGCCCGGCGAGCGCCCATTCGTCGGCCGGGCGCTCGAGCTCGCGCGCCTGCACGAGGCGGCGCGCGGTGCGCGGCGCGGTCGTGGCAAGACAGTGTTCGTCCACGGCCCGTCGGGCATGGGCAAGAGCGCGCTGGTGCGGCATTTTCTCGACACGCTTGCGACCGAGCAGCCCGGCGTACTGATCCTCGAGGGCCGCTGCTACTCGAGCGAGTCACTGCCGTTCAAGGCGATCGACAGCGTCGTCGATCGGCTCGGCCGATTCCTCGCGGCGCTGCCCACAGAGGCCCTGGTGCCGCTGCTTCCCGCGCACATCGGCGAGCTCGCGCTGCTGTTCCCGACGCTGCGTCGCGTCCGCGAGATCGACACCGCGAGCGAGCAGGTCGCGCAGCTTCCCGATCCGATCGAGCGCCGCCGCCGTGCGCTTGGTGCGCTGCGCGAGCTGCTCACGCGCATCGCGAAGCGACGGCCGCTCGTCATCTTCGTCGACGATCTGCAGTGGGGCGACGTCGACAGCGCGCTCGCGCTCGCGCAGCTCGTGCAGCCGCCCGAGCCGCCGCCGTTCCTGCTGGTGGGCACCTATCGCAGCGAAGAGGCGCAGACGAGCCCGTTCTTGCGCACGCTGAGCGCGCTCGCGCCGAGCCTCACGCACAGCAGCGACGACGACATCGCGATCGGCGCGCTCGCCGCGGAGGATGCGCAGGTGTTGGTCGAGGCGCTCCTCGCGCACGGTGACAATCCGAGCGATCCGCGCGCGCAGCGCATCGCCGAAGAAGCCGCAGGCAGCCCGCTCTTCATCGACCAGCTCGCGACCGCGGTGCAGGAGCACGACGAACAGTCGGTGCGCGACAACGCTCCCCGAGACGGAGCGCTGCTCACCTTGTCGGAGGTCATCGCGCAGCGCATCGCGTCGCTGCCTGCAGATGCGCGGTCGCTGCTCGACGTGCTCGCGGTCGCTGGCCAGCCGGTCGCGGACGACGTCCTGCGCGCAGCGACGGGCTTCGGCAGCCTCGAAGCCTCCGGCCTGCGCTTGCTGCACATCGCGCGCCTCGTGCGGACGCGCACGACCGATGGCCGCGAGCGGCTCGAGGTCTATCACGATCGCATTCGCGAGACGGCCGTCGCGCGGCTCGCGCCGACCGCATTTCTCGCAGCGCATCGCGGCTTGGCGGTCGCGCTCGAGCAATCGGGGCACGCCGATCCCGAGGCGCTCGCGATGCACTGGCGGGCCGCTGGCGATCTGGCGCGCGCGTTCGAGCATTACGTCCACGCGGCGGAGCGCTCGTCTGTCGCGCTCGCTTTCGACCGCGCAGCGCGGCTCTTCCGCGAGGCGCGCGAGCTGCGGCCGGCGAGCGCGCGGCGCGATGGCGCGCTCGAAGTGCAGCTCGGTGATGCGCTCCGTGACGCGGGTCGTGGCGCGGAAGCGGCGCGCGTGTATGCCGATGCTGCGCACGTCGTGGCCGATCCCGACGCGGCGCTCGAGCTTCGCCGGCAGAGCGCGGAGCAGCTGCTCGCGAGCGGGCACCTCGACGAGGCGCGGCGCGAGCTCGCTTCGGTGCTCGAGGCGGTCGGCATGTCGCTTCCGCAGACGTCCGAGCGCGCCATCGCGGCATTTCTCGCGCGGCGCGCGCAGCTCCGCCTCCGCGGTCTCGACTTCGTCGAGCGCCCGGCCGGGAGCGCGCAGGGCCGTGAGCGCTTCAAAATGGACGTCTGCTGGACGATCGCGATCGGCCTCGCGATGGTCGATCCGGTGCGCGCTGGCGCGTTTCAGTCGGTGCACATGCTGCTCGCGCTGAAGTCGGGTGACGTCGCGCGCGTCGCGCGTGCGCTCGCGGTCGAGGTGCCGTTCTCCGCGACGCCCGGCCCGAGCAATCGCGCACGCACGGCGATGCTCACGCGCCGAGCCAAGCAGCTCGCGGCGGTGGTCGCCGATGCGAACCTCGACGGACTGCTCACGTCGTCTATCGGTGGCGCTGCCTGGCTCGAGGGGCGCTGGCTCGACGGACTCGAGCTCGAAGAGCGCGCGGACGAGATCTTGCGCACGCGCTGCACCGGCGTCGCTTGGCAGATCGACACGACGTCGATCGTCTTGTTCGACTGCCTCTATCGCCTTGGTCGGTGGCGCGAGGTCATCGAGCGCGTGCCAGCGCTGATCGCCGACGCGCGGATGCGCGGCGATCTCTACATGGAGATCTACGCGCTGGTGAAGTTCGGCGCGCTTCTCCGTCTCGCCAGCGGCGAGCCGGAGGAGGCGAGCGCGGAGCTGACCCGCGCGATCGGCCGCTGGTCGCAGGAGCGGTTCTCGCTGCTGCACTATTGGGAATCGTACGGACAGATCGAGTGCGCGCTCTACCGCGGGCGACCCGCCGATGCGTGGCGCCGCGCGAACGATGCAGTCAGCGGAGTTAAGGAATCGCTCCTCTTGCAGCTGCAGCTCTATCGGGTCTCGTGGGCGGATATTCGCGGCCGCGCTGCGCTTGCGCTCGCCGCGCAAGAGGTCGGTGCCGGCCGAGAGGCGCGCGTGCGTGAGACGGACTCCTGCGTTCGCGCGCTCGCGGGTGAGAAAGTGACGTGGGCTGCCGGACTCGCTGCGTTGCTCCGCGCGGGTGCGCTCGCGACGCGCGGCGAGCTTGCAGCTGCAGCCACGTCGCTGCTCGAGGCGGAGCGCTTGCTCGAGCAGGCGGCGATGTCGCTTCACGTGGCGGTCACGCGCGCGCGTCGCGGTGAGCTCAGCGGCGACTCGGCGCTGCTCGAGTCGGCGCACTCGTCAATCGCGGCGCAAGGCGTGCGCGACCCAGCGCGCATCGTCGACGTACTCGCGCCCGGCGCGTACTGATCAGCGCTCTGACCGTCAGAGTCGTCGGAACGGACGCGGACCATCGAGCGTGATCGTCGCGAGATAGTCGCGGACGCTCTCGTTGCCGCCGTCACCGACGAGCACCTGCTGATGCGCTCCGTCGAAGGTGAGCCGCGGATCGCCGTCGGCGCCGCTTACCATGCCGTCCGCCGCATACGTGGGCCCAGTTGCATCGACGTCGCACGACACGTAGCCGGCGGTCTGATCGGGATTGGGGTAGAGCAGCGCGCCATCGCAGATCACGCGTACGAGACAGTTGAAGCCGCCCGAGGCGACCGGCAGCACGCGCACATCACACGCCGCGCCCGGCCGAACTGGGGAGTCACCTTGCACGCTCGCGACATGGCCGCGGCGCGCGACGACCCCGAACGATCCGACGCCGCCATCGAGCCCGCCGGTCGTCGCTTGCGAGCGCTCGAGCTGCGGGTCAGGGGCGTCGGCGACGACGGCAAGCGCAGGATCGCGGGGATGTTCGACGTGACGTGCTTCCGCTCGCGGCTCGGCGCGACGCGATGGTGGGCGAATGTGCGCGTTTGCGGGAAGGCGCGGCCCGTCGGCCGACGCCGCGAGCTCCGCGCGCTCCGCGGCTTCGCTGTGGTCCGATCGCGCGAACAGCTGCCCGACGCCGAACAGCAACAGCGCCGCAAGCCCGAGCGCGGCCACGGCGGCGGCGACCAGAGGCCAGCGGATCGTCGCGTCGTCGTTGGGGAATTCGTTGCGCTTTGGCATTCCGTGGGAGGCCGTTCGCGACTGGACTTGCATAGTGGCTCGCCTTTCGACGTCCGGCACGCCGAGAGGTTCCTCGAACTCTTCTGACCCGCGCAAACATCGTTGGCGTGGGTTCTCTTCCGTGCGCGGGGCGTTTCTCCCAGGGCCTGGGCGGTCGCGGATTCGCCGCCACGCGCGCGGCAGGAACGCGCCTCTCGCACGTATCAAGGGATCGTGCGACACCTACGGCCGATGACGGAAGACGCGCTCGTCGGCCGGACTCTCGGCGGCGTGTATCGAGTCGACAAGCGACTCGGTGCCGGCGGCATCGGTGCCGTCTACGCAGCGCTGCAAATCCGCACGAAGCGTCACTACGCGGTGAAGGTGTTGTTGCCGGAGATGGCGCTCAAGCCCGGCGCCGTCGAGCGCTTTCGGCGCGAAGGCGAGGCGCTCGCCGCGCTCGGTCACGCCGGCATCGTGCAGATCCACGACTTCGATACGGCCGAGGACGGCACGCAATATCTCGTCATGGATCTGCTCGAGGGCGAAGACCTCTCGACGCGTCTCGAGCGCGTCGGTGCGCTCGACTGGACCAGCGCGGTGCGCATCCTCGAAGAGACCGCCTCGGCGCTCGGCGCGGCGCACGCGCTCGGCATCATCCATCGCGATCTCAAGCCGGCGAACATCTTCCTCGCGCGCCGTCAGGGCTCGGCGGAGCGCGCGACGATCCTCGACTTCGGCTTGGCGAAGAACGTCGCCGCGATCGAAGACGTGCGCCTCACCGCGACCGGCGCGGGGCTCGGCACGCCGCTCTACATGTCGCCCGAGCAAGCGCGCGGCGGCGACGTCGATCTGCGCACCGACGTCTATGCGCTCGGCTGCATCTTGTACGAGATGTTGACCGGCGCGCCGCCGTTCGAGGGACCGACGCTCACCGCAGTCATCGCGCGCATCCTCACCGATCCGCCGCCGTCGGTCTCGCACCACGCGCCGCGCGCGGTGCCGCTCGCGATCGACGAGGTCGTGCGCACCGCGCTCGCGAAAGATCCGGCGCGGCGTCAGCCGAGCGCTCGAGCGCTGATCGAGGCGGTCGCGCACGCAGGCGTTGGCTTCACGCCCGGTGCTGCTGCCCGCGCGCTCGCGATGACCGGACCGGCGACAGAAGCGCACCGCCCGTCGAGCTCATCGGAGGCATTCGCGGCGACGCTCGCGAGCCTCCCGCCGCCGAGTCGCGCGTCCGGCCCACCGAACACGGGCTCCGCCGACACGACGCGGCAGCACGGCGATGCGGCCGCCGGGTTCGCCTACGGAAAGATCGCGCAGACGCGCGTCACCGGCGACGACGCGCGGGGCGGTCGCAGCGTGCTCTGGCTCGGTCTGGCGGCGGCGACTGCAGCGATCGTCGCGAGCGGCGTCGCGATCGCGGTCTATACGACGACGCACTCATCGCGCACCGGGCTCGTCGCCGATGCGGCGAATCGATCGCGCGGACCGGCGCCCGTGTCGCCCGAACACGTCGCTCCGTTGCTGGCGACGGCGCCACCGGAGGCGCTCGCCGGCGGCGGTCGTGGCGCGCTCGACGTCGCGGAGGGAGCCGACCAAGAGAGCGGACCGAGCGATGGCGCAGACGGACCCGCGCGCGAGCCTGCGCGTCGACCGCGCCCGCCCTCGAGCGTCGGCGATCCGGGTGGCGCGCGAACAGCGCTCGAACGCCAAGCAGCGGCCGAAGAGCGCATCGCGAACGCGCAGACGCCGGCAATCGCGCCTGCTGTCGCGCCTGCTGTCGCGCCTGTTGTCGCGCCTGCTGTCGCGCCTGCGGCCGTACAGCCTGGCGTGGCGATGCCACATCCGAACGCGGCGATGTTGTCTGCCGCGCGCCGCCAGATCGAGGTGCAGATTCGCCAGAGCGAGACGGTTATCGCCGAGCTACGCGCCGCGCTTCCAGTGCCCGCATCGCTACGCAACGATGCGCGTGCGGTCCGACGCGGCACGCGGCCGCCCTCCTGCGCGCCGGAAAAGCGCCGCAGCTTGCAAGAGCTCGCACGCGGCGAGAACAACCTGCTCGCAGGCGTCGGGCAGCGGCTCGACAACGTGCTCGAGCGTGTCTGTCAGGCGTTCGACGCCTGGGAAACCCCGCCGAGCGACGTACGCGAGCAGGTGCACCGCTTCAGCGCCACGCTCGATCAGACGGAGCGGATGGCGAGCGAGGTGAGCACCACCAACCAGCCGCGGGCCGATGCGGAGCGGGTGGTCGCCGCGGTCGCCGCTGCGCGTCTCGTGTTCGCGCGGGTGCCGGCCGACGGCGGACGCTTCCCCTGCCGCGATCGCCTGTGGGACTCCTTCCGCGACCTCCTCATGCTCGAGAATCATTGGTCGGCCGCGGCAGCGCGTCGCGTCGTCACCGACGTCGATCGAATCTGCGCGCCGACCGGGATGAGCGCGCGCGGCGTCGAGAACCACGCGCGTCAGCTCGAAGACGCGGCGAGCGCCAGCGAGCAGAACATGCGCAGCGTCATCGCGACACACGAAGAGCTGGTCGCGCGCTTTCGTGCCCAGTCGGCGAGCTATGGAGCCGCGGCGCCGTGAGCGCGTCGCGTGATCGCGCTCGACGCGGACTCCCGGCGACGCTGCTCGCGGCGCAGCTGAGTGCGCTCGCCGCGTGCGGCGGCGCGAGCGCGCCTGCGACCGAGGCAGCGCCGGTCGTCGTCTGTCAGCTCGATGGCCGCTCCGAGCAGCGTCCGCTGCGCGACTGCAGCGTCGTGCGCGACGATCTCTCTCTCGATCGCCAGGAGACCGACGCGCGGCTCGACGCGCTCGCCATCGATGCGCCCGAGCGTGCGCGCGCCAAGCAAGCGCTGTCGAGCGTCGCTGACGCGCGTCGAAGGCTCTGCGACGATTGGAATGCCTGCAGCGTCGATCGCAGTGTCTACGTGACGCGCGACGAGACGCTCGCCACACGCCGCGCGGAGTTCGGACGCCACCTCGCCGACGCGACTGCGGGCCGCAGCGCAGCGCTCATCGCGTGGAGTCGCTCCGTTCTCGAAGGGAACGCGCCTTCCAGTCCCGCCGAGCTCGATGCGCGCGACGCGGCAGCTGCGGAGCGCATCGCCGATGCCCGCGAGCAGCAAGCGCAAGCGGTCGAGGTGGCGCAGGCGAGCGCGGCGCAGCAGGTTGCCGATGCGCAGCAACAGAGCGCCGCAGCGATGGCCGCCGCCAACGCACACCTGGGCGAGGTCATGGCGCAGGCGGAGCTGCGGATTCGCGCGATCGACGAGGTGCTGGCGATCCTCACCGCTGTGCGCGCGGGTACGGTCGACGCTCCGGTTCCGTCCGCGCCGCCGATCTGCGCGAATCGCGCCGACCTCGAGCGTATGCAGATCATCGCCGTCTCGGGCGCGGATCTCGTCTGGGACGGCCCTGCAGTGGCGCGCACCGTCGAAGATCTCTGCGCGCGCATCGAGCGCTGGCGCATCCCTGACGAGCGCTCACGACCGGCCATCGCCCGCTACGTGCAGAGGCTGGCTCGCATCGAGGGCTGGATGCGTGAGATTCGCGCCTGCGTCGGCAGCACTGGGCGAGATGCTGCGCGCTGCGAGAATGCCTATGGCCGCACACAAGATGCGGAGGCCGCCGAGGCGCGCACGGTCGAGGCGCTCATCGCGGCGCATCGCGCCGAGCTCGACGGTGTCGGCAACGGAGCGCGGCCGTTCCCTTGCACGACACCAACGCTCGCGCGCATCGAGACGATGACCTTCGTCGGCAGCGTCGCTCGCGCGCAGATGCGCAGTCTTCCGCGCGACGCTGAGCATGTCTGCGACACCATCGGCGTCAGTGAGAGCGAGCTCCGCGGCGCTCTCCGCAACGTGCGCGCCCGCCTCGACCAGACGGAGAGTTCGCTACGTGGTCAGCGCCGTACGCAGCAGAACTCGATCGAGTCGTCGCGCGCCCAGCTCGGTGAGTAGCGCTGAGTCGAGATCCTCCCGCGCGCCGCGAGTCTCCGTCTATTTCTCGTCGTCGCGTCCGAGGACGAGAAAGTGCGCGGTCGCGCTCGCGATCGGCTTCGTGCGGTCGTCTTGCCACGCGATTGCATGCACGCTGGCGACGCGGCGGCCGTGTTTCGCGATGGTCGCGCTCGCCCACGTGTCGACCGCGCGGCCCGAGCGCATGTAGTCGACCGTCACGGTGATCGTCTTCGGCAGCACGACAGTCTCCATCTCGGCGAGGAGCTGAAAGATGGCCGCCGACTCGAGCAGCGCGCCGAGCGTGCCGCCATGCAGGGCCGGAATCGACGGGTTGCCGACGAGTCCCGGAGAGAACGCCAGCCGCATCAGCAGCTCTCCGTCGCGGGCCTCGGCGTGCAGACCGAGAAAGCGCGCATACGGAATGGCATCGGTGACGGGACTCCAGTCGTCGTCCTTCCGCGCTTGCTCGACGCGCGCGACGAGCTCGCTGTGCGAGACGGTCACGTGCCGGATCCGTCGTCCGGCGCGCGCTTCGACCGTTGCGCGACCGATCGCCCCTTGGTGCCAATCATGAACGTGCCCGCGGCGGACGCGATCGGGTCGGCCGCGTCGTCATGATACGCGAGCGCGCGAACGAAGCCGACGTTGCGCGTCACCTTGACCGTCTCCGCGCGGGCCATCACGGCGCGACCCGGTGTGGCCGGCTTCAGATAGTCGATGCGCAGATCGAGCGTGGCGATCGCGACTGGCTTCGCCAGCTTCATGAACACCGCCGCGCCGCAGGTCGCGTCGATCAGCGCGGTGATCGCGCCGCCGTGGAGGATTCCGGTCTCCGTGTCGCCGACGAGCTGCTCCGCGTAAGGGAGTCGAATCGCCGCAAACCCTTCACCCGGTCCCACATCGACGATCTCGAGCCCAAGCGCTTTGTTGTGCGGCACGCCGTCGCGGAACGCCTGGTTCATGATCTCGAGCACGCGCGATTTCGGCAGTGGGATCGGCTCGGTCATGTGCGCGCGGGTCTACCACGAACCCGCGACCGTGATCGAACGCACCTGTTTCGGCGGACACCGCGCGAACGGTGCACACCCTCGTCCGCGATGACCCACGCCGACACGAGTGTGGCCGCCGAAGCTCGCTCCGGCCGCGCGCTGATCGATGCGACACGGCCGTATCTCGCCGAAGATCGCGCGCGCTCACGCCGCGAGGTCGCGGTCACCTTTGCGCTCCTCGCAGGGCTGATCACAGCCGCCGTGGCGCCGCCGCTGCCGCTGTTCGTGCGCATCGCCAGCTCGCTGGCCGCGGGCCTCGTCGTGGTGCGGGGATTTATCCTCTATCACGACTTCCAGCACGGCGCGCTGCTGCGCGGGTCACGCGTCGGGCGGCTCTTGTTCGGTCTCTATGGCCTCCTCGTGCTCACGCCGCCTTCGGTCTGGCGCGCGACTCACAACTACCACCACGCGCACACCGCGAAGCTCGTTGGCTCCCACGTTGGCTCGTTCTGGACGGTGACGGTCGATATGTACGCGAAGCTGACGCCACGCGAGCGCGCGATGTACCGCTTCGTGCGCAGCCCGCTCAACGTCGCCCTCGGCTATCTCACCGTTTTTCTCTACGGGATGTGCCTCTCGGCGTTCCTGCGCAATCCACGCAAGCACAGGGATGGACTCGCCGCGCTGCTGCTCCACGTGGCGCTTGCCGCCGGGCTGCTTGTCTTCGCCGGCGTCGAGGTCTGGCTGCTCGGACTGGTGCTACCGCTGACCGTCGCGTGCGCGGCCGGCGGCTACCTCTTCTACGCCCAGCACAACTTCGAAGGCATCGAGATTCAGCCGCGGGAGACGTGGGAGTACACGCGTGCTGCGCTCGAATCGTCGAGCTACCTGCGCACTGGAGCCGTGCTTCGCTGGCTCACGGCGAACATCGGCTATCACCATGTGCACCACCTCAATCCGGGCATTCCGTTTTATCGATTGCCCGAGGCGATGGCAGGAGTCGCGGAGCTGCGCCATCCGCACGAGACCAGCTTGAGGCCGCGCGATGTCGCGGCGTGCTTCCGCCTCAAGCTCTGGGATCCCGCGCAGCGCCGGATGGTCGGATATCCCGACGCCTGAACGGTCCCCACGTGTAGGAGACGCGGACGAGCCGCAGCTCGCGTTCGTGTTCTTCGTCGATGGCAACGAGTCGGCGAGGAGTGCCAGCTTTGCCGAGGAGCGCGCGTTTCGCGCGTCGTGGCGTCGTTCGCGCTGGGACCTCGCGCAGGAGTGAGCGCGCCGAGCGATGCATGCACTGCCAGACGAGCCAAAAAGAAACGCGCCACGCCCAGGCGAGCCGGAGCTCTCCTGCGCGCAGCGCGTCGCTGGCGGAGCCGGTGCGGCTCAGCTCTTCTTCGGGCGGCCTGGCTTGCGACCCGTGGGGTTCTTGCCCGTGGGCTTCTTGGTCGCGGCGGCCGCGCCATCCTTACCCGTCGGGAAGTAGCGCGACGCACGCTTCGCGCCTTCGCGACGAACCGAGCCGTTGTCGAGGAGCTTCTGCAGCGGACGGGTGAGGTCCTTGGTCGCCGTCGAGAGCGCCGCACCGATCTGCTCCATACGCTGCCCCGGCTTCGAGTTGATGAACGCCTGCAGCGTGGTGATCGTATTGGCGATCTCTGCAGCCGTGCGCTTTGCGCCCTTGCGACGCGACGCCTTCGGCGCCTTGGTCGCCGCAGCCTTGGGCGCCGCCGGCGCCTTTGCTGCCGCGGGGCTCTTCGCCGCCGCAGGGGCCTTTGCAGCCTTCGGGGCTGCGCCGGTGCGGAAGCTGTCGAGCGCGTTCTCGACGTGCTCGCGAACTGCACTGCCGATGAGCGCCTGGAGCTCCTCGGCGAAACTACGAATCTTTTCCTCGATACGAGCGTTGGTGTCCGCCATCGTCCCTCTTCGAATGCGCGCTGTTCGCGACGTGCTCGTGAATCCCTCGAATCGCGCTGTTGCGTCGAGAGTCGCGAGCTGCGCGGAGGATGGCACGTTTTCTAGCGTGTCAAGGAAAGGAATCGACACACCGGCGTATCTGACGGTCGATTCTTGCTCGCTCGTGCGGTGCGCAGTGCGGGGTGCCATACCTGCACAGCCGATCATGACTGCCCCCGCAAAGGCCCCTCCGGCTCGCGCTGAGACACGCACTGTGTGGCTCGCGCTCGCCCTTTCGGTGCTGGCGGCGACTGCTGCGCCAGCGATCGTCGCGACCGTCGCCGCAGATCGCGGACCACAGCCGCCGTTCCTTTCGGACTCCTCGAGTGCAGGCCCATCGCAAGCTGTCCCGCGATCGCCGGGGGGCTTTGGCTCGCGGGCTCGGGCAGCAATCTGCCGCTGACGCGCGAGCTCGCGCGCGAGTTCGAGCGCGCTCACGCGGGAGTCCGGGTCGTCGTGCACGAGATCCTCGGCACCGGCGGGGGCGCCCGTGCGGTCGCCGCGGGCGCCATCGATCTGGGACTCGCCTCGCGCTCCCTCAGCGCGACCGAGCGGGCCGCCGGACTCCTCAGCACCCCGTACGCGCGCGTGGCAGTGGTGGTTGCGGCGAGCGCGTCGGTCGCCGACGAGGGGGGCAGCCGCGCCGACCTGATCGAGATCTTCGCCGGACGGCAGACGCGTTGGCGCAACGGAGCGCCAGTGTTCGTCGTGCAGCGCGAGCCGGGCGATTCGTCACATCTCGCGGTCGCGCGGGCGCTCTCCGGGTTTGCCCACGTCGACGAGCAGTCGCGTCGTTCCGGGCGCTTGACCGACATCACGCTCGAGGATCTGCGACGCGCGGTGCAGCTCCTCGCACGGGCGGTGCTCGCAGAGCTCGGGCTCACGCGGGCGCTCGAGCGCGAGATCGATGCCTTTGCCGAGCGCACCGGGATGGACGTGGAGCACGAGATCGCGCTGGGTCCGCAGGCGCTCGCCGAAGCGCCAGAGGCGACGACGTATCGAATCGTGCAAGAGGCGCTCACCAACGTGGCGCGGCACGCGCGGGCCTCGCGCATTCGCGTGCTCGTGCGCGTAGACGACGCCGCCCTGCTCGTCGATGGCGTAGGTCTCATGTCGACGCGGCCATCGGTCGACCGCAGCGGATTGCGCGGGATGCGCGAGCGGGCCGAGCTCGCGGGCGGCTCGCTCAGCCTCGTCGAGCCAAGCAGTGGGGGCACGCAGGTTCGTCTCGTGCTGCCGCTCGGAGTGCTGCCGATTGCGTCGCCGATTGCGTCGCCGAGTGCGCCGTCGATTGCGTAGACTGCGTCGCCATGGACAAGCCCCGCACGCCGATTCGAGTGCTGCTCGTCGACGACCACACCATCGTGCGGCAGGGGCTGCGCGCGCTCCTCGCAGGAAGCGCAGAGATCGAGGTCGTCGGCGAAGCGGAGGACGGCCGCGAGGGACTTCGCGAGGCTCAGCGGCTCACGCCGGATGTCGTCGTGATCGACGCGGCGATGCCGGGGCTGAACGGCATCGACGCGACCCAGCGAATCCTCGAGGCCGTGCCGCGCGCGCGCGTGCTGGTGCTGTCGATGCACGCCGGCGAGGAGTACGTGCGTCCAGCGATTCGCGCCGGCGCGAGCGGCTATCTCCTGAAGGGCTCAGGGCTCTCCGATCTCGTCGCGGCGATCCGCGCAGTCGCGGCCGGCGACGCGTTCGTGAGTCCCTCGATCGCGAAGCTGCTGGTGCAGGACGCGCGCCGCGACGGCAGTGGCGAGTGCACCACGAGCGGCGATGCGCTCACGGTGCGCGAGCGCGAGGTGCTTCGGCTCGTGGCCGAGGGACACTCGACGCAGGCCATCGCAAAGCTGCTGCACTTGAGCCCAAAGACCGTCGAAGGGCACCGCGGCCACTTTATGCAGAAGCTCGGCGTGCCCAACCTGGCAGGCCTCGTCCGCGACGCACTTCGGCTCGGTCTAGTCTTGGGGACGTGACGGACCTCGAGCGCAGCATTCCCCGCCGCTCACTGCGGTGGGAACTCGGGTTCCAGGGGTATTCCCGCGCACATCGGGGGTTTCGCCGCGTTGCGGATCCGCGCGCAGTCGGGTGTGATCGCGAGCCAGTGCAGTTGCGTCGCACGACTCTCGGGCGCGCATTCCGCCTCGTCACCCTCTGGCTACTCGCCGGGCTCGCCGTCGCATCCATGACCGTCGCCTCGCTCACACACGCACAATCACGCCCGTCGAGGCCCGCTTACGGCGCGCGCGCACGCGCACCGCAGCGGCCGACGCTCGCGCAGCGTGGCCGCAGCACCAGCGTGGTGACGCGACGCGACCGCGAAGAGCGACTCCCCCGCTCGGCGCCGGACGCGCTGCGCTACGAGCCGGGTGTGACCGTCCAACAGACCGCGCACGGCCAAGCGAGCCCTTACGTGCGTGGTCTGACGGGGCAGCAAGTGCTGCTGGTGTTCGACGGGATCCGTCTCAACAACGGCATCTATCGACAGGGGCCGAACCAATATTTCTTCACCGTCGACGAGCGCACGCTGGAGCGCATCGAGGTGCTGCGCGGCAGTGCGTCGACGCGCTATGGATCGGACGCGCTCGGTGGCGTGATCTTGGCGACGCCCATCGCGCCGCGCCTCAGTGCGGACGTAACGACATTGCGTGTCAGGCCGCGCGGCTTCGCGCGCGTCGCGAGCGCTGACGGTGAGTGGGGTGGTCGCGCGCAGGCCGATGTGCAGCTCGGCAAGAGCGTCGGGCTGATCGGCGGATTCGGCTACCGCAACGTCGGCCTGCTCGAGTCGGGCGGTCTCGTGTCGAATCCGGGGGTGCTGGCGCCAGTGGTGCCGCGCTTCGACACCGACGGACGCACGCAGCTCGGAACCGGCTTTCGTGAGGGCACGTTCGACGCTCGGCTCACGGCGCGGATCACCCGCCGATTGCAGGCCGTCGCTGCCGTCTACGGCTACCGACAATACGACGCGCCGCGCACCGACAAGTGCCCACCGCCCGAGCAGCGCATCGGCGCGTGCCTCACCATCGCCGAGCAATTCCGGACGCTCGCGTATCTCGCGCTGCGTGGCGATGCCGGCCCGGAGCTGCGCGACGTCTCGCTGACTGTCTCGTATCAGCGCTCTCACGAGCGCAGGATCAACGACTTTCCTGCGGCGTTCACCCGGACTTCGGGGCGCGACGACGTCGATACACTCGGTCTCGCGTTTCACGCGTCGACGCGGCGCTTCGTACTCGGACGCGCGCGCGAAGGTGCGGAGTTTCAGCCGGGCCTCACGCTGCGCTATGGCGCAGACGCATACCGCGACACCGTCGCGTCGACCGCGCTGTTCACATTCACCGATGTCGCGATCACGCTGCCCGAGGCGCGTGGCCAATACGTCGATGGCTCGTGGTTCGCGCAGGGGGGCGTGTTCGCGGAGGCGGAGCTCGAGCCGGTCTCGTGGCTGACGGTCCGCACCGGCGTGCGCTTCGGTGGTGCCGGCGCACACGCGGCGCCCGATGCGCGCTCTGGGACGCGCGCGGTCGATGTGCACACAGCTGCAGTGGTCGCTCGCGGCGGCGTCGAGGTCGCGCTCGGACGAGACGTCAGCGTGCTCGCCAACGTCGACCAAGGGTTTCGCTCGCCGAACCTCGACGACCTCACCGCGCGGTCGATCACGGGGCCCGGATATCAGTTCGAGAATTCATCGCTTCGAGCGGAGCGATCGCTCGGCGCCGAGCTCGGTGTTCGCGTGGCGCATCCGGTCGTCTCGTTCGAGACGTGGGCGTTCGCGACGACTGTCGACGACGCCATCACGCGCGTGGCGCGCGCAGGCACCGAGTGTCCCGCCGGCGACACCGCCTGTACCGCGTCGCGGGTGCGCTTTCAGCTGGTCAATGCGCCACGTCCAGTGCGCATCGGCGGCGGCGAGGCGCTGCTTCGCCTGACGCTGCCGTGGGGCATTACCGTGCGCACCGGCGTTGCGCTTGCGATTGGCGATCAGCCGAATCCCGAGCCACGACCGGCAGCGGCAGCCGCGCCTTATCCGGAGCGCGTCCCGCTCTCACGCGTTCCGCCGCTCAACGGCACAGCGGAGCTGCGCTGGCGCCATCGCGGCACCGGCGTCTATCTCGGCAGTGGTTTCCGCTGGGCGCTCGCTCAGACGCGTCTCGCGCCGCAGGACCTCTCGGACGCGCGCATTCCGCTCGGCGGCACGCCGGGATATGCGGTGCTCGATCTGCGCGCGGGATGGCGCTGGCGCGAGGACTTGGTGCTCGCGCTCGTGGTCGAGAACGTCTTCGACGCGGCCTATCGCGTGCATGGCTCGAGCGTCAACGGCGCTGGGCGCGGTGTGATCCTATCCGTCACTGGTGGTCTGTGAGGGCTTCAATGAGTATTCGTGTCCGCTCAAACAATCCTGCTTCGTTTGCGGCGCTCGTGTTCGCCGCTGTCGCGCTCTCCGCGTGTGAGTCGGAGGATCCGCCGATCACCTCGTTCGATGATCTCGGCCGCACCGACGGTGGCCAAGACGGCGGCAATGATGCTGGCACCATCGACGCGGGCGAGCTCGACGCCGCGACCCCGGACGCCGGCAACGTCGACTCAGGCACCGCGGACGCAGGTCCCGAGGACGGCGGAGCACCTGCGTGCGAACGGGCCGCCGACGACTACTTCCCGGACGTCAGCACGCGCGACCTGACCGCATGGCCGGCGTGTATCTCCGACGACGGGATCTACCATCCGTTTTCGTCGGGCACGATCGGCGGCGTGACGCGCGCCGGTCAATACCAGCGGATCACCGATTCGTTGTTCGACGCGACGCGCGATCCGAGCGTCGCCGATTTCTTGGCGGCGCGCATGGACTACGTGAACACCGCAGATCCGAATGCAGGTATCGCGATTCGCATCGGACGGCGCGCGGACTTCCACTACGTCGCTGATGTGCCCGCTGGTACGGACTGCACCGCACCCGGCATCGCGGCGATGCACCCAGAGTTCTGCGTCGGACCGGCGACGCTCGAGCCGCTGATCAACACCGCCTTCACGGCGGGCTCGACCGCCGGAACAGCCGACACGCGCGTCGAAGCCGCGAAGATCGAGGCCGGTCTGCTCTGGTTCCACTACTTGTCGCCGCTGTCGGAGATCCGCGGCTGCACGACGACGAAGTCGAACTGCGACTCCGCGTACGCGTATTACACCGGCGGTGCGGCACCGCGCGGCGGCGTCGGACTCGCAGCGCACGTGCTCGCAGCGGACCCGCTCGCACACGATCGCGCATGGGACGCAGTGCTCGGCGTCCGTTGCTGGCGCGACCTCGATTCGGCGGATACCGCGACGAACCTCGCGCTCCGCGATCGCGTCGCGGCGCAGCTCGACCGCGCGATGGTCGATGGCGTCGCAGCCGTGGTGCGCGCCCGCGCGCTGCGGATCGCGGCGACGACCGGCAGCGAGCGGGCAGCACACTGGGCCTTCGTCCGCACGCTCGGCGGCTTCCTCGATCGCGCAGTCCGCGCCGAGGATGTCGGCGCGGCCGACGCCCTCGCGACCGAAGTCGCCAAGACCGACGCGGCGACCGTCGACGTGGCGATGATCACCGCTGCGCTCGACAGCGTCTTCGTCTGCCCGTAGCGGCTTCGCGCGGAGCCGAGCTCAGCGCTCGCCGAACGCCGCCGCGCGTGCGATCAGCGCGGGGTCGGCGATGCGGCTGGCGACGCGCGTGCGCACCTCGCGGCCGACACGTCGCCACTCGTCGCGCTGCGCATCGGTCGTGGTGACGAGCTCGAGGCCGCGTGCGACCAGCGTGGTCGTCGCGTCGCGCTCGGCAGCGCGCGAGTTACGACGACCGAGCGCGTGGAACTGCACGCCGGTCTCGGTCAGCACGAGACGCTCTTGCTCGCTCAGCGTCTGCCAAGCGCGGTCGCCGATCACCGTGCCGCCGATGACGATGGCCATCGGGATGTCCGTCATCGTCCGCGCGTGGCTCGCCCACTGGAGCATGCCGGCGACGACCGGCGGCGCCAAGAACGTGTCGATTCGGCGCGTCTGCAGCCCGCCGAGCACCTCGGGGAGCGCGAGGGTCACCGGAGTCGTGCGCACGACCTCGAAGAACGCGGGGATGATGAGGTCGTCGGCGCGCTTCCAGAAGCGCTTGCCGGTGAGGTCGCGCGGCGATCGAATCGGCGTCGACGAAAAGATGTGTGCCTGTCCGATGTCGGCCCAGCCGAGCATGTGAAAGCCAGCGCTGACGATACCGGCGTCGATGGTCGGCGCGAGCGCGGTGCGCGCGGCATCGAGCTGCTCGTAGCGGAGGAAAGTGCCGGGCAGCTGCAGCACGAGCGCCGGCCGGTAGATCTGCGCGAGCCCGAGCGACGTGACGGTGCAGCCATCGAGCCGACCACCGCGGATCTTGCGCAGCAGCTCCGGCTCGTCGCCCTGCACGCCGCCTGCGTAGAAGCGGAACTGCAGCGACTGATTGGTGCGGCGACGCACCTCGCGATTCCACGCCTCGAAGCCGCGCATGAGCGTCGAGCCCGGTGGCGCGACGGTGGCGATCGCGATGGTCTTGATCGCCGGCGTCTGCGCGGTCGTGTGTCCCTCGAGTGGCAGTATCGCGAGCCAGAGTACAGCTGCGAGGAGAGCGACCGGGCCGATGCGCTTCATGTGGGGACCGTAGCAGGATGTCGCAGGCGCTGCGTCGTTGCGCGTTCTCCGCGCCTATGACTTGCGTCGACGTCCGCGCGCGCCCAGATCCCCGCGGCCATGACGCTACGCAAGCATGTGGTCATCGTCGGCGGCGGCTTCGGTGGGCTGTCCGCAGCGAAGGCTCTCGCCCAGGCGGCGGTGCGGGTCACGCTCGTCGACCGATCGAACCATCATCTGTTTCAGCCGCTGCTCTATCAGGTGGCGATGGCCGGACTCTCTCCGGCAGAGATCGCCGCACCGCTGCGCGGGATCCTGCGCCGCCAGGAGAACGTCACCGTGCTGCTGGACGAGGTCATCGCCGTCGATGTCGCCGGTAAGCGGGTGTCGCTGCGCGAAGGTGGAGGACTCGACTACGACTATCTGATCATCGGCACCGGCGCGCGCACGAACTACTTCGGCCACGACGATTGGGCGACGCACGCGCCGGGACTCAAAGATCTCGACGACGCAGTGGAGATTCGCCGCCGCGTCTTGCTCGCGTTCGAGGCGGCCGAGCGCGAGGGCGACGAGCTGCGGCGCCGGGAGCTACTGACGTTCATCGTCATCGGTGGTGGTCCGACGGGCGTCGAGCTCGCGGGTGCGATCGCGGAGCTCGCGGCGTTCGTGCTCGATCGGGACTTCCGCCGCATTCGCTCGGACATGACGCGGGTGCTCCTGCTCGAGGGCGGGCCGCGCATCCTCGCGAGCTTCGATGCCTCGCTGTCGGCGAAGGCGGAGCGAGCGCTGCGAAAGATGGGCGTCGAGGTGCGTACGGGCGCGCTGGTCACGTCGATCGACGCGCATGGGCTCGTCATCGGTGCGAAGGACGATGGGCCGAGTGAGCGCATCGCCGCGTCGACCGTGCTGTGGGGCGCAGGCGTGCGTGCGAGCGCGCTCGTCGCCGCGCTCGGGGCGAAGTGCGATCGCATGGGCCGCGCGATCGTCGCGCAGGACTGCAGCTTGCGGGGACACGCGGAGGCGTTCGTCATCGGCGACGCCGCGTGTTTCATCCCGACGGGCAAAGAGCAGCCGCTGCCCGGCGTGAGCCCGACTGCGATGCAGCAAGGGCGCTTCGTCGCGCGGCAGATCGTGCGCAGCGTGGCTGGCAAGCCGCGTGAGGAGTTCGCCTACGTCGACAAGGGCTCGATGGCGACGATCGGACGCAAGCGCGCGGTCGTCGAGGTCGGCAAGCTGCGGCTCACCGGCCTGCTGGCGTGGGTCATCTGGCTCGCGGTGCACATCTTCTATCTGATCGACTTCCGCAATCGTCTGGCGGTGATGCTGCAGTGGGCGTGGTCTTACGTCACGTATAAGCGCGGGGCGCGACTGATCACCGGCGGGCGCCTCGAGCCAGGCTCGCCGGAGACCGCGCCGGACGCGCCGCCGAGCTGAGAAGCGCGAGCGCCGGAGTCGGCGAGCGCGCTACGCTCCGACGGTGAAGGTGACTCCACAGAAGCAGAGCGGGATCCGGCCGCAGGTGTTCTTCGCGGCGCTGGCGATCGCAGCGCTGATCGCCGCGGTCGCGGGTGCGGTGTGGATGAGCGGGCGCGAGAAGGGCGACGAGACTGCAGCGCTCGACGATGCGGACGGCGCGCCTGAGGACGATGAGGACGACTTCTTCGACTTCAGCGGTGCGGCGTCCGGCGATCGTGCTGGCGGTACCAGCGCTGGGTCGACCGGCACGGGCGCTGCGCCAGCGCCGCTCGCGCCGCTTCCGGAGCGACTTCGCGCGCGGATTCAGCTCGCGCCGCTCGGTGCACGCGAGCCCACGCTGACGCCCGAGCAGCTCGTGGCGACGCTGCAGCAGCATCGTGGCGCGCTGCGCGAGTGCGTGCGGCAGGCCGGCGGATTTCGCGCGCTTCGCGGCGGCGCATCGGCGGCTGGAGACGCGCCAGCTGGCACGGGCGCACCAGCTGGCACGCCCGTCGCCGGAGCGGAGGGCGGTCGCCCGCGTGGTCCGCGGGTGCGGCCGCAGATGCGCTTCGACGTCGGGCCGGATGGGCGTGTCGTCGCGGGCTCGGTGTCGATCGAGCCTGCGGTTCCCGAGGCGTTCTCGTCCTGTGTCGCCGAGACGCTCGGCGCGATCTCGTTCCCGGCGCCCGGCGGCGATGGTGTACGCGCAGAGCTGCCGCTCGGAGTTGGACGTGGCGGCGGACGCCGCCGCCCAGATGGCGGCGTCGGGCGCGTCGATCCGACAGCGCGCCCAGCGCGGCGGCCGGACGGCGACGGCCGCGCTTCCGGTGGGGCGACGGTGCCTGCGCTCGCGCCACCATCGGGACCGTCCGCCATACCGGCGCCGTGAGCGAGCGCGCGCGCCGCCGCGGCTGCTCACGTCGCCGCGCGCTCGCCATGCGCG